>Ga0068860_100006165_pt1 | contig 12057 bp, 8 predicted proteins | sample KBSSwiS32_FD_66597 | JGI IMG/M metagenome (GOLD analysis project Ga0068860, IMG submission 66597) | Switchgrass rhizosphere microbial communities from Kellogg Biological Station, Michigan, USA - KBS Switchgrass S3-2 | ecosystem: Host-associated > Plants > Roots > Rhizosphere > Soil ... | reverse complement strand
GGGGAAGGAGGCGCTGCCGGGCGGCAGTCCCCAGGAGCAGGTGCAGAAGGGGTTGGAGAAGGTCAGCGAGATGACCTACTGGGACGCGCACGCGCTCCTGGCGAAGACCACCGGCGGCGCGGCCCACCCGGTGTCGTGCGTGGACTGCCACGACCCGCAGACGATGGAGCTGAGGGTGACGAGGCCTGGGTTCATCGCCGGCATCCGGAAGCTGGCGGCGTCCAGTGCGCCGGCGCCGCACCTGCCCAGCGTGGAGCGCTGGCGGCGCGGGGACCGGTCGCGGCCGTACGACCCGAACGAGGACGGCACGCGGCAGGAGATGCGGTCGTTCGTGTGCGGGCAGTGCCACGTGGAGTACTACTGCGGCAAGGGCCTCACCTTGTTCTTCCCCTGGGACAACGGGCTGAAGGTCGAGCAGATCGAGCAGACCTACGACGCGATGCAGGTGCACGGCGCGCGGTTCAAGGACTGGGTCCACGCCGAGACGGGGATGCCGGTGCTCAAGGCGCAGCACCCGGAGTTCGAGCTGTGGAGCCAGGGCATCCACGCGCGCAGCGGCGTGGCGTGCGCGGACTGCCACATGCCCTACAAGCGCGAGGGCGCGCTCAAGGTCTCCGAGCACTGGGTGCGGAGCCCGCTGCTGGAGGTGAACCGGTCGTGCCAGCCCTGCCACCCGTACGGGGATGAGGAGATCAAGGCGCGGGTGGAGGCGATCCAGGAAAGGCACCACGCGCTGCTGTCGAGGGCGGGTGAGGCGGCGGTGGCGATGATCGACGCCATCGTGGCGGTGAAGAAGTCGTACGGCGACCGGTGGGCGGCGGAAGTGGAGAAGGATCCGGGCCTGAAGGAGCTGGCGGAGTTGCAGCGCGCGGCGCAGTGGCGGCTGGACTTCGTGGCGGCGGAGAACTCGATGGGCTTCCACGCGCCGCAGGAGATGGCGCGGATATTGGCGGAGTCGATCGACCTGTCGAGGCAGGCGCAGGTGAAGGCAGTCTCCCGGTTCAGCTCGGGCGCGGGGAGATAGGATGCCGGCGCCATGCGCCTGTTCATTCGGTGGACGGTGCTTCTCCTGTGCGGCTGCTCGACGGCAGGCAAGGCGTCAGCGCCTTCGACTCGTGTCCTGACGATCCGACCCTGGCGGGGAGATGAGTGATGGTCCCGACCGAGCCAGCCGCGATAACCTATGACAACGTCTCCGACGTGCTGGCCGAATACGTTCCCGAGCTCAAGGAGGCATATCAAGGAGAGCTGAGGTGGTGGGGCGACCAGCGCCCAGGGCCTCATGTCGTCTATGGCGACATCCTGAATCCATACCTCGAGCGGCTCCTCCACTCTGGCGATGAGGCCAAGTTGCGGCAGGTCTTCGAGTTCGTAGAAAGGCTCGCCGGCAATCCCGACGAACGCGTTCAGGAATTGGTGGCAGTTACCATCTGCGAATACCTCGGAGGCGACGCCGAAAGGTTGAGTGCGGCAAGACGCTTCATGGGACCTGTCACCGCGAGGTATTCCCGCGCCGTCGAGCAGTTCTGGGGAGGAGCGAGATAGCTTCTCCTGCACGCAAGCGGCTCGTTCCCTGACCCTGAACGCCGGATAGGATGCCGGCCGCCATGCCGATCCCGACCATCAGGCCCGGTACCGCTATCCTCGCCCGCGCGCCCGGGCGGGTGAACCTCATCGGCGAGCACACCGACTACAACGGCGGCTTCGTCCTCTCGGTGGCCATCCCCAGCAGACGATAGTCGTTTCAGGTGCACTGCGAGGAGGATCCGGGTCTGAAGGAGTTGGCGGAGCTACAGCGCGCGGCGCAGTGGCGGCTGGACTTCGTGGCGGCGGAGAGCTCGATGGGGTTCCACGCGTCGCAGGAGATGGCGCGCATCCTGGGCGGAATCGATCGACCTGTCGCGGCAGGCGCAGGTGAAGGCGGTCCAGAGGCTCAGCTCGGGCGCGGGGAAATAGTGCGCGGGCAGCTCACGTGCACCAATCCATATCTGCCATCTCCTTCTTCGCGAACCATCCAGCCGTACTGGTCTGAATCCAGAGGGTCGTTACATCGCGAACAAACGGCAGGCCAGCCCTGGTATCGCCACTGGGCGAGCGTGTCGAACGGAGCCCCGTGCATGTACGCCGTATATTCCTTGTTGCTTAGTCCCAGTTCGTCGGCCAACCGCGGCGCCTGTGGAGATGCGAGAATCTCGCTCACGAGCTTCTCCGCATCTTCGCACGACAATCGCTGCGTGGAGATCTCGTGGAGGATGTCTCGCTTCATAGCTCCCCCCGAATCGTTCTTCCCTGTACGGGCGTCTTGATGAACTGACCCGTCGTTGGATCGATGGCGCCGAGGTGCTCGCCCTGGCGGTTATAGACCTCGATTTCGTTGTGGAGGTTGTCCCATTTGTAATAGCGCGTTCCTGAGCCAGTTCCCGTGCGCTTGATGTCGTCCCGGTATCTCTCGAGGCTCTTCCAGATCGGGCTTTCGGCCTTTGACGGATTCGTCATGCGAGTCGTGCCAGACATCGGACCGTGGGAAGCCATCGCAATGGCCACGCCACCCTGGAGCACGCGCACCTCCTTGACCGCACCGACTGCTTCCAGCGCGACCCCACCGGTCTCGGCCGCCAGCGCGGCCGACGCCTGAGTGGCACGGGGGAGCTTCATCAAGCGGGCAATCAAGCCACCTTGGGCGATGGCGGCAGTGGCCAGCAGGATGAGGATTCTCGCGGTCTGGGCCCCGACGAGAAGCCCGTAGCGCTGGCCTGCTGCCCGTACCTCGTGGAACGTCTTCGCGGCGTCCAACTCCCGCACCATCTGGATCCACCCGAAGACGAGATCGCAGACCGCACGCGCCCCGAGGTACGCGGTCAAGACCATCGTGGCGGCGGCCGCCGGAATCTTCGACACCAGCTCCGGAATCGCGATGGTGGCCATGAAGATGACCAGGCCAGTCAGGAGGACGATCCGAACGGTCGAAGGGTCGATCGTGCTCTTGACCTCTCCGACGAAGCCGTCCCACTGGGAGCCCATCGCGAAGTCGAACGCGATCTCGTAGATGTTGGAGTCGGTCAGCGGCCCTTCATGGCAATTGGTCCGGTGGACCGCAGCGCACCAGGCCCGATATTCCCGGCCGATCTCCTCCAGCACTGCGGGCCCGGAGCCCCAGTTCGCGAGGACCACCCGAAGCTCCCCGGGCCGGCGACCGTGGAATCGTGGATCCGCCACCATTTGCCGCAGCTCGGCTCGGACCTCCTCCACGTTCATATAGGGGAGGAGTTCCTCCATCGCCCTCCGCAACTCCAACTCCTCCAGCGCCGGGGAGTCCACAGCTCTGGGCGCGCGAGGAAGAAAGACGCGCTCCCCAAGGTCCAGTTGCCTGCTCTCCTTCATCGCGCCGCACGAGACCACGAGGAGCGCGGAGAGGATGGAGGCAAGGGCTCGGGTAGCGATCTTCCTCATTGGTTGGAGACGCTACCGCGCCCACCGAGTCTTCCGACATATTGCAAGCCCATTGCCGCGGGATGAGGTCCGGGAGGCCCAGGGATGTAAAAAGAACCTTATAATCAAAGACTTACTGGCGCATGCCGCTTCGCCGGCAACTTTGCCGGCGAGACGCAGGATCAACTTGACGAGGTGCTCGGCTGTATGGAAGGTTAGTGGCCGGCAACTTTGCCGGCGGATCTCCCTTGCCCTTCGCCCAACCCAACCCGCTCTGGTTTTTTCCGCCGCCCGGCTCAGCGCCGATGGCCGAGCGAACTGGGTTCCGCTTCGGCGACAAGGGTACCCATTCGAGCCGGACGCTGATGCTGTCCGAGTTGGAGGCCGTCCTGGGCGCGGCGCCCGATGGGGCCGATCGCGACGCGTACGCGACCGCCATCGTCGAGGGCAACTGCCTTGGAAAGCCCACCAGGTCGACACGGCGGATCTCGAACCAGCGCCTCGGTGAGCTTTACGGACTCGATCGCCGCGTTCCCCTCTTTCGGGTCATGCGTCGGCTCTGGAGCATCGATGCGGCTGCGCGCCCGCTCTTGGCGCTCTTGGTCGCCCTTGCACGCGATCCACTCTTCATGGCATCGGCAGGGCCGATCTTGTCGCTTCCGGGGGGGGCCGAGCTTCAGCGCACGCCGCTCCGCGATGCTCTGCGAAAGCTCGTGGGCGAGAGGATGAACGAGGCTACCGTCGACAAGGTAGTCCGCAATGTCTCCAGCTCATGGACCCAGAGCGGACATCTCACCGGACGCACGTTCAAGTTCCGCCAGCGCGTGAGCGCGCCGCCTACGGCGGTCGCGTTCGCTCTTTGGGTCGCTCACGTCGCCGGATTCCGAGGCGAAGAGCTGCTCGCCAGCGGCTGGATCACTGCGCTCGACTGCACCGTAAGCTCGGCTCGCGGTCTCGCAATCGAAGCAAAGCGCATCGGCCTCATCGACCTGCGCACCGCGGGCGACGTCATCGAATTTGGGATCGAGCAACTCGACCCAGGTTTCGGAAGGAGATGACGTAATGGCGCGACTCGAAGACCTCGCAGAGCTCTACGGCCAGCACATTGCGACTCCATGGCAACGCACCATCACCGGAGCGCAGCGCGTGATCATGATCGTGTACGACAAAGAGCTCGAACGGGTTCTTCGAGCGCGCAAGGTCGAGTTCGAGACCCGCACGAGGGCTGCAGGCCATGACTGGCACGAGGTCGATCTCACTACCTCCTTCGCGTCATGGATGGCTTCCGACGAGTACCGTGACGCCTACTTCGAGTCGCCAGACGACCTCCAGTTGAAGCTGAAAGACGAGTTCCCCGAGTACGTCGCCGAGCAGATCCGAGCGGTCCTCACGGCGCCTGGCGTTTCCGAAGGCTCCGTCGTCGCCGTATTCGGCGCCGGCTCGCTCTATGGCTTCACGCATGTCTCCGAGGTTCTGAACCGAGTCGAGCGAGACGTTCGCGGCCGTCTCGTCATCTATTTTCCGGGCGCGCTTGAAGAGAACAACTACCGACTGCTCGATGCGCGCGACGGTTGGAATTACATGGCGGTCTCGATCTCCATTCACAACGCTGGCGGTACAGCATGAAAATCAAAATCAAGGACGTCCTTCAGCGAGACCCTTCCATTCACCCGCTCGTCAACCAGGGCCAGGCGCGAATCGCAGACAAGCCGGACGAGAAGGTGCTCAAGGAACTGCGTGGCGAGCTCTCGACGTTCGTATGCGAGGGCCAGTACGCGGACGGCATCCAGCGCATCCTGTCGTCGTTCCTCTCGAACTTGACGCAGACGAGCCAGAGGGCAGCGTGGGTCAGCGGCTTCTTCGGCAGCGGCAAGTCGCACCTCCTGAAGATGCTCTACCACTTGTGGGCGGACACGAAGTTCTCCGACGGCGCCACGGCGCGCAGCCTGGTGCCGTCGATGCCCGACGACCTCCGCGAGTTGCTCCGCGAACTCGACACCGCGGGCAAGCGCGCGGGCGGTCTGCTCGCGGCGGCCGGCACGCTGCCGAGCGGGACGACGGACCAGGTCCGCCTGACGATCCTCGCGGTGCTTCTGCGCGGCGTTGGTCTGCCCGGCCAGTACCCGCAGGCGCAGTTTTGCCTCTGGCTGCACGACCAAGGATGGTTCGACGAGGTGAAGGGCGCCGTCGAGACTGCCGGCAAGCAGTGGGCGTCCGAGCTCAACAACCTCTGGGTCAGCAGCCATGTCGCGCGCGCTCTCATCTCGTGCGATCCGAACTTCGCCTCAGACGAGAAGGACGCGCGGAACACGCTCAAGACGCAGTTTCCGCCACGCAACACTGACATCACGACCGAGGAACTCCTCACCGCCATCAAGCGCGTGCTGAAGTTCAACGGACGTGACGGCCGGATGCCCTGCACCATCCTCGTGCTCGACGAGGTCCAGCAGTACATCGGTGACTCGAACGACCGCTCAACGCTGGTCACTGAGGTCACTGAAGCGCTTTCGAAACAGCTCGATAGCCACGTGCTCGTTGTGGCTTCGGGCCAGAGCGCGCTGACCTCGGTGCAGAAGCTCCACAAGCTGATGGACCGCTACACGATCCGCGTCCAGCTCTCCGACCAGGATGTCGAGGCCGTCATCCGAAAGGTGCTCTTGCAGAAGAAGCCCGCGTCGATCTCGACGGTGAAGGATTTCCTGGAGAAGCACGGCGGCGAGGTTTCGCGCCAGCTCCAGGGCACGCGAATCGGCGAGAGCGCACAGGACCGCGACGTCATCGTCGACGACTACCCGCTCTTGCCGGTGCAGCGCCGCTTCTGGGAGCACTGCTTCCGCGCCGTCGACGCCGCGGGCACGCAAAGCCAGCTCCGCTCGCAGCTCCGCATCATCCACGACGCGGTCGCGAGCATCTGCGATCGTAGCCTCGGCGCGACGGTGCCGGGTGACGAGCTGTTCGAGGCGCTGGCCCCGGAGATGGTCAACACCGGCGTGCTGCTCCGCGAGATCAACGAGCGCATTATCAACCTTTCGAAGGGCGGTACCGATGAAGGCCGCCTTGCGCGTCGTATCTGCGGGATCGTCTTTTTGATCAGCCGGCTGCCTCGCGAGGCCGGCGCAGATGTCGGAGTACGTGCCTCGAAGGAGCACGTCGCCGACCTCCTCGTCGACGACCTGCTCGCCGATAACGGCAAGCTGCGCAGCAGCGTCGAGACCGTACTGGAAAAGCTCGCGGCGGGCGGCGCGCTGATGAAGGTCGGAGACGAGTACAGGCTGCAGACCAAGGAAGGCGCCGAGTGGGACGCGGAATTCCGTCGTCGACAGAGCAAGCTCGTCAACGACGACGCAGATATCCATATCCGCCGCGACCAGCAACTCTATGCCGAGGCTGATCGTGTCATCCGCTCGGCGAAGGTCGTCCAGGGCGCCGCGAAGGAGGCCCGCCAGATCGTCATCTCGCGTGATCAGACGCCACCGGCCAACAACGGCGAGAGCGTGCCGCTGTGGATTCGCGACCGCTGGTCGTCGAGTGAGAAGGAGGTGCTCGACGCGGCACACGCCGCCGGTACCGACAGCCCAACTGTCTTCGTTCTTCTTCCCCGGCAGGCGCCTGATGAGCTTCGAACGCTCATCGTCGACGCTGAAGCGGCCCAACAGACCATCGACGCCAAGGGTACCCCCACCACCCGCGAGGGCGAAGAGGCGAAGCACAGCATGGAGAGCCGGCGCGATGCCGCCGTGCGCCAGCGCGACGAGCTCATTAAACAGATCGTCGCCAACGCGAAGGTTTACCAGGGTGGTGGCTCCGAGTTGCTCCAGGCCACGCTCGAGGAGCGCATCCGCGAGGCCACGAACGCGGCGCTCGCACGGCTCTTCCCCCGCTTCAAGGAGGCTGACTCGGCTGCGTGGGGGACGGTCATCAAGCGCGCCAAGGAAGGCTCCGACCAGCCCCTCGCACCCGTGGGCCACACCAGTCCGACGGAGGAACACGCCGTCTCCAAGACGGTGCTCTCGATCATCGGCTCCGGTAAGCTGGGTGGCGACATCCGCAAAGTGCTGCGCGCGAGCCCATACGGTTGGCCGCAGGACGCCGTCGACGCCGCGCTGATCGCGCTGCATCGTACGCAGCACATCTCGGCTACGCTGAACCACGCTGTCCTCGCGCCGGGCCAGCTAGATCAGAACAAGATTTCGAAGGCCGAGCTCCGCGTCGAGAAGGTCACGCTCTCCGTCACGGAGCGACTCGCGGTGCGTAAGGTATTCCAGGCGCTCGGCGTGAGCTGCAAGGCGGGAGAAGAGCAGGCCAAGGCGCCCGAGTTCCTCGACAGGCTTGTGGCCCTCGGGCAGGCCACGGGAGGTGAGGCTCCGCTTCCGGCGCCGCCATCGGTCGCGGACATCGAGGACGTCCGAGCACGTGTGGGCAACGACCAACTCGCCGGCATTCGCGAGAAGGCGACTGAATTCGAGAAGCACATCGCGGTGTGGACGAAGGCGAAGGCGCTCGTCGACGCGCGCCGCCCGACGTGGGATCTGGTCGAGCGGCTCGCGAAGCATGCGCAGGGGCTCGCGCCGGCGGCGGACCTCCTGAAGCAGGTCGACGCCGTCCGCACGCAGAGGCTCCTGCTCGAGCCCACCGACCCCGTCGCGCCGCTCCGCTCCAGCCTTGCCGACGCGCTCCGCAAGGCGCTGCTGGAGGCGCACTCGGCGTTCGAGACCGCGTTCGGCAGGGGCATCGCCGCGCTCGAGGCGAGCACCTTGTGGCCGCGCCTCTCCGACGCGGATCGGTCATCCATCCTCGCCACGGTGGGCCTCGCGCCGGCTGCACAGTTCTCGGCCGCGACCGATGAAGCGCTCGCGTCCACCCTCGACGCAAAATCGCTGGCGTCGCGCCAAGCGGAGGCCGACGCCATCTCGGGCCGCGTCCAGAGAGCGCTGGAGCAGGCGGCCAAGCTCTTGGAGCCCAAGGTGCGCCCCATCGCCATCGAGCGGTCGACGCTGGCGACCGAAGACGACGTCGTCGAGTGGCTCGACCGGCAGAAGAAGGCCCTCGTCGCCGCCATCAAGGACGGCCCGGTGCTCGTGAGCTGAGGAAGACCCGATGGCATCGCTCGCTCCCAATCTCCGCAAAGGCCTTGAGAACGCCGTGAAGAAGGCGCGCCGCGCGGCCAAGGCCGGTGCACAGCAGGTGATCGAGCAGCTCGCCGTCGGCCACCACGAGCCCTGGTCCACGCTCACACCCGAACAGTGCAAGCTGCGCAACCAGCTCCGCGCGCATGGGCGTCAGGTCGGCGACCGCCTCGACGAGCGCAAGGGCACGCAGTCCATCGACCGGCTCATTGGTGAATGCGCCTACGAGCATTGGCATCGCTTGCTGTTCGCGCGCTTCCTCGCCGAGAACGACCTGCTCGTCGAGCCCGAGTCCGGCGTCGCGCTGTCGCTGGGAGAGTGCCGTGAGCTGGCGCGTGAGCGCGGCGTCGATTGGCTCGTGCTGGCCAGCGACTTCGCGCAGCGCATGCTCCCGCAGATCTTCCGCGTGGGCGATCCGGTGCTCGAGCTCACGCTTCCACCGGAGCATCGGCAGGAGCTGGAAGGGATCCTGGAGGGGCTCCCGAGTGAGATCTTCACCGCCGACGACAGCTTGGGATGGGTCTACCAGTTCTGGCAGGCCGAGCAGAAGAAGGCCGTCAACGACGCGGAGAACAAGATCGGCGCTGACGAGTTGCCAGCGGTCACGCAGCTCTTCACCGACAATTACATGGTCCTCTTCCTCCTGCACAACACGCTGGGCGCGTGGTGGGCGGGCAAGGTGCTGACGGCGAATCCCAAGCTCGCCCGTTCGGCCTCATCGGAGGACGAGTGCCGTGTGGCCTGCGCCGTGCCCGGCGTGGAGTGGTCCTACCTGCGCTTCGTGCGCGAAGGGAAGGAATGGCGCCCCGCCGCAGGCACGTTCCCCGAATGGCCGATGACCGCGAAGGGCATCACGGTGCTCGACCCGTGCATGGGCAGCGGGCACTTCCTCGCGTTCGCGTTGCCCATCCTGATCGCGCTTCGCCAGGCGGAGGAGAAGCTCTCCGTCTCGGAAGCGATCGACGCCGTACTGCGCGACAACCTGTTCGGGCTCGAGCTCGACCCGCGCTGCACGCAGATCGCGGCGTTCAACGTGGCGCTCTGCGCCTGGAAGCTCTCCGGGTATCGCCCCCTGCCGCCGCTGCACCTTGCCTGTTCGGGGTTCACGCCCGGCACGTCGAAGGTCGGGTGGCTGCGGCTGGCCCAGAAGGCCGCGCAGGAGCTGTCCAGTGGGGACGACGAGCTCTTCCCGCCGGAGGCCCGGAACGGCATGGAGGCGCTCTACGACCTCTTTGTGCAGGCGCCTGTTCTTGGCAGCCTCATCGAGCCGCGCCAGGTGGACGAGGACCTGTTGCAGACGAGCTACGAGAAGCTGGAGCCCGTCTTCCAGGCGATGCTCGGCGCGCGCGGCAGTGACGAAATGCGCGAAGCCGCCGTCGCTGCGCAGGGCATGGCGAAGGCGGCGGAGATCCTCGGATCGACGTTCACGCTGGTCGCGACCAATGTGCCGTACCTGGGACGCGGCGAGCAGGACGCCGTGCTGGCTGGTCACTGTGAAAGGCACTTCGATGACGCCAAGACCGACCTCGCCACGTGTTTCGTGCGGCGAATCCAATTGATGCTCGGAGAGCGGGGGACGGCCGCGCTGGTGACGCCGCAGAATTGGCTGACGCAGGACTTCTACACGAGCTTTCGAAGACGCTTCCTGGTCGAGAGCTGTCTGAATATCGCCATCAATCTTGGCCCCGGCGCCTTCACTGGAGTCCCAGGTGAGGTCGTTAAGGCGCTTCTCGTCGTCTTTGGTGTTCTGAAGAGCAAGGAAGCAAACGTATTTCCCGCCACGGATGAGATGCAGGCGCTCGACGCGGACGCCAAGGCGGCGGCGCTCCGTGTATGTCGCCTGGTCTTTGTCGAGCAGGGGAAACAGCTCTTGAATCGCAAGCACCGGATCCAGCTCGGTGCTCGTGTGGAAGGCTCCAGGCTGCTCGATTACGCCATTTATTCGAACGGCATTCAGACCGGGGATTCACCGCGGTTCCTCCGAGCGTTCCCGGAGCTTGCGCGCCTTGGAAGCAAATGGGCGGCGCAGCAGACCACCGTCGACACCACGACGGCTTACGGTGGCATGACCCAAGCCGTCCTCTGGGAAGATGGAGCGGGGACTCTCCTGCGCTTCGTGCGCGAAAAGCTCGATTCGGACAACACCGGGGCATGGTTGCGAGGAAACACGGTATGGGGGCGCCGCGGGGTCCTGGTCAGTGCCATGGGGAAGCTCCACGTCTCCCTCTATCTCGGCACGCTCTTCGACGACAATTCAGTGGCCATCGTTCCGGAAGATGAGCACAACCTGCAGCCCGTTTGGGCAGCGTGCAGCGATCCGTCGTATCCGTCCGAGGTGAGGAAGATCGACAAGAAGCTCAACGTCCGCGGGCCGCTCGTCGAGATTCCGTTCGACATCGGGAAATGGAGGGCTTCGGAAGACGTCCCCGCGCCCAGCTCCTCGGACCCGACGCAATGGATCTTCTCCGGCCATCCACGCCACAGCGACGCGCCGCTCCAGGTCGCCGTCGCGCGTCTGGTCGGGTACCGCTGGCCACGACAGACGGGTTCCTCGTTCATCAGTTGCCCCGCGCTGGGGCCGGACGGGCTCGAATCACGTGCGGCCGAGGATGGCATCGCGTGCTTGCCGGCGCTCCGTGGCGAGCCAACGGCGGAGGAGCGGGTTCGTGCGCTGCTCGCCGACGCCTATGCCGCCGAGTGGTCCGCCACCAAGCTCAGTGAGCTGCTCGCCTCGGTCGACTTCACCGGGAGGTCGCTCGGCGACTGGCTCCGCGACGGCTTCTTCGAACAACACTGCGCGCTTTTCCACAACCGCCCCTTCGTCTGGCAAGTCTGGGACGGTCGCAGGGATGGGTTCTCCGCGCTCGTGAACTACCACAGCCTAGCGGGGCCGAATGGAGAAGGCCGCCGCACGCTGGAGAAGCTCACGCACACCTATCTCGGCGACTGGCTGAAGCGGCAACGGGACGACCAGAAGGCTGGCGTCGAGGGCGCTGACGGACGGGTCGCCGCAGCAGAGCACCTAAAGCGCGAGCTGGAGAATATCCTTGAGGGCGAGCCGCCATACGACCTCTTCGTTCGCTGGAAGCCGCTGAGCGAGCAACCCATCGGCTGGGAGCCGGACCTCGACGACGGGGTGCGGATCAACATTCGGCCGTTCATGAATGGACGCGGGAAGAACGCCTGCATTCTGCGCGTGGCGCCCAAGATCAAATGGGGCAAGGACCGAGGCAAGGAGCCGAGCCGAGAGCAAGCGGACTTTCCTTGGCTCTGGAGCTGGGACGAGCAGACCCCCGACTTTCCCGGTGGCGCGGCATTCGACGGCAACCGTTGGAACGACCTGCACTACTCCCGTGAGCGGAAGCTGGCCGCGCGTGAGGGCAAGCCGTGACTCGAAGCGAGCCGCCGCGCCCGCGAGGTTTGCTCGACGCGCTCGAGCAGTCGTTCCTCGATGCGCTGCGAACGCCGGAGGGCTCGGCAGCTCCGGCAGCGCTGCTCTGGG
>Ga0068860_100006164_pt1 | contig 12058 bp, 9 predicted proteins | sample KBSSwiS32_FD_66597 | JGI IMG/M metagenome (GOLD analysis project Ga0068860, IMG submission 66597) | Switchgrass rhizosphere microbial communities from Kellogg Biological Station, Michigan, USA - KBS Switchgrass S3-2 | ecosystem: Host-associated > Plants > Roots > Rhizosphere > Soil ... | reverse complement strand
CGAGTACCCCAGCCGGAGATCACGATCAGGAGCATCACCGCCGCAACCACCACGTAGAAGTTGGCTCGTCGTCTCCGCCACTGCTGCGCCAGCCATTCCGCCCGGGGACCATGGTGCGTCTTGACTGTCTCCAGCCATTCCTGCGCCTTTTTTGCCGAATCCCAGGGATAGGGCGCAACTTTGATCGCCGCTCCCACTGCGCCGGGCGGCGGAAGCGAATCTGCCGGAAACGGATCTGCCGGAACAATCCGCAGCGCATCCGGGCCCGGGACTTCAGCCGGCGGCGCAAAAGGATCCGGTGTCCAATGCAGCGGGGTGCTCAACACGGAATCGGTTTCCAAGGCGGGCTTCGAATCCGGTTCGGATAGCTCCGCCGGGTTTAATTCAACGACGCTCTGAGCCACCGGGGCCGGTGTGACTTGAGGTTCGGAAACCACGCCCGCTGGCAGAGTGGCCGGAACTGCTTTGTCCTTGAGAACCGTGTCCCTGGTCTGGGAAAAACCGACCCTGGAATTCCCGTTCGTGGGATTTTCCTGTCCATAGGGTGTGAGCCAGGGAGTTTCCTTCTTATTGGCAGAGTCCAAGCCTGGAACATCGGGCAGTGCAGGGCTTGCCGCACGCGCGGTGCCGCAAATTCCGCAGAAAAGCTCATTCTCGTCAAAAAAATCACTGCCACAGGCAGAGCATACGTCCGGGCTGCGAACCGCCGGAGCCTGGCCCCCGATCAGCGATGGCGGCGCGGCGGGCGCGAGCGGTCTGGCTGCGGCAACGTTCCCGACGGGCGAGGATTCGCTGCCCAAACGCTCGATCTGGGGCTTGATTCTTTCCAGAGCTTCCAGCATGCTTTGCCGCTCCGACGCGAGCGCCTCCTTCCACTTCATCCGGGCCGCGGTCACCATGGCTTCGCTTAGCAGGCCCGCCATAAGTTCAGCAGTGCGGAGGTCGGCTTCGCGAAAGGAATTGGCGCGGGCAAAGCGCAGCTCGAGAACGCCGGCCACCTGGCCCGCGTGATAAACCGGGACTGCGATGAAGGCTTTCACATCGCGACTGCGGAAAAGGTCGGAGTGCAGGTGCAGGTTCGAAGTGACGTCGGGATAATTGAGCGCCGTTCCCTTGCTCAGGCAGTCTGCCGAGAGCACGGAATTCAGGGGCACATGCGTTCCAGCGTCGAGGGCGGCGGTGCCCGTCGCGGAGCGATAAAAAAGCTGGTCCTTTTCGATAATGCCGATCGCGGTGCCGGAGGCGTGTGTGATCTTCTGCACTCTCTCCGCGACCAGTTCGGCTGCGGCCGCCAGGTCCAGTTGCAGGGTTTGGATTAGTTTTTGGGTTTCTACAATCGCCGATAGATTTTCCGCGAAGTCAGCCTGATGCCCCTTCGCCCGCAAGCGATCATTGTGCTCCTGGAGCACGTAGGCTGCGGAGAGAAGTTGTTGAAACGAAGCCTCGTCAAGCAGAGGCTTTCGTTGCGGGCTGGTAGCAGTTTGGGTCACGAGCGTATTACGCGCCAGCCGGTGGGGGATCCCGGAAGCTCTATTGTAATGCAATCCATAAACCAAACCGGCTTACCAAAGAATGCACTATAGCTCCCGCTGGTTGTATGTCGGGAGGAGAGGCCCGACTCTAAAGCGGGGTAAGTCGCTGCAAAGTATAAGGCATGTTGCCTTGAGTTCGGCAACTTGCGGACCTGCGGCGCAGCCCCTGCTGGGGTATCAAAAGGGCACGCCTTCTCCTGGCCCGAGTGTGCAAAGTTGTGCACTTTCGTCTTGGGATGAAACCAGCCAAACAGGCCAAAACCGGCCGATTGGCGCCAGCCGCCAATGCGACCCTAGCGCCCTGCACTCCTTGGCGAAAATTGGCGGTTTGAGATTCTTCAACGACTCAGGGAGGTCAAAGCCTTTACCGCAAAGGACGCAAAGAAAGCCGCAAAGTTCGCCAAGTAATTCCGCACATGTGACACTATCCCGGCTGAGGCCCGGTGTGACGATCGCTCAAGTAGTAATGCACTGCCGGGGTGATGATTAGCGACAGTGCCATTGAGATCAGAACACCACCGATCACGGCAATGGCCAGGGGTTGTAGCATCTGCGAGCCTGCTCCCAGCGCGAATGCCAGCGGCAACATGCCCGCGACCGTGGCCAGTGCGGTCATGACGATGGGACGCAGGCGGCGGCGTCCGGCTTGCAGCATGGCATCCTCCGCGGAGAATCCCAGGGCGCGAAACTTCTGGTCCGCATCCAGCAGAAGGATTCCATTTTTCGCCACGATTCCCACCACCATGATCATTCCCATGAAGGAAGACACGTTGAATGTGGTGCGGGTGATCATCAGCGCGATGAATACTCCCGACGTTGATAACAAGGCGGAAGCCAGAATGGCCAACGGAGCGGCGAACGATCCGAATTCAAAGAGCAGAACGATGAACACTAAAACGATCGCCAGGAGCAGCACCAGCACCAGGTCAGAGAATGATTTCTGTTGCTGCCTGTAGGTGCCGCCGTACTCCACGCGAATGCTGGAGGGAAGATGCAAAGCGTCCACCGCTTTCTGCACGGCGGTGACTGCGCTTCCCAGGTCGGTGCCTTCGAGACGTGCCGTCACCGAGACGTCGCGCTGCAAATTCTCCCGGCGAATTTCGGTTTGCGGAGGAAGCTCGGTGATAGTGGCCAGGGCGCCGAGGGTTGCGGTTTTGCCCGTGCTGCTGGTCAGCAGCGTGTCGCGCATGGCCTCGAGCGATGCCCGATTTTCCGGTGGAAAGCGGACTCGCACGGTGTAGGGACGATCGGCGCTGATCACCGGGGCAGCGGCTGGTTCGCCACCCAGAATGGCCGCGGCATCGGTGGCAATTTCCTCGGGGGTGAATCCGGCGCGGGCAGCGACACTGGGGTTGATCTGAAAAGTGGTGGCGGGTCCGCTGATCGTGTTTTCGATTCCATCGAGCACGTCCACTACGCCGTCGATTTTGGCGATGGCGGCGGCGACTCTTGGGGCCCAGGCCTCGAGTAGCGCAGGGTCGGGCGAAAACAGCTTGATCTGGATGGGCTCAGGTTCGCTGGTCAAGTCGCCGATCATGTCCTGCAGGACCTGCACGAACTCAACCCGTACGGCTGGCTCCTGGGCCGTTACTTTGCTTCGGACTTCTTCCGTGATGTCGTCGATATTGCGGTCACGCTTTTCTTTGAGTTTAACCAGGATGTCGCCGCGATTCGCTTCAGTTACTGCCGCCAGTCCCAGTTCCAGGCCGGTGCGCCGCGAAGTGCTCTCGACCTCAGGCACGCTGTTGAGGATCTGTTCCATGTGGCCCACCATGCGGTCGGTCTCCGCGAGCGAAGTGCCGGCAGGCGTCCAGTAGTCGAGGGTGAATCCGCCTTCGTCCATCTCCGGCATCAAGTCGGAGCCGGAATAGCGGTAGCAAACGTATGAGGCGGCCACCAGGAGCAGGCTCAAACCTGCCAGCCACCCGGGATGGGCCAGCGCTTGTCGCAGCCACCGGGCGTGGAAGTCCACGATCTTCCTGAAGAATCCTCCGAGAGAAGCCTCCTCGGCGGCCAGCAATCGCGCCATGGAAGCTTCTTCTGTCTCCTCCGCCGTCCCGCTCTCTTTGTCCTCCATGTGGGCCTGCTTGCGCCTGCCGATAAAGTACTGGCTCAGACTCGGCGTCCAGCTCAGGGCCAGCGCCAGGGAGGTGAACAGAGACACACTCATGGTCACGGCCAGGGCGCGGAAGAATGTTCCGGTCACTCCGGTGATCGAAATCAAGGGCAGAAAGACGACGACCGGCGTCACCGTCGAGCCAATCAGAGGAATCGTGATTTCTTTCAACGCGCCATGGATGGCCTGAAGCCGGCCTTCACCGGCATCGCGGTGAAGCACGATGTTTTCCACCACCACGATGGCATCGTCGATCACCAGCCCCACGGCCGCGGCCAGCCCGCCCAGCGTCATCAGGTTGAAGCTCTGACCCAGAAGTTTGAGCGCGATGAACGTCACCAGCACGGTTACTGGAATTACCAGTCCCGCGACAATCGATGTTCCCCAGTCGCGCAGGAAGACCACCAGGATGATGGAGGCCAGAACCAGGCCCAGCAGAATGGCGTCGCGCACGCTTCTGATGGAATCGCCAACGATGATGGACTGGTCATAGAAGGGCTTGATCTCAATTCCGGGCGGGAGCGACTTGCGAATCTCGGCGACTTGGCTGTGGACTTCATCCGCAACCTTGACCGTGTTGCTGTCGGGCTGGCGGTTGATGTTGAGCAGCACGGCCGGTTTGCCGTTGGCCGTGACCAGCGTATATACAGGCTTGACTCCGGGAGCGACGGTGGCGACGTCGCCGATGCGCACGGGAATTCCCGCGGGCGTGTTCCGGATGACCGTGTCGGCGATCTGCTGCGGCGTTCGCACCTGGCCGCTCACCAGCGCCAGCACCAGCTGATGATTGCGTTCGAAGAGTCCGGGGGAATCGATGAGGTTGGTACGCTTCATCGTGTCCAGGATGTCGGTGACGGTGACGTTCGCGGTCAGCAGCTTCGCCGGGTCGGGCGTGATGTGGAATTCCGGCTCCTGTCCGCCCTGCACCAGAACTGTGGACACGCCGTTCAGCCGGTTCAGTCGAGGCTTGATGTCGTAGGTGGCCATCTCCCAGAGCTGGGTTTGAGGAACGGTCGCCGAAGTCAGGCTGTACCCAATGATGGGAAAGCTGGCGAAGGTCATGCGGTTGGCCACCACACTCGCGGTCGGCGGCAGGTCCGTCTGGACGCGCGACAGGGCGGCGTTTACATACTGCAGGGTGAGAATCGTGTCCACGTTCCAGTCGAAGAACAGATCGATCTCGGCGGAGCCGCGGCTGGTGATCGAGCGCACCTCCTGCAATCCGGGAACGCTGTTCACGGCTTCCTCGATGGGACGGGTGATGGTCACCATCATCTGATCGGTGGGCATGACTCCGTTGTCCACCGCGATCAGGATGCGGGGAAAGTTGGTGGCGGGGAAGACTGCCACCGGAATGCTGAAAGCCAGGAAGCCACCGACCAGTGCCAGGGTCAGGATCACGAAGATCAGAGGTTTGGAATAGCGCGAAAACCAGTAGGTGGAGGCTGTCGAATTCGCTTCCCGGCTACTTTTCATTCTGGCTTTCCACTTTGATCTTGCTCTTATCCGGCAGGCCGTAAGCCCCGGAGGCGACCACGCGGTCTCCGGCCTGCAGACCGTCGATGACCTGCACCGCATCGCCCTGACGAATGCCGACGCGCACGTTTTTCTGGTATGCGTGATCGTCGCCGCTAACCTGCATGACCGATGTGGTTCCGTCCTGCGCGGTCAGGAGCGCCGCGGTGGGAATGACCAGGGCATCGGGAACAGTCTGGGCCAGCATGGAAACCTGCACGCTGGTGCCGGGCTTCAGGCGCTGATCGGGGTTTTTGATTTGGACCCATACTTCGACCGTGGTGCTGTTGGGATCAAGCGCCGGGCTGACCACCGTGATCTTGCCTTCTATCGGATTGTCCTCGCCGGGGACGGCGATGGTTGCCGGGTCGCCAGCTTTGAGCAACGCAGCTTCGGGTTGCGGAATGTGGGCGCGGGCGATGACCTGGGAAATATCCATCACGGTGAGCAGTGGAGTACCGGCCGCGACCATCTCTCCGGGGTAGAGGGGGCGGTCGGCTACCACGCCATCCATGGGACTGCGTATTTCGGAATAGCTGAGCTGTGCCGCCGAGCCCAGGTATTTGCCCTTCGCAGATTCGAGTTGTCCCGCCGCGGATTTCAACTGCTGCTGCTTGCCTACTTTCATCAGCGTGTCGAGATGCTGCTGCGCGATTTCATACTGGTTGCGCGCGTTGGTCAGGTCCACGCCCGCCTGGTCGAGTTCCTTGCGGGGTATTGCGCCCTGCTGAAGAAGTTCCTGACGGCTGCTGAAGATTTTCTGCTGGGCGGACAAAAGCTGCTTAGCGGCTTGCGCGTCGAGTTGAGCTTTCTGGACCTCCTGCGGCAGGGCGGAAGCGGTGGTGGTTTCGTAAGCGGCCTGGGCCTCGTCGTAAGATCCCTTGTTCTCCTGGGCCGCGGCAGCGAGGTCGCTGTGCTCGAGCACGGCCAGCAACTGGCCCTTGCGCACCTTGCTGCCACGCGTAATGTAGAAAGCTTTCACCGGCGCGCTGATCTTCGGAGTAATCGCTGCCTGTTGCACAGGGAACAGAACGGCCTCGGCGGTGACCGTGCGCCGCAGCGTTTCCTTTTTTACCGTGACCACCTGCACCGGGACGGCGGCTTCTTTCTCTGTGGAGTTGCTGGAGCAGGCCGGCAGGAAAAGCAACGGGAGGATCGCAAGGGAAATTGCACGCCGCCGATACCATGATTTGTGCGCGAAGTCCCCCTCCTGTCTCTCCAAAGAACGGAGAGACGAGGACGGGGCACCCGCGCGAGTTTTTTTCTCTGGTATCAGAAGGTTCCTGTCAGGGTTTGAAGGTTGGCCAGCGCTACGCGGAAGCGCGACTGGCCGTCGCTGAAAGCGTTGCGTGCGAGGGTGGAGGTATTTTGCGCGTCCACTACTTCGAGCACGGTGGCTTCTCCTGATTGATAACGCAGCGTGGTCAGGCGGAGAGCCTCCGCCGCAAGTTCGGCCGACTGATTGAGAGAGTCCAGCTCCGAGCGGGCGATTTGAGCTTCATCGTACAAGGTGCGCAATCTGGCCAGCAGCTGGCGCTGGGCGAACGTCAACTCCAGCTGCGCTTGCTCGCGCCGCAGATCGGCCTGCTTCAATCGGCTACGATTCGCTCCCCAGTTCCAGACTGGCAACTGGAGTGTCGCGGTGGCGGCGTATCCGAGATTGCGCACCGACAGCTGCGAAGCCGGATCGAACTGGCGGGTGGCGAAGTGGTTCGCGTCAATGCCGTAAAAGTAATCCAGCTTTAGCGCAGGTAAGAAGCCAGACCAGGCCACGCCAACTTCCTGGCGAGCTTCCTGGAGCGCACCTGCGGCGGCCCGCAGATCGGGGTTCTGGCGGGCGGCAGCGGTCTGGACTTCGGTGAAGGTCGGGAGGGGCTCAGGGGTCTGCAGGTCGTCCACTACGCTGAAATGTTCGTTGAAGTCGGGGAAGATGAGCACGGCGAGATCGAGACGGCTGCGATTCATTTCGAGCTCCGCTTCCTGCAGGTCGCGCTGCTGCTGCTGGAACAGGATCTGGGCCTTAATCACGTCCGAATGCGCCACCTCGCCGCCTTGTTCAAGCTTCTGGCTGATATCGAGAAAGTGCCGGCCCTGGTTGGCCGCACGCTGGGCAGTGTCATATTTCCGTTGCGCCACCACGAAGTGGTAATAGGCTTGGACCACCGTCACCACCAGCCCGCGGGCGGCGATTTCGGAGCGGGCCCGTGCCACTGCTTCCGCGGCCCGCGTGCGCCGGTATTCCGCGACCCCCTGCAGGGAAATATCCTGGTGAACATTGCCCTGGCTGAGGTATTCATGCACTCCATTGGCGCCCACGTAGCGCCCGGTGGACGTGCCATTGCCCTGGGTATAAAGAAATCCGGCGTCGTAGTTCACACCCGGCAGCAGGGCGGCCCGGCCTTGTACCCGGTCCTCTTTCGCCGAACCGTAAGCGGTCAGGGCGGCGTGATATACAGGATCATTTTTTCGCGCGCGGGCGATGGCATCCTGCAAAGTCACGGTCAGGGGAGCGGCATTCATGCCCTGATTCGGGTCCGCATCGACCGCAGGCATTGAGTTCTGCGCAGCTGCCATCGTAAACAGACCCAGCATTCCGAAGACCAACCTTATGCTCTTGCCGATATTGCCGCTGCAAAAGTGCATTCTCCGCACCTCCATGAAACCACGTGGAGACAGCCGCCCTCGGCTGTCCGGCGGAGCAACGCTCCGCTATTTTCCCTGGCGAAAAAGAATCTGTCGAGCCAATGCTCGACCGGACAGCCGAGGGCGGCTGTCCCTACGCGTGCAGGGGTACAAATATTACTGGAACAGACCTTAAGGGTACCTGAAGCTGATTGAGGCGCGAAGGGTTCCGCTGTCACCGCCGAGGGCGGGCCGCCCTCGGGACAGCCGGCAAGATGCCGGCGCTCCCGGTTAAGGCCGCGCTATGGTTTCGGGACGGGCAGCTCAACCGTCATGCGGGTGCCCTGGCCTGGGCTGCTCTCGGCAGCGATGCTGCCCCCATAGGCTTCGACCAGGGCTTTGGCAATGGCCAGGCCCAGGCCAAACCCGCCCGTAGCCCGGGCCCGAGAGTGGTCTCCGCGATAGAAGCGCTCAAAAATCTTGGGCAGATCAGCGGCGGCAATACCGACGCCATGGTCCTGAAAAGAGACTTGCGCTTGGTCTCCTTCGCGAGCGACTGCGATCTCGACCGATGTTCCCTCGGGACTGTAGCGGACAGCATTCTCCAGCAGGTTCGTCCACACCAGTTGCAAGTCCTCGGGGTCGGCGCGGATGGGAACCGGCCCGTTGGTCACCAGGTGAATCGTGGTGTGGCGAGACTCGGCCAGAGCGCGAATTCTCTCCACCGCTTCTTCGCAGGTGGAGTTGAGGTCGATGAGATCGAGGTTGCGCCCCTGCGCATTCTGCGCCCACTGCTCCGCCCGGGCCAGCCGAAGCATCCACTGCAGCAGTTGCTCCAGCCGGTCCAGGTCCTGGAGCGATGCCTGCACCCCGGCGCAATACTCTTCCGAACTTCGAGGACGCTGCACCAGCGACTGCAGAGTGGACTTCAGTACCGCCACGGGCGTCTTCAGTTCGTGCGCCGCGTTCCCCACAAATTCCCGCTGCTGTTTGAAGGAGTACTCAAGACGCGCCAGCATCTGAGTCATCGAATCGGTCAAAGGGCGCAGTTCCTCGATCTGCTCGGCTTCCCTGGGAGGCTGAAGCTTCCAGCTCTGAGTCGAGACCAGGGCTGCCTGCCGGGCCAGGCTTTGCAAAGGCAGCAGGCTGCGTCGGATCCTCCAGGAAGCCAGCCCAGTGGTCGCGCCCAGCAGGAGCAGGCTGGCTAGGGCAATGGAGCCTCCCGCAACCTTGACCTGGTGTTGAATCCGTACCAGGGGTGAGGCATAGACGATAGTCAGGGTCTGGGGGTGGAAGGCCGCGCCCTCTTCCCGGTCCAGTATTGGAATGTGGTTCAGGCGCACGGCATGATACGGGACCCCGGCCCAGGTGAAATTCCAGTGTTCGCTGGGACCGGGCTGGAACTGCAGGCCGTCAGGCCAGTCCTCCGACCGGGTGAGAAATCCGGTACGGTCGGCCCACACCGTAAACTGGTCGGGATGAAGCGGATCAATCGACTCGGGCAGAAGGCTGTTATCAAAGTACACGTGCCCGGTCGCATCTTCGGTATAGCGAACCAGCACCGCCACGCTGGTGGCGTGGGCCTGCATGCTGGTGTCGAGCGTGGAGATCAGGCGCCAATAGGTGACCAGAACCCCGATGACCACCAGTCCGGCGGTGAGGATGATCTGCGACAGCAGGACTGAAGCGATGAGCCGCCGTTGAATGGAGTCGCGCCGCATGTCGGCCATTTCAGAAATCAATCCTGCAACATATAGCCCTGCCCGCGCAGGGTGCGGATCAGCTGCCGCGACGAGCCCTGGTTCAGTTTGCGCCGCAGCCCGGAGATATAGACTTCGATCACGTTGCTGAATTTCTCCCAGTTGTAATCGTATAGATGCTCGAGCAGTTCGGTCTTTGAAACCACGGCGCGCGGGCGGTGCACCAGGTACTCAAGCACGCGATATTCCATGGCGGTCAGCGTGATCGGCTTTCCGCCGCGCTGCACGGTGCGGTTGACGGTATTGAGTTCGAGATCGCCGATCACGACCACCGGGGAGGGCTGTCCCTTGCCGCGACGGATCAGGGCCTTGGTGCGCGCCAGCAGTTCTCCGAGATCGAATGGTTTGGTCAGGTAGTCGTCGGCCCCGGCATTGAGCAGGGCGACAACGGAATCCTTGTCGTCTCGCGCGGTCAGCACCAGCACGGGGGTGTGCTGTCCGGCTTGCCGGATTCTTCCCAGCAATTCCATTCCATCCAGTTTGGGCAGCATGAGGTCGAGCAGCACCACGTCGTAGGGATTCGATTCTGCCAGGAACAGTCCCTCCTGACCGTCGGCGGCAACATCCACCGCGTAGCCGGCGCTTTCGCGCAAACTGCGGGCGATGTTTTCGGCGAGCCGGGCCTCATCTTCGACTACCAGCACGCGCATAATGTTCCCCTCCAGGCAATTCTATCCGGGCCCGCGCCCGTTGTGGGACAAGCTGTCCCGGATCAGGCTTAACGGCCCCGCCCGAACACGGTGGACCATAGACCAAAATGTAGCATTCGCAAGGCTTTGTCCCTTGGTGCAGGCCAGCGAAGCTTTGGCGAAGCAGTTGCTTCTGTGTAATTCCGATCGCAACCCCCGGCGAGTGCGTAAGCGCCGAGGGAAAAGAGATCAGGATCATGAGGAATCGCCATGCTGAGCCTGAACCAGATCAAGATTACACCGCGCGATGAACAAGTCTTGCAGCTGCTGATCCAGGGCTGCAGCAATAAGGAGATCGCGGCGCAACTGAAGATCAGCCCGCGCACGGTAAAGCAGCACCTGCGGACGCTTTTCCTGCGGGCGGGTATCCGGGACGGCAGAAAACGGGTGAAGCTGGCGACGGCGATGTTTGCCAAGGAGCAGATGAAACATGCAACCCCGTGAGCGGCTAACCACAAAAGAAATGCAGGTCGCGGGCCTGGTCTGGGAAGGCCAGACCAACCGCGAAATTGCCCGAGCCATTGGCACCACCGAACAGGTCGTGAAAAACTACCTGCGCAACACCTTCGACAAACTAGGGGTATGGAGCCGTCTGGAACTGGCCATCTATGTCGCCCGGCACGGCGGCGAGAGATGGCAGGATGAAATCGCCATGCAGCCGAGAAATGTCATGTCGGGGACGATTGCCTCCTGAGACTGCGGTGCAGCGGGAAAGATGTAAGCAGGCAAGACCGCGGGGAGAGCCGCCCCGGCTGGCCGGCGGAGCGAAGCTCCGCTGTTTCTGGCCCCACCTGCCGGAGGCTTTCTTGAGTGCGTCACTTTTTCGTTGGTGTGCTCATGGTGCGGTGTGTCCCTGCAGGAGACCACGTGGGGACGGCCGCCCTCGGCTATCCTGTTCAAGCACCGCGCGACGCTGGTTTTGCCCTGCCCGTAAAGCAAGTCGAGCCTTGCTCGACCGGACAGCCGAGGGCGGCTGTCCCCACGTGATCTCTCCTTGAGGGCACCCGTGTGCCGACACTGCCCAAAGGCCTGTTGGGGGAAAAGGCTGCAAAAGCTTGCATTTTGCTCTTGGACCATATTTTAGGATATCCCGTAAGTAGTTGATGAGTAATGACCTATGTCCATCCTTCCAGCGGTTCAATCCCGGCAGCCGAATTGCATTCCTCAGAGCGGGGCGTAGTCCCAGGACCCTCCGGCGCTTTACCTGAGCCAGCAAAGTCCGACCCCTCGAGGCAATGATGGCGTATAAGGAAACGTTTTGGATGGCCTGCGATTCCACCGAACAGATGCGGGCCGAGTACGGTCCCTTTCACACCCGCGCCGAGGCTGAACAGGAAGCCAGAAAGCTGGCCTTCGGCTACCTGCTGCGCTATGAGCACATCATCGGCGACAATGAAGACATACAGGAAGTGCGCTGCATTTTTGTCGAACTGCCAGCCGGCCCGATTGCTGTCCCTGCCCGCCTGGTTCGAAAGCTGCACACCCGCTGCGCCAGCTGTGGTGAAACCGCCATTCATGATGAAGCCTGGCAGGCCGAGGTGTGGGCGGACATCCATGAGTTTGAACACTCGCGCCACCGGGTACGGCTCTTCGAACAGACACGGGCGGACGGCTTGAAGGAAATCTCCGACTGGCGAGACACCTGCGCCTGAAGTGCGAGTTTCAAAGTCTCAAGTTTCAAGGTTTCAAAAACGAGACTTTGAAACCTTGAAACCATGAAACTTTGAAACCTGCCTTTTGAAACCTGCCTTCTGAACCCTGTCCCCGCATAGAAGGTGAACAGCGAGCGTTTTTTTTGCTAATCTGTTGGCCGTGACTTCCACC
>Ga0068860_100006159_pt1 | contig 12065 bp, 10 predicted proteins | sample KBSSwiS32_FD_66597 | JGI IMG/M metagenome (GOLD analysis project Ga0068860, IMG submission 66597) | Switchgrass rhizosphere microbial communities from Kellogg Biological Station, Michigan, USA - KBS Switchgrass S3-2 | ecosystem: Host-associated > Plants > Roots > Rhizosphere > Soil ... | reverse complement strand
GATCAGGCCGAGTTGTTCGAGTTCGTAGTAGGCGCGTTGGATTTCGCCTTTGTCGACCGAGAGTTTTTGGGCGAGCGCGGCGGGTGAGGGGAGGGATTCGCCTGAGGTGAGGGTCTTGTTGCGGATCTGGTTGTCGATCTGTTCGCGCACTTGCGCGTAGACGGGATTGTGCGACAAGTCTTTCAGTTCAATGTTCATGGGAGATTCTCAAAGTGTTCTGGTCACTTTTGATAGGGAGCGCGGAGAGTCGGGATTCAAACCTTTTGCCTCCGCGAGGAGGGCGGCGAACAGTTGACCCGGAACTATGTACGGGATTGGCGCGACGAATTCATCGATCTCGCGCGGCATCACGATCGAACGCGTACACATGCGCGCCGCATCGAGGTCACTCGTGATCGCGAGGGTGTCGGCGTGTAGTTCCCTTAGACGTTCGATCAGACTCTTCACTCCCGGCAACATCACTCCGGGCGGCGCGAAGAGTATCACCGGGAAATGTCTTTCGACCATGGCGAGTGGTCCGTGCAAAAAGTCTGCTGATGAAAATCGCTCGGCGACGACGTAACAAGTCTCCATCAACTTCAGCGCCAGCTCGTACGCATTCGCATAAGCCAACCCGCGTCCGACCACGACGCAGTTTTCCATGAAGACGTAACGTTGCACGAGCTCGAGTATCGCGGGCTGCTGTTCCAGCGCCTGGGCCACAAACTGCGGAATCGCTTCATACGAGAACGGCACAGACTTTCTGGCTAACTCTGTCGCAAGCATATAGAAGAGGAGCATCTGACCCGTGAACGTCTTGGTCGCTGCGACGGAACGTTCCTTCCCGCCGTGCGTCAGTAACGTTTCGTCGACGATGCTTGTCATCGAAGAGCCCGGCTCGTTGGTGATGCCGACGGTACAGGCTCCCGACGCCCGGGCGTTTTCGAGCACGCGGTTGATGTCTTCGCCTTCGCCTGACTGAGAAACTCCAACAACAAGCGCATGGTCCAGTCTTAAGTCGGCGTTGTAGATCGTGTGGACTGACGGCGCGGAAAGTGAGACTGGAATGCCGGTCGTGATTTCGAGCAGGTAACGACCGAACAGCGCGGCGTTGTCAGAACTGCCCCGCGCAACAAGGACGATCAGGTGAATGTCGCGCGTCTTCAGTACGCTTCCGAGTTTGGAGATCTTAAGTCTTTCTTCGGCAATCGTGCGCTCGAGGGCGATAGGCTGCTCGGCGATCTCGGTAAGCATTAAGGACATGTTGACGGGACACTACTGTAACACGGATAAACGCGGATCAGGAGACGGATTGAATTCGTGATAATCTGTGGCGCATGTCCCGTCTCGTCTCCCTCGACGTCTTTCGCGGAATCACGATCGCCGGAATGGTGCTGGTCAATAATCCCGGCACATGGTCCAGCATCTACTGGCCGCTGGAACACGCCGCGTGGAATGGTTGGACGCCCACAGACTTGGTGTTTCCGTTCTTCCTCTTTATCGTCGGTGTTTCGATCACGCTCGCGTTTGCCCGTCGCGTCGAAGAGGGCAGCGTGAAGCGCGATCTATATCTCAAGGTAATCAAACGCACTGCGATCATCTTCGGCCTCGGACTGTTCCTCAACGGCTTTCCGTACTTTCAACTCGGGACCATTCGGATTGCCGGTGTGCTGCAGCGAATAGCGCTTTGCTATCTGATTGCTTCCTTGATCTTTTTGACGACGAGAGCGAGAACGCAGTTCCTGATCGCCGTTGCGCTGCTCATTGTTTACTGCGTTGTAATGACGCGACTCGCGGCGCCGGGATATGCGCCAGGCGATCTCACGAAGGAAGGGAGCATCGCGTCGTTTGTCGATCGTGTGCTTCTTGGCCAGCACATCTGGAGACAAGGCAAGGTTTACGATCCGGAAGGTTTACTCAGCACATTTCCTGCTGTGGCGACAACGCTGTTCGGAGTGCTGACCGGGCATTGGTTGCGAAGCGAGCGGCCACGGTTCGAAAAGGTTGTTGGAATGTTCGTCGCGGGCGCGGTGTGCGTCGTGCTGGGTTGGGCGTGGAATCCGTTCTTCCCGATCAATAAGGCGTTGTGGACGAGTTCGTATGTGCTCTTCACTGCGGGACTCGCGTTGCAATTTCTCGCGCTCTGCTATTGGTTGATCGACATCAAAGGTTACCGGCGTTGGGCGTGGCCGTTTGAGGTGTTTGGGGTGAATGCGCTCGCGTTGTTTGTCGGTACGGGATTGATGGTGAAGTTGATGGGGCTGTTCAAGGTTCAGGGATGGATCTTTCGAAACCTGTTTTTATCGTGGGCGGCGCCGATCAACGCATCGCTTGCTTATGCGATCGCGTTTATTTTGCTGTGGCTATTTTTGATGTGGCTACTCTATCGGAAGCGCGTGTTTATTAAGGTGTAGTTAGACAGGATTTACAAGATGTCTCAGACTCATCTTGAAAAATCTTGTCAATCCTGTCTATACCCAGGGCCGCGGAGCACACGCCCGCTGAGTACGCTGGTGCGCTGTCCTTTATCTACGCTGAGCTTTCCGTTCACAATTACGTAGTCGATGCCGATGGGATATTGGTTAGGTGATTCGAAGGTTGCGCGATCGATGACCTTCGATGGATCGAAGATCGTTATATCCGCGAACATTCCTTCCTTGATTGATCCGCGTTCCTTCAGGCCCACACGAGCGGCGGGTGCTCCCGTCATTTTGTGAATTGCATCTTCGAGAGTTAACAACTTCTCATCACGCACGTAACGTCCAAGTATGCGTGGATAGCTGCCCCAACCGCGCGGATGAGACTTCGAACCCGCCAGTGGCCCATCCGTAGCTCGCGAACCGCTGTCAGTGCAGAAACTCACGAGCGGCGACTTCATTGCAGCGCGCATGTCGTCTTCACTCATCATGAAATAAATCGCGCCCGTCTGACCGTGATCGGCAAGGATCAGATCGAAGACGGCGTCGAGCGGATCCTTTTTCTGTTGCTCCGCGATCTCTGAAATACGTTTACCTTGTAACGAGTCGAGCTCACGATTTACGACCGAGCCAATCAACACACCGCCTGGTCCACCGCTGCCGAGATAAATATTCTCCCAGGTGGTTTGCTCCTGAGATATTTCCGTCTTCAGGCGTTGACGTATTTGCGGATCGCGCAGCCGTTCCATCATCTTGTCGGTTCCACCCTCGAGTGCCCACGGCGGAAGACACGCACTCAGCGCCGTGCTGCCGGCGATGTATGGGTAGATATCGGCGGTGATGTCCAAACCCCGATCCCGAGCCTGCTTGATCCGATTTAGCACATACGGCATGCGGCCCCAGTTTTTCTTGTAGGCTGTTTTGAGGTGCCAGATCTCGACCGGAATCTTTGCTTTCTGTGCAATCTCGAAGACTTCGTCGAGCGAGGCATCAATCGTGTTTGCTTCGCTTCGCTGATGCGTTGCGTAGATGCCACCGTACTGCCGCGCGACTTTCGCGAGCTCAATCAACTCCTCGGTCTTTGCGAAACGTGCTGGAACGTATTGCAGCGAAGTGGAAAGACCGAGCGCGCCATCACGCATCGCATCCGCCACGAGCTTCTTCATCCGCTCCAACTCCTGTGGCGTCGGCGGGCGATCGTCGTAACCGATGACGTATTCGCGCACTTGAGTTGCACCGACAAACGTGCCGAGGTTTACTCCGGAGCCTTGTTTGTCGAGACGCTTGAAGTATTCGTCTAGCGTGCGCCAATCAATCGTGAGACTGAATCGTCTGAGGAAGTCTTCCTGCTCTTTGATCTGGCGGTCGTTGATGGGCGCGATCGACTCGCCCTCGCCCGTGATCTCAGTTGTAACTCCCATCATGACTTTGCTCATCGCGCGTGGATCGATCAGCAGGTACGTTTCAGACTGGCCAAGCATGTCGATGAATCCTGGAGCGACGACGAGACCCTGTGCATCGATGGTGCGCGTGGTGGTGGCTTGCGACAACTTGCCGATCTTCATGATGCGATCGTTCTTGATCGCAACGTCGGCGACGTAACCAGCGCGCCCGGTGCCGTCCACGATGCGACCGTTTCTGATGACGAGATCGTATTGCGGTGTTTGGGGCATGGAGAATATTAGCCACAGAAAAACACAGATGAAGACGGATTTAAACATCGAGAAATCTGTTCCTTTGGTTTGGGTCGGGGAGCATGCAGGTGTCGTATTTGCCAAAGACGCGATAACGATTTTGAGCTACAAATCGGTAGACGACATCGCGAAGCGCGCGCGGGACGACTTTGCCTGACGATGACAATGCGGACCAGAGTCCGCCGAGTTCGCGGCCCGCGCGCAGAACTGCGTCCGAACGTTGCAGGACACGCTCGCCGGGCTGTTCAAAATTCTCTACAACGTGAAGCGTGTCGAGATCTTTCGGATCGATACCGTGTCGCTGTAGTACTTTTGCGGCGAAGTCGCTTTGCAACGAGGCGAATCGCAGCCGGCCGTGTCGATCGTGCTTAAGTAAGAATTGGACCAGCCGATTGCACAGCCCACAAACGCCGTCGTACAGAATGATCGGATTTGAACCGTTCATCACGGATTCAGCACGGGCTGGTTTGCAGCGCGGAGTTGAGCGTTCATCGCCTGGACGTCAGTTGTCTTTAAAGCTTCCCAATCTGCCAGCAACTTCGTCAGCGTTTTCTGCAACTCACTTGCTGCCGTTAACATCGGCTGCGTTGGCGCCATGTCCGCGCTCTGCAAATGTTCAAGCAGCGAGGAGAATCCACCGTTCAGTCGCGTGACATTCGGCTCACGCATGTCGATCGTTCCACCCGGTAATCCTGGTGAACCGCCATCGCCGCGTCCTTCACCGCCGATCGCGGCCGCTTTCTTATCGAGCGCGCCCAGCGCTTCTGCTAACGGTCCGCGGTCTACGCGTTCAATCGCGGCCCTTATCTGAGTGCGCAGTTTTCTAATCTGTTCCACGCCATCGAAAGTTTGCTGCATCCCCTTGTAAGCATCAAGCGAGAGAGTGAACTGCGTCGTGAGATCTTGTGCCGGCGTCGTGACACGCGGATCCATCTTTACCGTCAGAGGTTGTGTGAGTGTCTTGCCATTCGCCGTTAGTTTCACGGTATAGCTGCCCGGCATAACCGATGGCCCAAGAGGGTAAAGCGGCGTGTCGCGATAAATTGCTGAAATCGGAAAGCCATGGCCGAATGCAGCCGGCGGTGCGTATTTCAAATCCCACACGAACCGTTGCATCCCTGCTTTCGCGACGAGCACTGGTGGCGGACGAAACCAATACTCCGGCACTTGATAATCAACCGGGTTCAGCGGAATCGGTTTGTCGTCACTCGAATAACGACGAACAACTTGACCGTGGTTATCGACGATTTCGAGTGTGATCGGCGTCCTGGGATTGTCTTTGAGGTAGTAATTGATGATCGCGCCGTCCGGCGGGTTTTGGCCGGCCGGTTCTTCGGGTGGCAAAGGCGTGTCGGTGTTTACGTTGCGCTGGACACGATACGCAACCTGGGGTGCGAAGAGATGGACCGGCGAGTTAATCACCGTCTCGCCGAGCTGGCGCAACGGTGTGATGTCGTCGAGTATCCAGAACGAACGCCCGTGTGTGCCGACAACAACGTCATCGTTGTGGATCACGAGATCACGAATCGACGTCGCCGGCATGTTGAGACGAAGCGGTTGCCAACTGTTTCCATCATTGAGAGAAAAGAAAACAGCGAGCTCCGTTCCGGCAAACAGCAAACCACGTTTCTGTGGATCTTCTTTGACTGTGTTGACTGGACCATCGGGAAGTCCGGTGACAATCTCCTGCCAGCTTGTGCCACCGTCCGTCGTCCGATAGACGTGGGGTTTTTGATCGTCCAACCTGATCCGGTTTACGGCGACGTAAGCAGTATTTACATCGAAGTGGCTGCCATCGATTTGCGAGATTTTGCTCCACGAGTCGATTGCCGGCGGAGTTACGTTCGTCCAGTTCTTGCCGCCGTCTTTAGTTACGTGAATCAAACCATCGTCCGTGCCCGCCCAGATCACATTGATGTCTTTTGGCGAGGGCGCAACGGCGTAGATCACGCCACGACGTTGTTGCGTCGCCATCTCGGGACGACGAAAGACACCGATGCTTGCCGGTACTTCAGGCTTTTCACGCGAGAGATCGGGACTGATGATGTCCCAGCTTGAACCACCATTCGTCGTTTTGAACAACACGTTGCCGGCGAGATAAAGCACGTGTGGGTCAACAGGTGAGAAGAGTATCGGCGCCGTGCGCAGAAATCTGTACTTCCCACTCCGCAGAATTTCGGGCGCGACATTTTGCACCTGTCCCGTTGTCGTATCGAAACGCGTGGCCTTGCCGCCGTAAATCAGATTCGGATGCAACGGATCCGGCGCAACGTAGCCGTACTCCTCCACACCAACAGTGCGCCAGTCGCGAAAAGTGATCGCACCATTGTCACCACGACTCTTCACACCAGCAGAGCCACTCTCCTGCTGGCCACCATAAACCCAGTAAGGAAACTGATTGTCGGTGATGACGTGATAAAACTGCGCGGTCGGCTGGTTGTACCACGAGCTCCACGTCTCGCCGCCATTCACACTGACGATCGCGCCCTGATCCGTCGCGAGCAACATGATGTCGGGGTTCTCAGGATTGATCCAGAGGGTGTGGTAATCGTCGCCACCCGGCGCGCCTTTGAACGCGGTCCATGTTTTGCCGCCGTCAGTCGAGCGATACGCAGCGATTGCAGCCGTGTAGACGATCTCTTTGTTGCGTGGATCGACATCGATCTCTGCGAAGTCGCTGCCACGCGCCCACGGGCGTCGATCCGTGCCGACTCGCTGCCAGTTCTCGCCGGCATCGTCTGAACGGTAGATACCGCCAAGCTGAGTGGAATCGACGGTGGCGTAGACGGTGTTCGAATCACTCGGTGCGACGGCGATGCCGATACGTCCCAAACCCTGTTCGACAGTCGGCAGTCCTTTTGTTAATTGACGCCACGTGTTGCCGCCGTCAGTAGTCTTGAAGAGTCCGCTGCCGGGACCTTGCCAGGCGCCGTTTTCCCAAGGACCTTGCCGCGCCGACCACAAAACACCGTAGATGACTTTTGAGTTCTTCGGATCGAACGCGAGCGCGATCGCGCCCGTGTTCTCGTCCTTATAAAGAATCTTCTGCCACGTCTCGCCGCCGTCAGTTGAACGAAAGATTCCGCGTTCTTCGTTTGCGCCGTACGGATGTCCGAGCGCCGCAACGTAGACGAGATTCGGATCGCGCGGAGCGACGAGTATGGCGCCGATCTGTTGGGCGGTACGAAGTCCGAGATGTTTCCAGGTCTTTCCGCCGTCGGTAGATTTATACATGCCGTCGCCGGTGGAAAGATCCGGACGCTGTAAACCCTCGCCACTGCCGACGTAGATCGTCTCGGGTTGCGACGGCGCCACCGCGAGCGCGCCGATCGAGCCGGTCGGCTGATCGTCAAAAATCGGTTTCCACGTGTGGCCGTAATCCGTGGTCTTCCAGACGCCGCCGTTATTGACTCCTATATAAAAGACGTTTGGTTGACCCGGAACACCAGTCGCTCCGACTGTCCGGCCCGCGCGGAATGGCCCGATCATTCGCCACTTCATGCCATGCAACAGGTCGCTGCCGGTTCGCTGGGCCTGAGTTGCGTTATTAAATAAGGACAGCAGACAGAGAAGCGCGCAGACGAAACGTAGGAGCATTAAGTTGTCCCTCAGTAGTTAGACAGGTTTACTGAGGTTTCTTTTACTGCATCTTGGAAGCCATGTAAATCCTCTTCCTGCCGGCGGCGTTTTCGGAGGATCACGGCGGAGAGCAGCGTCATCACCAATCCGGGTGGGAGTGGTTCGAGTAAAGTGAAGGCGATATTAAACAGGATGTTGCTGTTGTAGAGTTGCATCATCGATCTCATGTTCTCGACTTCGTTCTCAATCTCCTGCGGCGACTTACCGGAAGCGCGCACCCGCTCGATGGACTTAGCCAGGTACTTGTCGCCGAAGTCGGGCATGAATTTGTGGTACACGACCTCCCACGTGGCAACGTAGCAGACGCAACTGATGAGCATTATTAAAAAGCCAACACCCAGAGCCCGGCCGAAACTGATGTATCCGTCGCCGACATTTTCCCGGTAAGACCTGATTCCAAAGAAAACGAGTAGAAAGGACAACACCATGATGGTGTAGCCGATGGCCATGCCACGGCCCGGATCCGTTTGGTGGGCGAAAACAATTACGGTCGTCATCAACCCGGACATAATCGCGCCCGAGAGCAGGCCGAAAGTTAAAACAATCTTTTTCATACAGCAGTCTCCTCACTGAGGTTTAGAAGAACACGCGGCGCAATCTACGTTCGAGGCATTAAATTGTCGTCATACTTTCGAGTGATTCTGCGTGTGTGCGTGCAAAATACTACTTTCTGGTTAGGGAAGCAGCCCCATTTCTTTCCCGATCTGCACAGCCTGCGTGCGGCGTTTGGCGCTGAGCTTGTCGAAGAGACGGCTCGAGTGAGTCTTGACCGTGTTTTCGCTGACGAAGAGTTTTTCAGCGATTTCGCGGTTGGACATTCCCTGGGCGATCAGTTCGAGGATTTCCAGTTCGCGTTTCGTGATGCCGAGGTCTTTCAGTCGCTGTTCATTTAGAGAGAAGGGCGCTGTGGCCGGGACCGGGACTTCCTTAACGATCAAAACTTCCTTTTTCTTTGTCAGCTTCAGACCCAGCCAGATACCGAGACCGGCAAAGAGCGCGGCGATAAGACCGCCGTAGATCTCGATCGAGTGTTCGACGATCAGAAAACGAAACTCGATCATCCGCAGCGCCACGATCAGAATTCCACCGCAGACGCCGTAGATCAAAATGTGGATTAGGGTCTGTCTCTTCACCGGGTTTGCTTCACAGGATTAACAAGATTAACAGGATTCGCAAGATGAAGTCTCTTATCTTGTCAATCCTGTTAATCTTATTAATCCTGTTCCTAACTGTCTCCTAAAAAATTAGTTGACACGTCCCCGGTCTCGTCTCTATACTCCTAAAAACTTAGGAGACAGTATGGCGCGACCGAAGACTGAGAATCTAACTCCGCTCGAACTCGAAATCATGCACGTCCTCTGGGAAACAGGCCCCGCAAACGTGCAGACAGTGCAGCAAAAACTCAAACGTGAACTTGCTTATACCACTGTCCAAACCATGCTCAACATTCTCGAGCGCAAAGGCAAAGCCAAACGCACGCTCAAAAACCGCGCGTACTTCTACAAACCTGCGGTGAGTCGCAAGCAGGTCGTCGGCAAGCACGTTAAGGATGTTGTCGATCGACTCTTCGGCGGTTCGGCTGAAAGTCTTGTGATGAGCCTCGTGGAAACCAAACATCTGACGCCTGAAAAACTCGCGCGCCTGCAAAAGTTAATTGACGAGGCAAAAGAGAAGGGAGCCGACGAGAATGAATAGCCAACTGTTGCTGACTTTTCTGTTGAATGCCTGCTGGCAAATCGCCCTCATCGCCGTGCTTGCGTCTTTCGCCTCATGGCTGCTTCGCAACTCTGAAGCACGTTACCAGCACTGGCTTTGGGTGAGCGCACTCTGCCTCGCGTTTCTTGTTCCTGCAATCACTTCGTCGCAGACGTTGTTCGACACTCCTGTTACTACAGGTCCGGCAGTGCCGTTCGTCACGGAAAGTCTTACGCCGCTCTCTCAGGAACCGGCGCCAAATCTTTCCGGCGCCACAACCGCACTGCCGTCCACATATTTCTTGAATCCAACTCTCGGACTATCGTTGCTCGCAATCTATTTTGGATATTTGCTGTTTCGCATCTTCAAGCTGGTCCAGGCATGGGAAGCCACCCGGCGTATCAAGTACGATGCGGTCCCACTCGAGCCGGACGATCGAGTTGCAGGAATTATTAACCGTTGCGAGCTCGAACTTGGCACGCGCTCTGGTGCGGTCACGGTGTTTCGATCGGAAACGTTGCCGGTTCCAGTCACTATCGGACTCACGCGTCCGATTATTATCTTGCCTGACTCGCTCCTGCGCGAAGGCAACATCGATCTACTCACCTCGGCGATCGGGCACGAGTTCGTTCATGTTGCACGGCGTGACTACGTGCTCAATCTCTTCTACGAACTCTTGTTCGTTCCCATTTCATTTCATCCTGCTGCGGCCGTAATCAGGCGACGGGTCAAACAGACCCGTGAACTCTGCTGCGACGAGCTGGTTGCAGGGCGCATCTTGAATGCGGAAGTTTATGCCCGTTCGCTCCTCAGACTTGCCGGCTCCGCGCCCCCTCTGCGTCGTCTCTCCGTTACTACAACCGTAGGCATCGCCGATGCCGATATTCTGGAGGCTCGTATCATGTTGTTATTAAAAAAACCCAATCTGCATACACGCTGGAAGAAGTTGTTGTTGGTGGGAGTTGCTTTGCTAATTGCTGTGCCTTGTTTTGCCGCGGCAACGTTCGCAATGCGTTTCGACGTCGAGACAAACGCACAGGAACCTACGACTCAGGAAAAGGAGCGCAGGGAAAAAGAAGTCCTCGAGACCAAGATGCGTCGCTCGAACGAAATTAACGACGAACTGAAAACGAAAATGGCGCAGGACCCAGCGTTTCGCGAGGAGCGGGAGCGCAAAGAGCGAGTTGAAATGGAAATGCGCGAGGCGAGACAGGCTGCACTCATTCGCCTGGCCAAAATCAATATGGACCAGGCAATCCAGATTGCGACCAGCCAGCAGCCGGGAAAAGTTTTGCTTTGCAGTCTCGAAGCGAAAGGCTGGGAGGAGCCCGGCAAGTTAGCTAAAGATGGAATAGTCTTCTATCACGTGATGATCGCCAACGAGGGCGAGCTCGGAGCTACGCACACCTGGGTTAACGCCATCGACGGCTCGATCATCAAGACCGAGAAAGAATTGCCCAGAAAGTCTAAGTCGCCTGAGCAATAGTGCAGGTTTATCCACAGATTACGCAGATTATCTGTGTAATCTGTGGATTATGCAGCAATAGCCTCTCGGGCCATCGTTTGACCCAGACTCTCCATCAACTCCTGAAATCCCGGAAGATCCAACGACTGTGGTCCATCTGAAAGCGCTCGTTCCGGACACGGATGGACCTCGATTATCAATCCGTCAGCGCCCGCTGCCGCCGCAGCTTTCGACATCGGCATAATCAAGCTTCTCATTCCCGTTCCGTGTGATGGATCCGCCAGTACCGGCAAGTGCGACAATTGCTTCACGAGTGCTACGGCAGCCAGGTCGAGAGTGTTGCGTGTCGCGGTTTCGAAGGTCTTGATGCCGCGTTCACACAACACCACGTTCGCATTGCCGCCGGCGAGCAGGTATTCAGCCGCAAGCAACCACTCTTTAACGGTCGCTGACGGTCCCCGTTTTAAAAGAACCGGCTTTGAAACGCCTGCGAGTTTGCGCAGCAATGAGAAGTTCTGCATGTTACGCGCGCCGACCTGCATCATGTCGGCATATTCTTCGACGATCTCCACGTCTGCTTCACTCATCACTTCGGTCACGATCGGCAACCCAGTCTCTTTACTCGCCAGTTTGAGAAAGCGTAGTGCTTCGACGCCGAGTCCCTGAAAGTCGTAAGGCGAAGTGCGTGGTTTATAAGCACCACCTCGGAGCATGTTTGCGCCTGAGGCTTTAACGGAACGCGCCGTCTGCATTAGTTGCTCTTCAGACTCGACCGAGCACGGTCCTGCGATCACTACGAGATCGCCTGCGCCGATCTTCGTTCCAGCGACGTCGACCACCGTTCCTGCCTGTCGCAGTTGGCGGCTCACGAGCTTAAACGGTTGCGAGATCCGAACGACTTCGGCAACTCCTGGAGCCGCGCGCAGCGCTTCGATTTCCGAGTAGCGCCCGCTGCTTCCGATCGCCCCGATGATGGTGCGTTCGGCGCCTTCAACTACGTGTGCCTGAAAACCACATTCCTTGATTCGGTCGATGATGTGGTTGATTTCGTCGGGCGTTGCGTTGTTTGACATGTTGACGATCATGATGTGTGTTCCTTTACTAGCAATACAAATCGTGTGTAGTTTTCCGGATGATTCTGAATGCTTTTGCGAATGATTGTGCCGCCGTAGAGTT
>Ga0068860_100006158_pt1 | contig 12065 bp, 10 predicted proteins | sample KBSSwiS32_FD_66597 | JGI IMG/M metagenome (GOLD analysis project Ga0068860, IMG submission 66597) | Switchgrass rhizosphere microbial communities from Kellogg Biological Station, Michigan, USA - KBS Switchgrass S3-2 | ecosystem: Host-associated > Plants > Roots > Rhizosphere > Soil ... | reverse complement strand
ACCCGCTTCTTCGTCACCGCGACGCTCGCGCGGATCGATTTCAAGAAGGCGGAGATCGAGCTGACCAACGCCGGCCACCCCCCCACCTACCATCTGCGCGGCGGCACGGTGCGGGAGATCATGCTGCCCGGCTCCCCGCTCGGCGTGATGCGCCAGACCTACGGCGCCGAGACGATCCAGCTCTTGTCCGGGGACGTCGTGGTCTGGCTTTCGGACGGCTTGATCGAGGCCTCGAACGCTCTGGACGAGCCGTTCGGCTACGACAGCGTCGTGCGCGCTCTTTCCGGTCCCACCGATTCCGCGGAGCAGGTGCGGGACCGGCTGCTCTCCGCGATCGCGGCCCACACCGCGGGTCATCCGGCGGAGGACGATCGGACCCTGGTGGTCTTTCGTTACGCGCCGGAAGGCGGTTGACCCACTCCCCAGCGTCGGTCAGCAAGGTCCCCGACCTCGCGGGCGCAGCCCCAGGATAGGGTGAGCCCAGAGCCGCCGTGGCCGTAGTTGTGGATCACGGCGTGCCGCTCGTCGATCTCTTCAACCTCCAAGCGGATAGCAGGACGGCCGGGGCGTAGGCCCACGCTCGAAGCGACGACGTGCCCTCCCGATAGCGCCGGGGCCAACCGGACGCAGCGGGCGAGAATCTTCTCGGTCTCGGCCGGGTCGGGCGTCAGATCTTGGATACCCAGTTCGACCGTGCCGCCGAGCACGATGTCCTGCGATCGTGGAATGATGTACGACACGCCGTCGGCACCCCTCTCATCCAAGTACCAGCGCTCCAACTCGACGCCCGAGAGGCGGACCAGCTGGCCGCGCACCGGGTAGACTTCGGTATCGCCGAACAACTTGCGGGAGCCGAGCCCCGTGCAGTTGACCACTCGATCGGTCACCTCGAAAGCCTCCCTCACCGAGGTCAATGAGCGCAGCCGAATCAGACCGCCGAGCGCCACGAATCGGGAAAAGAGGTATTCGAGATAAATCGGCATCTCGGCGATCGGGGCGGCGAAGATCTCGCCTCGCCTGCCCGGCGGTAGATCGCCCGGACCCGTCGAGCGCACGGTGCCGACCGCGGGGCGCCAGGTCGAACCGTCCGACAGCTCGGGATCGCAGAGCACCCCTTCGCGCATTACGACGCCGCTGTCCGAATCGATGGAAAGTTCCGCCAGCCGGTCGTAGGTTTCCCACGCCCAAACGCCGACCCGATCGGCGGGCGCCGCATGAAACGGAAACCAGATCGCGCCGGCCACCGCCGAGGTGGTGGCTGCCGGAGGATCGCGCGCCCAGATCTCCACCTGGTAGCCGCGCTGGAGCAGCTCCAGCCCTGAGCTCAAGCCGGACACCCCGGCCCCGAGGACGACGACGGGAGGAACGGAGGGGTTGACGATCATGGGAGGGCGATTATCCTCGAAACGGTCGGGCCTACGCCCTCCCTTTACCGTTTCGGGCGTTCTAGCCCCAAGGCAGCGGCTTTCTCGTGCAGGTAGGTACGCTGGAGGTCGAGCAGCTTCGCCGCCGCGGTGAAGCTCCACTCGGCGCGGCGGAGCACGGTTTCGAGATACTCCCGCTCGGTCGCGGCTTTCCACTCGCGCCAGGGGAGAGGTGGCCAGACCTCCTGCGGGCGGAGGAGCCCGGTGGGCGCCGCGGTTCCTGAAGCGGAGCCGGCCAGGAGCACGCCGGGGAGCTGGTCCGGCCCCAGCGGATCGGAGCCCAAGACGACCAGCCGCTCGGCCAGGTTCGACAGCTCGCGCACGTTGCCGGGCCAGGTGTAGGCGCAGAGCGGCGGGTAGATCGCCGAATCGATTTCGCGCCGGCGCAAGCGGTGTCGCTCGGCGAAACGGGCGACGAAATGGTCGAACAGGAGCGGCACGTCCTCCGGTCGGTCGCGCAGCGCGGGAACTTCGAGCGGCAAGTGGGCAAGGCGAAAATAGAGATCCTGGCGGAAGCGGCCGGCTTCGACCTCCGCCTCCAGAGGCCGGTGGGTCGCGGCGATCACCCGCACGTCGAAGGCGCGGTCGCGGGTTTCGCCCAGGCGTCGGACCCGGCCGTCTTCGAGCACCCGGAGCAGCCTGCCCTGAAGCGCGAGATCGAGATCGCCGATCTCGTCGAGGAACAGCGTGCCGCCATGCGCCTCTTCGAACAGCCCGGCGCGCGGCGACTTGGCGTCGGTAAAAGCGCCGCGGGCATGGCCGAACAGCTCGTCCTCGATCAAATGGGCCGGGAGCGCCGCGCAGTTGACCTTGACCAGCGGTTTACCCCGCCGGGCGCTCGCGGCGTGGATCGCCGCCGCGACCAGCTCCTTGCCCGCGCCGCTCTCGCCGCGGATCAGAACCCGCGCGTCGGTCGCCGCCACCTTTCGGATCGCCGTGCGCAGCCGTTCGATGGCGGGGGAGGCGCCGAGGATCTCCGGCGCACCGCCGATCCGAGATTCGAGCGCCGCCACCCGGGCCGAAAGCGCCGCGTGGGCAAGCGCGTTTTCGATCGAGCGGAGCAGGCGCTCCCGCCGAACCGGCTTCTCCAGGAAGTCGTGGACGCCGAGCTGTAGCGCCTCGACCGTCTCGCCGATCGACGCCTCGCCCGAGAGCACGATCGTCGGCGGCAGGCGCCCCGCCTCCACCAAGCGCCGGGCGAACGCGACGCCGCTCTCCCCCGGCAGCCGCACGTCGAGCAGCAGCAGGTCGACCGGCTCGCTCGAAGCGCCCGGCCGGGCCGGCAAGAGCCGCGCTTCGGCTTCCTCGGCGCTAGAGCACGCGTCCGCGGCGAACCCTTCGGATCGCAGCAGCGACAACAGGCTGGCGCGGATTTTCTCGTCGTCCTCGACGATCAGGACTCGGGTCATCCGCCTCCCTTCTCCAGCCGTGCCAGCACGAGACGGAAGCACGTCCCGCGCGGCGAACTTTCGACCAGCTCCAAGTCGCCGCCGTGGTCGAGCAGGATTTTCCGTGAAATCGCCAGGCCGAGGCCCATCCCGCCACCGCCGGAGCGCCCGGAGACGTAGGGCTCGAACAGCCGCGGCGCGATCTCCGACGCGATTCCCGGGCCATCATCGGAGACCTCGACGAAGGGGCCGGTCGGCCCGTTGCCCGCCTTGAGCAGAACCTGGCCGCCCTTCTCGCCGCAGGCTTGAGCCGTGTTTTCCAGGAGGTTCACCCACACCTGGCGGATCATCTCCCGGTCGACCGCCGCCGCGACGGTCTTCTCCGGCCTCTCGGCGCGAATCTTGAGGTTCGGCCAGGCGGAGCCGAACAGCTCGACGAATTCCGCGACCAGCGCTCCGAGATCTTCGATCCGCGGCGTCGGCCGTGGCAGTCGGGCGAAGGTGGCGAAACTGTGAGTGAACCGCTCCAGACGGTCGATCTCCTGTTCAACACTCGCCACCAGATGAGTCGCCTCGGGTTCCGCGACGAGCCGGCCGAGCTGGTCCAGCTCCAACCGGGCGGCGGTGAGCGGCGTGCGCATTTCATGGGCGTGGCGGCGCGCCGCCTCCTGCCAGGCCGAGAGGTTTTCGAGCGACGCGATCCGGCGCCGGTCTTTCGCCATGGTGCGCGACGCCTCTTCGACCATCCCCGCGACTCTTCCTACGGGATCGCGGCCGGCAACTCCCACCACCAGATCGGTACGCCCGGCGGCGAGATCACTGAGCGCCGAGCGCAGCCGCTCCAGCCGCCGCCCCTCCCGTGCCTGGCGCCAGGCGTGGGCACCTGCCACGGCGGCCAGCACCGCGACCAATAGCCCCGAGAGCGCCAGTTCGTACCTTTGGGCGATCTCGCCCCGGCTGAGCGAGAGGACGCGGAGGTTGCCCAGCAGCGCCTCGATCCGGTCGAAGCGTCGCCGATATTCACCCTCCCGATCGGGCTCCGCGCGCGCCAGGCGCTTCTGGTCGGCAAGCGACGATTCCAGCTCCTCAAGCACCTGCGGATGAACGCCGAAGGCGAGCCAGGAGCCCGCGATCTCGCGCTCAAACAGGTGGAACAGGAACAGCGCCGCCATCCCAAGCACCGCGAAGGTCGCGAGCGAAGCCCGCCAACTCACCGGCCCACCTCCGGTCGGAATTCCACCGTCCAATCGTAATGGACCAGACTCCGGCGCTGGATCGAGTTGCCGAGGAAGAGGTCGAGCACCCCGTTCGTGTCTCCACGGATCGCGGAATCCCGCGGCCGAACGCCGGGCGGAGCCACGGAGGGCGGAGGCCGAACCGCGATCGAGTCGTTGAACCAGCGTTGGGCGTCGCGCTGCTCCGACTGCGAGAACGGCACGACCGACAAGGCGACCTCAACCTTCCAGGGACCGCCTCGCCGATCGAGCGAGGCGGCCATCGCGACCGGCACTCGCAGTCGCTGCCAGACTCCCTGAAGCTCTTCGAACGATCGCACCGGGGGGAGCTTCCGAATACCGCCCGCGCCGACCACCCGCACCAGGTAAACCTCGTCCCATAGCTCGTACCGGACGTCGATTCTCCCCACGCCACGCACTTCCTGTCCGAGCGCATCGCGCACCTCGATCTCGACGATGAAACTGGTGGTCAGCCCGGAGCCTAGATGCGGGCGCACCTCTCGTCGAGAGAGAACCTCGGGCAGCGCGACAACCGTTAGAACGCCGCCCCGATCGAGCTCGAAAGCGGGCACCACGGCGGCTCCTAGGTTGGCCGCACCGATCCAGCCGACGAGGCCGCAGATTACGGCAATACCCACCGCTCGGCGGCTCATTGGGCGAGCCTCCGCCGATAGTACTCATCCAGATACGTAAACGTCAGGCTGATCGACCCCTGAGGCCGGCGATAGATCAACCCCATGTCGATGGCCAAGACGCTCTTGGCGAATCCCGTCTCGAATCCTGGGTACTGATTCTTCGCCCCGGAAAAATGCGCGGCCGTCGTAAAGCGGAGATCATTGCGCGGCTCACCGACTTGGGATCGGATCAGGTCCCAAGAGTAGCCGGCGTTCACCGACCCGACCTCGCCGGAAGAATGTGAGGTCACCCCCCCCTGCGATTGGAGAAAGCCATAGCACGCAGCCGTAAGCTCACCCCAAACCGAATGACGGGACGCGAGAGGCCAGTAATGGCGCGCCGAGGCAGCGACCTGCCAATTGCGATTGTCAAACCGAAAGAGAGAACCGTCCAGGGCTCTATAACTGAAATCATTAGAGCCGTAGAGGGCCGAAACCGACAGCGCGTCACCTTGGGCGGGCAGCAGCGGATCGTCCGTCGTGTCGAACAGCCAATCGAGATCGGCAGAGCCTGAGTCGAATTGATCGGAGGTTGAGTACGAAACGCTTGCGCGGAGGGCCTGCGTCGCCGTGAGCGGCTTGCCTGCCAAGGCCGATAGGCCGTAGCTGCCGGTTTTGTCTTCCAGGTTCTTGCCGGTGACCAAGCTCAAGTAGCTTCCCGGTCCAAACAGGTGAAACTGCGTGTAGCCGACCTGAAGATTGCGAAACCGATCGATCGAGCCGAACGCATACCCATGCGAACCAATGAACCGGCGGGCGCCGAGCGTGCCGTACCAGTCGAACCCTTTGAGGGTGAGCGGATACCCAGCCGCAAAATTCCTTCCCCCGGTGAGGTCGACCACGATCGACGACGCCATCTCGATCCGGATCACCAACTCATAGCGCCCGCGCTCGCTCCCTTTCCGCAAGGTAAAATCGGCGTCGACCACGAACGGCAGCCGTTTGACCCGGTAGATTGCTTGGCGGAGATCCTCCTCGTCGACTTCGGTGCCGGTGGCGATGCGCGACTCCTTCGCCACGATCTCGCGCGAGGCGGGCCGATCGGCGCCTTCGACCGTGATCGTCTCGATTAGGAAGCGAGCGGGCGCGTCAAGCGCCGGGTCTTCCGTCTGAGCCGAGGCCGGCAGGGCGAATAGCAGCAAGGCAAAGCCGAGCAGGAACCAAACCGGGCCTCGGTTCCTCGCGAGCGAAGGTATGGAGCGAAAGGCGCAGGTCATGGACTTCATCTTCCCGATCTCGAATCCGTAGCGGAAGGCTACGGGTTTCGAGGCAGAAAAGGGCAACGAGGGTGCCAGCCCGGGCGAGAGCGCATCGCGTCGTTGTAACCTGCTGGAAACACTCAACTTCTCTCTGGAGGGGCAGCGAGACGAGTCGGCGTCGAGAGATTGAAATCGTCGGAGAAAACCGACGCGGTGTGTCGGGAGCACCCGACAGGCAACAGGCGGCGCTAACGCCTCGCCGCCCTCCGCGCCGCCCAGGCGACCGCGCCTTCGACGATTGCCGCGACCTCTTCGGGGCGGAAGCGCGAAGCGGCGGCGAGCCCCGCGCGGCGCGCGCGAAGCCAGGCCCGGCGGTCGAGCAACAGGTGCTCCGCGGCATCCGCCATCGCCTCGGGATCTCCCGGAGGGACCAGCGACGCCGAGTCGGTCGCAAAGCCGCGGATCGAGGGGATCGCCGAGGCCACGGCCGGCGTTCCGGCAGCCATCGCTTCGAGCAGCGGCAGGCCGAAGCCTTCGCCTTCGCGGGAGGGGAGCAGGAGGAGATCCGCGGCGCCGACCTCGTGGGCGATCACCTCGGGGGTGACGCCGCAGAGATAGCGATCGGGTTCGAGCTGCTTCCTCTCCGCGGCGCACAGCGGCAGGATCGAAAAGCGCAGCAGCCGCACGGGCAGACCGCGTTCGCGAAGGCGCGCGACCGCGGCGAGCGCCGTAGGTACCCCCTTGACCGGCGCGGCGAAGATGCCGGGCACGGCGATCCAGGGAATCCCGCTCGGTCCGGGCCGGTCCACGGGCGTAAAGCGTGGATCGAGCGAGGGCGGCGCGATCACCGCCTCCCGGCCGAACCGCTCGCGGAGGAACGGCGCAAGGTGCGGCGAGACGACCAGCGTGGGCAGCGGCTCGCGGTAGACCGCTTCGATCTCGGCGAGGCGCGGCTCAAGATGTTCGAGCGATCCCTCGTACCCCTGGCAGAAATGGGCGACCGGCCCCAGGTCAAGGTCGAGCGCCTGGCGCACCGTGGTCCAGTACGTGGCGATCACCAGGTCGTAACGATCGGTCGCCTGAGCCGCCTGGGTACGATCGAGGTACGTGCCGCCGAAGGGGACCCAGTTCGGCCGCGCGCCTTCCGCCGCGAGCGTCACGTCGTGACCGAGGCGGCGGAGCAGCTCGGCGTGCTGGAACACGACCTTGTTGCCGCCGTTCAGCTCCGGGTTCGGTAGGAGGTAGAGAAGCTTCACACCTCTCCTCCATCAGCCAACGCCCAGCGTCCCAGCTCGCGCCCCGCCTCGTCGCTCGCGAAAAGGCTCCACTCTCCCGCTGGCAGGCGAGCCGAGATCTCCTCGGGCAGGCGCCAAAAACCGCTCGGCCGTTCGATCCGTTCCGCCGCCGCCGGAAATCCCCACCGGCTCGGCGAGACCTCGATCCAGATCGCCCCCGCGCCGTTCGGCAGCCCGGCTTTAAGAGCGTCCAAATCGAGACCTTCGGAAGGCAAGGGAGGCAACGGATCGACCGTGATGGCTCCCGTCGGCGCCACCGACGCGAGCAGGCGGGAAAAACCGACGCCGTACCACCGGTGACGAAAACGCTCCGCCGAGGCCTCGAACCAGGCCTGCGAAGCAGGCTCGCGCAGGGCGCTCTGGGCGAACAGGTGAATCGCGCGGGCGGCGGGGACCAGCCGAGATTCGAGCCCGCGGGCCGCCAGGCGCATCAGCCAGTCGGTCTCCTCGAAATAGAGCGGATACCCTTCGTCGAACGGTCCGACCGATTCCCACGCGTCGCGTCGGATCGCGAGCAGACCGCCGGAGAGCCAAGGGGTGCGGAGCGGTTCATCCGCCAGCCAGTGCTTTCTCGCATGGTCTCGCCAATGGGCGCGAGCCCGGTCGGCTCGGGCGCCGCCGCGGTGCGCCGCCGCGGCGCGCAGCTCGTCGCGCCGAGTGCGCCGCTCGGTGGGCGGCAGGCGGAGCCGCTCGCCGCGGTCCCAGAAGAAAGCCGGCCCCGCCACCGCGGCTCCCGCTCCAAGCTCGGCGACCAAGGCCGCGAGGCAGCCGGGACGCACCAGCACGTCGGGATTGAGGATCACGATCGCGTCGATGGGTCCTGCATCCAGACAATGCGCGACCCCCAAGTTGACCCCGCCGGCGAAGCCGAGGTTCTCGCCCGGTTCGAGGATCTGGATCGAAAGCTGGTGGAGCCGCTCTCGCCCTTCGGCATCGCTGCCGTTGTCGACCAGGACGATTCGCGCCTCGGACCCAGGGGACTCGGCGCGCAGCGCGGCGACGCATTCCGCGGCGAGATCCGGCGTGCGGTAGTGGACGATGACGATCGCGAGGCGCACGGGCAAGCGGCGGTTGCCCGCGGAATCGGAGGAGACGTCGGGCGCCGGCGGAATCACGCTCGGCGCGCGAACGTGCATTTGTTGCAGATGAAGTTCGCGGGCGCCTCTTCGAGGCCGTAGATCATCCGTCGCATCTTCGCCAGCTCCGGGCCGCGCAGCACGTCGAGCACCGAAGTCTCGGCGAGATCGCCGACGATGTGGAACTCGTCGTAGTCCTCGCAGCAGAGCACCACTTGGGCGCGCGGCGTGATGTGCAGGTGCTCGATCGGCCGCGAGCCGAGGTTGTCGCAGCCGCGCAGCCGCTTGCCGTCGCGTGGGACGCCGAGGCCGATCTGCAGATAACCGGCGCGATCCATCACCTGGAACGACTTGACCTCGAAGCGGCTGCCCGCGAAGCGCTCGCCGATCTCGGCGAAATCGCGCTGGTGGTTTTCGTCGCCCGTGCCGAGCACGATCACGTCCATCTTGTTCGCGACTGCTTTGTCTTTCGCGTACTCGAGGTTCTTGAGCACCAGCGGCAGTTGGTCGCCGCCGCGCTCGGCCTTGTACCGTTCGCGATCGAGCGTCGAGAGGTTGATCGAAAGAAACCGCAGGCCCCCCATCTCGACCAACGCGTCGATCCGATCGGGTGTGAGTCCCGAGCCGTTCGTCAGCACCGCGGGCGGCAGCCCGGCGTCACGGATCGTCCGGACCTGCTCGACGAACCGCTTGTCGAGCGTCGGCTCGTTGTAATTGATCATGAAGACCGCTTCGATCGTGTCGCGAAACGCCGCCAGCTCTCCCACGATCCGCTCGTAGAGCGGAGTAGGCATGAAGTAGTCCTCGCGCGGCGCAATCGACACCGGGCAGAAGTAGCAGGCCTGGTTGCACACCGTATGCGCTTCGAGCGAGACGATCCGGAGCCGGAACTCCCGCGAAGGATCTTGCCCAGTCGGGAGCAGCCAGCGCTCCGCGACGAGCCGGTCGCGTACCTCCGGCGCCAAGTCCTCGACGGCCGAAAGCCCGGAGGCCAAGCGCGAGATCTCGGCGAACCCCGGCGTTCCGGGGGAGAGCGCGACGCCGGTGAGAGGGTGGTAGATCCGCGCCGCGTCGATATGGGCGAAAGGGTGGAGCGCGAGCAGGGTCGCATGCTCGTCGGGCAGGACCGCTAGCGCGGTCCGGGATTCATCATTCATGCGGGCAGCTCATCGTTCGCTTGAGACGTGGGAAGAAGTCTTCGACCGCTCCATTGTACGTCCCAAGCGTGCTCGACGTTGATCAGGCCGATCCGGTAGTCCGCGCTCTCGACCGCAAACGCCGCCCGGAGCAGCCGTTGGTCGTAGACGTGGAGCGACCGATGGTCGAGCAGAAAAACGTAAAGCGAGAACTCTCCCTTAACGATCGGCAGGGTGGGCACGTCGAGCACGACCTCGTACCTGCGCTCCCCCGAGACCGGCGGCAGGCCGTCCAGGTAGGTTGAAAACGAGCAAACTTCGACCCCGTCGGTGCGGTTGATCCCGACCCCTAGGTGGAACCCAAGCGTCGGATCGTCGGTCGCCCACGAGACCTCCAGACGGAACGGCGAGCCGGAGGGGTACCGGGAGGGGGCGACTTTCGCGCCACCATTTCCTCCACGCTCCATTTCGGGCACGGCCAGCTGGCGCACGCCGATCAGGCGCGCGGGGCCGGCGAGCGGCTGTTCCGGGATCGCCATCGGCTCTTGATCTGAAGCAACCGCCGACACCGACTCTTCCGCCCGAGACGCGGCGGAGCCGCTCTTGGCCACCAGGAAGTTCTCGTACTCGTGGATCACGTCGAGCACCGGACCGAGCGCCTGTGGCCGGCCGTTCTTGAGCCACAGCGCCTGCTGGCAGAAGGCCGAGACGTAGTACATCGCGTGCGAGCAGAACAGCAGAGTCCCCCCCGCGCCGACGAAACGCTCGAGCCGATCCATGCATTTCTTCTGGAAGTACCCGTCGCCCACCGACAGCGCCTCGTCGATGATCAACACGTCGGGCTCGACCTGGGTGGCGATCGCGAACCCGAGCCGCATCGCCATGCCGGTCGAATAGACCTTCACCGGCTGATCGATGAAGTCGCCCAGCTCCGCAAAATCGAGGATCGCGGGCGTCTTGTCACGAACCTCCACCTCCGACAACCCGAGCATCGCGGCGTTCAGCACGATGTTCTGCCGCCCGGTGAACTCCGGATGGAACCCCGACCCCAGCTCCAGAATCGAAGCGATCTTCCCCCGAACCTCCGACCGCCCCGCGCTCGGCGCCGTGATCCCGGCGAGAATCTTCAGCAGCGTCGATTTCCCCGCGCCGTTTTCCCCCACGATCGCCAACCCCTGACCGCGCGGAAGATCGAAGCTCACGCCATCCAAAGCCCGAAACTCCCGATGCCGCGGCCTGCCCCCGAACGGCACCAGCAACCGATGCCACGGTTGGGCGTAGACCCGATACACCTTTTCGAGATTCTGGACCTGAACCGCAGGATCAGCCATCGAGGGGGGATTCTACCTGTTCGGCGCGGGGTGGGGCCTGGAAGGCCCCGGCCCGGACAGGAGGGGTTTGGCTAGTTCCCCAGCCCCAATTCCTCGATCGACTCGACCTTCAAGATCCGGTCAGTGAGTCCCCCCAGCTCGTCGAGCGATTCGATCGCCTCGACCCGCTCCCGAACCGCGGGCGGGACCGCCCCGAACCGCTGCCCTAGCAAGCGGAGTAAGGTTGTGCGGATTCCCTCCCCGAGAACCTTCTGCCGATACTCCGCCACCATCTGATCAGCCCATGTCATTTCCATCGCTTCGACCTCCGGATTCTCTTGGGCGAGGCGCAGCGCGGCGTATTCTTCCGCATCGCGCCCTGCCAATTGTAGGTAAGTTTGCACGCAGTTGGCCAGCAGAAACCGCTTGACCTCGTCGATGGGAGCGGTGGCGATCTTCCGCAGCAACTCCAGTTTCAACCGGGCTCGGCCCATCCTGCCCGGCCACGCGAGGGCGGCGAACGCCCAGGCGAGCGGCTCGGACCGATCGAGAAGCGTCCTCGCCCGAACCTTCGACAGGCCCAACGACAAGTAGTTGAAGCGGAGGATCTCTCGATCGAACGCCCGCTCGACGTGGTCGGTCCAACGGGCACCGGACGGACCGCCGCGCAGGAAGACGACGATCGACACCACCGGCCCGGGGTCACGCAGGTAGAGATGGTACGAATAGCGCGCGACGCGGCGGCCGATTTCGCCGCCGAAGCGGCGTTCGATTTCCACATGAACCCGAAATTTCAGTCCGGTCGCAGGGTCGAGAGCCTCCGCGAGAAGATCGACCTCGTGCCGGTCGCCCTCGGGCAGATCGTGAAACACCTCTTTGTCCAGGAAGGTGAAGCCTCCCGGTCCAAGGCTCCCGACCAAGCGAACCGCGAGATCGGGATCGAGCAGAAACAGCAAATCGGGGAAAAAGGTCCGAAACAGGTCCTTCCACAACTGGTCGTGGCTGGTCATAGCGGCACGTACCTCCTGCCGCTTAAAGGACGCGAAACACCCCCTTCAATCTTGCAGTTTGGAGAAATCGGCCTAAGGGACCTCCGGGGAATCGCTATCGCGGCGGAGGTCGGCACGATCCTCTCCGACGCCTTCGCGGGAAGTGCCTTTACCCCAAACGACGCCGAAACCAGTCGCGTAGCGCAGGCTTCAAGCCAATCGCCTGCCTTGCGGCCCGCGCGCGGTGGTCGAGGTCCCTCAGAAGCGGAAGCAGGGCGCGAATCAACGACTCCGCCCCGATCCCCACCGTCTCCGGTCGATCGATCCGCGCCAACCAGC
>Ga0068860_100006152_pt1 | contig 12070 bp, 5 predicted proteins | sample KBSSwiS32_FD_66597 | JGI IMG/M metagenome (GOLD analysis project Ga0068860, IMG submission 66597) | Switchgrass rhizosphere microbial communities from Kellogg Biological Station, Michigan, USA - KBS Switchgrass S3-2 | ecosystem: Host-associated > Plants > Roots > Rhizosphere > Soil ... | reverse complement strand
AAAGAAAGATTTATAGTTTATAAAATTCCTTTTGAACAGGCAATGGAATATAATGTGGAAGCGGTGGAATTTTTTAGCGATAATAAAAAGATCATACATCATGCAAATTACGCCGTGCATGCAGTGCCCGACAGCACCATTGATATTTACAAAACGGCAGATATCATAAATCTCACTGATGATGACAGGACGAAATATTCCCAATATCTTCCTTATAAAAAAACGATCACCTATTATGGAGGCTGGATACCCGGTACATCGTATGAAGAGTATCCTGAAAATTTTGGATGGATAATGCCAAAGCGGGGCGTGATATTACTAACCATTCATTATTCTCCCCTGGCAAAAACGACGATGAGCATTTCAGGTATCAATTTATTTTTCACGAAGGTTCCTGTTAAAAGGAAAATAAAAGTTATTAGCCTCGGCAGTGGCGGTATTGGTGAGAAAGATATTGTTCCCGAATTTCATTATATCCCGGCAAACAAAATAAGCAATTACAAATTGGAAATTCTAAATCCGAAAGAAAATGAGTCAGTATTTTATGTGTGGCCGCACATGCACCTCATTGGAAAATCTTTTAAAGCCTATGCAGTTTTTGGGCCAAATAATGATACCATTCCTCTTGTAAGTGTCCCGGAATGGGATTTCAGATGGCAGGAAATTTACAGGTTTAAAAAACCTGTCCTTATACCCATGGGCTCACGGTTGGTTATTGAAGCATCCTACGACAATACTTCCAATAATCCTTTTAATCCAAATGATCCGCCTAAAATTGTAACCTCAGAAGGTGATATGAAAAGTGACCAGGAAATGATGACATTATTAATGCTTTATGTGCCTTATGAAGATGGTGATGAAAATATTTCACTTGAATAAGCTTAAAAAAATAATAAGTGCAATGCTTTGGATCATCCCGGCGCAGGCAATTAATGCTCAGCAAACATTATTCACATTAATGCCTGCGCAAAAAACCGGGGTTGATTTTACCAATATTATTCCAGAAAACAACTCGTTGCACATCATGAATTATGAATACCTCTATAATGGGCATGGCATAGGTATTGGCGATTTCAATAACGATGGTTTTGAAGATATTTTTATTTCAGGCAATACTGTGCCCGATAAACTCCTTTTGAATAAAGGCATATCGGGCGATGGAATGGGAGGTTTTAATTTTGAAGATGTCACAAAAAAGGCTGGTGTTGCCGGTAATGGTACCTGGAGCACGGGTGTGGTCGTTGCTGATGTAAATGGTGACGGGCTTATGGATATATATGTTTGTCATTCCGGTAAATATGCTGATCCCAAAAAATTATCCAACGAATTATTTCTTAACCAGGGTATACAAAATGGCACCCCGCTTTTTAAAGAATCCGCAATGCAATGCGGATTGGATGCACCCGGAACTCAGTCAACAATGGCAGCTTTTTTTGATTATGATCGTGATGGCGACCTGGATATGTTTTTGGTAAACCATGCATTACATAGTTATGATCCCTTCGAAAATACCACTAAGATGCGCGGAGAACCCAGTTTGCAATTTGGGAACCGCCTTTTTAAAAATATGCTGGCAGAAAGCGGGAAGCTTACTTTTATAGATGTCACGTCAACTTCGGGCATAATTAATAATGCCCTCAACTATGGACTCAGTGTAAATATCAGTGATCTTAACCAGGACGGCTGGCCGGATATTTATACTTCAAGTGATTATACAGAAAAAGATTGCTATTATATCAATAATAAAGATGGCACTTTTACTGAAAGCCTGCAAAAAAGCTTCACGCAAATTTCTAAATATTCAATGGGGGCTGATATAGCTGACTGCAATAATGATGGCCTTCCTGATGTAATTACCCTGGATATGTTGCCCCAGGATAATCATCGTCAAAAATTATTAAAGGGCCCGGATGAATACGATAAATACCATTTGATTGCAGATAGTGGTTTCTATTACCAGCAAATGCGAAACATGCTTCATTTAAATGAAGGGCTTGATGAAAATGGTAATGCAAGATTCAGCGAAATGGCACAATTCGCGGGAGTTTCAAATACCGATTGGAGCTGGAGCGCTCTTTGGGCAGATCTTGATAATGATGGATGGAAAGACCTCTTTATTACAAATGGCTATCTACGCGATTTTACCGACATGGATTTTTTAAAATATACCGTTGCCGATTATGAATTAGCGAAGGTATCAAAAGGAAAGCTGGATTTTAAGACTTATGAACTGGTAAAAAAAATGCCTTCCAATAAATTATCTAATTACGCTTTTCAAAACCTGCATCATTTACAATTTAAAAATGTTACGAATGAATGGGGATTGAATTTACCAACAGTTTCCAATGCAGCGGCTTATGCAGATTTTGATAATGATGGCGACCTGGACCTGGTTGTAGGTAACAATAATGAACCGGTTAATATTTATCGTAACAATTCGCAGGAATTGCACCGCTCTTTTACTACTATACAATTAAAGGGCAGCAATTACAATACGCAGGGGGTTGGCGCGAAAGTATACGTTTTCGTTAACGGGATAAAGCAGTTTGCCGAAAACTATTCAGTTCGCGGATACCAGAGTACTGTTACTAATAAACTACATTTCGGCCTGGATACTGCATCTGCTATTGACTCCCTGGAAATTGTGTGGCCCCGCGGGGGAATAACCTGGAAATATAATTTGCCGGTCAATTCTTTATTAAAATTTGAAGAAACAGGCGTTGCAGGAGAAAAACAAAATGGTTATAAAAGCCCTTTACATTACTTCAAAAATATAACGGCTAACAGCGGCATTGATTTTACACATAAGGAAAATGATTTTATCGATTTTAAATCGGAAGTTTTATTACCGTGGGAACTATCCCGTTACGGGCCTGCATTGGCAAAAGGAGACATTAATAACGATGGATTGGATGATTTTTTTGCTGGGGGCGCTATTGGACAGCCCGGCGCCATTTACCAGCAACAGGCGGATGGAAAATTTATTAATATAAAACAGGATGATATTGAAAAAGATTCAGCGAGTGAGGATGTGAATGCAGTTTTTTTTGACGCAAACCAGGATGGCCACCAGGATTTGTATGTCGTAAGCGGGGGCGATGAATATGACGATGGATCGCCTGAATACCAGGACAGGCTTTACATAAACGATGGAAAAGGGAATTTTGTTAAAGCTCCCAATGCATTGCCATCCATGCTTTCAAGCAAGCTGGCCATTGCAGTTGCAGATTATGACGGGGATGGAGACACCGATATTTTTATTGGCGGTAAAGCCATTCCCGGTTCTTTTCCCTTACCTGCGAGGAGTTATTTATTAAGGAATGATAGTAAAAATGGAACTATAAAATTTACCGATGTTACCGCTGAAGCGGTCCCGGGTTTATTAAATCCCGGAATGGTAAGTGCTGCTGCCTGGATGATAAATAAAAACGGGGAGCCCGCGCTTATGATTGCGGGTGATTTTATGCCGGTCCGTTATTTTAAGAACAATAATGGAAAATTTACCGAACAAACCGGTAACGGGTTTAAAAACACGGAAGGATTCTGGGCTTCTCTAATGCTTTATGATGTTGATAGTGATGGTAATACAGATATCGTTGCTGGCAACTGCGGCGATAATTTGCAATATAAGGCTTCTTTACAAAAGCCTGTAGCCCTTTACTATGGCGACTTTGATGGCAACGGCAATATAGACCCAATAATGACTTATTATAATGGTGACAAAAGTTATCCTATTGCTTCGCGGGATGAAGTACAGGACCAAATGCCCGGCCTGAAGAAAAAATTTGTATATTATAAAGACTATGCAGATGCCCAAATACAAAATATTTTAACTCCCGGACAATTGTCCCAGGCAAAAGTTTTAAAAGCGACGATTCTGCAATCAGTTGTATTTATCAATGATGGCCAAAATAATTTTACTATGAAATTGTTGCCTGCTGAAGCCCAGTTTTCAAGAGTAAGCAGCATTTTGAATATGACTGATACCAATAATAAAAAACAATTATTACTGGCAGGTAACTTTTATCCATATCGTGCTCAATTCGGTCATTGCGATGCCTCAATGGGATTAATTGTAGATTTTGATAAAACTAATATAATAACAGAAAGGCCCAACCAGAGTGGTTTATATTTGAACGGCGATGTGAGAAATGTTGAAATACTGCAAAGCATTCATCATAAAAAATTATTATTGGTAGCAGCAAACAATCAGCGACTACAATTGTATGAAATTCCATAAAAAAAGCATTTTAGTCTTATTGTACTGTGGTATCGGTATCAATGCTAAAGCGCAGAAAGCTAATGATGCAAAATACCTGCACCAGGGTGAAAGCGCCCTCACTGCAGTATTAGTGCATGATGTGTTTTCTCCCCCTGTAGCAAGCAGGATTTACTTATACAGTCATATGGCGGCATACGAAGCAGTTATACATGCACCCAACCAGGAGGCATATGTTTCTTTATCAAAAAGCATAAAAAGTTTTCCATTGATTCAATCACCTGGAAAGCCCATCAATATCGAGTTAGCGAGTATTGCAGCATTTTATTATACTGCAGATAAATTCATTTTTTCAGAAAAAATGTTGCGGGATTCTTTTGCAATTGTTTTAAAAAAATTTCAAAAAATTTCAAAACAAAATCCCGGGCTGTATCAATCATCACTACAATATGGAAGGCATGTTGCAGACAGCATTATTGCGTGGAGCAGCACCGATAATTATAATATAACAAGGAAAATAAAAAGATATTCCTTTTCTAATCAGCCCGGTAAATGGTTGCCTACCCCTCCCGCATACCTGGCCGCCGTTGAGCCATATTGGTATAAAATGCGTACCGTCGCAACAGATAGTTCGTCGCAATTTGCCCCCCCACCCCAGGAATTTAGTGTTGAAAAAAATTCAGGATTTTATCGCGCTGCTTATGAAGTTTATGAAACCGGAAATACCTTGGATGCTGAGCGCCGAGCTATTGCAAACTTCTGGGACTGTAATCCTTTTAATGTAAATACAAGTGGACACTTAATATTTGCAAGAAAAAAGTTATCGCCGGGCGCACATTGGATGAATATTACAAAATTATGTTGCAAAAAAATAAATGCCGATCTTATAACATCTGCGGCCGCTTACACCATGACAGCTATAGCATTATATGATGGGTTTATAGGATGCTGGTATGCAAAATACCGTGATAACCTGTTAAGGCCGGAAACCTATATTAACAGGTATATTGATGCACGTTGGCACCCCCTTTTGCAAACACCCCCTTTTCCTGAATACACAAGCGGGCATAGTGTTATTTCAACTGCAGCCGCAGAAACGCTCACCGCTCTTTTTGGTGATAATTTCTCTTTTGATGATGATACAGAAACTTTATACGGATTGCCTGTTCGCCATTTCAAATCTTTTATGGCTGCCGCAAATGAAGCTGCCATCAGCAGGCTGTATGGCGGTATTCATTTCAGGGATGCTATTGTTAACGGGCAACAGACGGGAAGGCAGGTGGGTGAAATAGTTATAAAAAAAATTCATTTATTGAATCATAAATAACATTAGCATTTATAATATGAAAGTTATTCGGTTCTATTTGGAATGGTACAGACGGCCGGATTGGAGTATCGGGTACATTAACTGGTTACAGGTACTTCTCCTGAACATATTCATCTATAATAAATAATTATATGCAATCGCGTAAGCAATTTATACAAACAACAGGTTTGATAACTGCGGGTATGTTATTACAACAATCAGGAGTTTTTGCTTTTGGCAGAAATGATTTTGAGAGTAAAAGACCCCCATTAGCGCAAAGAAAATTCACCAGCCCGGCCGTGGAGTCAACCATCATAAAATTAAAGAAACAAATTGCTGATCCGGAGTTGGCATGGCTCTTTGAAAATTGTTTCCCCAATACATTGGATACTACGGTTGACTATGAAATAATAAATGGAAAACCGGATACATATGTTATTACGGGTGATATTGATGCGATGTGGTTACGGGACAGCACCGCACAGGTGTGGCCATACCTGTCTTTGATGCAGGAAGATGCAAAATTAAAGGATTTGATATCGGGTGTAATCAACCGGCAGAAGAAATGTATTTTATCAGATCCGTATGCCAATGCATTTTATAAAGATGGGAATAAAGTAAGTGAGTGGAAAAGTGATGTAACCACAATGAAACCCGGCATTCATGAGCGCAAGTGGGAAATAGATTCTTTGTGCTATCCAATAAGGCTCGCCAACCGTTACTGGAAGCTTACCAGGGACATAACTGTTTTTGATGGTGACTGGGAGCAATCAATTGAACTTACTCTAAAAACATTTAAAGAACAGCAACGAAAAACCGGGAACGGGCCCTACACATTTCAGCGTACGACGGCCTGGGCTACAGATGGGGTGCCATTAGGTGGTTATGGCTACCCGGTAAACCCGGTTGGGCTGATCTGTTCTATGTTTCGCCCAAGTGATGATGCTACAATTTTTCCCTTTCTCATTCCGTCGAATTTCTTTGCCGTGGTATCATTAAAGCATGCAGCAGAAATGGTAAAATCAATAAGAGGTAATAATGGTCTTGCAAATGAATGTTTGCAATTGGCTGGCGAGGTAGAAAAAGCATTGCAACAACACGCCATCATCCATCATCAAAAGTTTGGGAAAATATATGCCTACGAAATAAATGGGTTTGGCAGTTATAATATAATGGATGATGCCAATGTTCCGAGCCTGTTATCATTGCCTTACCTGGAAGCTTTAGAAAACAAGGATCCTGTTTATCAAAATACAAGGAGATTTCTATTATCAGGAAATAATCCATTTTTCTTTCGGGGAAAAGCAGGTGAAGGTATTGGTGGCCCGCATGCAGGGATGGATATGATATGGCCATTAAGTATTATCATGAGGGGATTAACCAGTACCGATGAAAATGAAATAGAAAAATGTCTGCGGATGCTAAAAAACTCCCATGCGGGAACAGGATTCATGCATGAATCATTTAACAAAAATGATGCAGCCAATTTTACACGTAAATGGTTTGCCTGGGCCAATACACTGTTTGGTGAATTGATACTTTCTGCCGAAATGAAGCATCCAAAATTATTAAGCAAAAATTATTCTTAGTAATCCCCGAAATAAAGATCAGTTTATGACTTTTATATCTGCAATAAGCGATTTTTTGGTGTCTATTTTTAGTAACTTTAGAGCCTCGGCGTTTAACTCTTAAATGAAACTTAGATTCCTAATATTACTCGCATTGCTTGTAACGGTTTTTAGCTGCTGGTTTGGATGTAGTAATAAAAACGGTACCGATCCGGCACTCCCGGATATAGTAAGCTATAATTTTCATATCCGCCCTATTTTATCTGACAAATGTTTTAAATGCCACGGCCCTGATGTAAGTAAGCAGGAGGCGGGACTACGTCTTGATTACGATAAGTTTGCTTATGCCCCTTTAAGAGAAACGAAAGGTGCATTTGCAATCGTACCGGGTAAGCCGGAAAAATCAGAATTGTTTAAAAGGATATCTTCAACTGATTCATCTTACCTGATGCCAATACCGGAATCGCATCTTGGTGCATTAACTCCTTACCAGGTTAAACTATTTGAAAAATGGATAAAACAGGGAGCGCATTATGAACGGCATTGGGCGTTTACCAAACCCAAAAAAAATGCATTACCCAAAATAGAAGACAAAGCATGGACAAAAAATGAAATTGATTATTTCATCCTGAAAAAACAGGAAGAAGTAGGTTTACAACATAATCCTGAGGCCGACAAAGAAAGACTTCTGAAAAGAGTTTCATTGGATCTCACAGGTTTACCACCTTCAGAAGAATTGATGAATAAATTTATGGCCAACAAAAATCCAAATGCTTATGAGGCAGCCGTTGATGAATTGTTGAATACACCGCAATACGGAGAAAAGATGGCAATGCATTGGCTTGATGTTGCCCGTTACGCTGATAGTTATGGTTACCAGGATGATAATGTGAGGACCCAGTGGCCCTGGCGCGATTGGGTGATTCATGCTTTTAATAACAACCTGCCATATAACCAGTTTCTTACCTGGCAGATAGCGGGCGACATGTTACCAAATGCGACTAAAGAACAGGTATTGGCTACCGCTTTTTTTCGAAATCATAAGTATACCGAAGAGGGCGGAATCGTACCTGAAGAATATCGCATAGAGTATAATATAGATAAAACAAAAACTTATGGCAGGGGAATTATGGGATTAACGGTTGAGTGCGCACAATGTCATGATCATAAATATGATCCCATCTCTCAAAAAGATTACTACCAGCTATTTGCTTTTTTTAATAACAGTAAAGAAGAAGGGTTTGAAGGAGATGTTAGTGTATCTAAGCCTGCGAAAACCCCTATACTTACTATCACAAAAAAAGATATTCAAAGCCTGCTTTCTTTTATAAATGACAAGGATACCGGTAAGCTAACGGTGTCGGTAATGGGTGACCGGGATACATTTCGGAAGACCTATATCTTAAATCGGGGAGTTTACGATCATCCTACCTTTGAAGTTCATCCGGCAGCATTAAAATCTGTTTTATTTTTTGATTCCGTAAACGCACCACGAAACCGGCTTGGACTGGCCTATTGGACGGTCAGCAAAGATAACCCGCTTACAGCCCGTGTTTTTGTAAACCAGGTATGGCAGGAAATTTTTGGCAGAGGTATACTAAAAACTTCAGGGGACTTTGGCATGCAGGGTGAATTGCCCTCAAACCCTGATTTATTAGACTGGCTTGCGGTTGATTTTATGGAACACGGCTGGGATATAAAACGATTGATGAAGCAAATTGTAACCTCGGCAACCTACCGGCAATCAGCAAATATTGTTGACGATAATTTGAAAAAAGATCCAGAAAATGTTTATCTCTCCCATGCTCCGCGATTAAGGGTGCAGGCAGAATTTGTAAAAGATATAATATTAGCAAGCAGTGGCCTCTTAGTCAAAACCATTGGGGGACCCAGTGTAAAACCTTACCAGCCTAAAGGGCTTTGGGAAAGTGCAACTTCCGGTAGGGGGGATTTGGCAACTTATAAGCAGGATAAAGGAGAAAGCCTCTATCGAAGGGGTATGTACACTTTTATTAAACTAACGGTTCCGCCACCTAATATGGCAATCTTTGATGCCAGCAACCGGGATCAATGCGAAGTGAGAAGATTAACAACAAGCACACCTTTACAGGCTTTAATGATGATGAATGATCCAACCGTTCTCGAAGCGTCCCGTGTACTTTCCCAAAAGCTTTTGGAAGAAAAGAGTTCGGTCGATGCAAAGATCACCAAAGCTTTTCACCGTATTATTTGCCGGATGCCCGACAAAAAAGAATTCGACATTCTCAAAAACTATTTTAATGAGCAGCTACAACAATTCAAACAAAAAAAACTGGATGCTGCTGTAACAATTAAAGAAGGTGAATACCCAATGAATGATAGACTGGATACTAATACAACTGCAGCCTTAATGAAGGTGATCAATACAATTTATAATATGGAAGAAGCCATTACAAAATCCTGATTATGAAAAAGGAATTTTTAGAACATAGCCTTGGTCTTAACCGCCGTAAGTTTCTTTCAAAATTGAGTTTAGGGATCGGAAGTGTGGCACTAGGATCGTTGCTGATCCCTGATTTATTTGGAAATAAAAGTGAGGAAGAAATGATGACTACCGGCCTCCCGCAATTTGCTCCTAAGGCGAAGCGGATCATCTATTTATTCCAAAATGGTGCGCCGTCTCAATTGGACCTGTTTGATTATAAACCAAAATTACGGGAGATGTTTGGCCAGGATCTTCCTGCGTCTATTCGCATGGGCCAGCGCCTCACAGGGATGACAGCTGAACAGAAAAAATTTCCTTTGGCCGCTTCATCATTCAAATTCGATCAATATGGAGAATCACGGGCATGGATGAGTGAGCTATTACCGCACACCTCCAAAATGGTTGATGATTTATGTATCATTAAAAGCATGTTCACCGAAGCTATTAACCACGATCCGGCGCTTACATTTTTTCAAACAGGTGCACAGGTTGGCAATCGCCCAAGTATGGGCTCATGGTTGAGTTATGGACTTGGAACAGAAAATAAAAACCTGCCTGCTTTTTGTGTTTTATTGTCAAAGGGAAAAGGGAATGGCCAGGGAGTTTATTCTAAATTGTGGAGCAATGGATTCCTGGATTCTGTACACCAGGGTGTTCAGTTTAGTAGCGGAGAAAATCCTGTACTTTACCTCAACAATGGTAATGGGATCGATAAAACGGATCGCCGAAAAATGCTTGATGTATTGGCCGGATTAAATGAAGAATCCTTTAAAGAAATAAATGATCCGGAAATTCATGCCAAAATACAACAGTATGAACTCGCCTACCGTATGCAGACTGCTGTTCCTGAAGTTACCGATGTGAGTAAAGAGCCGGAAGACACTATAAAACTTTACGGGCCTGATTGTCTTGTTCCGGGAACTTATGCAGCCAACTGCCTGTTAGCAAGGAAATTATCGGAGAATGGTGTTCGCTTCGTACAACTATATCACCAGGGCTGGGATGGCCACAATAACCTGCCGGCCGAAATTCGCGGACAGTGTACGGATACCGACCAGGCTTCTGCTGCATTGGTAACAGATCTCAAACAAAGAGGTTTATTAGATGAAACGCTGGTAATATGGGGAGGTGAGTTTGGACGGACTAATTATTGCCAGGGACTTCTTACAAAAGATAATTACGGAAGAGATCATCATCCACGTTGTTTTACAATATGGATGGCGGGCGGCGGAGTAAAACCCGGTGTATATGGCGAAACAGATGAGTTTGGATATAATATTATTCAAAATCCTGTTCATGTACACGATCTTCATGCAACCGTACTGAACCTTATGGGAATCGATCATGAGAAACTTATATTCAAACATCTCGGGCGTAGATATCGCCTCACAGATGTTGCCGGTGTAGTAGTTAAGGATCTTATTGCATGATGCAAAAACATCAGTAACGCGAATCTTTACATGATGTATCATTTCCGTAACCATTCGGGTAATTCGTATAAAAAATTTCTATAACCAACTTTTAAAATTCTTCCGAATGAAACGAAGAAATTTCATCAAAAATACCTCCTTCAGTATGGCGGCATTAATGATTAATCCGCCTGCTTCTTACCAGGAAGATACTATTCTTGGACAAAACAATAAACGTTACAAAATTGATACGCACTGGAGCCAGGCAGATGTTGCAAAATACCCGGTTAATGATTGTCACGAAATGGTGCAGGACAGTAAAGGAAGAATTCTGCTGCTCACTAATGAAACTAAAAACAATGTACTGATCTACGATAAAAAAGGGAAATTATTAACCACCTGGGGCAATGAATATCCCGGTGCGCATGGTTTGACATTGTTTGACGAAAACGGGACCGAAGTTTTATTCATTTGTGATAACAAACGGCACCAGGTAATTAAAACCACCATTGATGGCAGGGTTTTAATGGTATTGGATTATCCAAAAGAAACCGGCCAGTATTCCAAAGCAGAAGAATACATCCCTACTGAAACGGCAATAACTCCCACCGGTGATATCTATGTTGCCGATGGATATGGAAAAGATTTTATTATTCATTACGATTCAACGGGGCGCTACCTGGATTATTTTGGAGGAAGGGGCAGCGAAGAAAAACATTTATTAAATGCCCACGGAATTTGTTTGGATTTCAGAGAGAAGGAGCAACGCAGTTTAATTGTAACATCCCGTCAGCAAAATGCATTCAAACGATATACATTAGGCGGCGAATATTTAAATACCGTTTCATTGCCAGGAGCCTGGGTGTGCAGGCCCGTTATAAAAGGAGACTATTTATACTCAGCCGTTTTGCAAACAAATTCACGCCAGGGTCAGCAATCAGGTTTTGTAACCATCCTTGATAAGAATTATAAAGTAGTTTCCAATCTTGCAGGATCGTCTCCAAACTATGTTGATGGTAAATTGAATGAAATGTATCAAACAATAAAATGTTTCGACTATCCTCATGACGTTTGCGTGGATGATGAAGAAAATTTATATATCGC
>Ga0068860_100006147_pt1 | contig 12076 bp, 11 predicted proteins | sample KBSSwiS32_FD_66597 | JGI IMG/M metagenome (GOLD analysis project Ga0068860, IMG submission 66597) | Switchgrass rhizosphere microbial communities from Kellogg Biological Station, Michigan, USA - KBS Switchgrass S3-2 | ecosystem: Host-associated > Plants > Roots > Rhizosphere > Soil ... | reverse complement strand
GGACAACTCTCGGGGCCTCTCTGTAGCTCCAACTTTACGGCGACCGCGGCACTCAGCCAGGATGGGCCGAGGGTCACCGGCACGCTCTCGACTCCCCCGAGCCTTCGGACGTTCGTCGGAGAGCTTCGAACCGCCCGAGGGATGCAGGCCGCCGAGCTGGCGGGGACGTTGACGAGTGGCGCGACGACGGTCACCGTGACCGGCACAGCGACGTCTACTCACATGACGTTGAGGTATGGCGTCTCCGGCTTCCTGTGCGGAGCGCGAGTCGAGCTCGAGCGATGATCGCGCCGCGCCGGGTTTCCCGCCCTCTCAGGGCGTTCCAGCTCTTCGCGATCTTCGCGACCTGCACGCTCCTCGTCGCGTGTGACGACGGACCTACGGCGCCGACTGCCCACACCGCGCCAACACCGGTGCCGATTCCGAACGTTGCGGGAACCTGGCAGGGACGCTACAACCCGGGCCCCGGAAATGAGTTCTTCCTGTGCGGCGGCGAGGTCCCGGCAACCGCAACATTCACTCAGGACGGTGCGCAGATCTCCGGAACGGTTCGGACGCAGAGTGTGCGGCTCGGCCAGGCCGCGTTCGCCGGGAATCTCGGCGGAGGACAACTCCGCGGAACTCTCACCATCGACGGCACCAATACGAGAGTGACCGGAGTCGCGAGTGCCGACCATCTGACGATGAACTGGGGCGTTCTGCTGTGCGGAATCAACACGCTCGATCTGCGCCGCCAACCCTGAACGGGATGTCTACGCAAACGACGGTCAAGGGCGTCTACAACACGACCGACGGTGGCGCACGGTGGACGTCCGTCAGCCGCGGCCTCCCGGCGTCACCCTTTCCGAAGTCGGCGCGACTCTTCGTCCGTTCGTCCGGCAGCTCACTCACTCGTCAACGGGTACTGGACATCGCTTTCGGTTCACCAAAGACGCCGGAGGTAACGATGAGAAACGCGGTATGCAGTCTCACGAAAGTCGTCACGTTCGCGGTATGTCTTGCCGTCGTCGGCTGCGATGACGGACCGACCTCGCCGAACAACCCAACGCCGGCAGTTCCGAACGTGTCGGGCAGCTGGCATGGCACGGTTCAATCCGGAGGCCTGGCCGTCGTCTGCGGCGAAGACAGGTCAGCGACCGCCACATTCCGCCAGGACGGCACGCACGTCACCGGCACGATCACGATGACGCAGGCCGGAATCGTGACGGCGAGCGAATTCGTCGGAGATCTCCAGGGCACTCAACTCGCGGGTACCCTGACGGCGAGCGGCAGCCCGGTGAGCGTGAGCGGAACGGCGAGCTCCACGCGCATCACGTTGACCTACGGGCAGGAAACCTTTCTTTGCCGCAAGTCCACAATCGATCTCAGCCGATGATCATGGCGTCGGGTGTCACGAGTTGCCTCAGGGGCGGGCGTCGTCGGCTGGCAACGCCGCGGCGGCTCGGGCCGTCGCGGCGTTCTCGACGTGACTTAGACTCCCCGGACATGAATTGGCTGTTCAAGGAAGAGCCGACCCACTACTCCTGGGACGACTTCGTGCGGGAAAAGCGCACGCAGTGGTCCGGCGTCCGGAACGCGCTCGCCCAGAAGCACCTGCGCTCGGTGAAGAAGGGCGACTATATTTTTTATTACCATACCGGCGACCAGAAAGCCGTGGTCGGGATCGCGAAAGCGTTGAACGACGCCTACACCGATCCGAAGGACCCCGCGGGCAAGGCGTCGGTCGTCGACGTCGCCCCGGTGAAGAAGCTCGCGCGGCCGGTCACGCTCGCGGAGATCAAGGCGAAGGCGTCGATGAAGGACTTTCCGCTCGTTCGGATCTCCCGGCTGTCCGTGATGCCGGTCTCGGATCGGGAGTGGCGCGAGATCGAGAAGATGTCCGGGGACTGACGGCCTCTTCTAGTAAATCAGCACCTGGTCGCCGACGTTCGCCATCGCGAAGAGCTTCTCGATGTCGGCGTCTCCCAGCCGCACGCAGCCGTGCGTGACGCTGCGGCCGAGCTGGTCGGGGTACATCGTGCCGTGGATCCCGTAACCGCCCCCGAAGTTCAGCCGGTACTTTCCGAGGACCTTGTCGAATTTGCGCTGCGGCGTGCCGTGGGGAGGTACCACGATCGCGCCGCCGACCTCGATGATCTCGCCGGGCGGGAGCTCGCGCTCGCGGCCGTCCGAACCGACCTCCACGACCGTGTTGTTGCGAACCGTCAGGTACCGGCCGCTTCCGGCGCGGCGCTGGTCACCCCACGCGTGGACGCCGACTTCCTCTCCCATCGGCTGACCGGTCGCGGCGTCGACCTTCGTTCCCGGATCGAGACGCACGAGGCGCTTTCCCTTCTTGCGTGCCTCCTCGATGAAGTGCCAGTCGGGCGGGGACCAGAGCGGGTTCTCCTCCTTCTGAACGATCCGGAACTTTCCGGTGGGCGTGTTGAACACCATGCTGTGCCCGGACGCGTCGGTGAGCGAGGTTCCCTTGCCGGTCGAGCAGACGGCCTCGAACACGACCTTGCCGGCGCGCCGGACGGACAGCCGGTTCTCGGCGGTGGAGACGACGATGATCTGGTCGGTGTCCTGGGAGTCGTCGAGCTTGACCTCGGTGTCGCGCATCTGCGAGGTCAGCTTTTCGATGCGACCTTCGCTCTCCTCGGCCGCAACTCGGAGGACGTCCAGCTTCGGCCCGAGGCGGGACCCGATCATCCGGTCGATGACGGTCAGCTTCCGGAGGCGCTGCGCGTCCCGGAAGTTCTGATACTCCGCGGTGGCGACCGCGGCCGCGAGGATGATTCCCACCACCAGGAGTCCCCACGCCCCCAGGAAGCCGAGTCTGTAGCGGCTTTCGGTCATCAAAAGACGTACACCCTTGTTTCAGGCCCGATCCGCTTCCAGATCGCGGCGAGGTCCGCTTCCGGGACCATGAACGAGCCGGGCTTTGCGCCCTTCAACGGGCTGTCGGACGGCGGCGGGGAGTGAATGACGTACTGGTTCCCGAGCGCGATGACGTACCGGCCGAGCCCGTTCGCGACCGTCGGCCGCAACTTCGGCGGAGCCGCGCCGTTCATGCGGTAGACCCACTCCGGCACCGTCCAGCCCGCCCCCTGGAACTTGTTTTCGACGCTGAAAGCGCCGGTCAGCGGAGCGAACGTCCACTTCCGTTTTCCGGCCGCGATCGTCTTCGGCGGCCCGACCTCGACGGGCGCGACCCGCAGGGTCTTGTCCGCGAAGTGGAAGGAGAAGGCCTTCTTCTTCGCGTCGATCGCAATGTAGAACTCGTTGCGCTTCGCGGCCGCGAGGTATTTCAACCGCGCGTCGAGAGCGTTCGCGAGCTCTTTTTCGGACAGCTCCGAATCGGCGAGCTCGCGCCGGATCCGTTTGATCTCGTCGGGCGCGGCGCGGGACAGGGTGACGCGCGCCGCGAAATCGCGCTCGAGGATCCGCCGGTGCACGGCCGCGGCGATCCCGACGACCGCGAGGAGCAGGAAGAGGCCGAACAGGAAGCCCGTGGCCGGCCGCGGCAGCTTCTGCCCGGGTCGCCGCTTCCGCAGGAAAGCCGTCCGCACCGCGAGGATGCCGGAAGCGTCCTTCGCGCGGGGAGCTGGCGCGGCGGCGGGGGAGGAGGTGTCCGGGGTGTCCACCGGGCCGGTCGAGTGCAAGGGTCCGGCCACGGGGGCGTCGGGAGGCTCCGGCGGCTTCGAACTCATGACCGCGAAACGACGGTCCGCAGGCGGACGACCACGCCGACCCGGGTCCCGTCGGCCGGGAGGGCTCCCGGCCGCGCGAGGAATCGAGTCACCTTCCGGGACCAGTCTCGAACGGTGTACCGGGCATTGCCGATCTTGCCTCCGGGACAAGAGTAAAGGCACACGACGCAACCCGACATCCATTTCGAGATGTTGGCCCGATTCCCCGCGAGCCGCAGGTCGAGTCCGCGGCCCCCCGGATCCTGGAGAACCGCGGCGAGAGGCGTGAGCTCCGCTTTCCCCGGGAGACGGAGGAGGATCTCGACGGCGGGACCCTCCACGAAGCGGTCCGGCTCCGGATTGCGCGGGTCTTTTCTCTTCTCCCACGCATCCATCGGCAGGTTTCCGCGGGCCGGGCCCGCCAGCGACTCGAGGGCGTCCAGGATCTCCGTATCGGTCGGTTCGGCTCGCAGGAGGGCGGCGTGCGACATGCGGCCCGACTTCGAAACCACGGCGTGGTAGCCCGGCATCATCCACCCGGCGTCGAAGGCGCGGGCATGAACCGTCGCCGCGAACTCGATCTCGTTCGGCCGGCGGACCGTGATGCGGGCCGGCGGCTTCGTCGCACGGCACGCCGGCGTCCCGAGCATGAGGACCGCCGCCGCGGCCCGGGCGATCCGGCGCGAAGAATGCATCGGCTTTCGCAGAATACTCCGCCATGCCGATCGAGCTGGTCATCAACGCCCGCGTCCCGGTGAAGGTATGGACCGGCAACGTCGAGCCGGAGGCCATCGAGCAACTGCGCAACGTCGCCGCGCTGCCGGTCGTACACCCGCACGTCGCGGCGATGGCGGACGTTCATCTCGGCAAAGGAGCCACGATCGGGTCGGTCGTTCCGACTCGGGAGGCGGTCTGCCCGGCGGCCGTCGGCGTGGACATCGGCTGCGGGATGTCGGCGCAGAAGACCTCGATTCCCGCGGGCCGGCTGACTGCCGAGGATCGGAAAGAGTTGCGGCACTCGATCGAACGCGAGATCCCGGTGGGTCACGAACAGAAGCGACAGCCGTTCGAGGACGCCGTCGAGTGGATCGCGTCCCATCCGCCTCCCGACTCCGTTTCGAAGGCCGTGCACGAGCGGGCTCTCCATCAGCTCGGGACGCTCGGCGGGGGAAACCACTTCATCGAGGTCTGCGTGGACCGGGACGACGGAATGCTCTGGACCCTCCTCCACTCGGGCAGCCGGAACGTCGGAAAGACCGTGGCCGACGTCCACATGGCCCGCGCGAAGCGGGCGATGGGACGCGCGCTATCGCGGCTGCCGGACCCCGATCTCGCGTGGTTTTCCCGGGGGAGCGAAGACTTCGACGCGTACCAGGCGGACCGCGAGTGGTGCCAGGCCTACGCGCGCCAGAACCGGGCCATCATGACCTCGCGCCTCCTCCGCCAGCTGGCCTTCGCGCTCGGTTTCGAAGGGGACGTTGCGGAGCTCGGAATCACGGCCGCGATCGACTGCCACCACAACTACGTCGCCGAAGAGGTCCACTTCGGCGAGCGGCTCTTCGTCACCCGGAAGGGCGCGATTCGCGCGGGCGCGGGCGAGCTCGGCATCGTTCCCGGCTCGATGGGAACGGGTTCCTTCATCGTCCGGGGTCTCGGCAACCCGGAGTCCTTCTCGAGCGCGCCGCACGGCGCCGGCCGGAGGATGTCGCGCGGCGAGGCGCGGCGCCGTTTCACGGCGGCGGACCTGGTTTCTCAGACCGAGGGCGTCGAGTGCCGGAAGGACGCGCGCGTCGTGGATGAGATTCCCGGAGCCTACAAGCCGCTCGAAGAAGTGCTGGAGAAGTCGCGCGACCTCGTCGAGCCGATTGCCCGCCTGCAGCAGATCATTTGCGTGAAGGGATGAAAATGCGGCGGCTCGAGAGTTGAGTTAGGCTCGCGACAAGAAGGATTGATGGACACCGAAACGGCCGAAGAGGTCAAAAGACATTTCAACGTCGTCGCCGAAGGATTGCGCGCGGACATCCGCGTCGTGATCGTAGGTGTATCGGCCAACACGGAGCGGCTCGAGAGGGTCGAAGTCCGGCTCGACCGGGTGGAGGTTCGATTCGACCGGGTCGAGGTTCGACTCGACCGGGTCGAGGGGCGGCTCACCGGAGTCGAGGGGCGGCTCACCAGAGTGGAGGGACGGCTCACCGGAGTCGAGGGGCGGCTCACCGGAGTCGAGGGGCGGCTCACCGGAGTCGAGAGGCGGCTCACCGGAGTCGAGAGTGAGATCGGAGCGGTCAAGTCGATGATCCGCCCCCGGATCGCGAGGAGTGACGCATGAGGTCGGGCAAGAGCATCCGACCCCAGTTGCGGAGTACTCCGTTCCAGGACCGCTACAACGTCGCCGGCCTCGTCGTGGGCGACATCTGCTTCGCGTGCGAGTGCCGGATCCTCGAGCTCGGCGGCGACGACGGCATGGTGCTCGCGTGGTGCGAGTGCGGCTGGCCCGAGGACGCCGCGATGATGGAGGTCCTTCCGGTTACTTCCCTCTCGCGTTGATCGCGCGCAGGTAGGGCTCCGCGGGAGTCAGCGGCGCGGTCCGGATCCAGTAGGGAACGTAGAGGATCTCGGGGATCGTCATCCGCCCATCGGACACCGAGAGAAAGCCCTCGGAATCCACTTCCGCTGCCGCCACGCCCGTACCGACGGCGATCCGCAGCGTCAGTCCCCCCTCCTGACCCGGCCCGAGCGTGAGCGTCGGGGGAACAACTGATGGTTGCACGGCCACGTCTCCGGCGGAAGAGTGCGCCTCGACCGTGTACGTCACGGTGGCATTCGACTGGTTGCGCAGGGTGAACGTCCGCGACACCGTGAACGGAGCGCTCTCGGTCGTGACCCTGCCGAAGCTGGCGCTCGTCGGCAGGACGAGGCTTTCGACCGTCGCGGCAGCCGCGAGATCGACCACGCCGGAGCCGCGGGACATGACCCGCTCGCCGCCGATCTTCCCGGCGTCCACGGGACGGGCGGCAGTCTCGGTGAGAGCCGCCTTGAGCAGGGCGGGTCCCCATCCCGGGTGCTTCTGCTTCACGAGAGCGACGGCTCCCGCGGTGCGTGGCGCGGAGAACGACGTTCCCGCCGCAAATTCGAAGCCGCTCGCGTTGTAGATCGTGCTCGCGCCCCGGAGCGGATCCGGCGCGGGGAAGCGGTTCTCGCCCGCGGAGCTGTCGTCCTGGCAAGGGGCATAGCTGTCGGAGCCGATCGTCGCCAGGTCCGGCTTGATGCGGAGGTCCGGGGTGGGGCCGCGCGAGGAGAACGACGTCAGCCGGTCGGGCGTCGCCGTTCCCGCGAACGGCGGGGTGCCGGCGGGCGCGGCCTTCATCCGTCCGACCGCCGGAGGGCTGAAGTTCGAGAAGATGAAGCTCTTGAGCGCGAGGCCGTCGCTGCGCCGGAGGATGATCGCGGGCACCGACGCCTGGCCCATCGACGGGTTGAAGAGTTGCTCGCCGCTGTTCGACACGGCCGGATCGTCCGAGTTGTAGATCACCATGCCGACCGCGCCGGCGGCGGCGACGTTCTGCCCCTTGACCGCGAACGTGCAGACCCCCCGCTGGACGAGCGCGATCCGTCCGTTCAGGGATCCGCCGGGCAGCGACGTGCACGCGATCCCGCTCAACTGCCCGTCGACGTCGTCGACGTCGGCGAGCGGAGCGGAGAGCGCGACGGCCGGAAGGCTGCAGGCGTCCGCGCACGACCCGCCCACGACCGACACGAGGCCCGCCGGCACCGAGGGACTGCCGGAGATCACCTCGAAGACGCCGAGTGACGAGAGGCCGTAGTGCGCGTTGGTGCTCGCACCGACCGTGATCGCGCCCGGTGCGGCTCCCGGGAATCCGACGGTCGACGGGTCGGGGCCGCTGTTGCCGGCGCTGATCGTCGCGACGACCCCCGCGGCGACCGCGTTCTCCACGGCCGTGATGATCGGATCGTCCAGCGGGTTGCCCTCGGGACTGCTCCCGAAGCTCATGTTGATGACGTCCATGCCGTCGTCGACCGCGGCCTCGATCGCCGCGATGATGTTGTCGTCGAACGCGCGCGGAGCGAAGACGCGGTAGTCCCCGATCCACGCTTTGGGCGCCACGCCGGAAATCGTGATTGGCCGCCGGCCCGAGCCGGAGAGCGCGACCCGCGCTCCCGCGGCGACACCGGCCGAGTGCGAGCCGTGGCCGACCAGGTCCTGCGCAGTCCGGTGGCCGAGGTCGGCGTCCGTGTCCCGCGAGTCGGAGAGCGACTGGAAAAAGCGCGCCACGATCACCTTGCCGTTGGCGAGCGCTGCGTCCCCCTTCGGGAAACCGGAGGGCGGGATCAGGGTCGCGTCCGAAAACATCGGGTTCGAAAAGTCGACGCCCGTGTCGATGAGCCCGATCTTCATTCCGGCGCCGGCCTGCTCGTCGCCGCCGAGGGCCGACCAGAACGCCGGGGCACCCATCGCCGCGTTCGAGACGTCGAGCGTCGGAAAGTACTCGCGGACCGCCCGAACGGACGCCACCCCGGGCAGTCGCGCGAGGTCTTTGACGGAGCCGAGCGGAACGATGGCCGCGAAACCGTTGAAGACCGTCTTGTACCGGAAGCCGACCTCGGCCGCGGGAATCCGCTCGCGGACCCGGCCGATCACGTCCTCCTGCTGCGCCTCGAGGTGGTCCCGGTACCGCGCGACTTCTTCCCGCCGTGCGGTAAGAAGAGTGACGCCGGTGACCGAAGGCGCCGTGGCCGAGAGCCCGGCGATCCCGCCGGAGTAGCGCGCGACGGGCGGCTCCGGGAGCTGCACCAGGACCGGGATCGGACGATTCGCCGCGACGGCGGCGGCTGGGGAGATCGGGGCGGCGTGGGCGGGAAGCGCCGCCGCGAGCAGAAAGACGGCGCGGCGCAGAAAGTCGGTTCCGTGCACGAAAGGTCTCCCCGGAAGAAGTTGGTGAGCCGCGGAGTGTACACGAAGGCGCCGGTTCGCGGCGCCTCCGTGCTCTCCGTTCGGAGCTACGGGACGGGTGTCGGTAACGGCGTCACAGCGGGTGCGGGCTCGGCCGCGGCCGGCGCCAGGGGCACCGAGGCGTGGTCCGAGACGTACATCCACTTTCCGTTCTTCTTGACGGCAATCGACGAGTACCGACCCTCCATCGTCTGCGCGGTGCCGCCGGCCTTGGGCTCGATCGTCATCGAGAACGTCCCGGAGGACGCGGCGAGATTGCCCGACGTCGATTCGAATTCCTGCGTCAACGTCATGGCCGTGACCTTGCTCGCTCCCAGGAACTTCTGGAAACTCGCGCGGATCTCGTCGGTTCCCTTCGCCTTCATCTCGTCGGGCATGTAGGTGACGGCGGTCGGGGCGTAGAGCTTGACGAGCCCCTCGACGTCGCCGGCTTTGGCAGCCTTGACCCACGCGGCGTCCAGGTCCTTGATCCCCTGGGCGAATACCGAGGCCGCAAACAGACCTCCGGCAAGGATGAGAAACGCTCGTTTCATACCTTCTCCTTTCGAAACTGGGACGGAATTCTATCTTCGCGGAAACGTCTGCTAGCCTCGCCGCGATGATCCGGCGGGTCCTCGGCGTCGCCCTTCTCCTCCTTCTCGGGACCCGGACGGCGTGGGGTCAATCACCTTCCGCTCCCTGGCGGACGATCGACACCGCCCACTTCCGGATTCACTTTCCCGCGCCGTTCGAGGCCTGGGCGCGCCGCGCCGCCGGGGCGATCGAGTCGATCCACGACCGCGTTTCCGAGGCCGTCGGGTTCCGAGTCGACCGCCGGATCGACGTCGTGGTCGGCGATCCGCAGGCGGCCGCCAACGGAATGGCGTTCCCCTATCTCGATCGCCCATTCATCGTTCTCTGGACCTCGCCTCCCGAGGCGGAGTCCGAGCTCGGGACGTGGAACGACTGGATGGAAGACCTCGTCACGCACGAGGTCGCGCACATCGTGCACCTGACGCGGCCCCGAAACCGCTCGCGGGGGATCCTCGCGCGCATCTCGCCCGTGCCCCTCGGACCGCTGGCCCTCCGCTCCCCGCGCTGGCTGACCGAGGGCTATGCGACCGTCATCGAGGGAGCGCTTTCCGGGTCGGGCCGGCCCGCGTCCAGCTACCGCGCGATGGTGCTGCGCCGCTTCGCCATCGAAGGGAAGCTTCCGGGCTACGCCGCGTTGAGCGCGACCTCCGGCTGGCTCGGCGGCTCGATGGCGTACCTCGTCGGCTCGACGTACCTCGAGTGGCTCGAGGCGAGGGAAGGGAAGGGAAGTCTCCAGAAGCTCTGGAAGCGGATGGCGTCCCGGCGCGGCGGCGATTTCCCGACCGCGTTCCGAGCGGTGTTCGGAGAGCTCCCCTGGGACCTCTACGACCGGTTCCGCGCCGAGATCACGGCGGCCGGCATCGAAGAGGAGAAGCGGCTCACGGCCGCCGGGCTCGCCGCGGGCGAGCCGTGGCAGAAGCTCACCGGCGGAACGCTCTCGCTCCAGGTATCGCCCGACGGAACGCGTCTGCTCGCCCGGCGCGATCCCAGACGCGGGGAGACGTACCTCGCGGTGTGGACGATCTCCGAAAGTGCGGAGGAGCAGAAGGCGGCGGAGCGCCGAAGGGAGCGCGAGGCCGAGCTGCTGCGCGATCCGAACGAGGTTGCGGACAGGCCGGAGGTCCCGCGTCCGCGTCCGCCGAAGTGGCGGCTGCCGAGCGTCAACGGTTATTCGGCCTGGAATCCCCGCTGGATGCCGGGCGGGCGGGAGGTCCTCTTCGCGCGGCGTGCACCCGACGCGGACGGCGTCCTGCGCTCCGACCTTTACGCGTGGACGCCGGAGCAGGGGAGCACCCGGCGCCTCACCAACCTCGCGGACGTGGGCGAGGCGGACCCGGCGCCCGGCGGCCTGCGGGCGGTGGGCGTTCGCACCCGATACGGCGTCTCGGAGCTGGTGTCGGTCGATCTCCCGTCCGGCGCGACGACCGTCCTCCCCGTGACCGGTGCACCCGAGGACCCGTGGCGCGTGTGGAGCCATCCGCGGGTCTCGCCGGACGGCCGGACGGTCGCCGTCCTCGTGCACTTCGGCGGCCGGTGGAGGCTCGTCGTGCTGCCGTCGGCGGGCGGCGCGATCCGCGAGATTCCACTCCCCGGCTCTGCCGCCGGGGAGCCGGCGTGGAGCGCGGACGGCCGGCAGATCTTCGTCGCGACGGATCGCGAAGGCATCTGGAACCTGGAGTCGGCCGACGCCGGCGCCGGGTCGGCGAGCGTGCTCCTGACCCGCGTGACCGGCGGCGCGCTCTCGCCCGCTCCCTCGTCCGACGGAAAGGGACTCTTCTTCCTGGAGATCACGGCGAAGGGGGTCGACGTGCGACGGCTCCCATTGCCCGCGCCGGCGGTCAGTCCCCTGGGACGCCGCCCCGGATTTCCCCTGCTTCCTCCGGAACCGGTTCCGCCGGCGGTCTTCGCGCGGGCGGAGGTCGCGCCGGACCGCCCGTACTCGGTCTGGCCGAGCCACGTCATCCGCCCGCTCGCGACGTACTCCCTGGGACCCGACGGCAGCGCGTGGCAGATCGGCGTCGAAGGCTCGGACGTGGTCGGCCGGCTCGACTGGGTCGCCGCCGCGTCCGTCGGAAACGACGCGGGACCGCGGGGTGGCTCCCTCGCGGTCGCGTACCGCGGTCTTCCGCTCGGTCTCTCGGCGCAGATCTTCTCGGCGCGCGAGCGACCCGGCAGCCAGCGCGTCGTGCGCCGTCCGGAGTTCGACCAGGATCGCCGGGGCGGTTTCCTCGAGGCGTCGTGGGGACGACCCTTCGCGGGAGGGCGCCTTCGCCTCGCGGCGGGCGCCGGTACGACGCGGGTCGATCCGCTCGCGGGAGGGGACGACTTCGACCGGACCGTCGTTTCGCTGCGCGCCCGCGGCGACCGGCGCTGGATCCGGGGCAAGCGCGGTTTCCGGCTGGACCTCGAGGGGTCGGGCTCGACCGGCCGCACCGACGGAAGCTCGTGGCGGCAGTTCCTCGCAGGCGCCGGGGTCTCCGCATACCTGCCGTCGCTCCGGATCTCGGCGTTCGGCCGCTACGGCGACACGTCCGGCTCTCCCACACGGTTCGACGTCTTCTCGATAGGCGGCGCGCCGTCCGCCGTCCTCGCCGAGGGACTCGACCGCAACCGCGTGGAGCTGCCCGCTCTCCCCGCGTTCGTTCAGACCGGGGAGCGCGTGGAGTCGATCCGCGGGGAGGCGGCGTTCGGAAACGTGCTCGTCGTGTACGGCGAGCGCGTGCGCGCGTGGACGACCTCGACTCCGCGGCCCGACCCCGTCCGCGTCTTCGGTGCCGAGCTCCGCATCGACGAGCGCGCGCTGCCGATTTCGGTTCCGGGGGACCTGGCGTTCTACGTGGGCGTGGCGAAGATCCGGAGC
>Ga0068860_100006145_pt1 | contig 12080 bp, 4 predicted proteins | sample KBSSwiS32_FD_66597 | JGI IMG/M metagenome (GOLD analysis project Ga0068860, IMG submission 66597) | Switchgrass rhizosphere microbial communities from Kellogg Biological Station, Michigan, USA - KBS Switchgrass S3-2 | ecosystem: Host-associated > Plants > Roots > Rhizosphere > Soil ... | reverse complement strand
ACTGGTTACTCAAGGTGCTAACAACCGTATGGCCGGGCATTGTACTGATGAAATCATTGTGCTCACTGCCTTTGCCGTACTGATACCTAAACATGCCAAGATGAGTATGGTCCATAGTAATATCGCCGCTGCCTATACTTATGCCCATTGCGCTGCTGCTCACCGGGAATACTGCATCTCCCTGCTGGCTACAGAAAGCGCTAATGGACCCATTTTGCTTGCCCGCCATAAGAAATAGAAATTCTTTATTATTATAAAAGGACGCGCTGACGCCGTTATTGATAAATTGATTCACCGATAAAGGGCTAAGACAGACAGTATGCACACCCATTTTAAGCTGGCTGATATTTAAGAATAACTTTTGCATTCCATTTAAACCCAATTGCTCCCTTGCCATTGCTTTTAGTTTATCCGGTTCATTAATTAGCTGCTTTATTTCTCGTTCAGGAGGTGCAGAAGACTCCAGCAACTTCTTCGGTACATTATCTGGTTGCAGTTCGGTTTTAATGGAACTGATAAGATCAACTACCATACTTAGATCTTGTTTAATCTGCAATACTTTCAGCAATGAATCGGTTAGCGGGGAATATAGGCTGTCGCTGGCGCGTAATTCAAATAGTATCTTATCTTGTTTTACTTTTTGCGTTGGAAGCAATTCCTCCAATCTATTCTTTATCGCAGCTGTATTCACATTCAAAAAATCGTTTGTATTGCTTACACGTGCTATAAACTCTCTTAATTCACCGCTATAAGGTGCACTGATTGAGTCAATTGAAGATTTTAGCCTGGCCAGCGCCTTCTTTTTTATTTCCTGCAACAACTGGTCATAGGCAAATAGATCTTGTTGCTTAATTTTAAGACGGATTTTATCGCGGAGTGAATTAAGATAAACTTCCTTGTCAAATTGAAACGAAAATACATTCCGCAAATAGGTTTCTGGTCCTCCTACATTCTGTCTCAACATTTGCATACCCAGCGGTATGCCCATCACCATCCAGTTGCCGGTCAAAGAACTGCTGTTCATAATTATACTTGCTCCATTGGAAAACCATGTGCCGGTTTGCCCGTTTGTTTGAAGCATTCCGCCTTTCCATCGCAGCAGGGGTTGTTTTACTATACCCGTCAATTCCGGAATAATATTTTTGACTGCCTGTGTTTGTATGAGTGCTGATAGCCGCTGTTGTAAGGCATCCTTTGAAATTTGGACACCATCATTAATTATGGTACTGCCTGTATTAACAACAGATTTTTTAACCAGTTGCAGTTGTAACAGCACCATGCTGCCAAGACTGTCCAAAAAAAGCGAATCGCCCACTAATCTTTGCAGGCAAGCAGCATGAGATTTACTATAGGGGGTTGCCTGGGTTAACTGCCGGGCGAATTCGTCCTTCAGTATTTGTTTTGCTGTCGAATCCTGTGGTAAACCCGGCTTCAAATCTTTTTCCTGCCCATTCAGTTTTGGCGTGCCTACTAGTGCCATTAGCAGGGCTATTATCCAAAATTTAATCGCTATGAAATGCCTTACGCTCATTGTAGTTTACTACTTATTTATTTTTCATCTGTGCATGCAGAGATTGAATTTCTTCCTGTTGTTGCTGCAATCTTTGCTGTACGCGGTCAATCAACTCTACCATATCAGTTCCGGCAGTCTGGTTATTTGCCATCGCTGATCGTGATTTCAGGGCAATGATTTCCTTTTGTTGATCCTGAAGAATCTTTAACAGGTACGGAACCATCTTGGGGTAGTCAATGTTATAATGGCCTTCTGTGCCCGAGACCAATGCCGGCACCTGCAACCTTAGCTCCTGTGCAATCAATCCTGTATACCGGATTTTACTTTTATCTGCTTTATAGTTAAAATCTTTTATAGCCAGATTGAGTAATTTTTCATTATCAAACACAGAGCAAGTAATATTCTCTTTAAGATCGATATCGGAAGGAGTGGCCAAACCTTTCAGCGATATATAATTGCGTATATCTTCATACACACTGTCTTTGTATTCAAAAGCTACATTATTGCCCTCAACCGTTCTGGCGGGTGAATAGGTAAGAAAAGCACTTCCTCTCAATGTGGGAAGCTTGTATATTTTCAGCGGAAAGCTATCAGCATAAACAGAAAACCGGGTTTCGTAAAAAGGTTGTGTATACCCGGGAACATCATCTACGCCGGCAATAATATCGTTCACATTTTTTGAGTTATAGTACCAGTTACGTCCATACCCCACAAACAAACCACCGTTGACCTGGGCAAAAGGCATCTTAGTATTGTAACCCAGGGTCGGATGCTTGTAGGAAGGATTTAAGGCAAGAACAGGGTAGGGCGTAAACCCGCCAGCACTACCTGCCGAATACAAAACAAAAGCACCATCTTTATAATAAGCAGTATCCGATTGAATGGCGAAGCTCAGCGAAGCATATTCCGGTATGTTTTTTTGGGTTTCTAAAATAATCCTGCCCATCAGGTTTTTATTTATCCCCGGATTAGTGGCGCTCGCTTTTATAAACCATGAATCTTTTCTCGGCTTGAGTGTAATGAAATCTATTAATTGTCCTTCATTGCAAGTGCCTGCAGAATCTGAGATGAGTTGTATGCAGGCATCGCAACCAGTTCCCCTGACGGACAAACCTGCAAAAGGGGAATAACTGGCATTGTTCATTTTGTCCAACAAAACGCTGTCTATTGCTGTTCGCGAAATAATCACCGGACGGCCGCTGTTGGAGATAAGATAGCTGTTGCTATTCCGGAATTTAATATTCCTGCTATTCCCGTCTATAGTCCGGTCGCCTGAAATCACTCCATTTGAATTGTATATATTTTTGCCAAAAGTCGCAGCATTCAAAGTATCGCCGCCGATGGTATATAAACTATCATTTAGTTTTAGCATCACCTTTTTGAACTCGGTCACGCCATTCCCTTTATTTGACAACACACCGTTCAACAGGCTGCGGCTACGGTTTTCCAGGATTAATTCTGCCGTATCACAATTGCTGAAGATGCGTACGCTATCTGCTCTAATCTGGTAAATCTTATTTTGCGAAGCAACAGATACCGCAACAAATGAAAGAATAATCAGTAGCATGATTGGCTTACAATTCATATTTATACTTTTAAATCAGCCGGATGCAATATTGCAAAGGCGAGGATCAAATTAAATCTTCGCACAGCGACATTGTTTTGGAAAAAAGGAGGATTAACTAGCTGCAACATTGTTGACGGTAACAAACATGCCTAATACCACTTTGCTGACACATTATTTTATCATTTCCATACTGCAGCGCATTTCCGTACTAACGAAAGTGAAATTATAACAGCGCGCCGGATTATGATGGCTGAAAAAAACAAAAACAAAACGTTTTTTCCTGTATATATGCGGAGCTTTTCTATGCTGATATTATTTTATAAACCGTTAAATGATTCGCAGGCAGCAATAAAAATCCCGGTCACTTTCGTAACCGGGATAGTAAAATAAAAATCTATTAGGCAGCCACTCTAATTTTCTGGCGTTTCCTCCTCATTCGCTTCCAATTCTTTCAAATATTCTTTCAGCAAGGTGCTAATATTTTTTGCATCAAACGCCTTGGTAAAATAAACACCGCTGATATCCGTAGCCGGTTGCAGCGTGGTTCCATTCACCGTATAGCCGCCGGCCATGCCCAGGTAGGTTTCGGTAGTATCTTCGCCTGCAAAAGCAACTTTGTATAAATAAAAAACATATTGCTTGCCTTTATATTTTGCAATTCTTTTTTCAAGAAAATGAATACTGCTAATCTCATAATCGTCATAATTCGCAGCAGCATCGTATACCGCAGCTTCTGCAAAATGCGCGCGGGTTAAATACTGTGCCGGAAACAGGGCCGTTTTTTTGAGGTCCTTTAACCCGCTGTATAAACTGCTGCGCATGGTTTTATCGGCCGCCAAACTATTCAGTACGCTTGCAGGAACAGCCTGCCCGTTTTTTAACAGCTCCATCACTACTTCCTTTTTTAACCAGCCGCTTTTTATATCCAGGTACCCTTTCAGCACCCTGTTAGATGCCGTGCTGTTAAACCTGCCCAGCAATTTCAGCAACTGGTAATGGCTGTACGCCGGCTCGTCTGCACGCAGCATCGCAGGCAGCAGGGCGCCGGCAGACCGGTCAAAATCATTTTCTGCCCGCTTCACTTCATCCGGTTTTATAAAGCCGCTATCTATTAAAGTATTGGCAATGCCTGCAATGCTGCTGGCATGCAGGGTGTCTGCTGCCAATTGCTGCAAAACAGGATAGATAGCCGCCGTGAGCGAAAGACTGTCTTCAAGATAATTCCTGAAACGGTAATCAAACGGTTCATGCGGGGGCGATTGCTGCAGCAGCCCCGCCAACGCAGCATAGCTTTCTTTGGTATGCAATTGCGCCAGCAATACAAGGCTCAGGTTTTTTAAGGTATCGGCCCGGTCGGTAAATGAACCATAGTGTTCCTTTACAAAATCAACAGCAGCATTGTTCTGCAGTTTTGCCAGCTTGCGCGCAATTTCATAGTTGATAACCGGCGACAGGGTTGAATCATACAACGCATAGTATTTTTTATACAGCGCATCCTGCAGCAATAGCCGGTCCCGTTCGGCCATCGGCGCATCATCCAACGCATTGTACGCTTCATTGCGAGCTGCTGAATCGCTGCCCGCCAGCCGGGCCAGCAATATTGTTGTTTTAGGAACAAAAACAAAACCCGTATCGGCGGCAGGCGCGCTTATGCTGAACGAACTAAAAAAACGGTTCGTATTCTCATTGTATAAAAGTTCCTTCTCTGCAGATACAAACAGTTTATACAGTTTATCGCCATCCAGCAGCAGACGCATCCGCTTGTATATGTTTTCGCTTTCCCGTTCCCTGGTCAGCAGGTCTACGCCGCCCAGGGTTCCATTCTTAATCCATGTTTGCTGTATCAGCGAATCTGTTCCCAGGTTCCTGGTCACCCGGTTTTTCCAGTAGCTGCTGTCATTCACCGCCCAGAAATATTTGCCCAATGTATCGGGTATTATGGTATACGATACACAACTCGTGGTATCGTACGCGTACCACTGTTCTTTTTTGCCCGATTCGTAAAGAGAAGAACGCAAAGCGCCGGGTGCCTGTACACTGAACCTGTTATTTTGCGGGGTATATATTTGCCAGTTTACAGCAGGCTGCTCAATAAAATGCAGGGTAGAAAATACGCTGTCAACAGACGGCGCATGCAGGTGGGCAGAATCACTGATGGCCAGTACCACAATATTCCTTCCGCTTCTGACCAGGTTTATCGCATTCATATACAGCGAGGGCTGCAGCGTGTTCTGCCCGGTAATTTGTTGCAGCTTGTGGCCCTGCAGCCATTTTTCTTTGACCTGAACGTTTTGATATTGCTTTTTTACGTTGTTTACAAATTCGCGGTTAATGATGCTATCGGCCAATATATAATGCCCGGGCTTTACTTCCTTTGAATAAACCGATATATAAGTGCCGGTATTAATATCGGCACCGGTAAACGCACTTACCTTCCACCCTTCGGTAGTATCGTTGCTCAATTTTTTATTGTAAAGAATGGTGGCTGGTGTATTAAAACCAATACCCATTACCAGGTCAGTAAAAACAGTGGCCTTTTTTTGTACAGCCAGGTTCTTATTAATCACCAGCGATGCAAAAAATTTACCGGCATCCGCCGATGACAATTGCGCGGGCTTCATGGCATACATAAGAGTAATATAAACAATCTTGTTATACAGGAACACCTGCAGCCGTATATTCGCCGCTTTCTTTTCCTGTATATATTCCCTCCCTTCAATGCCGTTGCTGCTAACTGTTTTCGGAACCGGTTGCCGTTCTGTTTGAAACATGCGCCGGGCCATGGTATTGTAAATGCTGTCTTTATTGCCAACATCAATAGCGCTTACTACCGCCATGCTGCAAAATGCCGACATATTAAAGATGTCGAGCAAAAATTTCATTTCAATAACGCCGTACAGTTTAACAGTAGCCGGGTTGCCCGGCATCAATGTTGTATAAAAGCCTTGTGAATCATCTACAGGAAACCAGGGCAGGTGCACTTCCTTGAACGTGTAATCTTTCTCATCAATTTTTGTGGAAGAAAAAACAGGTTCTACCGTAAAACCTTTTTTACGCAAAAGATAAATAACACCACTGTCGCCGGGCAGGTGGGCTGCACCAATGGCCAGGAACATGGTGCGCAGGCTGGTAAGGCTATCAATACGCCGGGCCATTTTTACATTTCGTCTGATCAGCAGCCGGTCCCTGTGCTCGGGCGAAGCCTGGTCATTAATAAGCAAATCAAGACTTTCAATATCCTGGCTATTGTACAGCGCAATCATTTTTTCCATACCCTCATCCCGAACAGATGCACTATGAGACGATTCGCCTGCCAGCAGGTAATCGATATCCGATTTATCTACCATATCATCCAGCAGGCCGGCCTGGTCGGCGATGTCTTCAATGCCACCAAGCCATTTGCCCTGCCGCCGGGCAATATTGTACAGGTGCGCATCTACAAAAGTGGGCATCTCGCCTTTTTCCATGTATTCAGACATCCACTTGTTTTTTTCTTTTACCACATCATGCGTGGTAATTTCATTGGCGGGCTTCTTAAATTTCTTTTCCAGCGCAGCGCTGTATTTATTGAAGTCTTTTTCTTTCAATATATCCTGCAGTTTTTTGCCTTTTTCCATCTGGTCAAAAAGCCGGTTGACGGTATAGGCAGCCATTTCATCGGGATTTACTTCAATGGCCAGTCCTTCTGATTGTTCAATAGCATGGTACACAGAATCGCCAAACATAAACAGGCGCTTGTCAGTCAGGTGCATGGTGCCATAGAGATAAGAGGGCTTGGCCAGTCCATGCCCCGAAATGCGCCATAACAAAGTTTTGGCAAGGGGCTGAGCGGAAGACGCAAAAGAAAAAGATAACAGCAGGCAGAAGCTGCTTAACAAACGGTTCAGGTACATAGCAAAGGGTTAAACAGCAAAAGTCTTCAACAGGAAGGGTTTTATTTTGCCGGAATATTTAATAACAACAACCTGCATGATAATAAAAAAGTCCCAATTATCAAAGCGCGCAGACGGCCCTGATCATTGAAACATGCTCCAAATCATGCAATAAAAAAATTTTCAATAATCAATGACCAACTATCAATATGCAAAGGGAGCATTGTTCATTGAGCATTGAGCGTTGAATATTCTCCAAATTATACAGCAAAAAATATTCAACAATCAATAATCAACTATCAATATGCAACGGAACATTGGGATAATATAATACAAAAAATCCCGGTCACTTTCGCAACCGGGACAGTTAATAAAATAGCAGTGTGCAATTATCCTTCCACAATAATGCTTTTCTTTTTCCCTTCCATCAGTTCCACACTGCGGTTAATGAATGCCGTTAGGTGGTTGCCTTTCAGCAATCCCTGGCTCAGCAGGGCCAGGTCGGCCAGGTTGTGCACAAACTTCTCTTGCTTTTCTTTATTGGCTTCGGCTATAATGGTCTGGTAAATGGGATGGTTGCCGTTCACCGTAAGCGTTACCTCATCGGGCATATTGGCGTAAAAGCTGCCCATGGCGCCGCTCATAGCACTCATGTCTTTCATGCGGCGCATAAACTCGGGCCGTGTAGCCACCACCGGTGCGGCACTGGGGCTCAGCCCTTTTACTTCTACCGTTACATGCTGGCCGGCTGTATTGGTTTCAAACAGGGTTTTCAAAGAAGCCGCTTCGTCTTTTGTTAAAGCAGAGTCCATGTCTTCCTGTTTGTCTACCAGGTTGTCCGCAATATCTGCATCCACCCGCGTAAAATGCACATCGCTCCATTTGTGTTCCATCTGGTTTATAAAACCGGCATCCACCAGGGTCTCCATCTTCACTATTTTATACCCTTTGTCGGTGGCGGCCTGTATATAGGCATCCTGCTGCACCGGGTTGGTAGTGTAAATAATCACCAGCTTGCCGTCTTTGTTTTTCTGCAATCCTTCGGCCGCCGCACGGTATTCTTCCAGGGTATAAAATTTACCGCCGGTGCTTTCTTCAAATATGTGGAACTTGTTGGCCTTGTCAAGAAACTTATCATCCGTCATCATGCCGTACTTCACAAACAGGCCCAGGCTTTCCCATTTTTCTTCAAAAGAAGCGCGATCCTTATTGAATATCTCTTCCAGCTTATCAGCTACTTTTTTGGTAATATGGTTATTGATCTTTTTTACATTGGGATCGCCCTGCAGGTAACTGCGGCTAACGTTCAGCGGTATATCCGGGCTGTCTATCACACCCTGCAGCAGCATTAAAAATTCGGGTACAATGTCTTTTACCTCGTCGGTTACAAAAACCTGGTTGCTGTACAACTGTATTTTGTCTTTTTGTATTTCGTACGACTGTTTGATTTTCGGGAAATACAGAATACCCGTAAGGTTAAAAGGATAGTCTACATTCAGGTGTATCCAGAACAAAGGCGCTTCATTAAAAGGATACAGCTCTTTATAAAAATTCTGGTAATCTTCCGGCGTTAGTTCAGATGGCTTTTTCGTCCAGGCCGGCGTAGTATTGTTGATCTGTTCCCCTTCAAAGAAAATGGGTATGGGCAAAAACCGGCAGAATTTTTTGAGGATATCTTTGAGGCGATGTGCATCCAAAAACTCCTTGCTTTCTTCATTCACATACATCACAATATCGGTTCCGCGATCTGCTTTGTCCGTTTCTTCCAGCGTGTATTCGGGGCTGCCATCACATTCCCAGCGAACGGCAGGGCTTGCTTCGCGATAGCTTTTGCTGATGATCTCCACTTTTTCGCTGATCATGAAAGAAGAGTAAAAACCCAGCCCGAAATGGCCAATAATATTGGCTTCTGACTGACCCTTGTACTTATTTAAAAATTCCTCCGCACCGCTGAACGCTACCTGGTTAATGTATTTATCAATTTCCTCTGCCGTCATGCCCACACCCCTGTCACTGATGGTAATGGTTTTGGCTGCGGCATCCAGTTTTATATCAATCCGCAGTTCGCCCAAATCTCCTTTGGCTTCGCCGATAGAAGAAAGGGTCTTCACTTTTTGAGTAGCATCTACTGCATTGCTCACCAGCTCACGTAAAAAAATATCATGGTCGCTGTACAAAAACTTTTTAATGATCGGAAAAATGTTTTCCGTCTGAACCCTGATGTTTCCTTTCTGCATAGACAATTTTTTATAGTAAATGAATAGCGATGGTCAGATCAAATGACACAATTTTATCATGTAAACCCGCCTCTCTGCGTTTCACAAACCCAGTGCCAGTAAGCCTTAACTGTCATACTGACAAGCAACGCTTATTAAACGCTTATTAATTTCCGCAATGTTAATAATTACTTAGCATCAAAACGTTTCTGATAGATATTATGCTGCTACATTTGGTGCGCTTTTACCTTATCCACTCCAAGTCTTAACTACCCGTATGGCATAGCCGTACGTTCCTTCCTGTGCAATTACCACCTTTTTCAAGCATAATATTGTCACATTACCAAAAACTATTTCATGAAGAAATTGTACACGCTTTTTATCGCGTTTGTGCCCATCCTTACCTGGGCGCAAACTACCTGGAATTTTGGCACGGTTGCACCAGGTTCTGCCTCACCCTCATCGGGCGGCACAATTGCCAATATCACCGCTATTGCAGATGTTTCCGCGGGCAATAATAATGGTTCGCCGGCCCTGTTAAGTACCACTTCTGCCTCCAGCACCTACACCGGCGCATCGGGCTCATTCAATGCAGGCGCCGCCGCCCGCACAGGCATATTAAACACGGCAGCCGCCGGCAGTGCTTATTTCGAGTTTACATTTACACCAGCTTCCAATTATAGCGTCAAAATCACAGAAATAGATTTCGGAACACGTTCTACCAGTACCGGTCCGCAAGCCTATACTATCCGCAGCAGCGCAGACAATTTCGGCAGCGATATAGCAACCGGCGCCATTGTGGTGAGCGGCACCCCATGGGCTTTAAAAACAAATGCTATCAATTTAACCGGCCCCGCCAGTACCGCGCTTACAATTAGGATATATGGGTACAACGGAACCGGCAGCCCCGCCGCCGGCACGGTAAACTGGAGAATCGATGATTTAAGTGTTACGGCTGCAGCCGTTTCTTCGGGTGGAAGTTCAGCATCTGTAACTATCAATAGCACAGGACTTACAGGCTTCAGCACTACCGTTGGCACCGCGTCGGCCGCTCAAACCATTTCTATTGGCGGTTCTAATTTAACAGGCGATATCAGCATAACACCGCCGACTCCCTATGAAATATCAACCGATGGCGGGGCTAATTATTCTGCTGCCACCCTCACATTAACACAAACGGGCGGCAATGTTGCCAGCACCCCGGTAAAAATCCGCATCGCGTCGGGGGCGCCGGCAGGTGCCGCTAACGGAAATATTGTTGTGAGCACACCCGGTGCAACCGATCAAACAGTGGCATTAACCGGAACCGTTAATTCGGCCATTACGGTTAATCCGCCAGCCAGCTTCAGTGCCAGCGCCATTTCCGCTACCGAAATAGATCTAACCGGCGCGGGCAATGCGGCCGCTGATAATATTATAGTCGCCACCAATTCAACAGCCAGCTTTGGAACACCCTCGGGCGCTTTAACAACAGGCAATACCATCAGCGGAGGCGGCACCGTTTTATACAATGGCCCCTCGGCGGGTTTTTCTTTTGCGCACACGGGGCTAACGGGCGCCACCACCTATTATTATAAAGCATGGTCGGTTGATGGCAGCAATAATTATTCTGCAACAGGTTTAACAGCCAATGCAACCACAGCTACCGCAACAGCGCCCGCTGCAAATATTGTCATCAATCAGGTGTATGGCGGCGGCGGTAATAGCGGTGCAACTTTTAAGAACGACTTTATTGAACTGTATAATAATGAAAATACCGCCGTTGATCTTTCCGGCTGGTCGTTACAATATGGCGGACCAACAGGTACCGGTAATTTAACGGTGCATGCACTGAGCGGCATCATACAACCGCATAATTTTTTCCTGGTACAGGAAGCAGCGGGTACCGGCGGCTCTGTAAATCTTCCCACGCCCGATGCAACCGGAACCCTGGCCCTCGGCGCTACCGGCGGCAAAGTGATTCTTAGTAATTCTGTTGCTCAGTTATCCGGCGCCAATCCAACCGGCGCAGCCATTATGGATAAGGTGGGTTATGGTTCAGCCAATGGTTATGAGACCAGCCCGGCAGCAGCAACTGATAATACTACCTCTGTTACCCGGATAACCGATGGGGTTGACAATAATAACAACGCCACAGATTTTGCGGTAACCGCGCCCGTACCGAGGAACAGCACGTATAAAACAACTGCGCCCGCAATAGTATCATTAACGCCTGCAAACGGCAGTGCCAATATTCCGCATACCATTCCTTTGTCAGTCATTTTTGATAAAAAGATTGTAAAAGGCGCAGGTACCATTACTATTTATGAAAATGGTATTGCCGGTACAGCACTCGATGTAAATGACGCCGGCGTGGTCATCAGCAACAATTCCAGCGTGGCAATACCATCTGCTTTAACAGGGGGCAAATCTTATTATGTTCTGATATCGGCAGGTGCGTTCAAGGATGTTTACAATAACGATTTTGCCGGCATCTCGTCGCCTGCTGCCTGGGCATTTACCACCTATAATGATGCAGTAGCCACCACAATTCCGGTAAGCTATGATTTCCAGAACTGCAGCGGCAACGGTCTGTTACCCGGTGGCTTTACCCAATACAATACTACGGGAGCGCAGATTTGGGATTGCACCAGCTTCGGCCGCGATCCAAATGCACCCGCCGGAACAGCAGCTTTTCCCAATTCCGTTCAAATAAATGGTTTCTCCAACGGCATCAACAACATCAACAAAGACTGGCTGATTTCACCCAAGCTGGATCTTACCGGCACCACCTATCCCCTGCTCAATTTCTGGAGCCGGAATGCGTTTGCGGGCGATCCATTAGAATTGAAAATCTCAACCGATTATGCCGGTTCCGGTGATCCGGCATTGGCCACCTGGACGGACCTCAATGGCAGGTTCCCCAGTAAAGG
>Ga0068860_100006143_pt1 | contig 12082 bp, 19 predicted proteins | sample KBSSwiS32_FD_66597 | JGI IMG/M metagenome (GOLD analysis project Ga0068860, IMG submission 66597) | Switchgrass rhizosphere microbial communities from Kellogg Biological Station, Michigan, USA - KBS Switchgrass S3-2 | ecosystem: Host-associated > Plants > Roots > Rhizosphere > Soil ... | reverse complement strand
TTTTTTGTTTCGGTACGAAAGAAGGTAACGCCGCTATTGCTTGAGGCAGCGTTGTCGGCTCTCCAACGCTTTCTCGATAGCGAATTCAGCATCCAACATGGCGTCGGCCCTTGTAAGCGCGATGCCAGTCCGCGTTTTGGTCGCATCGATAAAGACGACCCATTTCCAGCAACATGGATTTGTCGTCTGAATGATTTCAAATTGGATGGCTTTGTATTCCATGGCCGTTCCTCGAAGCGCCGGCACAGGAAGTTCCTTGGATTACCTCGCAACGAGTGTCGATTGCACGTCCAGCCGCTCAGCATCAACATTGGCAACCACCGCCGCCGTTGCAGTGACGACGGCAAAGGTCACGATTGCAAAAGCAAGTCCGATGAATTTCAAACCGTTAGTGTCCGCCATTTTAGCTCACCTCAAGACCGTTATCGCCCCTGGACAGCGGACTCACCATCCCCGCCGACATCCACCACGCCGTCACGTCGTTGCCTCCGGAAGAGCGGCGCGACCGCATAAAGGTCAACGAGGCCGCGAAACGGCATCAGAGCCAAACTGATTGAATCGCTTTTTCGAGCATCCCCAAATTGTTCATCGGCGCGCCAAGATAACACCGAGCAGGAATGCAGTTGCCAACGACTGGATGGGCGCCTCGCGCGTAGCCGCGCTCACCCTGTCGAGCAACCCCGGACGTGGCGCGACTTCGTCGGCGAGGTCCTGGGACATGCCGCGGATGGCATCCACAGCGTCGTCGATCCTTTGATCGGCGCCGGCAGTTGGTTCAGTGACATCATCCTTTGCCATGAACGCTTAAACGCGCCAGCGTTGAGCGAGTTCCTATGCAAAAAACCACGTGGTGCCTCACGGTTTGCCGGCGATCGGGAGCCGCTCGCCGGCAAACCCGCAGTCGCGGACAATCTGATCGGCGGCTTTGTTCTTGTGTCCCGGTAGTGATACTTCAGCGTCCCGTAGATCAGTGCTGTAAGGAGTGCCACCGCTTCGATGAAGTAAACGAGTTCCATGGCCCCCCACGTCTCGAGGTTTCTCCGTCGTCGTGTCACAAGTTCTTCTAATTTTTCTTCGAACGATTCTTCGGCACCTTGGTCCCTTTCTTTCGGGCTTCGGACAGCCCGATCGCGATCGCCTGTTTCCTGCTCTTTACCTTCTTGCCGGATCGGCCGCTCTTCAGCGTGCCGGCTTTGCGCTTCTTCATGGCGCGGCCGACCTTTTTTGCGGCTCCCTTCGAATATCTGCGCTTCTTGGCTTTCTTCACCATCTTGCCGGTCCTCGCTGTTCAACAGTTTGCGCGGGACACGCGGCAGTGCCGGCATCCCGCGCGCTTCGTCTTCAGGCCGGCTGCCAACGGGGGGCGCGCCTTCTAGTGCTTTCCGACCGTCTTTCCAGCCGCCAGGTCCTGCGCCATCTCGAGATGGTGGCGCAGGGTCGGAAGCATCACGTCCGCCCATTCCTTCAGTTTCGGATGATCGCCTCCCCTGGCGTAGCGCTCGAACAGCGAAACGGCGTCCTTGTGACCGCTGACCTGATCGCTGTCGTAACGGGAGCTGAAGTCAGCGCCCTTGAGCGATTTCAACTTGTCGAGCTTGCTCGCGTGAGAGCTATCGAGCTCGCTGGGCAGCGCCATCTTCAGCTCGCCGCCCGAGACCATGGACTTCAATTCGCTTGTCGTCTTCTCGTGATCCTTGATCACGGTGGCGGCAAAGGATTTCTCGGCGGCACTGCCCCTCTCCTGCGCGAGCTTACTGGACTGGATCTCGAACATGTCGCTGACGGCGGCCTGCTTTACGAAATCTTCCGTCGCCGGGCTGATGCCGAGCGTCGAGTTAATACCGGTCTTCTCTCCGATGGACTGGGCCATAGCGGGTGCCGCCAGGAGAACGAGCGCAAAGCACGGGGCTAGATACTTCATCTAGTCATCCTTCCTGAAAATGGAGCTTCTCGTATCAATCGGCGATGCTCGGCTTCGTTCCTCGCATGCCAAGGCCCTCCCGCCAAAAGGCCTTGGCAATGGCATTCCGGTCACGCGGCGCTTGCCGCCTTGGTGTTGACGCCCTTTCGAAGCGCGATCGTATTGAGCTTGGTGTTGGCCGCCTTCTCCTCGTTGAGGTTGGTCGTCAGGAATCGGACAACTTCATCGTGACCGAGCTTCTCAGCCCATGCGATCAGCGTACCGTACCGGCAGATCTCGTAATGCTCGACGGCTTGCGCGCCGGCGACGATCGCCGCATCCAGCACGGCTTTGTCGTCCACCTCGCCGGCCACCTCATCGGTTTCCTTGATCAGGCCATCGATGGCTGGGCACTGGGTGCCGCTCGGCTGCTTCTCGAGCTTCAAAAACACCTTGTCCAGCCGCTCGACCTGCTTGTTGGTCTCCTCCAGATGCGCCTTGAGGCCCGCGATCAGGTTCCGGTTGGTCGCCTTCTCAATCAGCTTCGGCAAGGCCTTCGTGATAAGCTGCTCGGCATAATAAATATCCTGCAGACCGTGCAGGAACAGGTCGTCCATTGTCTTGATGTCTTTTGTGAACAATCCCATGGCATCCTCCTGATTGAATGCCGTTGAACGTCTCGCCCCGCGCCATTGTTCCAAAGCAGCCCTCGCCTCTCGCGAGCCCCCGGTTGCAGTACCAGACGCTGGGCGGGTCAGGTCCGAACCCAAAGACCGGCAGGAACCAGTCACCCGATCGGCCGTTTGATTCTCAAACTCATTCTCGACCGGCTGGATTTCCAGATGGATCATTTCGTCGATCGGCGCAGCAAGTCACTTTGGATGGACGTTGCAGTGGCCCCGAGCGTCAGACCGCTTCAGGGCGATGGCAGGGAATGCGATGTCGTCATCGTCGGCGCGGGTATTGCCGGAATTTCCACGGCCTATGAACTTGCCATCGAAGCCTCGCACGTCGTCGTGCTGGACCGCGGGAAGATCGCGGGCGGCATCACCGCACGCACCAGCGCGCATCTGGCGCCGCTATGCGATGACCTGACGTCTGCGATGATAAGCCTGCGCGGCGAGGAAATGTCCCGCCTGTTCTACGAGAGTCAGGCGGCGGCGGTAGATCGCATCGAGGAAATCCAGAAGCAGGAATCCATCGATTGCGATTTTCGTCGCCTCGACGGTTATCTGTTTCAGGCACTCAACACCGACTCGAAGATCATCGAGGACGAGTTTGAGGCGGTCTGCAAGGTCGGCGCACCCGTTCATCGGCTGGTCGGTGTCCCCCTTGCCCATTGCGAACAGCAGCATGTGCTGCGCTATCCGCGCCAGGCCACGTTTCATCCGCTCAAATATCTCCGGGGTCTTGTCGCCGACATCGAGGCAAAGGGCGGCAGCTTCCACTGCGACACCGTCGTGGAACGCATCGAGGAGCGTGACGGCAAGGTCGTCGTCACGACCGGCGGCGGGACGATAACCGCCCGGGCTGCGGTGGTGGCCACCAATGCGCCAATCGTCGATCGCTTCGCCTTGCACACCAAAATGGCTCCCTATCGCACCTACGCGATGGCCTTTTCGATTCCGAAAGGAGCCATTCCGGACGCGCTGTACTGGGACACGCTCGACCCCTACCACTATGTGCGGCTGCAGCCGGGCGATGGTCGCACCGATTTTCTCATCGTCGGCGGCGGTGACCACAAGAGCGGCGAAGCCGACGACGCCGAGCTCCGCTTTCAGGCCCTCGAAGCCTGGACGCGCAATCTCATTCCAGCCGCGCAAGGCGTCACCCATCGGTGGTCGGGGCAGGTGCTCGACACCATCGACTACGCCGGCTTCATCGGAAAAAATCCGGGCAGCAATAATATCTACGTGCATACCGGCGATTCCGGCCAGGGCATGACCCACGGCGTGGTGGGCGCGATGATCAATTCCGCCCTGATCCTCGGACGAGAGGCCCGATGGGCCGAAGTTTATAAGCCCTCGCGCAAGACGCTTGCGGGGATGAGCAACTTCCTGAGAGAGAACATGACCGCGGTGAAGAACTTTGCCGAGTATCTCGCGCCGGGCGAGCTGGGTGACGTCAGCGACCTGAAAGCCGGACACGGCGCCATCATCCGGCAGGGTATGAGCAAGATCGCAGCCTATCGTGATCCTTCCGGCAAGCTATACGCGCGCTCTGCCGCCTGCACGCATGTGGGCTGCCACCTGCACTGGAATTCCTTCGAAACGTGCTGGGATTGCCCCTGTCACGGATCTCACTTCGCCATCGACGGCACACCGCTCAATGGTCCCGCCATCGGCCCTCTGGCCGAGGCGAACATCAAGACGCGCTCCGGAGAATACGCCGGCGCAGATCAAGGCGGCGAGCCGCCGACTTCGCTCCATTCGGAAACCTGAACCGCCTCGACCGGACTACAGCACACCAGCGACGTTCAACCCACGCCATGCCCTTGGAGAACCGCCATGCTGCATTATCCCCGTCCCCCCTTCCCGGATCAGCACCAGCCGATGCCCGGCAAGACTGCCGCGATGAATCCGACGCCCGATCACGGCGAAACCTCCTACAAGGGCAGCGGTCGCCTCAACGGCAAGAAGGCCATCATCACTGGTGGCGATAGCGGAATCGGCCGCGCAGTTGCCATCGCCTATGCCAGGGAGGGCGCCGACGTCCTGATCTCCTATCTTGACGAGCACGACGACGCCCGGGAGACCGAGCGGCTGGTGAAAGAAGCCGGCCGAAAGGCCGTTCTGCTGCCCGGCGACATCCAGGACGCGGGCCAATGCCGCGCTGTCGTTGCGAAGGCCATATCGGAGCTGGGCGGGATCGACATCCTCGTCAACAACGCGGCGCATCAGGCCAGTTTCAAATCAATCGACGAGATCAGCGACGAGGAATGGGAACTGACGTTCAAGGTGAACATCCACGCGATGTTCTATCTCACCAAGGCTGCGGTCAGCCACATGAAGCCGGGTAGCTGCATTATCAACACCGCCTCGATCAATTCGGATGTCCCCAACCCGACGCTGCTCGCCTATGCAACGACCAAGGGCGCGATTCATAATTTCACGGCAGGTCTGGCACAGATGCTGGCCGAAAAAGGCATTCGCGCCAACGCGGTCGCCCCGGGACCGATCTGGACACCGCTCATTCCCTCGACCCTGCCAGATGATTCTGTAAAGAATTTCGGCAAACAGGTCCCAATGAAGCGCCCCGGTCAGCCGGTCGAGCTGGCCACGGCCTACGTCATGCTGGCCGATCCGCTTTCGAGCTACGTATCCGGCGCGACCATCGCCGTTACCGGCGGCAAGCCCTTCCTGTAACGACGGCCCTTTAGAGCGCGGGCCGGGCCGGTGTTCGATTTAGCCCGAAGCATCAGCCAATATGCGATTGCTCAAATATTGAATGAGAACGACCGTCTTTGCATCGACGATTTCGCCGGCTGCAATCATCGCAGCTGCCTCCTGCAAACGGGTCTCTACCACCTCGATATCCTCCCCCTCCTCCTTGAGCCCACCGCCGTCAGACACCTTGTCTGTTGGCGAATAGGCGCAGGTGAAGAAGACGATCTTTTCCATGATAGCGGCTGGGCTTACATAGAGCTCGAACAGCCTTTGCACTTTCGTGATCTTGTACCCGAGCTCCTCCTGCATCTCTTTCACGATGCGTCGTTCTGCGTTTTCACCATCGAGTTTTCCGGCGCACGCCTCCATGGTTCGCTCGCTGCCGTCCTGCAGGAATACCGGTATTCGTAATTGCCGCGTGAGCAGTACGGTCTGGCGGTCAGCATCGTAGGGAAGAATGACGGCTGAGTTTCCGTTATCGTAAATCTCGCGCTTGCGCCGCTGCGAGTCGCCGTCGCGCCGGTGTTGCTCGTAGCTCACGCTGATTAGCCTACCCTTGGTGTGGGCAATGGTCTCGACGTCACGGACCTGCACGGTCTGGCCATCCATCTTCATGGGCTTCATGGCGAAATCCTTTGGTCGGCACCAGTCCGCGGGCATGACCCAAGAACGTCACGGATAACGGTCGGTTCCGATCGATTTTGGAACCATACGGCTGCGGGGCGCTTCATTGAATTGTCATGGAATATGTAGTGCGGTTCATAGCCGGTGGCATCGTGGTGCTGGCAGTTGCGAGCCTTGCCGACGTGCTTCGTCCCAAAAGCTTTGCCGGCCTTTTCGGTGCAGCTCCATCCGTAGCGCTGGCGACCCTCACTCTCGCATTCGGCGAACACGGCGCCGATTATGTCGCTTCGAGGCTCGATCGATGGCAGTAGGCGCTCTGGCGTTCGCATTTTTCAGCTTCTCCGTATGCCAGCTCATCATGCGCCTGAACTTGAGTGCATTTGCAGCCTCGACCGCGGGACTGTTGGTTTGGTTTGCCGCCGCACTCGGCCTCGAACAGGTTTTGATAAGATGACGTGGGAAATGATACACCTCAAGTTCTCTGCGCTGAAGGAAAGCCGCTGGTACGAATATCTCGTTCGCTTTGTACTCGGCGGACTCGCGACTTGTCTGGCAGGTCTCGTCGCGGATTTCGGCGGCCCCTCTCTGGGCGGTCTTTTTCTGGCGTTTCCCGCAATTTTTCTCGCGAGCGCGACCCTTATCGAGGCGCATGAACGGCGGCGAAAGCGGGAGAGAGGTTTGCACGGCAATCGCCGCGGGCGTCAGGCAGCAGCTCTCGACGCCGCTGGAGCAACATTCGGCAGCGCCGGCCTCTTTGCATTCGCCATTGTGGTCTGGCTGTCGGCGACGGCATTACCGTTCTGGACAGTTATGCTTCTGGCGCTGACGGCGTGGTTCGTGATCGCAACCGCGGCCTGGCGGATTGGGTATTTCGTTTGACCGAAGGCGCCTTACTGACTTGTGCCTGGCGGCGCCGCCCGAAGCATCCCTCACCCGCTCCGACCGCGGAGCACGCGTTCTGAAAGAGGCCGCCAACTGAGGCGGCTGATGTTCAAGCCTCCGCACCGACCAAAATTTCGAACGCCTCGTAAGCCTCCTGCGGCGTCTTTCCTTCCTCGAATGCGTTTTCGAAACTGAAGATCGCATCCGCCAGAAGAAATTCATCCTGCACAGGAAACAGGGTGCGAAGTTTGGCAAGCCAGTTCGCGTAGGAGGGAGGGGTGAACCTGCCCAAGGTGTCGCTGTCGGTGAATGAGGTGTGCATCGCGTCCTTGCCTTCAGGTCGGAGTCTTCAAGCCGGGCGATGAAAGCCAGTCGCTCATTCGGGAGGTGGTTTCCGCAAGTCGCGCCATGCGAATAAGCTTGTCGCGCTTTACTCCAGGTGAAGTACCTTGGGCTCCTTCCGCAGACGCCCCGCCTCTGCTGAAAGGCGCATGTCGAGTAAATCGATCTGTTTGAAACGGCGCCGCTCCTGCATGGCGCGCTCCTTTCCCCGTTGCAATGGGCGGGAGCGCAACTGGCGTTCTCATCACCGATAACTGCCGAGGGCCGTGCGGTGATACCTCTTTAAACTACGCTGGCCGGGGCTTGGTTCCAAGTCCGAGCTAAAAGTGGTCCGTACATCGCGGTCACTACGGAAAGGCCCGCCAGCGTGAACCGGTGGCTTCGACACATCAATTTCGCAGGGCACCCCGTAGCGCCTGTGTGGGGTCAACGTTGGAGCCCGATTGGAAATAGTTCAAGCACTTTGTTTGGACCTTGCTGAGCCGAAGACGGCCAGGCATTGAACTCTTGGCTGGCTCGGCGGCGCCGATGCTTTTGCACAGCGCATCCATCAGGTCCACGGCGTCGCGCCGGGGACGCTCTTTCGCGGCAATGGGTTTTGCCGGCGCGCTTCTGATTGATGAACTAGGGCAGTTTCGTACTGGTCTTCGAATTTGCCCGGCTAGAAGTGCTCCGCCTTCAGATTGACGATGTGCTTGGCGAGATCGAGCATATGTTGGTGACTTTGCATCCTGGATGCCGTCGAAGTGCTCCTCTGCGGCGCAGATCTTGTGGATAGCGTAGCGGCGTTTTCCTCAGAGGCTCAAGCGCAATGACGTGCTCGCGGTTCGGCAGAACGAGGCGCTGGGCGGCATAAGCGACGACACTCCGGTTCAAAAATCAATAGAACTTTCTCCGCCCAGTCTTCAAATCCCAATACCAAGCAATCTTAGCCGACAGGCGTTTATTCTTCTTTGGTTCTTTCACGATCGGATGCCGCTCCTCCGTTCCGTCAGCGTAGGTCTTGAGCAGGAAGCGTTCGTCTTCCTCCTCGATAATTTCGATCGTGACAGATTTTCGCGGCATTTCACAAAAACGTTGAGACACGATACCAGTTCCTTGCCAGTTCCGATGCGAAACCAGATCAGCGGCTGCTCGAGCAGTTCTTCGCGTTAGTGGAGGCGGCGGCTTGCCTTCCTCTAGCCATTGAACGGCGCTTTCAAGGATGTGCGTGATTACGGGACGCGCATCGATCAGATCGGCATACGAATCTCGAAGCAAGATCGGCGCTGACTTCCGCGTCGGTCCCTCTGATGGCGATGTCGGCTTCAAATCCAAAGTCGGAGATAATCTTCCGGACATGGAACACCTTGGCCTGCCGTGCATTGCAGTGAAAAGAGGGAAGTACATGCACCCAGCGTTTTGGCCTATGCAGGCTTTCGTGTTCTGGGCCGATGTGCTTATGCTGCCTTGGAAGATGATGATGGCACTGGGGGCTGATTCCCTGAATGTAGCCGCGTCTGCCACAAGTCCGGCTGCGACGGCCGGGCTCGACCCGGTAAGCCCCAAGGAATCGGTACTACCGCGACTGATTTGCGGCCGGACGCCGACGCGTAACAGTTAGCTGAAGCATCCTTCTGGTAGATCGTCCCGCACGCGCCAGCATGGTCAAACCGAGCGTATGGCTGACATCGTGTGGTCAACCAAACCAAAGCCCTGCAAAGCTCGTAAGCCGCCGCTAAGCGGCTGATTTCTTCGGGTCCCATAGGCATGGTTTGCAGCAGGCGATAGATCGGCATGGCAACGAGCGAATTCTACAAAGGGCATCGCTACGGGAAACGATGGCAGGTCGCAGTTCGGCCTAGGCGGTTTGCCAGAGCTGCTATTTCGCGATTCTGCACATGAGGAGGCATGTCAAAACCAGCAATTGAGCAGGATGGCGAAATCGACGCGAGCATTATCGGGAACAAGTGGCAATCGTTCACGTTTACGCAGGTGATAAATCAACTTGAGGAAACGCTGATGAAGAAATTTCTGCTTTCGAGCGCCATCGTCGCTTTCACCGCCTCTTCGGCTTTTGCGCAGACGGCTGTCACGAGCGAATACTATGTCGTGAGGGATGCAACTACAAAAAAATGCACCATCGTCGATAAAAAGCCGACCACCACAACGACCATCGTCGATAACGGCGTGTTCAAGACCCGGACCGAGGCGGAAACCGGCATGAAGACGATGAAGGTTTGCACGGAAAACTGATCTTTCGATCAGCGACGAGATCGCAGTCCTCGATGGACCACCAAGGGTGCCGCTTTGCGCGTCCATCGACTTTCTGCGTGTACCCTGCCGAGCCAGCCTCGGCAGGGCTTTTGCTTTTAGTGCGGCAATTTTCAAAACCTGCAGGTGAGCAAACGCTTTTTATCTGCTATCGCGAGTTCTCTTCTTCTGACTCTGTGCAGAGAAAGTAACGACCCAGTCCGTCAGAGCCGACCGCGCGAGCAAGGACTGTTCTGAGCAGGCACGGCCCAACTTTTCTCCGTCGTGCCTTCGGAGCGTTCGCGAGACGGGTCACTCCCGGTTCAGATGGAACGGCGCAGAATTAGCTAGAGCTTCAAATTGCGATCGCCGCTACCAGGAAATGCCGCTCATCCCGGCTTGTTCCCGAGCAGACCTGGAGCAGAGACAGCCGCAATAGTTCGGCGACACCATTTGTGTTTATTATCGTTTCATCTTCCGTTTCGGAAACGTTTCAAATTGCAGGAACTAGGCGCTGAGCATTTGCCGAGACGCGAGAAATAGAACATCGCCCTCGCCCGCCATCAGGCCTCGCAGCTTCAGCTTATCCGCATGGGCAAGCGCCCAACCGCCCGCGCTCCATTCGGTCCGAACGTCGTTGCCGAGTTCTTTAGCGCGGCGCGAACCTTGACCACATGGACGTCGATCAGCTTCATTTCCGGTGATCGCATCAGGCCGAGCACCGATAGGGACGCTTACCCAAGGTCATTGGCAACTGTCCCATGATAGATAAGAAATCATCGCCTGGCTTTGGATTTCTCAGCAACCTTGCCAACGGCGTCGGCAACCGTTTCCCGCTTGCGAGCAAACGAGGCTTACAGGATGCGGACCTGAGCCTCCTGGATTTCGGCCATCATTCGGACTGACTTCATGAAGGCTCGGACGCTGGCGCCGGCAGACGCGGGATTGGTCGACGTGACGTAACTCCGGTTGAAGCAGTCGGCGCCGCGATTACTACCGGCTTGTCAGGCATCAGGGAGAGGGGCGAAGCTTGATCGCATTCCGAACGGCCGCTTCGATTTCTGCATCGGACGCGCATTTCTGTGCACATCTACAGTATCAACGACAAAACGACGCCGCTGGAGCGTTCCAGCGGCTCGCGTTATGATGCGCAGCTTCTACGGCAATACGCGCTCGTGCCGACTCAACCTATCCGACCGCACCATCCAGTCCGGCATGGGCGCACCGTCCCGGTGCCGTCCACCTGCACACGCGGCGGCCCATGCCGCCACAGCGCCGAGCAACACGGCTGTGGCGATAGAAAACGCGACTATAATGCTGCTGCGCCGTGACCTCGCAATTGCCGTTTTGGCACTGGCGAGCACGTTATCGACCCGACGCTCCGAATCCGCCGGCGACAGACCTGTCAGCGCACCCACCTGCTGAATGAGATAAGTGCGATCGTCCGAGGTTACACCGCTATGACTTGAGGTAGTGAGGAGGATGCGGCCGGCTTCGGCCCGTTCGGCGGTGAGATCTAAGTTGGGCGAGCGGCGGCTGGCACGAAACAGCCTGTCGAGCTCATAGCTTAGCAGCGGCTCCGCCGCACTTGCTTGCGAGGCGCTGCGCACTGGGGATGTCCGGCTTACGGTGGCTGCGCCGATAAGCGTTGCGAGGATCGCGCCCATGACCACCGCCAGGGCCCAGGCACCCAGACCGTGAACACCATCGGTCCGTTCGGTGTCCTCAACCTCAGTTGGCCTCCCGCCGGCCGCAGCTTTGAGGCGGCCGGCGAGGTATCCGCCAAACCCGAAGCTAATGATAGCCTGCAGAATCAAGTAGAGACCGGACAGGATTGCGAGCGCCGCGGACGCATCGCGCCAGGTAGGCGCGGTCGACGAGATGCCAAGACCTACCGTGACCCCAAAACCAAGCAGGACCGAAGATAGCGCGGTCGCTGCGAACGCGCCGAGCACAATTGGCGACCACTCCAAGAAGCGCCAGCCATTATCGTTTCGGGCCATTAAGGTAGTATCGGTCCGGGCCGCTGGCGGAATGTTTTCCATCGACATTTCCATGGCGTTAGCGAAGGCCGAAGAAGGAAAGAACTGCCAGAATCACTACGACGAGACCGACGAGGTATATAAGTCCGTTCATTAGCTCGCTCCCTTGTACTTGCCCCACTTCTCAACCGACAATTTGCTGGCACGGGCAAAGTTCCCGAGTTTCGGGAAAAACGTGCAATGCCGAAACGTTGCTTGGTCTTTGCACGCGGCGTTAGTCACCCGTACCTTCCGGATTTTTTCTCCGCTTTCCGCGTTGATGCCGTGCTTCGCCAGGTGCGCGGCAACTGGTCGTGCCCGACGCGGGCCGGCGTACGCGACCAATCGCGCCCGCAGGCATAGATCAATATCGCTTGGTCCCAATCGGTCGAACCCACCGCCGTGACACGCTCCGCAGCGAACTGTTTGCGTAGGGATCGTGAGGGTGTGCAGTTCGCTATCCAACCAGGTTGCGGCTCGCTCGAGCGGGTCGCCTTTACACACCCAACCAATTCCGAAGCGGATTGGGTAATGAGGATTATCATGCGACAGGCGCGCCGACCTCGCTCCAAAAATTGCGAGATGCCGCGCGCCTCCAGTTACGCCGCAATTCCTTGCGGACAGCGGCGGCAGAATTCCCAACCTTATTAAACCGCCTTCTGCAATTCCTCCTTCGACACGCCGAGCTCCTTAGT
>Ga0068860_100006140_pt1 | contig 12086 bp, 23 predicted proteins | sample KBSSwiS32_FD_66597 | JGI IMG/M metagenome (GOLD analysis project Ga0068860, IMG submission 66597) | Switchgrass rhizosphere microbial communities from Kellogg Biological Station, Michigan, USA - KBS Switchgrass S3-2 | ecosystem: Host-associated > Plants > Roots > Rhizosphere > Soil ... | reverse complement strand
TGTGGCTGGAACGCGCGCGCGCCTTCGCCATGCACGGCATCGCCCAAATGCAGGAAGATGCGTCGCGCTACGGTCAGTTGCGCTACTCGCTGTGGTCCGGCGACCTTGGCTTCGCAATCTTTCTCTGGGATTGCCTCCGGGCGAAAGCGCAGTTCCCGACGCTGGATATTTTCTATGCCGCCTGATTGATTGGAGAACGTCATGGATCGCCGTCGTCTGCTCAAGCTTACAAGCGTCGCTCTCGCCGGCGCCGCCGGCCTGCCCGCCATCGCTGGCGCGCAAGCGAACCGCGGGAGCCCGGGTCTCTGGGGCGTTTGGGACAGCGCATTCGCGCGCGCACGCTTCGTTTCGTTGTCGCATGTCCTGACGCCCGATACGCCGGTCTGGAGCGGCTTTCCGCCGACGACCAAATTCCAGCCGGGCACCGGCCGGCTCGACGACAAATCGCCGTACGCTCCGTTCACCTACGAGAAGACCGGCCTCGAAACTACGGCGTACGCGTTCGCCACCGACCAGTTCGGCACGCAGCTCGATCCGCCCGCCCATTGGCATCAATGCTTTCCGGCGATCGATGAATTGCCGGCGACGCTGGCGCTGCGCAAGCTCGCGGTGATCTCGATCGCCGACAAGGTGAAGGCGGACGCCAACTACCATCTCACCGCCGCCGACGTCCGCGCGTGGGAACGGACGAATGGGACGATCCCGGCGGGTTGCGTGGTCATGGTCCGCTCGGATTGGTCGAAGCGTTGGCCCGACGCCGCGCAAATCCAGCCCGCCGACCACAAGTTCCCCGGAGCAACGCTCGAAGCGCTCAAGCTGCTGCATCTCGAACGCAAGATCCTGTTGCACGGCCACGAACCGCTCGACGCCGATTCCACGCAGACGCTGGTCGCCGAAGACTGGCTGATGAACAACGGGTACATGCAGGCCGAAGGGGTGACCAACCTGGATCAGGTGCCGCCGACAGGCGCCCTCATCGCAATCGGGTTCCCGCGCCTGAAGGGCGGCACCGGGGGCTTCGCAAGCTTTACCGCGATTTGTCCGCCGGGTTGGACGCACGGTGCGCGACCGGGCGAGGTCGCCGAGGCGCCACTGCCTTACAATGAAAAACGCCTCGTGTGGAACGAAGCCAAGGGCGTGCGCGAGCGCTCGGCGGCTTGCGACAAGCCGAAGGGAAAGCAGAGCTTCAACTAGGACAGAAAGGACGCAGTTGCAAACGCTCGTTCAAGTCGTCTGCACTCCCGGGCTCAGCGTGCGCGATGCCATCGCGAACGACAGGAAGCTCGACGCTCACGATTTCGAAATAGTGCTCGAGCGAAAGGCCGGCCGATCGCCGGGTTGGACCAAGTTGAGGAGCCGCGCGGAAAGTCGTCGCGGCTCGATCAACATCCAGTGGAATGCGGCGACGCGGGTGCTGTCGTGTCGCGTCGTCAACAAGGGGCACGGAAAGCCGAATTTGATCATCGGCGACTTCGTGAACTACCTGATGCGGCGACACCGGCGACGCATCAGGGTCATCGCCGTGCTGCCTGGATGATCGAATGGCGGTCTATGGCATCGACCACGTTCAGCTCGCGATGCCGCCCGGCGGCGAATCGTTGGCGCGCCAGTTCTACGGCGAATTGCTCGGGCTGGTGGAAATTCCGAAGCCTCCGAATCTCGCTGCTCGAGGCGGCGCCTGGTTTCAGTGCGGTCGTCTGCAACTTCACCTGGGCGTCGAGAGCGAGTTCCGCCCGGCCAGGAAAGCGCATCCGGCGCTTCTCGTCCGCGATCTCGATGGACTGCTCGAGGTGCTGATCGCCGCGGGCTGCGAAGTCAAGCACGATTCGGAACCTGTTCCGGGATTCGCCCGAGCCTTCACCTTCGACCCGTTCGGCAACCGCATCGAGCTCGTCGAGGCACATCCAAACGCCCTTCCCCAATGACAGCCGAGCGCATCCGATGAACGAAGAGAAAATTACCGTTCGCGTAACGACAACGGGACAAACGCTGGACGTAGTCGTGCTGAACAAGCGCGTCGAAGCGATAGAGGTCGTTATCGGCGAAGGCGTTCACAACGTGCGGTGTCGCCTCACACCCACTCGCACCGGTGCCGCCTACGCCGGCAATGCGATGGGGCGCGAGATCGTCTATGAACGATCTCGCGACCTCGTCAGCGCCGACATCGAACGGATCAGGGCGGCGGGAAGCTTCAGGCGACGCTAAGGAACCTGAACGAGCGAATTCACGGACGACCGAGACGCTGGGGGCCGAAATGGCTTACCCTATGCGTCCCCCTCCTCTAGAAAGGTGGTCAATTGGCAAAGCCAAACTACGCGTTCGCAAAGCGCCAGCGAGATCTCGCCAAACAGCAGAAGAAAGAAGAAAAACGGAAGAAAAAGGCCGGCCCGGGCGACCCACCCGCACTCTCGCCTGACCCGCAGGCGCCCGCGAGCAACAAGGACAATCCCTAATACCGCTCGAGTCAACCCATCGAGATGATTTTTCGCGGCTCGATGAGGTAGGTCACGCGCACTTCGCCCGGCTTGCGGCCGGGGTAGGCGGGCCATCCAACGGGCGTCACCTGGGGCTCCCGTCTGCCATCAGCGCCGCCGGGTGGGCGAATGCCGGTTTCTCGCGAAGATCCAGATATTCCTTCGGAATCAACTGACTCATCGCGTTCTCCTGTCGCCCGGGATCTTCGTGTACGCTAATTGCCACCCGGGATTGAACGAACGCTCGACTCGCCAATCCCGTTGCCGGTGCTTGTTCGCAACGGCCAGCGGCGAGCATTCCGCTGGTGCAGACTCGGTGCGAACGAGCACGATTCGACTGCGGAGGGACAGATGGGAGCGACAAGGATAATCGGAATCATCCTGCTGGTCGGTGGCATTCTGGGTCTGGTCTACGGTCACTTCGAATACACCAAGGAAACGCACGAAGGCCAGTTCGGACCATTCAAGTTCTCGGTCACCGAAAAGGAGACTCAGGTCATTCCAAGCTGGGTCAGCATCGCAGTACTGGTCGTGGGCGCGGCGTTGCTGATCATCAAGCCCAAGTGAGCGCGGGTTGTCACCCGATGCGGGCCAGCAATACCGGCGGCTGGAAAACCTGTAGCCGCGGTCACAAGTACCGCGGCCCCGGACCTTGTCCCGTTTGCTGGCCCGGCCGTCGCAAGGGCGGCGGCGCTGCACCCAAGTCGTCATGAGTGGAGCCCAATCCGACAAGGTCTTCGCCGGCTCGATCCCGAAGATCTACGAAGAGTATCTCGTCCCGCTGATCTTCGAACCGTACGCGGACGATCTCGCAAAGCGATTGGCGTCGCGATCGCTGTCGCGCGTGCTCGAAATTGCCGCCGGCACCGGGGTCGTCACACGCCGTCTGGCAACCGTGCTGCCCGCAGAAGTCGCGATAGTCGCGACGGACCTGAACCGGCCCATGCTGGACATGGCGGCGCAGACCGGCACGAGCCGGCCGGTCGAATGGCGAGAGGCCGATGCGATGCAACTGCCTTTCGACGAAGGCCGGTTCGACGCAGTCGTCTGCCAATTCGGCGTCATGTTCTTTCCCGACAAGCCGAAGGCCTTCGCCGAAGCGCGACGTGTTCTCAAGCCGGGAGGCGTGTTGCTGTTCAACGTATGGGATCGAATCGAAGAGAACGAATTTGCGGACACCGTGACGAATGCGCTTGCCACGGTCTTCCCCGACGATCCCCCGCGCTTCATGGCTCGCACCCCGCATGGCTACCACGACCTCGCCGTCATCGAGCGCGACCTGCAGAACGGCGGCTTCGTTTCGTTGCCGCGAGCGCACACGGTTCCCGCGCGAAGTGCCGCAGCCTCGCCGCGCATCCCCGCCGTCGCCTATTGTCAGGGGACGCCGCTGCGCAACGAAATCGAGGCGCGCGACAAATCTCTTCTGGGCGAGGCAACGGATGTCGCTGAGGCGGCGATTGCCAAACGGTTCGGCACCGGTGCCGTCGACAGCAAGATCCAGGCGCACGTTCTCGCCGTCGAACGCTAAAGCGCGTGACGGCGAAGACACTCGGCCTGACGATTCCACAGCGGCTGCTCGTTCGGGCCGACCAGGTCATCAAGTAGCGCTGATCAAGCCATGGATACATCGACTCTCCTGCTATTCGTCCCCGCGTGCTTCGCGATCAACATGGCGCCCGGGCCGAACAATCTGCTTTCGGTCAGCAACGCCACCCGGTACGGGTTCCGTCAGGCGTGCGCGGCGGGCTCCGGGAGGCTCGTCGCGTTCGCCGGCATGATCGCGCTTGCGTCGGCCGGCCTCGCGGTCGTGCTGCACACGTCCGAATTGCTCTTCTACGTCATCAAGGTGGCGGGCGCGGCATATCTCTTCTACATCGCCGTCCAGTTGTGGCGCACGAACCCGATCGATGAAGCCAGGACCGACACGCCGAGGGTCGGCCGTCTTGGCCTCTTCCGACAGGAATTCTTCGTCGCCGCCGGCAACCCGAAAGCGATCCTCACGTTCACGGCCTTCCTGCCCCAGTTCGTCGATCCGGCTCGGCCCGCGGGCCAGCAATTCGCCATCCTTGGTGCGATATTCCTGATGTTGGAATGGGTCGCGATCGGCGCGTACGCCTACGTGGGCCGGCACATGCGACGCTGGTTCTTCGACCCGCGCCACAAGCGCGCCTTCAATCGCGGCTGCGCCGTGCTCCTCGGCGGCGCCGGCCTTGGCCTGCTGCTTTCGCGACGCGCGTGAGCGCCGCCAAGGGTGCGCAAGGAAATTCTCGCAGGCGACCTCATGCGAGAGCTCGCGCGTGGATTTTGACTGGAGGCTTGAGGTAAAGTTGTCGCCTGCCGACAACGTACCCGACTCATCATGCGGCCGGTGATTCTTGCTGCTCTTCTTCTGATCTTCGCGCTGCCGCTCGAAGCGGCGCCGCTGCCTCCGAATGTGCGAGCCGAGGTCGACGCGCTGCTCTCCTCGCTCGAGAAATCGGGTTGCGAGTTCAACCGCAACGGCTCGTGGTATTCCGGCGCGGACGCCAAGCAGCACATCCTGCGCAAGCTCGAGTACCTCGAAGGCAATCGCACCGTGAAAAGTACCGAGGAGTTCATCGACCTGGCCGCCGCGACGAGCAGCGTGAGCGGAAAGCCTTATCTGGTCAAATGCGGCGGCGCTGCGCCGATCGAAAGCAAGGTGTGGCTCAACACACGGCTCACGGCGCTTCGTTCGGCGGCGGGTGCGCCGGCCGCAACGCCGAAATAGTCCGGCCATCGCTGCGGCGAGGTATCGCGGACCTCCGGCAGGTCAGGCTGCTCAAACCCCAGAGTGAAAGGAGATCTTCCATGCGCATGATGCTTACCGCCAACCTGCCCAACGAGCCGTTCAACAGCCTGGTGCGCGCCGGAACCGCCGGCGCGATCATCCAGGAGATTCTTCGCGAGCTCAAACCCGAAGCGACGTATTTCGTCGAGGAAGGGGGGACGCGCTGTGCGATTCTGATTGTGGATGTTGCCGATCAATCGCGCATCCCATTCTTCGCCGAGCCGTTCTTCCTGAAGTTCAACGCCACGTGCCGCTTCCGCATCGCGATGGTCCCCGATGATCTTGCGCGAGCAGGGCTCGATGCGCTCGGACAAAAGTGGAAATAGGGACGGCATCCAAGGACGTGGACGCCTACCTCGCTGGGTTTCCCGGCGAGATTCGCAGCAAGCTCGAAAACGTACGGCGCACCATCAGCCGCGCGGCGCCGAACGCCGAAGAGAAGATCAGCTACGGCATTCCGACGTTCGCTCTGTACGGCAACCTGGTGCATTTCGCCGGCTACAAGAACCACATCGGCTTCTATCCCGGTTCCGGGGCCATCGCGAAATTCAGGAAAGAGCTCACGAATTTCGAGACGTCGAAGGGCACGGTGCAGTTTGCGCTCGATCGCCCCATTCCCATCGGCTTGATACGGCGAATCGTCCAATTCCGGGTTCGCGAGAACCTGGCCAAGGCCAAGGCCATGGCGAATGCCAAGGGTCGGTCATGAAACTCCGCGTGTAACCTGGCGCCTAATTCCCATGACGATCCAACTCGACCACGTGATGGTGCATTCGCGCAATCAGTCCGCGTCAGCGAAGATGCTCGCCGAGCTGCTCGCGGTTTCCTGGGGCGAGACCGGGCCGGGTCCGTTCTCGGCGGTCTACGTGAACGACGGATTGACGCTCGACTTCATCGATTCGGAGGAAGCGTTTCCGATCGAGCACTATTGCTTTCGCGTCAGCGAAGACGAGTTCGACGCGATTCTCGCGCGGCTGAAGGCGGCGAACATCGCGTACCGCAGCAATGTCCGCGGCCCCGTCGACATGAAGATCAACACGGAGTACGGCGGCCGGATGCTCTACTGGAACGTGCCTGATGGGCACCAGTGGGAGATGCTCACGGTCAGCTACGCGCGACCGCCGCGATAGCGCAGCGGATGAGGCACCTGCTCGACAACATTACCTGGCACACGCTGTCCGGCCCGCAGGCGATATTCGCGGCGGGCACCGACGAGGCGCGCCGCTATGCACCCGGCTTCTCGCCGATAGTCGGGTTTGCGAATGTCGAGCGCCCGAACTTCGACGCGTTGACGCCCTTCTGCAAGCCCGACGAGCATTTCTATTGCGACGGCTGGACGGGTGCTGCGCTTGCCGGATGGTCAATAGACGCCGAGACGACGATGTTCAAGATGGTCTGGGAATCGTCGATCCCCGCGGCCGATGAGGCACCCGAAGCGCTGAGGCTCGGCCCGCAACACGCAGCGCAGGCGCTCGAGCTTGCCACGCTGACACGCCCGGGACCGTTCGGCCCGCGCACCATCGAGCTCGGCGAATATTTCGGATTCTTCGACGGCGATCGGCTGGTGGCGATGGCCGGCGAGCGGATGTTCGCAGGCAAGCTCCGCGAGGTCAGCGGCGTTTGCACGCATCCAGACTTTCAGGGCCGCGGGCTCGCGAAGCGACTGGTGGCCAAGCTGATACGCCGCCAGATGCACCGCGACGAGATTCCATTCCTGCACGTGATGAGCGACAACGTCGCCGCCCACACGATGTACGAGCGGATGGGATTCCGCGACTATGCCGAGGCGGTCGTCCGCGTCATCTCGCTGCGCCGATAGCTGCCTTGCGCCACGCGGCCGGCGGCATGTGGAAACGCTGCCGCCGGGAGGCACGGGCTGGCTCGCCGGCGTGCGCGACGCGCAGGTCGGTCGCGCGCTTGCGTCCCTGCACGCCGAGCCGGGCAGGGCGTGGCTTCAGGACGTCGGACAATGCATCCATGGACTCTCGGGTAAGAGACGCGGAGCCTCGGCGAAGACGCGCGATCGGGGGGCGCGCATAGTAGCAACGCGTTGGTCGGGCGGCAATTGGCGCCGCCAACGCATCTCGATCATCCGACGCCAGTCGAAAGGAGCAGCACCATGGAACCCACCAAGAGTCCCCCATCGGGCAGCCAGAGCGCCAGCGGAAAGACCTACCAAGGCAATTGCTTCTGCGGTGCGGTCCAATTCACTGTCACGGGCGAACCGGCCGGAATGGGCTACTGCCATTGCGAGTCGTGTCGAGCTTGGTCCGCGGGTCCGGTCAACGCGTTCACGCTGTGGCATCCGCAAGCGGTCAGGGTCACGAAGGGCGCCGACAACATCGGCACCTACAACAAGACGGAGAAGAGCTATCGCAAGTGGTGCAAGACCTGCGGCGGGCATATCTTCACCGACCATCCCGGTATGGGTCTGATTGACGTGTACGCGGCGGTGATCCCCGATCTGCCGTACCGCCCCGGCATCCACGTCAACTATCAGGAGTCCAGGCTGCCGATCAAGGATGGCCTGCCGAAGATGAAGGACATGCCCAAGGAAATGGGCGGTTCGGGCGTCGTCATCGCGGAATAACGGCGAGCTCGCCTATCGTGATCCCTACCTGGGTCCGAACACGTCGACGTCCGCCGACTGCAGCCGCGTTGCAATGCCGAGCTCGAGCGCGCGCTGCCCCTGCTCCCATTCGACCGCGTCGCACGAGGTCTGCATCATGATCTCCATCACCTGATCGGCTTGCGCCGAAATCGCCCACCGCAGATATCGCCTGATCTCGCGCACGCCGTTGCTGTCCCTCGACGCGCCGCACCAGCGCTCCCTGCCCGAGCGGGTCGTGGCCGGCTGGTGCAGGCCGATCCTCGCCCGCGATCCGACCAGCACGCGCTCGGTGCCTCCGAGGAAGATCAGCGCGCACGCGGACGCGCAGTCGTAGCGCGTGATCGTCCGCCATCCGCGGATTCGCACCTCCTTGCCGAGGTCGATGCCCTCCAACAATGCGCCGCCAGGCGATTCCAGCATCAGCCACGGATTGCCGCAGCCGAGCTCGGCGCTGCGCGCAGCTACCCGATCGAACTTCAACGACGCATCCCGGCTCACGGCGCCCTGGAGCGCGATGACGCACGCGCCATTCGAGGCTCGCGTGACGACGAATCGGCCGCCCTGAAAGGGTATCGCTTCCGCGGCCTGACCTTTCGGGGCCGCGACATCGGCACCAACGTCCGCGGCGATCGCTTGCCCCGTCGCCAGGAGGATGCAATAGACTAGGCGTATCGATGCGCTCATGAGGTTGCCTGCGGAAAGTCCAACCGCTTTCCGGAACGGACATCATGCCACTGCCTTGATCGAAGTGCGCACAACGCGGCCGGCACCGCAACGACGCAGAACGCGGTTGCAATGACAGTTCACACTCGCGCCGAAGGGCGGGCGCGTGATTCGATGCCACACGCCATCGTGACCATCGTCGTCATTGGAGCACTGATCTACGCCGTGCTCTGCGCAGCGTTGTTCGCGTTCCAGCGCTCGATGATCTACTTTCCCCAACCGCGCTCGGTCGCGCGCGGGACGACGACGTTGACGTTGCCGCGCGAAGGCGCCGACGTCCTGGTCACGGTACGCGAGCGCAGCGGCGCGACGGCCCTGATCTACCTCGGAGGCAACGCGGAAGACGTGAGCTACAGCCTGCCGAGCCTGGCGGACGCGTTTCCCGATCACGCCCTTTACCTGGTCCACTATCGCGGCTACGGCGGCAGCTCGGGCCGACCGAGCGAGACCGCGCTGGTCGCCGACACACTCGCGCTGTACGACAAGCTCGCGCCGCAGCACAAGGAGATCTCCGTTGTCGGGCGGAGCCTCGGCAGCGGCGTTGCGGTGCAGCTCGCGGCTGCGCGTCCGGTGACGCGATTGGTGCTGGTCACGCCCTACGACAGCCTTCAGGAAGTCGCCGCGCAGCAGTTCCCCTACTTCCCGGTGCGCTGGCTGTTGCTCGACAAGTTCGAGTCGTGGAAATACGTGCCGCAGATCTCCGCGCCGACGCTCGTCATCGCCGCCGAGTACGACGAGGTCATTCCGCGAGCGAGCACCGAAGCGCTCTTCGCGCGATTCCCTCCGGGCGCTGCAACGTCGAAGATCATCGCCGGCGCCGGACACAACACGATCTCCGAGAGCGCGGAATACGCTTCGCTGCTGAAAGGCCCGCCCTGAAACGCGCCGCGGTCCGGAATGACATGGCATTCGTTCCCCACTCGTTCGCCGTACCGGAGCAGCTCGAAACCACCGAGTTTCGCCTGCGCATGCTGACCGTGAACGACGTGGTCAAGGACTACGACGCGGTGATGACCTCGGTTCTGCATTTGAAGACGATCTTCGGGCCGGCGACCAAATGGCCGGATGGATTGACTTTCGAGCAGGACCTGATCGATCTCGGCTGGCATCAGAAGGAATTCCAGACGCGCCGCTCGTTTGCCTACACGGTCGTCGATCCGTCCGATGCGCAGGTGCTCGGGTGCGTGTACGTCTATCCTTCGCGCAAGCCTGCGTACGATGCCGTCGTCTACCTCTGGGCACGCCAGAGCGCGCTGGCCAGCGGTCTCGAGGCCCGGTTGTATGCCGCGGTCAGGGATTGGCTCGCGACGGCCTGGCCGTTCGAGAACGTAGCCTTCCCTGGCCGAGCCATCGATTGGGATGCATGGGAAGCCCTCCCGAGCGAGTAATGCGGTGAGCGCGCTCCCGGACGACGTCAGAAGATATGTCGCGCGTCGGTTCGCGGCCGACGACCAGAGCCAAGCCATGGCGCTGCTCGAAGCGGCTACCCTTCACGACGGATCGCTGCCCGGAGCGCGGCTGTGGCGTTGCGCCGCCGTCGCAAGCGGCGGTTCGCTCGATCGGCTGCGGCTGGAGATCGAAACGCTCAAGCACGACTTTCGCGATGTCATCGTCGAAGGCGAATACGTTCCGGTCGGGCGCGAGCTCGTGAGGGTGCGCGACCTCAACGGTCCCATACTCGATGACGCGTGATATCTTCAACACCGCCCAATAGTGCACCGGAGATCAGCGTGCTCATCAACGGCAAATGCCACTGCGGCAACATCGCCATCGCCTTGGAATGGCCGGGCGACCCACCCGAAATCCCGGCGCGCACCTGCGGCTGCACGTTTTGCGTGAAGCACGGCGGGGTGTGGACCTCCAATCCGAATGCCACGCTGAAGGTCCGCCTCCGGGACGACGCGGTCGTGTCGAAGTACGCGTTCGGGACGCGGACCGCGACGTTTCACGTTTGCTCTCGTTGCGGCGCCGTGCCACTGGTGACGAGCGAGATCGAAGACCACCTCTATGCGGTCGTCAACGTCAACGCGCTGGAGAACGTCGATCCTTCGTGGCTTCGCCGCGGTCCCGCCAATTTCGACGGCGAGGATGTCGAGTCCCGTCTTGCGCGCAGGAAGCGCGGCTGGATCAGGGACGTGCAATTTTCCAACGATGCAAAGGAACCCGTCGATGCCTTCCGCTGAAACGCTGGAGAGGTTCATCGCGAGGGTCGAGCAGAACGCACACGCGGACGCGATCGAGGAGTTCTACACTGCCGGCGCTTCGATGCGCGAGAACATGGCGCCGCCTCGCGCCGGCCGCGACGCGCTGGTCGCTCGCGAGCGAAAGACGCTGTCGCGGGCGAAATCCGTGCGATCGCAGTGCGTCCGGCCGGCCTTCGTGAACGGCTCCCTGGTGGTCATTCGCTGGGTGTTCGAATTCGAATGGCTCGACGGACACGCGACGCGCATGGAGGAGCTCGCCTATCAACGGTGGGAGGGCGAGCGCATTGCCGAGGAGCAATTCTTCTACGACCCTTCGCAGCTCGCGCCGCGAAGCCCCGGTGCCGATGGCTGACGCACATCGTCGCCTATCCAATAATCCTTTCATCACCACTCTGGAGAGTCTAATGGGCCTGCATTTCCTGAAGATCGCTGTCGTATATCTATTCGTGGGAGCGGCGCTCGGCCTGGCGATGGGAATCGCCCAGAGCTTTACGCTCGTGCCGGTTCACGCACACGTGCTGCTTCTCGGATGGGCGTCGCTCGCCCTCGCCGGACTGGTGTATCACTTCTATCCCGCAGCGTCGGACAATCGCCTGGCGCGCTACCACTTCTGGCTTCACAACCTCGGCCTCCCGATCTTCATGGTCGGACTGGGCTCCATGCTCACCGGCATCGAGGCGGCGTTGCCGGTCGTCGTCATCGGCGCGGTGTCGGTGCTGGTCGGCCTCGGCCTCTTCATGGCGAACGTGCTGATCAACATCAAGCCTGCCCAACGCAGCGTGTAGCTTGTCGATGGCCGCCACAGAATAGGAGTTGTTCCATGCTCGACGATGAACGTCAGATTCGCGCACTCGTCGCTACGTGGATGAGCGCCACGAAGAACGGCGACGTCGATACCGTTCTCGGATTGATGAGCGACGACGTCGTGTTCCTGGTTGCGGGCCACCCGCCGATGATCGGCAAGGCCGCGTACGCGGCCGCGTCGAAAACGCCTGCCGGACAAGGTGCGCCCAGGTTCGACGGCACGAGCGAGATCCAGGAAATCACCATCGCCGGCGATTGGGCCTCGATGTGGACGAAGCTCACGGTCGTGGTCACGCCGCCGGGGGGCGCCGCGCCGATCACGCGCTCGGGATATACGCTGTCGATCTTGCGTAAACAGGGAGGCAAGTGGCTGCTCGCCCGCGACGCCAACATGCTTTCGCCGGTCAACGGCTAGGAAGCGCGCATCGATGAACGATGCCTACGTCCACGGCTATCACGCG
>Ga0068860_100006131_pt1 | contig 12091 bp, 13 predicted proteins | sample KBSSwiS32_FD_66597 | JGI IMG/M metagenome (GOLD analysis project Ga0068860, IMG submission 66597) | Switchgrass rhizosphere microbial communities from Kellogg Biological Station, Michigan, USA - KBS Switchgrass S3-2 | ecosystem: Host-associated > Plants > Roots > Rhizosphere > Soil ... | reverse complement strand
GGCGCCGGCTTGGCGCCCGCCCCGACGGCGGTTTTGCGGCCCCGCGTGCGCGTTGGAGCATTGCCGTTGACGCCGCGAAAAAGACGCGAGCCCACGCTCGCCGATGGCGGGCGAAACGCCGCACCAGCCCAGCCGCCGCCAAGAGAGGGGCGCGGTCGGCGGCCTGTCTGGTTTTCAGGATCTTGGGCGCGCCGGTCCGCCCGGCGCAGGCGTGGGGCGGGCGCGCACGGCGCGCGCCCGGGCCTTGTCAGGCGGCGGCCAGCTTCTTGAGCTGGGCGGCCAGGCGCGAGACCTTCCGCGAGCCGGTGTTCTTGTGCACCACGCCCCTGGCGACGGCGCGCATCAGTTCGGACTGGGCCTCGACGAAGGCCGCCGTGGCGCCGGCCGCGTCGCCGGCGCTGACCGCTTCTTCGAACCGCCGCAGGTAGGTCCGCACGCGCGAGCGGCGCGCCTTGTTGACCGCGGTGCGGCGTTCGATCTTGCGGGCGGCCTTCTTGGCGCCGGGGTTGTTGGCCATCGCTGAGCTCTCAAAACGGATCGCGCCCGGAGGGCCGGGCGGGGAAAATCGGAGGCGCGGATATACGGGAAGCGTCCCGCCCGGTCAATGCGCCGGGACGGGGCTCTTCGGCCCGGGCGCTACTGGGCCTTGAAGACGGCCTTCCGCTTCTCGTTGAAGGCGGCCATCCCCTCCTTCTGGTCCTCGAAGGCGAACAGCGAGTGGAACAGCCGCCGTTCGGTCTTCACGCCCTGGCTGAGCGGGGTCTCGTAGGCGGCGTTGACCGCCTCCTTGGCCATCATCACCGCCAGCGGCGACAGGGCCGCGATCTTCTTGCCGGCGTCGAGCGCGGTGGCGATCAGATCGGCGGCCGGGACCACGCGGGAGACCAGGCCGCAGCGCTCGGCCTCGGCGGCGTCCATCATCCGGGCGGTCAGGACCATGTCCATGGCCTTGGACTTGCCGGCGAAGCGCGGCAGCCGCTGGGTGCCCCCGGCGCCCGGGATGACCCCCAGGTTGATTTCCGGCTGGCCAAACTTGGCGGTGTCGGCGGCGATGATGAAGTCGCACATCATGGCCAGCTCGCAGCCGCCGCCGAGGGCGAAGCCGGCCACCGCGGCGATCACCGGCTTGCGGCAGCGCGCCACGGACTCCCAGTTGCGGGTGATGAAGTCTTCCTTGAAGACGTCGGCGTAGGACTTCGACGCCATCTCCTTGATGTCGGCCCCGGCGGCGAAGGCCCGCTCCGAGCCGGTGATCACCAGGCAGCGCACGTCGTCGTCGGCGTCCGCGGCGGCGACGGCGGCGGTCATCTCGTCCATGAGCAGGCCGTTCAGCGCGTTCAGCGCTTCCGGCCGGTTGAGGCGGATCAGCGTCACGCCGTCCGCGGTTTCGACGATCAGCGTCTGGTAACTCATGGCGTCTCCTTCGCGCGCGAGGCCCTGGCCTTTACGGCCCCTCGACCGAATAGCCAAGCGCGCGCAGGCGGGCCGGCAGGCCGCCGGGGCCAATCAGGTGGCCGACGCCCACCACCACCACGCTGCGCCCCGAGCCGTCGAGGCGTTGGCGCAGGATCGGGATCCACTTCGCGTTGCGGTCGGTGAGGAAGCGCTGGAACACCACGGGCGAGGCCCGCTTCAGCGGCTGGATCGCCTCCTTGTCGATGGCTTGCAGGTCGCCTGACATCCACGCCTTGACCAGGTCCGCGAACTGGTCGGGCTTGGTCTCCATCTCCTGCAGGGTTTCCCGCAGCGAGGCGATCTGTTCCTTCAGGGGCGAGCCGCTGAACAGGGCGATCTGTTCGGCGGGGGTCTCGAAGGCCCGCCGCGGCAGCTCGGGCGGCGCCTGGGCGGCCAGGGTCTGTTCGACCCCGGCGTCCGCCGCCCCGCCCCCCTTCAGGTAAGCGGCCTGGGCCATGGCCACCTCGGCGTACCAGGGGGTCAGCCGGTCCAGCAGCGGCAAGTCCACCCCGTAGCGCGCCGCCACCCGCGCCAGCCGCGCCGCGTCGGCCGGCGTGAGCAGGGCCGATAGCGACTTGTCCGGCGGCAACAGGCCGGTCTGCATCGCCAGCCGGGCGGTCTCGGCCTGGCTCATGGGGTCGATCGGCAGCTCAAACCACAGGTCGTCGGCCGACTTGAGCGCGGCGTCGAGCGCCGGCGGCTTCCAGTCGGTTCCCGGGGGCAGGATGTGGACCGACCCGAACAGCACCATCTCGGAATCCGCGTCGCGGACGACCCACACCGGCGGCTGGGCCCGGGCGGAGCCCGCGGCGGCCAGGGCCGCAAGCGTCAGGAGGAGGCGTTTCCACATGCGCCTAAGCTAAGCGCGAGTCGGCGGCTTCGCCATGGTCAGCGCTGGCAGGTCGGGCAATGGAAGGTGGATCGCCCGGCCTGGACGGTGCGCGCGATGGTTCCGCGGCAACCGCCGTTGGGGCACGGCTGGCCCTCGCGATCGTAGACCCGGAAGCGGTGCTGGAAGTAGCCCAGCGCCCCGTCGGCGGCGGCGTAGTCGCGCAAGGTCGATCCGCCGGCCGCGATCGCCTCGGTCAACACCGCACGGATCGCCTCCACCAGCCGCTTCAGCCGCGGCCGCCCGACCTCGCCGGCCGGCCGGAAGGGCGAGATCCGCGCCCGGTGCAGGGCCTCGCAGACGTAGATGTTGCCCAGCCCCGCCACGATCCGCTGGTCGAGCAGCAGGGTCTTGGGGCCCTGCCGGCGGCCCAGGAAGGCGGCGGCCAGGTGGTCGGCGCTGAGCGCGTCGGACAGCGGCTCCGGCCCCAGGTCTGCGAACCACGGGTGCGCGTCCAGGGCGTCCGTCGGGATCAGGTCCATGTAGCCGAACCGGCGCGGGTCGTAATAGGTGACCTTCGCCCCGGCCTCGGTCTCGAACACCACGTGGGCGTGGCGCGGGTCGGGGTCGGCGGCGTAGTGGAACTCGCCCGGCCGCACCGCGCCGGCTGCGCGGGCGATCTCGAAGCGCCCGCTCATCCCTAAGTGCATCACCAGGGTGTCGCCGCGGTCCAGGGCGGCCAGCAGGTACTTGGCCCGCCGCTCCAGCGTCTCGATCACCGCGCCGGACAGCCGCTGCACGAAATCCGGCGGGAAGGGAAAGCGCAGGTCCGGCCGGCGGGTCTCGACCCGCGACAGCCGCGCGCCGGCGAGCACCGGCGCCAGCCCGCGCCGTACGGTCTCGACCTCGGGAAGCTCCGGCATGGCGGCGGTTTGCCCGCAGCCGGCCCCGCGATCAAGGGGCCGCGCGCGGCCAAGCTGGCGCGCGGGGCGGCGGGCGGCTATGAGCGTGGCCCATGACCGGCCCCTCCGCCACCTTCGGCTACCAGGACGTCGACCCCGCCGAGAAGCCGCGGCTGGTGCGCGGCGTCTTCGACCGCGTCGCGCGCCGCTACGACCTGATGAACGACCTGATGAGCGCGGGCGTGCATCGGCTGTGGAAGGACGCGACAGCCGCCCGCCTCAACCCCCAGCCCGGCGAGACCATCGTCGACTGCGCCGGCGGCACCGGCGACATGGCGCGGCGGTTCTCGCGCATGGCCAGGCGCGCCCAGCTCCGCCGCGGCGGCGACGACGCCCGGGTCCTGGTGGTGGATTACAACGCCGAGATGATCGCCGCCGGCCGTGAGAAGGGCTCCGAGCCGGAGATGGCCTGGGCGGTGGGCGACGCCCAGAGACTGCCGCTGCCGGCCGCGAGCGCCGACGCCTATGTGATCTCCTTCGGCATCCGCAACGTCACCGACATCGCCGCCGCCCTGCGCGAGGCGCGCCGGGTGCTGAAGCCCGGCGGCCGGTTCCTCTGCCTGGAGTTCTCCCGGCCGGTGGTCGAGCCGCTGCAGCGCGCCTACGACGCCTTCTCCTTCAAGGTGATTCCGGCGCTCGGCGGCCTGGTGGCCAACGACCGGGAGTCCTACCAGTACCTCGTGGAGAGCATCCGCCGCTTCCCCGACCAGCGGCGGTTCGCCGACATGATCGGCGAGGCCGGCTTCAGCCGGGTCACCTGGACCAACTTCACCGGCGGCGTGGCGGCCCTGCACCAGGGCTGGGCCGTCTAGCCGCATGGGCGGACCCGCGGCCTTCGGGCGGCTGATCGGCGCGGGCTGGACGCTGGCGCGCAACGACGCCCTGCTGCCGCGGGAGCTGGACGCCCTCTATCCGCCCGCTGTCCGCAGCGCCGCGGGCCTGTTGCACCTGCTATCCGGCCGCCAGGCGCGCGAGGGCCGGCCGGGCGAACGGCTGGCCCGGTCGCTGGAACGCCTTGGCCCGGTGGCCATCAAGCTGGGCCAGCTCCTCTCCACCCGCGCCGACATCATCGGCGCCGAATTCGCCGAGGACCTCTCGCGGCTGAAGGACCGCCTCGCGCCATTCCCCACCGACCTCGCCCGTCGCGAGGTGGAACTGTCGCTGGGCCGCCCGATCGGCGACCTCTTCGAGAGCTTCGGCGAGGCGGTGGCCGGCGCCTCGCTCGCCCAGGCCCACGAGGCGCGGCTGATCGACGGGCGGCGGGTGGCGGTGAAGGTTCTGCGCCCGGGGATCGCCCGGCGCGTGGCCGCCGACGCCGAGGTGTTGCGTCTGGCCGCACGGCTGGTCGAGGGGTGGTCGATCCCGGCCCGGCGCCTCGAACCGCGCGCCTTCGCCGAGACCGTGATCCGCGCCACTGAGCTGGAGCTGGACCTGCGGCTGGAGGCGGCCGGCGCCGACGAGCTGGGCGAGGTGATGGGCCAGGACGGCTACATGGCGGTGCCCAAGGTGGTCTGGGACGGGGTCGGCAAGCGCGTGCTGACCCTGGAGTGGGCCCAGGGCGAGCCCCTGTCCTCCGCCGCCGCCCTGGAGCAGGAGGGCCTCGACCGGCGAGGGCTGGCCGACAACCTGATCCGCGCCTTCCTGGCCCAGGCGCTCGACCACGGCGTCTTCCACGCCGACCTGCACGAGGGCAACCTGTTCGCCGCCGCCCCGGCCCAGCTCATGGCGGTGGACTTCGGCATCATCGGCCGCCTGGGCGCCGACGAGCGCCGCTACCTGGCGGAGATCCTCTGGGGGTTCCTGGAACGTGACTACGAGCGCGTGGCCCGCGTCCACTTCGAGGCCGGCTACGTGCCTGCGAAGCACAGCGTGGCGGCCTTCGCCCAGGCGCTCAGGGCCGTGGGCGAGCCGCTGTTCGGCCGCGCCGCCAGCCAGGTCTCCATGAGCCGGGTGCTGACCCAGCTCTTCGAGATCACCGCCATCTACGAGATGCGTCTGCGCCCGGAGCTGGTGCTCCTGCAGAAGACCATGATGACGGTGGAGGGCGTCGCGCGGCGCATCTACCCCGACCACGACATCTGGGCCGCCGCCGACCCGGTGGTGCGCCGCTGGATCCTGCGCGAGCTGTCCCCGGCGGCCCGCATCCGCCGCTTCGCCGGCGAGGCGCTGGACGCCCTGCAGGCGATCCGCAAGCTGGCCCAGGCGCCCGCGCCCGCGGTGGTCGTTCCCGTCGCCCCCCCGAACCCGGGCGGCGCGCTGCTCTGGTTCGCCGTGGGCGCGGTCGTCTCCGGCCTGGCCTTCGTCGCCGCCACGCTGTTGCGGTGAGGCTTCACGTTCTCCTTTCCTGTCCCGCAGAGGACGGGGGAGGTGGCGCGCCCCGAAGGGGGCGTGACGGAGGAGGCGGCCGACGCACTGCAGAACCCGCGCCCCCTCCACCATTCGCTCTTCGGCGACCCGGCCCACGCTTGCGCGCGGGCGTTCGTCACGGCGATCGACAAATCGTTGTCGATCGCATCGGCCTCGCATAGTGCGAGGCCGCGTTCCTCACCCCTCGTCGCGGCCCTGGCTGCGCCGGGCGGTCTCGCGGCGGGCGTCGCGGTCCTTCTGGTCCTGCCAGTATTTCGCGCCCTCGTCGGGCTTGAACATGGTCTTGGGCAGGCCGTCCTTGTCGGCCACGGCGAACACATTGGCCTTGGCGTCGTAGAAGACGGTGTCGCCGTTCGGCCGCGCCATCCGCTCCACGCCGGCCGGCGGGTGGGCGACGAAGTCGTGGGCCTTGCGGACATAGGCCTCGAGGCTGGCCGCCGCGAAGTCCTCGCCGTTGCGCTCGAAGCTGCGGCGCGCGCCCTCCTGCGCCGAATAGCGGCGGGTGGCGGCCCACATGGCCTTGCCGTCCACCTCCATCGCCGGCTCGCCGCGGTGGTCCTCGCGCGGCGCCGCTTCGTCGCCGCCGTCGCGCCGCTCGGACGCTCCCGATGGCGCGCCCGCCTCGGCGAACTGTCGGGGCGCCTCGCGATCGTTGCGCGCCACCGCGGAGGGTCCGTTGTCGCATCCGCTCAAGACCAGCGCCACGCCCGCGGCAATCAGCGCCGCCGGCGCCCATCTCATCCCGGCCATCCCCATGTTCTCCCTGTTGGAAGGCGAAATCTGGAACAAATTATGAACACATGCGGCGGAGCTTGTCGAGTCCCCAGGGTTGCAGTTTCTCGCGCCCGCCCGCGGCGCGCGCAATCCGGCGGGCGCGTCACACGGCGCTCGGCGGCGTTCACCGAATCCAAAGCCGCGCGGCCGAGTTTGTCCTTCGCGGCCATTCTGGCGTAAGGATGCCGCGGTCGCGGAAGGGGCGAGGACCTTTGGACGGGAAACGGGTTCTGCTGATCGTGGGCGGCGGGGTCGCCGCCTACAAGGCGCTGGAGCTTGTGCGGCTGCTGCGCAAGGCGGGCGTCGCCGTGCGGCCGATCCTCACGCGGGCCGGCGCGGAGTTCGTGACGCCGCTGTCGCTCTCCTCGCTCTGCGAGGACAAGGTCTACTCCGAGCTCTTCTCCCTCACCGACGAGGCGGAGATGGGCCACATCGAGCTGTCGCGCCAGGCCGACCTCGTGGTGGTGGCCCCGGCCACCGCCGACCTGATGGCCAAGGCCGCGAACGGCCATGCCGACGACCTCGCCTCCACGACGCTGCTCGCCACCGACAAGCCCGTCATGATGGTCCCGGCGATGAACGTGCGCATGTGGGGCCATGCGGCCACGCGGCGGAACCTGGCGACCCTGCGCGCCGACGGCGTGACCATCGTCGGCCCCGACGAGGGCCCGATGGCCTGCGGCGAGTTCGGCCCCGGTAGGCTGGCCGAGCCGCCGGTGATCTTCGAGGCGGTCATGGCGGCGCTCGCGGGCCCCGCCGCGCGTCCGCTCGCCGGCAAGCGCGCCATCGTCACCGCCGGCCCCACCGCCGAGCCCATCGATCCGGTGCGCCTGCTGACCAACCGCTCCAGCGGCCGGCAGGGCTACGCCATCGCCGAGGCGCTGGCGGCCCTGGGCTGCGAGGTGACGCTGGTCTCCGGGCCCACGGCGCTCTCCGCGCCCCCCGGCGTGCGGCGGGTCTGCGTGGAGACCGCCCGTCAAATGCTGGCCGCCTCCGAGGCCGCCCTGCCGGCGGACGTGGCGGTCTGCGTCGCCGCGGTGGCCGACTGGCGGCCCGAGACCTCCGGCCTCGCCAAGGTGAAGAAGGGCGACGCCTCGCCCACCCTGACCCTGGTGGAAAACCCCGACATCCTGGCGACGCTCTCCAAGTCCAAGGCGCGGCCGAAGCTGGTGGTGGGCTTCGCGGCCGAGACTCACGACGTGGAGGCCTACGCCAAGGGCAAGCTCGCCCGGAAGGGCTGCGACTGGATCGTCGCCAACGACGTCAGCCAGCCCGGCGTGATGGGCGGCGAGGAGAACACCGTGGCGATCATCTCCAGAGAGGGAATCGAGCGCTGGGACCGCGCCGCCAAGGACGAGGTGGCGCGCAGGCTCGCCGCCCGCATCGCCGAGGCCCTGGCGTGAGCCCTGTCATCGCGGTCAAGCGGCTGCCGCACGGCCAGGGCATTCCGCTGCCGGCCTACGAGACCGCGCTCGCCGCCGGCATGGACCTGCGCGCCGCCGTGGCCGAGGACGAGCCCCTGACCCTGCGGCCGGGCGCCCGCTTCCCAGTCCCCACGGGCCTGGCCATGGCCCTGCCGCCCGGGTTCGAGGCCCAGGTGCGGCCGCGCTCCGGCCTGGCCGCCAAGTCCGGGATCACCTGCCTGAACACGCCCGGCACCATCGACGCCGACTACCGCGGCGAGGTGAAGGTGATCCTGATCAACCTCGGCGAAGAGGCGGTGACGATCCGCCGGGGCGACCGCATCGCCCAGATGGTCATCGCCCCGGTCGTCCAGGCCGCCTGGACCGAGGTCGACAGCCTCGACGAAACCGCCCGCGGCGAGGGCGGCTTCGGGTCCACGGGGCATGGCTGAGATCTAAGGCGGCGCGACGAACCCGCGGATGTTCTCGTCGATCGCCTGGGCGACGGCCAGGGTCTTGCTGTCGCCGCCGCGGGGGCCGATGAGCTGGACGCCCACGGGCAGGCCGGCGGCGGTGAGGCCCGCGGGGACCACGGTGGCCGGCAGGTGGCAGGCGGTGGCCAGCGCCATCCAGGCCAGCATCGCCTGGTAGGGCGCTGTCGATCCATCCGACAGCACGAGCTTGCGGCTCCAGCGCTTGCGATGGTCGTGGGGGAAGGCGGCGACAGGCATGGCCGGCGCCAGGATCACGTCGAACCGCTCGAACACCCCCTCCATGGCGTGGCGCAGGCGCATCCGCACGGCGTCGGCGGCGATCCACTCCAGGTGCGTGGCGGTCATGGCCCGCACGGTGGCCAGGCGGCTGAACGGGCCGGGGGACCGCGTCAGCCCGCCGAACGCGCGCGCCCAGCGCATCCGCCGCAGCAGCTTCTCGGGCATGTCCTCGGCCAGGGTGGAGCCCAGCAGGGTGACGTAGGCCTCGAGCAGGGCCTCGGCCTCCACGGGGCTCGCGATCGGCTCCACGACGGCGCCGGCGGCGGCCAGGTCCTTGGCCAGCGCCTCGACCACGGCGCGAACCTGTGGGTCCAGCGGGAAGCCGGGCGCCTCCAGCCACAGGCCGACGCGCAGGCCTGCGAAGTTCGCGGCGGGGGCCCGCGGCGCCATCGGCCCGTCCTCGATCACCGACAGCAGCAGCCGCAGGTCGCGGGCCGAACGGGCCATCGGGCCCACCACGTTCAGATCGCGTTCCGACCAGGAGCCGGGACGCGGCGGCACGTGGCCGTATTGGGAGACCAACCCCCAGGTGGGCTTGTGGGTGAACACGCCGCAGAAGCTGGCCGGCCCCCGGAGCGAGCCGCCGATGTCCGCGCCGATCTCCAGGGCGGTGACCCGCGCCGCCACCGCCGCCGCCGCCCCGCCCGAGGAGCCGCCCGAGGTGCGCGCGACGTCCCAGGGGTTGTTGGTGGTCCCGTAGAGGGCGTTGTAGGTCTGGAAGTCGGCGGCCATCACCGGCACGTTGCTCTTGCCCCAGACCACCGCACCGGCCTGGCGGGCGTGGACGACCACCGTCGCGTCCGTGGACGTGCGCCGGCGCAACGAAGCCAGGCCGGCCGAGGCGGGCATGCCGGCCACGTCGAAGACGTCCTTGACCGTCATCGGCAGGCCGGCGAGGAGGCCCAGCGGCTCGCCCTTGACCCGCCGCTCGTCGATGGCGGTCGCCCGTTCCATCGCCCGCGGCAGGTCCGCCGCCACGATGGCGTTCAGCGCCGTGTGGGTCTCCTCGTGGCGGGCCAGGGCGGCCTTCAGCAACTCCACCGCGCTCACCTGCTTCGCGGCCAGGGCGGCGAGCTGCGCCGTGGCGTCGAGGTCCAGCAGATCCCGCCGTGGCATCAGTGCGGGTCTCGCAAGCCCAGCACGTCCTGCATGTCGTAGGCGCCGGGGCCGCGTCCGGCCAGCCACAGGGCGGCGGCCACCGCCCCCCGGCCGAACAGGCTGCGGTCGCGGGCGGAGTGGGAGATGGTGAGGATCTCGTCCTCGCCGGCGAACACCACGCTGTGCTCGCCCACGATGCCGCCGCCGCGCAGGACGGAGAAGCCGATCTCGCCCGTCCTCCGCTCGCCGGTGATCCCGTCGCGGGCGCGCACGGCCACCTTGTCGAGGGCGACGCCGCGCCCGCCCGCCGCCGCCTCGCCCAGCATCAGGGCGGTGCCGGACGGCGCGTCCACCTTGCGCTTGTGGTGGGCTTCGAAGACTTCGATGTCGAAGGCCTCGGGGGGCAGGGCGCGGGCGGCCTGGGCCACCAGGCCCATGAGCATGTTCACGCCCAGCGAGAAGTTTCCGGCCCGCAGCACCGGGATCTTCGCGCCGGCGGCGGTCACCGTGGCGAGCTGGGCGGCGTCGAAACCGGTGGAGCCGATCACCAGCGCCGGGCCGCCGCGCGCCGCGCAGCGTTGCGCCAGGGCCGCGGAGGCCGCGCCCGTGGAGAAGTCGATCACCACCTGGGCTGCGGCGAGCGCGGTGTCGATATCCACGAGGCTCGGGTCGGTGGCGTCCGCCCGGTCGAAGCGCGCCACGAGGTCCGCGTCCTCGCGCGCCTCCACCAGGGCGGAGACGGTGCGGCCCATGCGGCCGAGGGCGCCGGCGACGGCGATCCTGACGGGCGGGGTGGTCAAGCGGGCGCTCCGGATGTGACGCGAACCCGCTACATCTCCCCGGCCGGGCCGTCGGGTCAACACGCTACAGCGGGTATTCGGCTTCGAGGCGGTAGGCGGAGCCCTCGGACGTGCGCCAGCTCGAATAGAGGCCGAAGCGGCCGACGGTGAAGGCCTCTTCCCGGAAGAGGTTGTGCGCCTGGATCCACTCGGCGACCTTCGCCGGGTCGGGCCGACGCAGATAAGCCAGCGTGACATGCGGACGATAGGCCTTGCGCTCGGTCTTCAGGCCCGAGCGCCGGGCGGCCGTGGCGCAGGACCCGGCCAGGCGCTCCAGCGCCGGGCCGGCGACCACGCCGGCCCAGACGGCGTGGATCTCCGCGCCCTCGCCGAACGCGCCCACGCCTTGCAGCGCCAGGTTCAGCGGCTGGCCGCCCACCGCCGCCAGGGCGGAATCCAGGTCCCGGGCCACGTCCTCGCGCACCTCGCCATAGAAGCTCAGGGTCACGTGGAAGGCCTCCTGCGGCCGCCAGCGCGCGCCGGGCAGCCCTTCCTGCAGATCCGCCAGCCGCTCTGCGACGTCCGACGGGATGGCCAGCGCGGTGAACAGCCGGATCATGCTTTTTTCTTAGCGGGGCGACGCTGTGAATGCACGAATGCGGGGGCGCGGTAATCAACAATTCAACTGACGTGACTGTAATCTCGGACGTCTTGCGCCAACGCCGTAAGACCACGATATTACGCAAGCGTCCGCCATGGACGCGCATCACAAGGGCTATGCCTCAAATGAGCGACCTCAACCGCGGCTATGCGCGCACGGTCCCCGCGGACCGCGTCGACATGTCGGTGGACGCAGGCCTCCGCAGCTTCATGCTCGGCGTCTACAACAAGGTGGCGCTGGGCCTCGTTCTCTCCGCCGCCCTGGCCTACCTGACCGGCCAGTTCGCCCCCATCCGCGACCTGCTCTACATCCAGACCGCGCGCGGCTATGGGATGACCCTGCCGGGGATGATCATCGCCTACGCCCCTCTGGCGGTGGTGCTGTTCGGCATGTTCGGCATGCGCAACGCGACGCCCCGCTCCTCGGGCGTCTATTACTGGACGCTGGTCTCGCTGCTGGGCGCGGGCCTGGGTGGGATCACCCTAGTCTACACCGGCGCGTCGATCGCCACGACCTTCCTGATCACCGCCACGGCCTTCGGCGGCCTGAGCCTGTTCGGCTACACCACCAAGAAGGACCTGACCGGCTTCGGCAGCTTCCTGATGGTGGGCCTGATCGGCCTGGTCGTCGCCATGCTGGTGAACATGTTCCTGCACAACTCGATGATGGACTTCATCATCAGCATCATCGGCGTGCTGATCTTCGCCGGCTTGATCGCCTGGGACACCCAGCGCCTGAAGATGACCTACTACGACCTGGGCGGCGACCAGGCGGCCATGGGCGTGGCCACCAACTTCGGCGCGCTCAGCCTCTATCTCGACTTCCTGAACCTGTTCATGTTCCTGCTGCGCCTGTTCGGCGATCGTCGCTAAGCGACGCCGGACCCTACGAACGAAGAGCCCCGGCGGGCGACCGCCGGGGCTTTTTCGTCGTCAGTCCACGACCCTGAACCTGGCGCGTTCGAAGACCTTCAGCACCTGGTCCAGGTCG
>Ga0068860_100006130_pt1 | contig 12092 bp, 12 predicted proteins | sample KBSSwiS32_FD_66597 | JGI IMG/M metagenome (GOLD analysis project Ga0068860, IMG submission 66597) | Switchgrass rhizosphere microbial communities from Kellogg Biological Station, Michigan, USA - KBS Switchgrass S3-2 | ecosystem: Host-associated > Plants > Roots > Rhizosphere > Soil ... | reverse complement strand
CGTCGGCCGTGAGATGCGGGGAGCGATTGATATAATCGCTTTCCCATGATTCCCTCATCCTACAAGCCGAAGAAGAAGTTCATGGAGCTGGCGATCGCCGAGGCGAGACTTGCCGGCGATCGCGGCGACTACCCGATAGGCGCCGTCATCACCCGGGTGGCGCATGGGCGGGAGGTCGTGATCGCCAATGCTGGAAACCGAGTGAAAACGTCCGGATCGAGCATCAAGCACGTCGAACTGGAAACCCTGAAGTATGTCTCCAGCGGCTATGGCCGCTACCTGCCGGACTTCGTGCTCTACACGACGCATGAGCCGTGCGCGATGTGCGCCGGGGCGGCCGTCTGGGTCAAGATCGGGGCCGTGGTCTACGGCGTTTCGCAGGAAAACATCGATGCCTACGGCCGGAAACACGGCGGGGAATACTACAAGTGGCGGGCTTGTCTGATTCCGTGCGAGTTCGTGTTCGAGAAGGGCAACCATCCGATTCCTGTCGTGGGCGGCTTCCTGAAGCGGGAATGCGAGAAACTGTTCAGGTACAAATTGAATCATGATTCAAGCGATCGCCTGTAGCCGGCAGCTGTTTCCATGCTCCTTGATCGGCAAGCAGAGTGTCCATCACGACCAGGCGGTCCTGGCTATCGCCCATGCCGCACGAACCAATTAGGGGGATGGAGGCAGGCATTCCTTTTGCTCTGCCCCAGTCCCATGTTCAACGTCCCAGCGCTTTGCGAATCCGCGCCAGGTGATGCCAGCTGTGGCGCAGCGCATGATCCTCGATCACGAATTGAGCAGTAACGGGCGCGCCGTAGCTCAAACCAAACGGCGCCGCAGCGTCCAGTTGCTCATCTGTAAACTGTCGTACCGCGGCAGCAGCTGCGCGGCTGTTCTGCTTCAGGAGTTCAAGGGCGGCCGTCTTCGTCGCTGATGCCTGGTCCGCGGCATGCTGGGCATTCAGCCCGGCAACGACTTCCCAGGTCACTTCGGCAACGGGTGTTCCGCGCGCAATCGCCTTGGCCAGGTCAATTTCAATGGGATAGACCGCAGCAACATGGTGTACGACAACTCCGACGCTACGAGTGTCCGTCGGCGAAACCGGGATGCTCCATTCCGCTTCGGAAAGATCCTCGACAAATGCAGCCAGGCCCTCCGCGCCTTCTTCGATGCGTTGGGCAAGCGCTTCCGAACGAGCGCTCGTCTTAAGCTCTTTGGACTCATTGATGGACTGTGTTTCTTTGGTAATTGTGCTCATTACATCCTCCTTCTGGGACGTAGTGTGCGGTTTGCGGGAGATTATTGCTTGACTGATCGGCCTCCATGCTTTGCCGGAACGCTGAAATCTTGGCGGGAGAGCGGAAGGAAGCGCGCGCCGGGTATTTGCTCCAGCCCACGGCGCTTGTCAACGAAGCTTACATTCGGCTCATCGACTGGAAAAACGTCACGAGGCCGCGAGATCCGTAAACAGGTTTTAACAGTCAAGCATCAGACCGAGCGAGCTTCCGCCATTAACGCTTCGATCTCCTGAACACCCTTGACGCACGCGCGTGTCAATACCTCAGGCTTGCCGTTAGTGACGAGAACATCGTCTTCGATGCGGATGCCGATGCCGCGAAAACGACCGGGGACATCCTTCCGATCGCGGGCAATGTAGAGTCCGGGTTCAACCGTGAGAACGCAGCCGGGCTGAAGCTTCACCCACTTGTCGCCGTGACGGTAATCCCCGACGTCATGCACGTCCATGCCGAGCCAGTGGCTTGTGTTGTGCATGTAGAACTCGCGATATGTCCTGGGAGCTTTGTCTTTGGCGGGATCCTTTCGCTTCGCCTGAACATCGTCTTCCCATTGTTTTTGCGTGGCGATGATTTCCGAGGGCTCGCCTTTGAGCAAGCCCATGTCCACCATGCCCTCGGTCAGCACTTCGACAGCTTTGTTGTGGACCTCGCGAAAACCGACACCGGGCTTGCACATGTCGATGGCTGCCTTTTGCGCCTTGAGCACCCAGTTGTAGACCTCGGCCTGGGGTTCACTGAATTTGCCGTTCACAGGCCACACGCGTGTGATGTCGGCAGAGTAGTAGCCGTATTCGCAACCGGCATCGACGAGCAACAGATCGCCGTCCTCAAGCGCGGCGTTGTTCTCGTGGTAGTGCAGGATGTTCGCGTTGTCGCCGCCGGCGACGATGCTTCCGTAACCGTTGCGGTGACAGCCTCGCTTGCGGAAGACGTATTCGATCTCCGCCTGGACTTCGAATTCGTGCATTCCCGGACGTGTCCGGCTCATCCCGTGGTTATGGCCCTCGGCCGCGATCGCGCAGCTCTCACGCAAATAACGGAGGTCGTCGTTGTTCTTGATCAGGCGCAGTTCGCTCAAAATGCTACTGGGGTCCAGGATTTCCAGCGGCGCGTTATAACCTGCGCGTTTCATCTGCCGGACTTGATTCAGCCAGTTCGTAAAACGCGCGTCCTGCGCGGCGCTTTCACCAAAATGCCAGTACGCGCGCGTTTGGTCGCGAAGGTACTCGGGAACCTTCGCATCGATCTCTTCCGTTGTGTATGCCGCGTCCGCGCCGTATTGGGCTTTGGCGCCTTCGGGCCCGGCGCGCCGTCCATTCCAGATCTCCATGACCTTGTCGCGTCGGGGTACGAACAGCACGAACTCATCCTTCACATTGCCCTTGCCCAACACGAGCAGCGAGCCCGGCTCTTCAAAGCCGGTCAGATAGAAAAAGTCGCTATGCTGCCGGTAGTCATAGTGAACATCTCCGTTGCGGATGAACTCGGGCGCCGATGGAATCAGCGCAACGCCGTCCTCCATTTGTTTGAGAAAACGCTTTCTGCGGCGCTGGAATACAGCGGGATCAAATTCGTAAGCCATTGTCACTCCACTCAATCAAAGTATTGCCGGATCATTGAATTTGAAAATACTCCTTTGGGATCGAGTTGCTTTCGAAGGGTGCGGAACTTGTCGAGCGAATCGGGATACATCGCTTCAACTTCGCTGCGGCGCAACGAGAAGCATTTTCCCCAATGCGGCCGTCCGCCAAGATCCTTCATCAGCGGTTCGACGCGGCTGAAGACCTCGTGCGCATTCGGCTGCGTACTGACGCCGATGTAGCAAACATCGCGGCCGCGAGCCGGGCTGAGGAGGCTCTGGTCCTTCGCCACAAAACGAACTTCGACGGGCAAGGTGGTCGCGATGTCTCCTTCCTCGAAGATTGTCCGGAGTCCGCGCAGCGCTTCGGGCGCCTTCTCTGCAGGAATCGCATACTCAAACTCGCGGTGAAACACGGGAAGCAGGGGAATCGTAATCATTTTGTCCCATCGCCCCTTCCGCGTGAGGAATTTAGTGAAGGTTTTCGTGGGGAACAGTTTCGAAAGAACATTCAGAATGTCGTTCGTATCCATGGGCAACGCGCCGTCGGAACCCGGGCTGGCGGGTGTTCCCGCCTGGCCAAGCAGACCGGGCGGCGTGCCGGGCGGATTCATTGTCACGACAATTACATTATCCTTCGGGCCGAATGGCGCTACCAGCCACCACACCAGGAATCGATGATTCTCCTGATTGAGAACATCGAGCTTGTCGATCACGTCGTTGAACTTGCAGAAATAAGTTGTGTTCTCGAGATCGTACAGGGGAACGCATTGAATCGTGACCTGCGTCACAATGCCAAGCGCGCCGATGCTGACGCGCGCCGCGTTAAGCAGATCCGTGTCGTTCTCCGTAATGTTCAGAACATCGCCGGTACCCGTTACCAGGCGCATTCCTATAATCGACGTGGAAAGGTTCTGGAAACGAACGCCTGTGCCATGTGTCCCGGTCGAAATAGCACCTGCGATGGATTGTTCCGTGATCGATCCGATGTTGCGCAATGCCAGCCCATCCAGTGCGAGCATTTCGATGAGGTCCTTCAGACGCACCCCGGCCTGGACCGTGAATTGATTCTTCAGGACGTCGGCTATCAACGCCTTGTTGAGCTTGTCTAATTGGAGAAGAGTCTTATCCGTCACTACGAAGTCAGCCCAGGAATGACCGGCACCCGTCGTGCGGATGCGACCTCCTGTAGCCGCGGCGTCTTTGACGAGGTTGACGACTTCCGCCTCGTCCTCGGGCTGGCTAAAGCGGTCCGGCTTGAAACTCAGAGTCCCGGCCCAGTTTCGAAAATTGTGATTGGTTTCAAAGCTCGCCATGGGGTCGCCTCCTTAATGGATTCAGGATGGTAACTCACGAGTGCCCGCGTAGGGCTGGGGAAACTGGCGGACCCTGCCGCCGCAATGAGAGGGTGTGAAGCCCCAACGTTTGCTATTTTCGGTGGGGAAACGATACACTCGCCGCAAGTTTCACCACGAGCCAGTCTCTTGATACCGGACGTGACGTCAGAGGGCCATCAACGACTCCTTTGTCGTGATGGTATTGTCCTTCCATCCTCCAGGCGTACACAGTACGCATCATTTAGGACTGCACTGTACGTATCCATAAAGCGCGCACAGAGTGGCGATTAGCATCATGAATCGCCCCTGAGCCGACACGCAGACAACACCAGGTTCAACCAAAGTCCGAAATGGAGGAACAAATGAAAGCAAGAGTTGCAGCTGTTTTTCTGATCGTGTTCGTTGTTGTTGCGATTTCATCCCTTGTAGCCTGGGCTCAAAAGGGCGATCTGACTCATGGACAAGCCGGTGCTCCTACCGCATCTGTCGATTTCGGTGTGCTGGCTTTGGCGCCGATAGGCCCGCCGCCGTGCCTGCAAACCGGGACAATCGGTGGGCCGACCGACCCGTGTGCCTACCTTCTCCACCACCTCACGCCCGAGGAAACGACGGTTACCAGAAATGGCGAAGTCACTTTTCAGATTCACGGGGGCGGCCACGGCCTGGCGATCTACGAGGTCAGCAAGGACACGACCCGCAATGAGATTGGACAGTTGCTTTGTCCGGGTGACGATCCCAGTACCATCTCAAATCCGACACTCCACCAGTGTAATTTGAGCCCGAACGCCAATCTTGCGCATGTCGTGTCTGACGGCCACGGTGATGTCGTCATTGTTGCATCACCTAATGTGACCAACGCCCATCCGGACAACCGCCTGTGGTATGTACCGGGCAGGCTCATGTCTGCGGGCGGAATGCAGTTCCTCAATGGCGGTACGATCCCGGCCGGCCCTGCATCAAACGGTCAGCTGATCACATACCAGTTCCTGAAAACCGGCCGGTATCTGGTTATCTGCATAAACCGGACTCACAGTCTCAATGATTGGATGTTCGGTTTCGTGAACGTTGTTGGTGAAGGAAAGAACTAATAAAAATCGGGGCCAGGCACGGGGAATTAGGGGACGGACTACTCAACCCCAAACTCGCAATACAAAGTTTGGGGGTTGAGTAGTCCGTCCCCTAATTCCTCACCGTGCCTGGCCCCGATTTTTGCTAGCGCTTGTCCAGTCCGTTTTCCGCGAGGAACTTCGACAGCAGATCCGCAACGGCGACGTTGTTCATGTCGGCAAAAGGGATATGTGTGTTGCCCTTGAGGCCGGCGTCGGGCAACATCAGCACCTGCGCCTTGCCGCCGTACTTGTTGATCTTCTCGGCGAAAAGCTTCGACAGCTTGACGTAGTTCGTAGAGTTCGCCGACTTGTCGGTATTGTCGCCCCAGACCATTTGCATCGGGACCTTCGTCAGTTTCTTGAACTCCTCGAGCGGCACTTCGATGGGACCGAATCCGCCCACCGGTCCTCCAGGGCCTTCACCCTGCGGATAGACGTAGCCAACATTCTCGTACATCACAATGGCGGCCATATTGTTCGTCTTGAGTGCCGTCAATATCGCGCGCATGCCACCGGCGGAATTGGTGAGCGCGACGCTTGGCCCGATCTTATCCAGCAACTTCGCCGCGGCATCCGACTGCATCTGCGCATTCTCGACGGTGTCGAACTCAAGGTAGCGTGCTCGTGACGCCTGGTTCCAGGCCTCGGCGTCTTTCGTCGGGAACTGCACGCCGTCGAACCAGTTCGGGTACTGCGCGCCGAATCGCCATGCGATGAAGTTTTGCTGGTCCCGGCCGATGCCCGGCTCGTAGGTATGTTCCGTGCAGCCCCAGTTGGCGCGGCCGACCTGAGGGCCGTCCCAGATGTAGACGGGATAGCCGCGCCGCAAGAAGATGCTCTGATAGCCTTCGCCGCCATCCCAGCGATTCAGCCACGCTGTCGCGGCTGCGCTGTGCCACATCACGAGGTTAATGCGGCGTGGATTCACCGGAATCTGGTAATCCACATAGCCGTGATCGCAGTGCAGCGATCGCGCGTCCGGATCGCCCAAAACCTTGCCACCGATCGAAAAGGAACCCTGCTTCTGGATCGTGATCGGTGCGCCGGTTCCCTGACGCTGAGCCTGCGCTGCAACGTAGCCGGCCGCGAGGGCGGCCATCGCCGCAACTACGACGAGGCCGACGCGTAGACGAGAACGGTGACTGCCGGCAGACATATCCGGTGGTGTGTGTCGCTCGAAATAGTTCCGCATGTTGTTCATGATGCCGCTATAGAATCGGCAAGCTCTCCAGCACCAGCGCGGCGCACATCACAAACACGACTGCGCGTTACGTCCACAGTGCGGATGTCAAGTGGGCTCCGGAGGCGAGAGTTCTCTCCTTATTGTGTCGGCGCCCCGACGGAAGATCCTCCGATAAACACCTTCTTACCGTCAGGCAGTGTGATATCGCGTCCGTTGGCCCTGTGCGATCCGTCCTTGGCCTGGTAGCCATCGATGAGCAGCTCTGTCCCTGCGGGCAAGGAATCCTTCGTGATTCCCATCCGGAACAACGTATTCGGGGTTCCGCCCTCGATCGCCCAACTGACGACTTTGCCGTCCGGCTCTTTGACGTCGATGTGAATCCACGAATGTGGATTGATGAGCTCCACCTTCGTCACGACGCCCCGGAGCTTCACTGGCTTGTTCGCATCGAACTCCGCAGTGAATGCATGATGCGACCACAAAGGCATCGCGGCGAAGATCAGCACCGCCGCAATCGTTAGAGCAATTCCTGTAGGTCCGCGCATGGGATCCTCCTTAGTAAATGACTACCGGGGCGTCCCGGGCGTTCTTGCCCCGGCTGCCGCCTTTTCTTCAGCACGAGCTCCGGAGAGAACGCCGGCGATACTCGAGTTGCCCTCGTGGCAGGCATACTCGTACATCAGTTCGTGGTTCTTCCACATCGGGATCTCAACGGTCCAGGGCCGCGCGAACGATGATGGATCCTCGACCGTGAATCTGTAAAGAAGCGTATCTTCAGATACGCGGGTGAATCTTTCGGTCAGCCGCATGTTCTCGCTCGAGCCTCTGAAGTTGGTCTTGTCCGTGAAGTTCGTCGTCACGACGACGAGCGTATCGCCTTCCCAGTGGCCTCGCGAATCTCCGCGGTACTGCCGGATGTTTTTCGGGAGAGGGGGCCGCGCGTCAACACCAGAGACCGGAACGACGCGCGCGTCGTGAATCATCTCACTGACGAGGGCGACCTGATCCGGAGTCTGCACAACCTGGACATTGTTGTTGTAGGCGCCCGGCAGCATGGGAACGCCGCCACTGCCAAACATAATGCAGCGCTCTCCCAGCGGCCGATCTTCCGGGCCGTCGTAGGGTCCACGGCCGCTGTTTCGCCTCGCTGCGGCGCGATCTGCAGCGCGGCGTTGAGCTTCCTGAGTCAGCGGTGGGATTTTGCCATCGGGTGGGTCCACCACAAGCGACGTTCGGCGCGTGGAAACGACTTTGGTTCCGCGATCCCACCAGAAGTCGTTGTAGGCGCGCCCCACGTCCTCCGCGGCTGTGCCGTCGCGGCGATCCCTGTTGTTTTCCTGCAGGAGGCGTTTCTCGTAGGCTACCGCTTCCTGTTCGGTCATGAACTCCTTTCCTGCAAATTCCGCGGGTCGCTCCACGGGAGTAATCGTCGCGTAGCTCCAGATTCCCTGCAGGTCCGGTTTGCCATCGGGAGTCCTCGGAGCTGTCCACGTCTTTTGCGCGACGCTTTGCGCAACGACAGGAACGGATGCTGCCGGTGCGAACGCGATCGCTGCCAGAACCGCGGTCAGGACGATGCCTCGTATGGTCATAGGAACCTCCATTCTCGTCTCACCTGGCGACAGGCTTCCGAAGGTGGCCATAGAGCAGCTCCTCCGAAAACTCGACGCACTTGAATTCCATCAGCTGCGCATCCTTTTCAACTCGTCGATACAAGCTCATGCTGATTTTCCACGGACGCGAAAATGTCTTGGGATCTTCGATGGTCGCTTCATAGAGCAGATGGTCCGGGCCCGTGCGCGTGTACCGCTCGATAACGTGCAGCGCGTCGCTGTGGAAATTTCCGGCACGGTCGAACCACGTCTGGTCGTTAAGACTCGTCACATCCACAACCAGAGTTTCGCCTTCCCAGCGGCCCACCGACCATCCCATCCAGGAGTCCGCCGGCGCTGGACCGGGATTTTCCATGTAGATGGTCCGGACGGCGCCCGCATATTGGTAGGCCATCAGAATTGTTTTCTCGCTCTGAACCATCTGAAAGGGCTGCGGCATGTACGTTGCGCGGGGCACTCCGGGCAGATAGCACTTCGCCTCGGGATCCAGTGTCTGCCGGTTCTTGTAGTTCTCAGCTTTTTTCGCCGCCGCCTGAGGCAGGTAGGGAATCGTTCCACCTTCCACAATGCCCATTCCCGGAGGTGTCGCTCCGATCGCGCCCGTCACAGCAATCGCAGGCGCCGCGGCAGCGTGCGGCTCGATATCCCAGTTCGCATCGCCGAATGCCTGCCAGATGCCGTTGAGATTCGGTTTGCCGTCCGCCGTTCTCGGCGCCTTGTACGGGGTTGTATTCTGAGCCACCAGAAGAGTCGTACACACCGCCGTCAACGCGATAGCCACCGCGACTACGTTCCGCACCCAAGCCGTGCGTAAAACTCGAGGGCATGACTTGGGGGGCAATCGGTAACGCGAAAAACGGTTTGTGTGGGTTGTTCGAGAGATGTTCATAAGACTCCCCCTTTGTTCGGGAAAAGTCCGCTACACATGGTACGGCATCGTCTGGCACGTATGGACTTGTCCCATCCAAGAATGACTTCCCATCCGTTGCGCGTATGGCGCCAACGAAAAACGAGGCCTCGATTTCTTTCGCTCAGGACTTCCGTGTCAGATGCATCGACGAGCCAGGTAACGTTGCCTGGAGAATAGGCGGTTTAAGCAATGCCCGGCAAGTAGAAATGGTGTCGATGGTTGCCGAACTGCGCCATTTTCTAGGCGCCGACGTTCGGAAGTATGCTCTGCCGTTCCGGCAGTGGGGCCTTTGAAATTACTCGGGCTATAATGGCGCCGAGGTATCAAAGATGAAGCGGGCAATTCTGGTCGTTTTGGTGCTCATTGGCACAATCGCTGTATCAAGCGCGACGCAAGTTAGTCCGAGCGCAGAACTGAAGCATATAATGATCACTACGCCGGAGGGACCCAATATAGGTCTGGCGGCAACCGCAATCCAACGCCAAGCGCCTGCAATGAACATAATCCAACTAAAGGGAAGCGTGGAGATCCGAACGAAAGATATGACTCTGCGCGCCGACGAGGCCGAGTACAACCAGGATACAGGCGAGATTGAAGCGCGTGGCGCTGTTCACATTAAGCTTGAGACGGATCGCTGAAGCGTGCGTGGACTTCACTGCGAATTTCCAGACCTACAACGAAGAAGAAGATCCTCATCAAACCGTCGTTGATCCAGAATGAAGATCTCGATGAAACGCGTGGCCTCCGAAAGTAAACCCCATGGGGGCGTGCCACAGCTCGGCATACGACGTTCCCCAGGGTGAATTCGCCCAGATCAGCGCGATAGCCGCGGTCATGATCAACAGGATTCCACTCGAGGGAAATCCTCGTCACTTGGTGGGCTTGAGCCTCTTTACCCGCAGGCCCTGCTTCGCGCCCTCTCCAGAAGAGAAGCCTTGCGTCTGCTTGTCCAGGAAATCGACAGAGTAGATCATCATTAAGAGAGGACCGATGGAAGGCGGTTAAGAATTCATTCACTCATGTGAAGACTTCACGGGTAACCACTTCTGTGAGAGGGACGCAATCCCGATTGCAATGGTGGACACGAGCATCAACACGAGTGATGGCGGCTCGCCAACTGAAAAGGTGTATTCAAGGCGTGAAAGCAGCAAGAGAGCGCCGCAGGGAGTCAGACACCTGGTTCCCGTAACCGTGCCTTGGCCGACTATGTCGTACTGGTTGCCCCCGACGAGCAGCTGGCCGGTCGCCGTGAACGGCACAGCCGCCACGAATGGAGTGTTGATCGGCCAATTGGCAGGCATCGCGAAGCCGGGGCTCGTGAGCGTGATATCGCCACAAGACACAAAATCGCTGCCATAACAGTGTTCAGTTCCGACCCGTACATCAGCAGTTCCACGAAAAAGTCCGGTATAAAACGGTATCGACAGCAGGAAGGGCTCAACACCGAAGGCGCGACTGAATTCAAAGGAAGCTGGTTCCTGGGTCTGATAAACGGAGAAGTCATTCCTGCCAAAAGATATTACGGACCCTTCGCCGCCGGGTCCGACCTCCGAATTCAGGACGGCGCTACCTGAGGTAATCGTCAGCGTCGTCGCGTTTGCCGAATCTGGCAGCAGCGTAACCAGAGCAATAACCAGAGCGACCGTAGTCTTCATCATCTTTCCTCTATGGCGCGTTCGGATTTCTCAGCTTTTCTATCAGTTTCCTACTTCGTCTGCGGGCTGACGTTCGGGTTTACCCTATGTCCCCTCATTCCCTGCATCATTCCCTGCATCATGTCAGTCATCATGGAGCATTCGCCCTTCTGCATCGTTTCAACGTGCGCTCGAACTTGCTTCCTGAACTCTGCTAACTTTGCGGGGTCTTTAGGCGTGAGTGTAAGGCGAGCGCCATTTTCAATGACTTCATACTTGATGGTGCCGGGCATCATCTGGCCCTGCATCATGGCGGCGCTGGGACGATCGGCGTTCGTGCTGTGCATTGTGGCCATCTGGTCCAGGCGTTTGCGCAATTCAGCGACGTTCTCAGGTTTTGTGGTGAACGAGAGAGCCACGCCAGTCGCCGTGTCCGCAATGCTGATCGAGGTTCCCTCCAGCCTCATAGGGCAGTTCATCATCGACATGGCCTGCATACCCATCTTTGGCGTTTTATCTGTATCCTGCATGCCGGTAGCGAAGACCACGACGGCCACTAACATCGATAGCATCGCAATTTTCTTCACAGTGCCTCCTTAGAGGAAAATCAGTCTTCAATGTGAGATCAGGGCACGTCCCGTTCCACTTGAAGTCCGTCGCTTTGCCCTTTCGACACTCATGTTTTGCGCCACTGTTTCCTGGAGTTCCAGCCGAAACGCCCGCTGTCCCACTCCCATGTCACTCCGCATTCCACAGCGTGCTGTGACAATGTGTCGGAAACCCACGGAATTGGATCCGTCGGTTCGCTCACTTGTCTTCAAGGCGGCTAGCTGTGGTTTCTTTTGTCGCGACGTTGTCCCAAGTGAAAGGTGGAGACCTCGACTGCCGTTTCTTCTGCTTGGACCTACGTGCTCTGAGCAAACGAACTTGATTGTCCTTATCCGCTTCATCGTTAGCCCTCGGCTACGAAGTCAACGGAAGGCCGATTGCCTCTCTCGGGTGGGTATAGATGCCTTAGACGGTTTCCGCAAAGGAGAACGGCAATGAGAACAACAGATCAAGAGGAAGGCGCGTGAGGGTTGGTGTTGCAAGCTGCACGTGGAATCAGTTCTAGCCCGGAGCAAGCTTTCAAAGCAGGGTCCAGTTCGATCAGGCCGCTGGTGTGAGTCAAAGATTCTTGATTGACTTGCCAGTTTGGCAACGACGGATTCCGTCGCATGCTCACATCAGTCATTTCGACACTGCTCTTGCGGTCAGCGAGTGTCTCTCGGACTGAATGACGTGTGCGCGACTCTTCACTTGGCTGTGCCAACTCAATTCGACTGAGATTCTGGGGAAAATGCATGTAGCAAGTTAGGAACGCCGAGTGCGGTGGCGTCGATGAAGGGAATTTTATGAGAGTCCTAATCGCTTATGACGGCTCAGTGCATGCCATGGC
>Ga0068860_100006123_pt1 | contig 12100 bp, 12 predicted proteins | sample KBSSwiS32_FD_66597 | JGI IMG/M metagenome (GOLD analysis project Ga0068860, IMG submission 66597) | Switchgrass rhizosphere microbial communities from Kellogg Biological Station, Michigan, USA - KBS Switchgrass S3-2 | ecosystem: Host-associated > Plants > Roots > Rhizosphere > Soil ... | reverse complement strand
TCTGCTCATGGTCGCGCAGGGCGTCCGGATGCGCCATCATATGGGCCGCGAGGTGCAGCGTAAGCTGGCGAATGCGCGGAGAAATCTCGCCCGACGGTTGCTCGAAGAAGCCGGGCGCGCCGCTAGCGGCCCATCCCGGCCGGAACTCCTTCAGCCATTTGGGCTCGATATAGAGCGCCAGGATCAGGGTTCGCGGCCTGTTGACGTCATGCACGTAGGCGTGCGGCTTCCACCCGTCGACGAGCACAGCCGTCATGTCCGTAAGCGGATAGACCCGGTCGCCAACCAGGAACTGCGTGTCGGCACCTTCGACCTTGAGCAGGACATGGCAGTGATGATGGGCATGACGGACCAGCGAACGGTCCATGTCGAGCAGTGCGACCCTGCCGAAAGCACCATGAGCGATGCGCAGGGCCGTGGACATCAGGACTTCCCTCGAGCCATTGCGATGCGGAATGATCTGGTTCCCGAAGTGCCAGTATAACCGGGATCGGGCGCCGACGCCATTCTTGCGTATAGATTCAAGATGCAGTCGTGCTGCGGCAATTGGCTCATGACCGGACCTCCGCCAGAATTCGCGCGAAGGCGGCGTTCGGATCGGCTTGCAAAGCCGCGGCCAGATCGACCTGGTCCTCGCCCTTCACACGTATCCGCTTGAAGGCGAGCTCGGGCGCATCGACGGGCGCGGTCGCGTCGAGGCCCATCTTTGCGCTGATACCATCGTTCGAGGTCGGATCCAGCTTGGAGCCGAGCGCGCCCGCAACGACCAGCAAATCCCGGTCTGCCTGAAAGCGAGTGGCCACTGCCCATTCGATCTCTTCGGAAGAGCTGATGTCGACGTCCTTGTCCACCACGACCACCTGCTTGATGTCGTAATGGGCCCCGAACGCCGACATCATGACGTTCTTCGGCTCGCCATCGTTAGTCTTGTCCATCTTGATCGCAAGATGGTAGCGGCAGGTGCCGCCGCGCGTGAGGCGGACATCGAGCACATTGGGAAAGCTGCGCCGCAGATGCTGGAGCAGCGTCGCTTCGCGCGGAACGCCGCCGAGGATGAGGTGCTCGTAGCCACCGCCGACGATCGTGTGGAAGATGGGCTGCGCTCGATGCGTGATCGCGTCCACCTCGATCACCTCGCGATTGGCACGGGGGCCGTAATATTGCGGGAATTCGCCAAATGGTCCCTCCGGCTCGCGCACACCGGGCAGGATTCGTCCTTCGATCACGATTTCCGCGTGCGCGGGAACGCGCACCGAATTGGTCCGGCATTTCACGACGTCCACCGGTTCGCCGAGCAGCGCACCGGCAATCGCCATTTCGTCCTCGTCCAGTGCAGCGATCGCCTGCGAGGCCAGCAGCAGGACCGGATGAGCGCCGATGACGATCGCGATTTCCAGCGCCTGCCCCTTCTTTTCCGCGATGCGATAGTAGGAGAACGTGTGGCGCGGAAGCAGCAGGACGCCGATACGGTTCGGGCCGCTAATCTGGCAGCGGTGGATCGAGACGTTCTGGACGCCGGTCTCCGGATTGCGTGCGATCAGCAATCCGGCCGTGATATAGGGCCCGCTGTCGCGCTCATTGTGCTTGGGAATCGGAAGCTGGCGGAGTAGATCGACGTTCTCATGGACAACGTCCTGCACCGGCCCGCTTGCCACCTCGCGGGTCGGCAGCGGCTCGCGCGCGGCCGCCAGAAATCGCGGCAGCAATTGATCCTCGCTGACCCCGATGGCGTCGGCGACCCAGTCACGACCGGCAAACAGATTGGCGACGATCGGAATCTCGTGTCCGTCGGGACGTGGAAACAGAACGGCACAGTCGCGCTCAAGACGCTTGGCGACCGCAGCCAGTTCGTCGGCCAAGCCGATGCCTTCGCGGGCAATCGCGAGCCTGCCACGTCCGGCAAGATGGGTGAGCCATGCCCGCAGATCGGAAGGCATGTTGGCCTCTTTCTTTGCCAGGTGTTCAGTTTGCATATGACTGGTCTTTCCTCAGGTCGGAGCAATCGTCAGGGAACGATCTTGCGCAACGCTTGCGGACGACGCTTTAGTGCTTCGTCCTCGCCCCAGCGGCGCACGATGCCGACATCGACGTCGAACAGGTCGAGCACGCGGCCGACAGTGTGGTCGACCATCTCTTCCATGTTCTCGGGCTTGGCATAGAACGCAGGCACCGGCGGCGCGATGATCGCGCCCATCTCGGACAATGCCGTCATCGTCCGCAGATGGCCGGTGTGCAGCGGGGTTTCGCGCACCATAAGCACCAGGCGTCGACGCTCCTTGAGCACGACGTCGGCGGCGCGGGTCAGAAGTGTGGTGGTCACGCCCGATGCAATTTCGGACATCGAACGCATCGAGCAAGGGGCCACGATCATGCCGGCGGTACGGAACGAGCCGCTCGATATCGAGGCAGCCATGTCGTCGATCGCGTGGCTGACATTGGCAAGCTCCCTCACCTCCCCGATTTTCAGGTCCGTCTCATAGGCGAAAGTCAGTTCGGCGGTCTTCGACATCACCAGATGTGTCTCGACCCCGGCATTGCGCAACAATTGCAGCATGCGCACGCCATAGGTGACGCCCGATGCACCCGAAATGCCGATGATCAGCCGTTTGGGCGTGTCCTGCATGTTGTCGTTCCGCTCCCATGATTGGCGTTCAAGTGCCCATGATCGGGCCGCGCAACCGCCGAACAAGACTAGGCAGTGGACATCATCAACACAAATAATGATTGATTATGATATCGATCATCTGAAATGATGGATTCATCCGCCAAGCAAGAGGAGAGCACCTTGGAAATCAGGCAGATGCAATATTTCCTGTGCCTAGCTGAAGAAAAGAACGTCACCCGCGCGGCGCGCCAGCTCAACATCGTGCAACCCGCGCTGAGCATGCAGATTGCGAAGCTCGAAGCCGAGCTTGGTCAGAAGCTGTTCGATCGCAGCGTCCAGGGCATGACGCTGACCAGCGCCGGCGAGACGCTGCTGCGGTTGACGGCGCCGATCGTACGTGACGCCGAGTACGCGCAGCAGGAGATGGCGCAGCTTGGCGGGCGGATTTCCGGCCGGGTGTCGGTCGGCCTCATCACCTCCGTCGCGCAAAGCATCATGGCAAGGTCGTCAGCGACGGTAGCCAGCCGCTACCCCGAAATCACCCTCTCCGTCTGTGAAGGATACACCGAGACGCTGGTCGATTGGGTCAACACCGGCCAGCTCGATTTCGCGCTGATCAACGTGCCGCGCCGACGGACTCAGCTCGCCGCGCACCATGTGATGGACGAGGAAATGGTGCTAGCCTGCGGGAAAGAGGGGTCGATCAAGCCACCGGTAAAACTGCGTTTCGACCGCATCGCTGATTTCGATCTGGTGCTGCCCTCGAAACGGCATGGCCTGAGACTGATAATGGACGAGCACGCCGCCGCGGTCGGCATCGACCTGAGACCGCGGCTGGAACTCGACACCCTGCCGGCCCTGTGCGATGTGATCGCGACCACCAATTTCGCAACGGTGTTGCCGACCATCGCGCTACGGCAGTCCCTTGCGGGCGGAACCATCCGAGCCCATCGCTTCGACGAACAGAAAATCGTTCGCTCGATCGCCTGGGTTCATCATCCACGAAGGGCAGTGTCCGTCGCTGCGAAGGCTGTGCTTGACATCATCTGCCACGATCTGGCGGAGGCCGCGGCCTCGGTACGGACATTGGTGGAGTTGCCTTCCCGCGGCTCGACGACTTCGTCCGGTAAGCTTCGTCAGCGGCCTCGCAGATGAACCACCTCCTAGACTTCAATTCGCTGAACCGTCGCTCGAACAAGGATATCGCGGCGCACCTCAAAATGAGACGGCTTGGTAAATTTTGAGACGAGCCGGCATGACGGTGATATTCCCCGCCTCATTACGCTTCTCCGCAAGCGCAGAAAATCGTGGCGGGACAAATTTTCCAGGCGAACGTCGAGGCACTGCCTCGCTCCATCCTGCCCCCGGATATCTGGGCGAATTCCAACAGACCGCCAAAATAGAAGGCAGTCGGAAGATGGAGTCCGAAGATGGCGTGGTTTGGTTGCAGCAAGATTAAAAAAGGCACAGCACGGCACACAGACGGGCTTAGGGCCGTCCGGAGAGCGCTCCTGTCTCTATGCGCGGCCGCCATCCTTGCCGTCGCGGCGCCACCCTCCGCTGAAGCGCAATCTGCCGATTATCCCAATCGACCGATCCAGGTGTACGTGCCCTTTGCCGGTGGCAGCGCCAGCGACGTGATCACGCGTATCCTGCTCAACAGGATGGCCACGTCGCTCGGGCAGACTTTCGTGGTCGACAATCGCCCCGGCGCTGGCGGCAATATTGGCACCGCGGCAGCCGCGCATGCCGCACCGGACGGCTACACGCTGTTGATGAGCACCTCAGGGCCCCTGGCCGCAAACAAGTCGCTATTCAAGGACCTTGGCTACGATCCACTGAAGGATCTCGCGCCGATCTGCCTGTTCGCCGTCCTGCCGAACGTCGTGGTCATCAATTCAAAACTTCCGCCGAAATCGCTTCGCGAATTGATGGACTACGCCAAGGCGCATCCCAAGGAGCTCAACTACGGCACGGTCGGCGTCGGCTCGTCACAGCATCTGGCCGGCGCCTATTTCGAGCAGCTCACCGGCGCCGAACTCACCCACGTTCCATACCGCAACATCTCCAACTACACGCCGGACTTCATCTCCGGCCAGGTGCCGCTCGGATTCCAGCTTCTGCCCAACGTGATCGGCCTGATCAGGAACGGCGATGCGCGGGCGCTCGCGGTCGCCAGCAACAAGCGCATGACTGCGCTACCCGGCATCCCGACGGCTGCCGAGGCAGGCCTTCCGGACTACGAAAGCTCTGCCTGGCTTGCCCTGCTCGCGCCGGCCAACACAAACAAGGCCGTGATCGACAAACTGTATGCCGCTGTGGTCGAGGCCATGAATGATCCCAAGGTGCGCACCCTCCTCCTTGAGCAAGGCGCCGAACCGCTTGTCCTCGGCCCGGAAGAACTCAGAAACTTCATGGCGTCGGAAAGTGCCAAATGGGCCGCGATCATCAGAAAGATCGGAATTGAACCAATGTGAACGTGGCAGTTGAAACGGCCTGGGGCGCCATCGCTACTCCTGCATGCTGCCACTCTCGATGAGCTCGCCGAACATCTTCCACCGCTCGCCCTCGAACCGCATCGCCTCCAGGAAAAGACCCTGCCGGGGCGTGGCCTTTCCCATAACGCAGGCGTCGCGATCTCGTCGAATGACCGCTTTGCGCGCCAATACTGGCCTTTCGAGCTATGCGCGGAACGCTGCTCGACGAAGAGGGCCGAAGCGGCCAAGGGGGGATGCAGGAGCGGCCACGCTGATGGCGCCGTTTGGCATGGCGGGAGTGCGCTTCGATCACCTAATTTACGAGGTCTTTCAGCAGATCGACAGTACTGCCGGCGATCAGAAGATCGTCGTCTACAAAGGGAATCCTCGCTGGGCCCACGGCTTGAGTAACGACCATAACAACATGACAATCTCAGGATTGATGACTATGGGCCCGAGGCGCCATCAAAGATGGCAGAGAACGATCTATCCATAAAATCGGCGGCATTCAATTTTTGCTTTATCAGCGCGTGGCGATAATAGAGATCGATGGTCTTCTGTTCATCAAAAACGACGCTGTCGTCGATGCCATCGACACGCGTGCGGGAGCGGTGAAACCAATTTAGTGGAACCTCCGCAGGAATTCCCATAAGCTTACCCCATATTGCCGCATAGCTCTCGACGTTGTTCAGCGCCCAAAGCCGCGCTTTCATTAGCCGGCTCAGGAAGTCCTCGAGTTGTGCCCTTTTTTCCCGGATAGCAGTATCTGTCGCGACCTGGAACAACAGCCCAGCCGTCAGGCCGTCACCCGTTATTACCGGTCGAGCGCCAAACAGTACCTGTTCCTGGCTGATATAAGGCTCCCATGTTGACCATGCGTCGACCGATCCAAGCGTATATGCAACCTTTGCATCGGCAGGGGTCAGAAAAATTATCTGAACGTCGCTCGTTTTCAATCCCTTGGACTCGAGGGCCGCGAGTATGAGCTGATGTCCGACTGAACCACGTCCGGTTGCGATCTTCTTCCCCTTGAGATCATCGAATGACTGAGCCGACGATTCCTTCGGCACCATGATCGCCAGGCCGATCTGCGATTGTCGGAGAGCAGCAATAGCTTTCAACGGTGCCCCGGACGCCACAGCAAATGAAAACGGAGCATCCCCTGCCAAACCTGTATCGACCGCACCAGCTCCCAGTGCTTCGAGCAGAGGCGCGGCAGCGGCGAACTCTTTCCAATCGATCGTATAGGGCAGGTCCTTAAGAACGCCTGCCGCTTCCATGACAGCACGCGAACTTCCTTTCTGATCCGCGACGCGAAGGCTGGTTTGGGCAAGCGACTCAACAAAGGTAGCACTCCAGAGAATAAGCGCGACGAAAGGAATGCGCCGCATTCGACGTATAATGATTCCTGAATTCATGACGTACCAACCTAGTAATGTCAGAGATCGCTCTACAGAAAATGCTGATACTGCCCAGCTTCGATGTGATCGCATCCCGGTGCGCTGCATATATCCCGCTGAACACTCGCTGGACACCAAACAAAAATGAAACCGGCGGCATGGAAGGAGCCGGTCGCGTCATCAGTAGGCTCTTCGCATCCGCTCCGGTTTTCGGAAACGATGCTCAGGCAGCGCCTCGTTTTGCTTTTGCAACGGTGAATTTGTTCACCGGCACCTTGAGACCGAGGTGACTCCGCAAAGTGTCACCCTCGTAATCGTAGCGATAAATGCCGCGCGCTTGCAATATCGGAACAACGGTATCGATAAATACCTGAAGCTGTCCCGGCAGCGGCTCCCAAAGGACGAACCCGTCCGACGCTCCGCTTTCTAGCCACGCCTCGAATTTGTCGGCGATCTGCTCCGGCGTGCCCACGAAATCTCCGCGCGGGGTCGCAAATCGCAAAGCGACTTGGCGCAATGTCAGCTTCTCCGCACGCGCCGCCACAGTAATCTTCTTTACTAAGCTCTGATTGCTCTGGAGTGCAGACGCACCGATATCCGGAAACGGAGCGTCGAGATCATAGATGGAGAAATCATGATCGTTGAACGGCCGGCCCAACATCGACAAAGCATTCTCGATGGAAACCAGCGCAGCGCGCTCCTGATAGAGTCGTTCTGCCTCGGAGTCGGTCGCCCCCACGATCGGGTTAATGCCTGGCAATACAAGCAGGTCCTCCGGATCGCGGGCAAACCCGACTGCTCGGCTCTTGACATCGCGATAGTACCGCTGCGCGTCTTCAATGTTCTCATAGCCGACGAAGATTGCATCGGCACGTTTGGACGCGAAATTTTTGCCGTCCTCGGACGAGCCCGCCTGAAATATCACGGGCTGCCCTTGAACCGACCGAGCAATGTTCAGCGGGCCCTTCACCTGAAAGAACTCGCCCTTATGATTGAGTGTGTTGAGTTTCGAAGGGTCAAAGAATACTCCGCTCGTCTTGTCACGGAGGAACGCGCCGTCTTCCCAACTATCCCATAATCCCTGAACCACATCGAGATACTCATCGGCCAATCGGTATCGTACATCGTGAGCATAATGCTCAGACTTGGAGAAGTTTCCGGCGCTGCCCTCGAGCCACGACGTGACGACATTCCAACCGGCGCGCCCTGCACTGAGATGATCAAGCGAAGCGAATTGCCGCGCGGCATTGTACGGTTCGCTGTAGCTGACCGTCAAAGTACCGACCAAGCCGATGCGCGAGGTTGCCGCAGACAGCGCCGAGAGAAGAGTGAGCGGCTCGAAGCGGTTCAGATAGTGGGGGCTGGATTTCTCGGTGATGTAGACGCTGTCGGCGATAAATAGGAAGTCAAATTTTCCCTTTTCAGCAAGTTGCGCTTGGTACTTGTAAAATCCAAGATTCGTGCTGCCGTCTGCCTGTGCGTTTGGATGACGCCAATCGCCCCACGTGTGACCCGCTCCGACCATGATCAGGCCGAGTTTCAGTTGTTTCTGTTTGCCGGCAGACTTGATTGCCATCTTTCTCCGCTCCATTCGAATATCGACGGCGCGAGGTGTTTGACGACTGATTGCGTCCCGTCGTTAGGCCAGAAGCTTGGAAGCGGAACCGTCTAAAGTAAATAGAATGGAATTGTGAATTGGATACACAATCGAGATCGGTCTGTTTGCAAAGAGTGCGTCGCAAAGAATATATTCTAACCGGCTGTCAGGAGCATAAGGCCCGAGACCAAGAACAATTGACGTTCGAAGACCGATGCGTATTTCAGGTGGCGCCGTGAACGGACGATCGAAATGCTGTCGCATCTGAAGCGGACCCTGCGCCTCGATCGGCTAAGGCTGACAGGTTCGTTTGGTGCTCAAGACGAATTCCTGCTGGCTGCCACCGCCCAGAACCTCCGAAAACTGGCAAAGCTGATCCCGCTGCCTGCCCCAATGCCGGCTTGAGAGCAAACAACTCACGCGCCCTGATTCCTTGCAACATCCCAAACATTTGGGCTGCCGACTTCTTCAACACAATCCGCCAGTAGCGGCCGTCAAGACAGGTCAGAAGGCCTCGCTGATGGTTGAAGAAGAGGGCTTGCGCGCACTCAGCCCTCTTTCGCGGCAATCACCACAAGTGCGGACGCAGCCTCAGATGAGAGTGCAGTCAGTTTGTGCGGAATGGTCGAATTGAACTGAACGCAGTCTCCAGGATGCAGGACTTCCTTCCGCTTACCAATCAGAAGTTCGATCCTGCCTGTCAGGATGAAAAGAATCTCCTCACCCTCATGATGGCTCATGATCCGGCCTCGCTTGGCGGTCTGCGTGGGCCGGACAATGAGTGCGCGCATGATCCGATCTGGCGCCAAGCCGGCCACCAGCGAAAGGTGCGTGCTCGCATCACCGGGCTTTCCGTTCTTTTCTCTCACGATCGCGTTGGCACGGACTGACCTAAGGAAGCGTCATGGATCGGGTATCTGGAACTGCTCCTTTAGCCAACTCTCATTCGCGCAGCCGGAGTCTGGTCAACCTCAGAAGCGACTTCGGTTATTATCTCGCGCAACCACGCGAGTGCCGGATCCATATGAAATGACGCCGGCCATTGAAGAGCCTCCCGAAAAGCCGGGATGCGGACGGGCGCACGCAGCAGCTTCAACGGAAAGTTTCGTGCAAAGATCGCGGCTAACCGATGATGCATCGTTGCGATGCGGTCGGTCCCGATCACCATGGCCGCCATCGCGGTGAAGTTCGGGGCAATGACTTCAATACGACGTCTATAACCTAGCTGGACGAGCGCCCGTTCATCAAAGGATGCCCCGCCCATAAGCCCTAGTTGAGCGGTTATATGTCCAGCCTGGAGGTAACGACGGAGCGAGATCGAGCGGCCGATATCGCGGTTTCCTCGCCAGGCGACGCAGCAGAATTCGTCCGCAAACAGATGTTGGCTGGGATGGCCGTCAATGAGGTTCGACGCAGGAACCACAACAAAATCGACCTCTCCTCGCTGAAGCTGCTCATCGACCCTGTCACTAAAAGGAAGAATCTCAAGGCAAACGCCCGGCGCATCCCGATAGACGCGCTTCATCACGGCATGCATCAATACGATGCTCGCATAGTCGGAAACGACCAGCCGAAACCGCCGCTCTGAATTCGCCGGGTCGAATTTCGGCGGCGAGATCAAATTGGTCCGGATGCGCAGCAATATGTCCCGCGTCGGCTTTTCCAGCGATTGTGCCAATGGCGTTGGCACGAGCTTTCGCTTTGAAATCGTGAAAATCTCGTCGTTGAAATACTGACGTAATCGTCCGATGGCGGCGCTCATCGCCGGCTGACTGAGATGTAGGCGCCGACTGGCCCCCATGACACTGCGTTCTTCAAGGATCGCATCAAGAGCGACCAGGAGATTGAGATCCAGGCCTTCGAACCGCATTTAATTACATCCACCTTATAAATATCACGGATCAGTATAATCGATTTTTCAAATTTCCAAAACCCGTGTAATCGAGAATGCGCCGCTCAAGGAGCCGCCAATGAAGAGACCGTCACGCCTGGGAGGAACAGACCTTTGATCAAGCCATGGATTTTTGAGTTCATGCAGGCCCCGGATCCAAGCGATGGGGAAGCCCTGCCCAGCACCGTGACCGCTGTGTTCAACGAAGGTTACGCATTCTGGCTCGAAGCCGAACGGCTGGGGTTCGAAGGAATATTCTTCAGCGAGCATCACTTCGGCCACTCATTGAGCCCCTCGCCCAATCTATTGATCGCAGCGATCGCTCGCCACACCAGCCGGCTGCGCCTGGGAACGATGGGAAACGTCGTGCCGCTCTATGAACCGTGGCGCATCATCGAAGAACTGACGATGCTGGACCACCTGACAAACGGACGCCTCGAGATCGGCTTTGCAGCCGGTGTACCCCAGGAACTGCAGCGGATAGGCCTGGGAATGGCGGAGGCCCGTGAGCGGTTCAACGAGGCTCTGGAAATACTTGATGCTGCCCTGACGAACCCCGTCGTCAGCCACAGCGGAAAGTATTGGAAGCTCGAAAACCTCAGCCTGATGCCAGGCGTCTTCCTGCAGCCCGCGCCGCCGAAATGGACAACTGTCGTAAGCACCGGATCCGCGCAAAAATCAGCTCAAAGACGATCCAAAATTTGCACCGGCTTCGAATCCGTCTCTCGCATATCGGAAATCTTCGACGTGTATCGAAGCGAATGTGCCCGGCTGGGACTGCCGGCAGGCCCTGATCAGCTAGCAGTCCGGCGCAATATATCCATTTCACGTGATGCCGCCGAGGCACGAGAAGAAGCCAAGGCCGCGAAGGAAGCGACTCTGAAGGTCGTGGCTGGCGATCCCCGCGTCGTCAAGCACGCGGCGTCAACGCTCGATGCGCCAAAAGCTGGAGCCGGATTTTCCTTGCATGACGACGACTATATCGCCGGGACACCGGCGCAAGTCGCCGAGCAAGTGATCGATCAGTGTCGCAAATGCGGTGCAGGCCATTTACTCGCGATGTTGGGCAGGAGCATTTCGCCGCGTCGCCGCGAATCGCTCGCCCTGTTTGGCGAGGAGGTCATTCCCCAAATGCGCCGCGCGCAGATCGGCTGATCGGCTTGATCGGTCGAGCAGGAATCAAACGGCTGCACGGGCAGCAACTACGGCATCTCCGACTGACGTAAGCAAGTTGCGAATAGCCGCCACGGGACAACAACTGGAGCGAATGATGATCCAGGATAGACCTCTCATTCTCGGAATTGGCGGCACCCCACGACATGGGTCGTCGTCCGAACGCGCGCTTGCGATCAGTCTCAAGGCGGCCGAGGATAAAGGCGCCAGGACAATTCTTCTTTCCGGCGCAGAACTGGCTCTGCCGATGTATTTGCCCGGGCAGCAGCAATCCGGCCAGGCTTCACGTCTCCTCGCCGCACTTCGTGAATGCCATGGCATCATTATCTCGTCCCCTGCTTACCACGGATCAGTGTCCGGCTTGATAAAGAACGCCCTCGACTACGCGGAAGAACTCAGGACGGACTCGCGCGCTTACCTTGACGGAATTCCAGTCGGCTGCATCGCATGCGCCGGTGGGTGGCAGGCAGTTGGACAGACATTGGGCGCACTGCGGACGATCGCTCACTCGCTCAGGGGCTGGCCCACGCCCCTTGGTGCGATGTTGAACACATCCACAGCCCTATTCGACGCTGAAGGCAATTGTATCGATATGGCAACCCAACGTCAGCTCGAGACGGTGGGGCACCAGGTGATCGACTTCGTGCGCATGCAACGTCTTGGCGGACAGAGAGCACCATCCATCCCGACAGACGCAAGGGTCGAATCTTAGTCCCGGCGCGCAAGACAAGCACGGACTCAGCAAGGAGTTTGGCGTGACATTCGAAACGATAAGGCTCGACATCGACGGTGTCGACACGGTGATAAAGGTCATCGGAAAAGGCCCGGCTGTCCTGGCGCTTCACGGCGCTGCAACCATCGAAGGGCATGAATGGGCTCGGGGCTTAGCCGACAGGTTTCGGATCTATCTGCCGTTTCATCCCGGCTTCGGCGAAAGTGGGCCTGCACCGCACATCT
>Ga0068860_100006115_pt1 | contig 12108 bp, 15 predicted proteins | sample KBSSwiS32_FD_66597 | JGI IMG/M metagenome (GOLD analysis project Ga0068860, IMG submission 66597) | Switchgrass rhizosphere microbial communities from Kellogg Biological Station, Michigan, USA - KBS Switchgrass S3-2 | ecosystem: Host-associated > Plants > Roots > Rhizosphere > Soil ... | reverse complement strand
AAGGCCGCGAAGAACTGGGGTTCGGAATCGAGCCGTCGGTGCTCCTGCAGAGCGGCCGTCTCAGTAGCATCACCTTCTGGGATACCGTGCTCGCTCATTTCGATTTCGGAGCCATCCTGCAAAACCGCCTGGATCAAGCCGACCTGCGCTGGTCCGTCGGCCGCATCACTAGCATGATGTTGCTGGTGGGTGTGATCGTGCTGGCGGTGCTGATGCGTCTGCTGCCCATGTGGGCGGCGTTGCTGGGAGCCGCGGCGGCGTCCATGGCGCCTTATAGCTACGTGCTGCATCGCCGCAACAAACGCTTCCAGAAATTTCGCGAAAACTTCCCCGACGCGCTCGATTCGCTCGCCCGCGCCCTGCGCGCCGGCTATCCGCTTTCGGCCGGTATGGAAATGATCGCAGCAGAAACCTCGCCCCCGGTGTCGGGCGAACTCCGCCGGACTTCCGCCGAAGCCAACCTGGGGCGAGGCTGGCCGCATGCCTTGGAGAATCTCGGCAAAAGAATTCCTCTGCTCGAGATCAACTTGTTTATCGCCGCCGTCCAATTGCACGCGCGCACCGGCGGCAAACTCAGCGAAGTCATGACCGGCCTCGCCGAGAACATGCGCGAATCAAACGCCCTGCAGGGCGAAGTGCGGGCGCTGGCGGCCTACGGCAAACTCACCGGCCTGATCCTCACCATCCTGCCCATCGGCATCTGCATCATGATGCTGATCGTCAGCCCCGGCTACATGGAAGTGCTGTTCAACCATCCCGTAGGGAAACAACTGATCGCCGCCGCCATCGGCTGCCTGGTTCTGGCGCATTTCGTGATTCGCAAGATTGTGAATATTCAGGTATGACATTCGGACTCCTAGCGGGAATGTTTCTCTTCGTTCTGGCGGCCGTCAGCGTCGCCGGCTACGTGTTCGTGCTGCGCCCGTCGAAGGCCGAAGGCGGCGAAGTCCAAATCCCGCAGGCTATCTCCATCAACCAGCGCGATCTGCCGGCCGCCCAGGCGGCCTTCGCGGATACCTTCCGGGTGCTCGGCGATGCGCTCCCCTTGCCGGGAGATCGGGAAGCGCTGCGCCGGCAATTGATGATGGCGGGCTATCGCTGGCCCGCGTCCGTCGCTATTTTCATGGGCATCAAAGCGGCCTCCGCCGTATTGGGGGGAGTGGCCGTCATCTGGGTGGCTCTGGCTAACGGCACCGAAGCCTTCGGGTTGTTCCTGGGGCTGATTTGCGGCATGGGATTCGGCTACATGATCCCGGATCGTGTACTCGACCGCCTCGGCAACGCCCGAGTCGCGAAGCTGCGCCGAGCCTTACCTGCCGCGTTGGACTTGCTGGTGCTGGCCATCGAAGCCGGGCAAGGTCTCGACGCAGCCATCCTCGACACCAGCCGCGGACTGCGTGCCACGCACCCCGAACTCGCCTCCGAATTCACGCAACTGCATTTGGAGCTGAAAGCCAATACCTCGCGCGCCGACGCCCTCAAGAATTTTGCCAGCCGCACCAACGACATGGAGCTGCGTAAGTTCACCAACCTCCTGATCGATACCGAACGCTTCGGCACCAGCGTCGGCCCCGCGCTCAAGACCCACGCGCGCTACCTGCGCATTCGTTTCCGCCAAATCGCCCAGGAAAAGGCCCGTAAGGTGGGCGTGAAACTGATTTTCCCGGTGTTCTTCCTGATCTTCCCCTCGGTAATTCTCGTAACGCTAGGCCCCGCGCTCATCCTCCTCTTCACCCAGATGAAGGACCTGCTCGGCCAGTAACTCCCCGCTCAGGGTTCCAAGCACCGCCGCGAGCCGCTCAGTCGCAGCGTCCCGCCCTCCGCCACCGCCCACATCCACAACGCACACTTCACAGAACCGCCATGCGCAGCATGCGGACCCACTCCGCACCCTCAGTGTAGAATCTCAAGTATGGCGCGAGTAGACCGCCGAACCGTCGACCTTTCCGCATATCCCGACCTGGTAGTCGTCTACCTAGGGATGCGCATGAACACGTTCTCCGGCCTGAAGCGCATACTCGGCCTAGGTCCGCAAATAGCAGACTCCGTAAAAGCCAAGCCCGACGGCCTCTTGCTCCACGAAAGCCTGCTCTTCTCCCTGTTCCCGCTACACACCGGCATGCGCCAATACTGGCGGGATTTCGAATCGCTGGAACGCTGGACCCGCTCCGAGCCGCACCGCGAATGGTGGAAGCGCTTCCTGCGCGACTCCGGCGGCACCGGCTTCTGGCACGAGACCTACGCGCTGCGCGGCGGCATCGAGGCCATCTATGATGACCTGCCTGAACCCATCGGCATGATGAAGTTCGCGCCGCTCCAACCCGCCCGCGGCAGCAGCTTTTCCGCACGCCAGCGCCTCAGCCGCGAAGGCACCGAAAACTCCCCCGCGCCCGCGCCCGAATCCGACCTCTACCGCGACTAATCGCTCCCCGCCCCCACCGCCCGGTTGTACAAAGCGTCCGCTTCATCCACCGATGTGACCGTCACTTCCAGGTCGCGCAGCCGCCCATCGTGCAGATCGTAAATCCACCCATGCACCGCAATCTCACGCCCCTGCGCCCAGGACCCGCGGATGATCGTTGTCTGCGAGACAGCGATAGCCTGCTCCATCACGTTCAGTTCGCACAACCGGTCCCAACGCGCTTTCGTCGAAGGCAGCTGATCGAACGCCTCCTGATTCCTCCGCCGGATGCGCCGCACCGGCGCCAGCCAGTGGTCGATCATCCCCAGCCCGCCTTCTTCCAGCGCCTGCCGGACGCCGCCACACCCGTAGTGCCCCACCACGATCACGTGTCGCACGTCCAGCACTTCGACGGCATATTGCAGCACCGACAAACAATTCATGTCCGATGGATGCACCACATTCGCCACATTGCGGTGCACGAAGACCTCACCCGGCAGCAGATCCACAATTTCATTCGCCGGCACGCGGCTATCCGAGCACCCGATCCACAAATACTGCGGATTCTGCTGCACAGTCAGGCGTTCGAAGAAACGCGGGTCCTGCGCCCGCATCCGCGCGGCCCATTGCAGGTTCTTTTCAAACAACGGTTGGAGGAGGCGCATAAACGTCGAAAAATAGTTTGGTGGGCCCTGATGGATTCGAACCATCGACCAACGGATTATGAGTCCGCTGCACTAACCGCTGTGCTAAGGGCCCCGATTTTCCACTTCACCACTTCTAACGAGTTTAGCCGAAGACCGCTCGCCCCCGCCCAAAAGTTGACAGCCGCCACTCCGCCGTCTGACAGTGGTTTTATGAGGATTTTGTTCGTCGCTCTTGCGGCGCTTCTCTTGGCCGGCTGTTCCGACACCCCCGCCCCCGTCAGCAAGGCGCCCGAGCCTCCTCCGGCCCCCATCAGCGGACGCCAAGCCTTCCAATACATGTACGGCTCCTCGCGCATCTGGGCCACCGACAGCATGCCGCTCACCATCCGCAGCATGAACGTGCCCGACGTCAAGCCGGAGAACGGCAAAGCCGGCGCTTGGGAAGTGGTCTTCGTATCGGAAGGAATGGCCCGCGCGCGCACTTACACCTGGTCCGCCGTAGAGACCGAAAACGTCCACAAGGGTGTCTTCCCGGGTCCCCAGGAAAGCTGGCACGCCGGCGGCCCCAATCAGCCCTTTTCCCCAGCCCTGTTGAAAATCGACACCACCGAAGCCTTGGTAGAGGCCATCAAAATATCCGGCCCCTACTTGGATAAGCCCGGCCAGCGCCCGCCCGTGAGCTATATGCTCAATTACGAATCCGCCACCCGCTTCCCGAACCCTGTCTGGCGCGTACTCTGGGGTGGCTCAGTGTCATCGGCCGAATACCGAGTCACCGTCGACGCCTCCACCGGCAAAGTTCTCGCCCACGACTGATCTGTCATGACGTGACCTGCGATGATGGTAGGGGGTGCTTCCATGAACAAACCGTATCATCTAATGACGCCGGCCGAACGAACCACCGCGCGCATCGCTCAGAACCGCGAGATCGATGAGAAGGCCGCCGTGACCGAAGGGAAACGCATCCCTTCGAAATCCAGCGGCGATTACACCCGCGGAACCCCTGAGGACCGTGCCAAGCTCGGCAAGTTGGTCCGCAAGATGAACCCCTAAGCGTCCGCTGTCGCGCGCCTTGGTGTTCCTCTCCGCACAGAACCGCGCGCGCAGCAAGCGGAGTTACTCCTAGACGTCCGCTTCCAGAAACTGCATATCGTGCAGCCGCTGGTAGATGCCGCCGCGGCTTATCAATTCGTCATGCGTGCCGGTTTCCGCGATGCGCCCCTGATCCAGCACCACAATCTTGTCCGCGCGCCGCACAGTCGACAGGCGGTGCGCGATCACGATCACCGTGCGGTAGGCCATCAGGTTCTGCAGCGCACTCTGCACCAGCCGCTCGGATTCCGTATCCAGATGCGAAGTAGCCTCATCCAGAATCAGAATCGGAGCGTTCTTCAGCAGCGCCCGCGCAATCGCCAGCCGCTGCCGTTGCCCGCCCGATAGCTTAGTCCCACGCTCGCCAATGATGGTGTCGTATCCCTGCGGCAGCCGCAGTATGAATTCCTCCGCCATAGCGTTGCGCGCAGCTTGATGAATCTGTTCCTCCGAGGCATGCAGCAGCCCGTAGCCGATGTTCGCAGTCACCGTGTCGTTGAACAAGAAAGTGTCTTGCGCCACGATGCTGATCTTCTCGCGCAGCGACGCCAGCCGCAGATCGCGAATGTCGTGCCCATCGATTAGCACCGCGCCGCCCGTCACATCGTAAAACCGCGGCACCAGATTGGCGAGCGTAGTCTTCCCCGCGCCGCTCGACCCCACCAGCGCCACCACCTGCCCACGCTTCACCTCGAGTTGAATGGACTCCAGCATGAACCCATCCGGAACGCTCGGATAACGAAAACTGACGTTGTCGAAATGAATCGCCGTCTCGAAGCGTGCGAGCCTCACCGCCCCCGGCTTTTCCTTCACATTCTGATCGCGATCCAGATACTCAAACACCTTTTGCGACGCCCCCAGCGCCTGCTGAAAGATGTTGTAGATGCCATTCAGTCGCTTGACAGGCTCGTACAGCATCAGCAGCGCGGCGGAGAAGCTCATGAAGTCGCCGGCTGTCATATGGTTCGCTTTGATCTGGTCGCGCGCGTACGCGAGCAAGCCGACCATGGTGACGGCGCCGAAGAACTCGATCACGGGGCTGGCGATGGCCTGCTGGACGATGTACCGCAAATTGCTATCGCGTAATTTTTCGGCGCGGTCGCGGAAGCGGTTGGATTCGATTTCCTCGGCGCCAAAGGATTTCACCACCTGGTGTCCGCTCAGGGTCTCCTGCAAGACCTGATTCAGTTCGGCGGCGTTGTCTTGCGCGCTGCGCGTACTGCGGCGAATGCGGCGGCCCAGGCGCATGGTCGGTACCAGCACAAACGGCAGCACCGTCAGGCTCACCAGACCCAAATTCCGATCCGTCTGCAGCACCACGGTCAGAAGCGCGAGCGCCACGAAGGACTGGCGCAGGAGATCCGCCAAAATATGGGAGAGCGCGACCTGGATTTTTTCAAGGTCGTTCATGATCGACGACATGACGCGGGCCGTCGAGTTGGCTTCGAAGAAATGCGCGTCCTGCTGCACCACACGGTCGAACACCGTCTGGCGCAGGTCGGTCACCGCGGAGAGGCCAACGAAGTTGATGAGATAGTTCGCGAAGTAGTCACAGATGCCCTTGAGGAACACGGCGGCGAGAATCGTGATCGCCACCATCGTAAAAACGTTGTGAATGGAAGCCGGCATGAAGTCGGCGAGAAACAATTTGTGTTTGATGATGGGAATGGTAAACAGCAGCACGGGCGTCTCGGCCGACGACGGATTCAACACCCGATCGAACACGGGCCGGAACAGGAGTGCCAGCAACCCTTGTGCCGCCCCCACGCAAGCCATCAACAGTACCGAGAAAATCAAGTGCGGCGTGTAAGGCCGCGAAAACCGCAGGAGCCGCCCCAGTTCTCTCACGCCCGCGCCCTCGCGCCCCGCAGCGTTTCCGCCGCCGCCATCACGTCATCGACACTTATTTTGTCGATGCTGCCCTGCGAAGTAAGCACCCGCGCCTCTGTGCGCCAGGGAGCCCACGTAACCGGGTTCGACGGCCCGAACAACACCACCACCGGAATCCCGAATGCCGCCGCGATATGCGCCGGCCCGCTGTCGTTGCCAATAAACAACTCCGCGCCCGACATCAGATTTTTCACATCCGCCAGCGGCGCATTTCGAAACACCTGGAATCGCGAAAATGCCGACGAGTCGTCTGCCGGTCCCGCCAGAATCATCGGCTCCAGCCCCGCGCTCTGCAGCCGTTCGGCAACCTCGACAAACCGCTGCACAGGCCAAGCCTTTGGCGCAGCCGACGCAAACGGATGCAACACCACATAAGGCAAGTAGGCCGGCTGCTTTCCCGCGATCAACCGCGCCCGCGGAATCTCCTTCCGCGGCACCCCCAGCCAGAACATCGCCGAAGCCAGATGTTCCGCCGTATGCACGGGACGTTCTTCGCCCAGAATCTCCTGCGCCCGCGGAATCTTATGCGAGTAAATCCAGCTATAGCGATGATGCCCAAATCCCACGCCGAACTTCGCGCCGGACTGGAGCGTCATCCACATACTGCGCGAGCCGCCGTGGAGGTTCAACACCATATCCATGCGCCGGCCCACGTCGGGCGAAATTTCTTCAATGTCAGGATGCCCCTCGAAAACCCCCGCGAAGCGCGGCTCCACCACCATGCGGATACGCAGATCCGGCCGGTGACCTTTAAGGAGAGCCAGCGCGGGTGTCGTCAGCACGCAGTCGCCCAGCGACCGCAAGCGGATCACGGCAATCCGAGCGCGCGAGGGCAGCCGCGCTAGCAAAGATTCCATTTCGCGCCGAAGCCTATTCTTCGATGCGGGCTTCGTCGATCAGCATCACCGGGATGTCGTCGCGAATAGGGTAAACCCGCTTACACTGTACACATTTCAGGCCGCTCTGGTCCTGCTTCATCTCGAGTGCCGCCTTGCACTGCGGACACACGAGGATCTCCAGCAGTTCCTTGCTGATAGCCATAACATCTGTCAGTGTAGCACCGCTAGAAAAGAGGGACGGAGCCCGATTAAGATTTCCATAATCAGGCTCCGTCCCTCTTTTTCTTACAACCGTACTGGCTGTTGCAGCGTAAACGTGAGCCGCGTTTCCGAGGGCACCCGCACCCGCTGCCCTTTGGTGGCCACCTGAACCGCCGTGCCCGCCCCAGCGCCAGCGCCCGCGCCGATCGCCGCACCCTTGCCTCCGCCCGCGATGGCGCCGATGATCGCTCCCAGCGCTGCCGTGCCGCCGATTACCTTGGCGCTCTTCCCTCCACGCGAAGCGCTCTCCTGCGTGATGGCCGTGGTGTCGATCTCGATCTGCCGTCCATCCACCCGCAGCGACAGAATATCCAGCGTCAGCACCGTGCGCCCTTCAATCTTGCCCGATTGCTGATCGTCCACCAGCTTCACTACCACGTCCGCCCCGCGCGGAACCAAGGTGCGCCCACTCGGATCCAGCACCGGTTCGTCGAGCGAAGCGTTAAAGGTCTGCCCCACGCGGTCGCGCTCCGAATCCACGCTATCCACCATGCGAATTGTAAGAACCGTTCCCGATGGAATCACCGGCCCATCAAAATCGTCCCGTCGCGGGTAATCATCCCGGCGCGCCGCAGGCGGCGGTGGCGGGGGCGCCTGCTCGAAACGCCTGTCGTCTTGACGATCACCCGGCCGGTCCCGCAGCACCGGAGGCGCCAGCGCCTGCCCGGAATCGCCAAACACAATGCGGTTGATATCGACCACGGGAATGGTTTCCACATGATCGCCCACCGCCACTCGTATAGTCCGCGAATCGCCACCCAGAAACGACCCGCTTACGGAGTGCCCGTCGCGGAACATCACCGTATCGGCCAGCCCGCAATTGGCCAGCAACAAAAGAACGCTCAAATAGCGCATGGGAAATCCCCTCCCTTATTCATTGTAGATGCCGCTTGCGAACGGCGCGTTTCAACTAGCTTTACTGTGGCGGAAATTCGCCAGCAGCATACTGGCAATCTGCTTGCCATGCTCGAAGGCTTCTTCGTATACCGCGTGCCGCTCGGCGCGCGTAAATCCATAGCCCATGCGATACAGGCGCTCGAGCGAAAGCCCCACCGCGAACGTCCCCGCGTAAGCAATTCCCGCCTTGGGGATCAGCCCGCCGCCGAACGGGACCTTGCCGATCAACTCACGAGCCAGCGCCCGCCACCCAAATGCCCCCGCCACAATCGACGCAATCTCTGACCGCTGCTCCCGGTACCCCAACGGCCGGTCGCTAGCCGCCGCAATCAGGAAAGCCATGCGGATCTGATTCATCGTCAGGAAAGCGGTATCGGAAGCAAACTCGCCCGCCGCCCAGGGAATCATAGCTAGGCTGGGAATCACGTCGGGCAACGCCGTCGTCAGACAGAATAAAGCGTTTTCCTTGGCGATCGAGCGGATCATACGATGAATCGCCGGCCTGCGGAACGGGTACAGCTTCCGCGCCAGCGGCAGCGCCAGATCCTCGCGCGCCTTCAAAATGCGTCTTACGCAGTTCTCCGGCGACTCCGCATCGAAGGAAAATGCTTTGGCTGGCCGTAGAATCGACGCGTCGTAGATCTGGATGTCGCAGTCTGGGCCGCCGCCCCGAATCAAGAGTTGGGCCGCCTGTGCGCGCCGCTCCGGCGAAAAATGGAACGGTGCAAAATAGGTTTCCATCTGCCCCAGTGCATCGGCCGAGGGTGCGATCAGCCCCACTCGCACGGGGCGATCTGCTAATTCCCGCAAATCCCTAGGATTCAGGGTCGCGAGCGCCTGCTTGATTTGGCGGAGGACTGCAAGGGCCATGGTTTGCCAGAATACGTCTTGCCGGAATACGTCTTCCCCGGAGCTCGAAACATCACTCTGAGCTCCTGCCTCCATTGTACCCCTAAACCGACCCGCTCGACGGGGATCTCCGCCGAAAAAAAATTCAGGATGATTTCATTGGACGGATGAAACTCCAGCGCCGGCGCCACCAGCAGCAGCCTGGGCACCTCCGCCGTCAGCGGAATCCCTGTGAAATGCCCGCTTCCCCCGATCTCACCCCGATCCAGATGCCATTTGACGCGCATCCAGTAATCCAGCGCCTGTAGCGGCAAGTGAATGTCCTGATCCACTTTCAGCTCAATCACCGCCAGCCGCCCGTCACGATCCACAGCCAGCAAATCGATGATGCCCCGATCGCCTCCCGCGAACTGCGCCACTTGCCCGTAGACCGGCTGCGTCAGCAGCGTGGCGTCCAGCGATTCGATATCCGCCCGCACCCGCGCCTCCAGCCACGCCTCCGGTTGTCCCGCCCGCGGCGCTCGCGCCTGCCTTCCGCCCGTGTCCAACCGCGTATCCAGATTTGTGTAATCAAATGGATCGACCAATTGTTCGAAACCCGCAGCATCGTGAACGAAAATCAAATATCGCGCAACGGCGGCGTCCAAAAACCGCACCCGGTGACAGACCGAATGCTCCGTCCCCGCCGGCGCAAAGATCGCCAGCCCCTCCACCACTAGCTTTGCTTCCCGCCGACGCAAATAATCCAGCCAGATCAGCCCAAAGCTCAGAGCGTTCGCCGGAGCCGGTGAATTTTCCGGAATACCGATAGCCGCCAGCGCCGTAGCCCCCCGCCGCAGCAGGGCCCGCGGATATGCCGGAGAAAAACTGTTATGCAGATCCTGCTCCGTGCTCAGCTCCACCACGCGCCACTCCGGAAATTGCCGATGCAGCGACTGCCGGAACCGCTCGCGATATTTCAGCCGCGCGCCCTTCCGGGCCGCATCCCGATGCGTCTCGCGATCCAGATCCACTAGCGTCAGGGGTCCAGTCCTTCCCCCAAAGTGTTCTACGTCGAGTTCCAGCCGCCCCGGCCGCTCCACCCGCACCGCCGCCACCCGCCGGACCAAGGTGCGCTTCTCATCCCAGCACTCAATCGTGAGCCCCGAAGTCCGCTCATTCACCGCAAACCTATCCGCCGCCAGTGCGAACGGATCTTCGCCGGGCTCAATCAATACTGGTTTCTGGCTGGCTTTGAGAAAGCGCTCAATCGCCAGGTAAGCCAAGTGCGGATCCCCGCGCTTCGCCTTCCCGGATGCAGGATACAACGCTCCTAGTATGACGCAATCTACAGCGGATTCACGTGCCCGCGCGGCATCGCATCGATCTCCGCCAGATCCTCCGCAGTCAGCGCCCACCCCGCCGCCCTCGTGTTAGCGTCCAATTGCTCCGCCTGAGTAGCCCCCGCAATCACGCTAGCCACCGTAGGCCGCGCCAGCAGCCAACTAAACGCCAGCTCCAGCAACGTCCGCCCCCGCTTCGCGCAAAACGCTGCGAGCTGCTCCACTAGCGCCCAATTCGTGTCAGTAGAATACCGCTCCCCCAGCCGCGGAATGCTAGCAAAACGCGTCCCCGCTGCCGCCTGAGCCCCACGCTTGTACTTGCCCGTCAACAGCCCGCTAGCCAGCGGAAAGTACGGCAGCATCCCCATCCCGTAAGCCTGCGCCGCCGGAATCTTCTCCGCCTCAATCTGCCGAGCCACCAGACTATACTCATCCTGCGCCGAAATAAACCGCTCCAGCCCGCGCTCACGCGAGATCCACTGCGCCTCCACCATCTGCCAAGCCGGCAAATTGGAGCACCCGATGTAGCGCACCTTTCCCTGATGCACCAAGTCATCGAGCGCCCCCAAAGTTTCCTCCATAGGCGTCACGCCATCCGAGAAATGCAGTTGGTACAAATCGATCCAGTCGGTTTTCAGCCGCCGCAAACTAGCCTCAACCGCCGTCATGATGTAGCCCCGCGAAGCATCCCGCTTCGTCCGTCCCTCCACCATGGGCCCCGCGAACTTGGTAGCCAACGCAATATCCTTGCGCCGCTCCCCCAGCACCTGGCCGAGCATAGTTTCCGATCCGCCCATCCCCCCGTAAACGTCCGCCGTATCAAATAGCGTGATGCCCAGATCCAGCGCCCTGCTGACGACTTTCCGGGTCGCCTCCAGATCGATGCGCATCCCAAAGTTGTTGCAGCCGAGCCCGACTGTAGACACCTCGAGCCCAGATTTTCCCAATGTCCGATAGTTCACGTTCTCATTCTAATCGCAGCATCCCATTCACCGAACCGCCATGCGCAGCATGCGGAAGACGTTGGTATCGCTCGCTGCTGCAGGCAATCGACCACGCTGATTCCAACCGCTCCAGTTTTCTCGAAAAGGCCGCCCGCGAATATCTAGCGGCCACCGCCAAGGCCCGCCGTGACGCCCAGGATGCGGCCATCCTTAACGCACGCGCAGAATCCTTGAATCGCGAAGCCCTTGACGTTCTTGAGTATCAGGATCTGAAATAGCCGCGCCGCCATGCAACGGGGCGAACTATACATTGTGCGCAAATCGGGGTCGAACGATCCCAGGAAGCAGCGCGTATTCGCGTTGATTAGCCGCCAAATCGTGGTCGATTCCAAATTCTCGACGGTGATTTGCGCGCCCGTCTATTCACGCCACGATGGACTCAGCACCCAAGTGTCTCTGGGCGCCGAACACGGACTCAAGCCCGAATCCAGCATTCATTGCGACGAACTGGTCAGCCTATCGAAGACGATGCTCACGCGCTATGTCGGACGGCTGGATGAATCTACAATGGGCCGCTTGGATCGCGCCCTGGCAATTGCGCTCGACTTGAGCTAGTGCTTCTCTTCGTCGATCGAAATCTTCAGCGCCCGTAGAAACTTCTGATCCTGCGACGTAAGCTTGATCTTACTCAGCTTGCGCCGCCCCGATTCCGGCGTCGATTCCAATTCGACGGTTTCGCCCTCGTCCTGGGCGTCGTCTTCGTTGTCCTCGCGCTTATTGAAGCCGATGGTGGCTTCCAGCACCAGGAACACGTCATACCCCGCGCGTTTGATCTCGCCAATCGCAGCCGCGATACGGTCGGAATCGGAAAGGGACTCGTTGATGGCATCGCCGAGTTCCTTCATCAGATCTTTGAGCCGGTCGTCCAAGTGCGCTGTCCTCTGCCGTCTCCAGCATATCATCTAT
>Ga0068860_100006110_pt1 | contig 12111 bp, 12 predicted proteins | sample KBSSwiS32_FD_66597 | JGI IMG/M metagenome (GOLD analysis project Ga0068860, IMG submission 66597) | Switchgrass rhizosphere microbial communities from Kellogg Biological Station, Michigan, USA - KBS Switchgrass S3-2 | ecosystem: Host-associated > Plants > Roots > Rhizosphere > Soil ... | reverse complement strand
TTGGTGTGCATCGGCCAAAGCATCAGCATCGCCGGAATGGTTGCGTTTCGGCGCGCCAAGACCACCGTGAACCCGATCAAGGCAAGCTCGGCGTCCTCGTTGGTCATCCAAGGCGTGTACCGGTACACGCGCAACCCCATGTATGTCGGGCTCTTGCTTACCCTGTTGGCGTGGGCAGTGTTTCTGGCGAATCCGTTCGCTATCCTATGGGTTGTCGTGTACGTGCTTTACATCACTCGGTTCCAAATCATTCCGGAGGAACGTGTGTTGGCGTCTCTATTTGGGGCAGAGTACGAGGCTTACAAAGGGAGGGTACGCAGATGGGTATGAAGCCTGACGGGCCTGCAAGTACTTCCCCTCTAACCCAGGAGGGGGCCACGCGGAGGTCTAGTTTACCTCAAGTCTTTAAGTCTTTGAGTCGCTAGCGGATCGAATGCCTAGTCGAGATCGAACGGTCGTTTCGGCGGACCCTGGTCCGGATCTTCCTCGGCGCGTTTCATCGCCTCGCGGAACTTCTCTTCGAGCAGCCGGTCGCGGTCTTCGAACGCCGCCTTCTCCCGCTCGAACAGGGTCTCCGCCTTCGCCTTGCTCTCGTCCATCTCGCGAAACAGCGAGGCGAAATCCCGGCCGCCGGCCAGCGGCGCCTTCGGCTTGCGATGCGAAAGCACCTCGCCGGTGGCAGAGTCGACCACCAGGTCGGAACCACAATCGGGACAGCGGACGGTGAGCTTGCGCGTCTCGGACATCCGGCGATTCTAGCCGCCAACGGCTTTTTCGGGAGCGCGCCCGCGAAATACCGCGAGGGCGAGCGCCGCGGCGGCGAGGAGGCAACCGGCGAGAAACCCCGGCGGCCGGTAGGCGAGCTCGATTCGCTCGGTGCCTGCCGGAATGTCGGCCGCCAGGAGCGCGCCCAGGTCGCGTCGCGCCGGAAGCGGCCGGCCGTCGGCGCGAACCTGCCAGCCCGCCTCCTGAAGAATCCCGCTCGAAAGATGCCAGGCGCTCTTGCGCAGCACCGGCGGTACGTCGATCCGGAGCGCGGCGGGAGAGAGCCGCTCGATATCGAGCCGGGCCGGCGGCTCCGGTCGGCCGGCGGCGAACAGGAGCGGCGCCGGGTTTGCGATCTCCCAGATCCGCGCGGTCGGGTCGGAAAACTCAAGGAGGAGCGGCGGCGGAAGCATCGCGTCCGGTTCGGTCAGCAGGAAGCGAACGCCGAGCCGGGGGTACAGCGGATCGAGCGGCCGGCCGAACGCGGGGACCTCTCCCTGCCCCGGCGTGGCGCTTGAACCGGCGGCAAGCGGGGCGATCAGGTTTTCCCACGACGCCGGCATCGCCGGGTTGTAGATCCGCAGGTCGTGTAGGCCATAGAGCGTCGCGAGGTTCGGCGGCAACGCCTGGCCGAGCGCGGCGATTCGCTCCTCGCCCTGGACGTGGCTTTGCAGAAAGCGGATCGCCGGAGGCGCCGGAAACAGCAACCGTTTCGGCATCGGCGGATTGGCCGGAGCGTGGAGAAGGAAAAGCTCGGCGGCGAGGAGCGGCGCGAGAAGCAACGGCAGGAACCGCCGCCCGCGCGCGAGGACCAGGATCACCAGTCCCGAGCCGAGGAATCGCAGCTGCCAGCGGAGCCACCCGAACCGGAAGATCGCCATCCGCTCCGGGTCGCCGGGGTAGGGATGGGCGAGGTAGGCCCAGGTGAGCGCCGCGGCCAGGCCGAGACCGATCGCGATCGCGGCGAGGCGCGAGCCCTCGCCCTGAGAAAACCGCTCGATGACCATCGCACCGACGGCCGCCAGGGCGAACGCCGCGATCAACAAGAGACGGGATCGGCCGAAACCCACCGCGCCGCCGATCGCCAGAGCGGCCCCGACGAGCAGGAACAGCTCCTGGGGGAAGCGGCGGCGCGCGGGAACGGCGGACAGCAGGGCACCGAGGAGGAGGATGGTGCCAACAAAACCGCCGGCGTCTTCGTTGGTGTTGCTCGGTCCCCAATAGTCGAGATAGCGACTGTTGCCCTGGGCGTTCGGCGCGACGAGCGGAATCGCCCGAGCGGTCAAGGCGGCCGAGGAAGGCGCCGATTGGGTGAGCCGAGCCTCCTCGCGCGACGCGCGCGCCGAGTGCGGCAAATAGAGCGCGGCGGGTAAGAGAGTCGGGGCGCTGATGCCCAAAGACAGCGCGAGCACCCAGGTAGCGCGGACCGCGAAAGGGCGTCGCGCGTCCTTGGCGCGGGACAACGCGCGGGCCGCGCCGAACGCCGACGCGAGCAGCAAGGCATAGGCGATCGTTTCCGGATGTCCGCCTTGGAGCAGGCCGAACAGAGCCACCCCGAGCAGCAGCACGTCGCGCCGATCCCGGCGGTCATTGCGCCGGTCGAGCATGACGATGCCATAGAGAACCGCGGGCAGCCAGGCCGCCGAGTTGGCCATCGGCCAGCCGAGCCAGAGGAGGAGGAACCCGCCGAGGCCAAAGCCGAGCGCGCCGCACAGCGCCGCGCCCGATCCGAGATCGAGCCGGCGCAGAAAGAGAAAAGTGAAGACGAGCGCGAGAAGAACGCGAAGCGCGGCCGTGATCCCTGCCGCGGGTCCGAGCGCGAACGGCAGCGCGAGGAGCACCAGGGGCTGGAGCGCCTGTGCCTGCGGGTCGGCGAGCAGGGGCATTCCGGCGCCCACGCGATCATTCCAAAAAGGCAGCCGTCCTTCGGCGAACGCCCGCCGCACCTCGGCGCCGGAGGGCGCGACCAGCTGGATCAGATCGCCCTGGATCAAGTTGCCGTGCGGCACGGTCGGCGCGAGTTGGCGAAACGGCGCTTGCCCGCGCAGGTTGTCGAGCGGCAGCAGAATCTCGCCCCGAAACAACACGCGCCCGAACAGGGCGATCAACACCAGGGCGAACACCGCGACGACCCAGGCAGGCACCGCATCCCACCAGCGGCGCAGGGCAGCGAGCAGCAGCGCGGCGAGAACCGCCACGTACAGGCCCGGCAGCAGGTCGGCGAGGGCGGAGGACATTGAGAGCGGGAGTCTACCTTTCGCTGGTTTGAGGGAAATGCCCGAGCGGCTGCGCCTTGGGGGACGAGACACACCGTCCCGGCCATGTCGTCCGCGGACCTCCCCCAAGGAACCCGACCATGAAAAAGAAGCTCTCCCTCCACCGCGAGACCCTCAAGCACCTGAACCCGGACACCCTTTCCGCCGCGGGTGCGGCTCCGGACCAGACGGCCGCCTGCTCGTTCACCGTCTGTCAGGGCTGCGTCACCAAGTATCGCGCCGAGTGCCAGCCCCGCCTGACGAACGAAAACTCCTGCGCGTGCTGAGCTGAAACCGCTCCGGGCCGATCCTCTCGCCGGTCGTGAGAAGATCGGCCCCCTGCCATGCTTCAGGTCGCCGCCCAGATCTTCCGCTTCCGCGCGCTCCTCTGGACGCTCACCACCCGGGAGCTCAAGGCGCGCTACCGCGGCTCCGCCCTCGGCTATCTCTGGTCGCTCGCCAATCCTCTCCTTCTGCTCGGCGTCTACACCTTCGTCTTCAGCGTCGTCTTCCGGCCGCGGGTGGCGGGAGCCGACCCGTATGCCCTGTTCGTGGTCAGCGGGTTGTTTCCCTGGGTGTGGCTCTCGACTTCGCTGCTCGAAGGGACCGTCTCGCTCACCGCGAATTCCGGCCTGCTCCGGAAGGCGGTCTTTCCGGTCGAGCTGCTGCCGGCGGTCGCGGTTCTGTCGAACCTGTTCCATCTCCTGTTCGCCACCCCGGTGCTCGCCGGCGCGATCCTCGTCGGCCGGTACTACGGCCATCCGGTGGGCGGCTGGGCGACGTTGCTCACTCCCGTCGTGATCCTTCTCGAAGTGCCGCTGGTGGCGGGGCTCGCCCTCGGCCTTTCGGCCCTGAACGTGCATTTCAAGGACGTCCGCGATCTGCTCACGAACCTGCTCGCCTTGGCGTTCTTCCTCACCCCGATCCTCTACCGGATCGAGGCGCTCGACGGCCTGCCGCGGGTGCAGATGGCGATTCGCGCCAACCCGTTCGCGCCGTTCGCGCTCGCTTATCAGCGGACGATCTTCGAAGGTCGGGTTCCGGAGCCCTCTCTTTGGCTGCACATGGTCCTAGTCTCAGGCGTAGCCTGGATCGCCGGGGCGTGGCTGTTCGACCGCTTGCGCGAGACGCTGGTGGAGGCGGCATGAGCGCCGGAATCTCCAGGAGCGGGGGCCGGAGCGAACCCGCGATCCGGGTCGAGGGACTGGTCAAGCTCTACCGGCGAACCGCGCCGCGCGACCAGTTCCGCACGCTGAAGAGCGCCCTGGTCGAGCGGAGCCTCACCCGCAACCTGTCGCGCGAAGAGGCGATCGTGGCGCTCGACGGGATCGATTTCGAAGTCGCCCGGGGCGAGGCGTTCGGAGTTGTCGGCGGCAACGGCTCGGGCAAGTCGACGCTGCTCAAGCTGATCGCCGGAATGATCCGACCGAGCGCCGGAACCGTCCGCGTGGCCGGCCGGGTGGCGGCGCTGATCGAGCTCGGCGCGGGGTTTCACCCGGAAATCTCGGGGCGCGAAAACGTCTACATCAACGGCGCCGTGCTCGGGCTGTCCCGGCGCGAGATCGATCGGCGCTACGACCAGATCGTCGAGTTTTCGGGCCTCGCCGAGTTCATGGAGGAGCCGGTCAAAAACTACTCCTCCGGCATGTACGTGCGGCTCGGTTTCGCGGTCGCGATTCATACCGACCCGGACATCCTGCTGGTCGACGAGGTGCTCGCGGTGGGCGACGAGCAGTTCTCGCACCGTTGCCTGCGCCGGATCGAAGAGCTGCTCGTGCAAGGAAAGACCGTGCTGTTCGTCTCTCACTCGCTCGACCTGGTCGCCGGTCTGTGCAACCGGGCGCTGTGGCTCGAAGGGGGAAAGCAGCGCCTGGTCGGCAATCCGCGCCGGGCGATCGACGCCTATCGCCAGGAGGTCGCCGAGCGCGAAGGCGAAGAGCATCGCGCCGAGAGCGAGCGGGAGGAGGAGGGCGAACGCGGCGACGACGGCGAGCCGCTGCGCTGGGGCTCGCGCGAGGCGGAGATCGTCGCGGTCCGGCTGCGCGTGGGAGAGGGAGCCGAGGCGGAAGAGCGCTACCTGCTCGAATCCGGCGCGGCGGCGACGTTCGAGATCGACGTGGTGGCCAACCGGCCGCTCGACGACTTCGTCTTCGGCATCGCGATCGCCACGCCGCGCGGCGTCTCCTGCTGGGGCACGAACACCGATCTCGCCGGCTGGCTGCCGGGCCGGTTGGAGGGCGCGGGAAAAGTGCGCATCCATTGCCCCGCGCTGCGCTTGGCGCCGGGCGAATACCTGGTCGACGTCGCGGTCCATGCGAAGGACGGCGCGCCGTACGACTACCGGCGGAAGGTGCTGGGCTTTACCGTCACGTCGCGGGAGCGGGGCGAAGGCGTCTACTTTCCCGAGCACCGCTTCGCGTTCGAAGGCGGGATCGCCTGGCGCGAACCTGACGGGAACCCGGTATAGACTCAAAGCCGAGCCCGATCGGAAAATCCGGGGTGTAAAGACCCCTCGGGCGACTTGCTCCCAAGTCGCCTCCCTTGGATGTGCCGTCGGCCTCGAACCTTCTGGAGGCCTTCCCGTGCCGCCGACCGACGAACCGTTCAACATCAAGATCGAGGACGAGGAGCTCAAAGGTCGCTACTCGAACCTCCTGCGCATCCTGCACACGCAGGAAGAATTCATCCTCGATTTCGTCAACCTGGTGCCGCCGCAGGGGATCGTCGCCGCGCGCGTGATCACCAGCCCCGGCCATTTGAAGCGCATCGTCCGCGCTCTGGCGACCAACCTCGAACGCTACGAGCAGACTTTCGGACCGATCCCCGAGGCCCCCGGCCCGGAGGGGGACGACAACGTCCATTGAAGCGATGGCGAGGCGCCTGCCGCGCGCCCTGCTTTTCTGCGCGCTGATGCACGCCTGCGCAACCGGCGGCAGCCCCGCCGAGGCGGCGCGCTCCTGGGCGGAGGGCCCGGCGCGCTGGCTCCTGCTGCCCGACGAGCTCGGGGAGATTCGCCACCTGCGCGACGATCGCGCGGTGCTCGCCGCGATCGACCGGTTCTGGCAGCGCCGCGATCCCGACCCGGCGGTCCCCGGCAATCCGGCGCTGAAGATCTTTACCGAGCGGGTGGCGGCGGCCGACAGCCTCTACGCGGACGGCGACCGGCGCGGCAGCCTGACTCCTCGCGGCCAGGCTCTCGTGTTGCTCGGACCTCCTCCCGCCCTGCGCTACAACCAGCGCGAAGTGCAAAGGCTGCAACCGCGGCGGGTGGCCGGCGAAGCGGTGACCGCGGCCCACATCGCCTCGTTCGAATCGTGGATCTACGGCCCCGACGACCTTGCCCCCGCGCTCCAAAAGCTGCTCGAAGACGCCGGCCACGAGGCGTCGATCGCGCTGCTTTTCGAGGATCTCGGCGACGATCGCGCGCGCTTGATCGAGGGCCGGGAGTTTCTCGCGCTCGCGGCGAAGGCGTGGCTTCGAGACGAGGGGTAGGGGCCGGCTCGTCCGCGTTGTGAGATCCTTCCTCCCGGACCGGGTAGGCCAAGGGAGAATTCCAATGAGCATCCGTACGATCCGGCAGGCGACTCTTCGCTCGACTTCGGCGCTGGGCCTCGGGCTGCTCGCCATCGCGGCCTGCGCTCCCTCGGCCGAGCCGCCGCCGAGCGCGGCCCCCCAAACCGCGGAGGGAACCGTGATTTCCGACATCGACCAGCGGCTCGCGAAGTACTCCCCGGTGCCGCTCGAACCCGACCTCTCCGCCCTCTCGGCCCGCGACCGCCAGGCGCTCGACAAGCTGAACCAGGTGTCGAACCTGATCAATGAGATTTACCTGCGCCAGGCCTGGGCCGGCGGCCCGAAAATGCGCCAGGAGATCGCCGCGTGGAAAGATCCGAAAGCCCGGGCGGCGCGCGATTTCTTCGCGGTCAACTTCGGGCCGTGGGACCGGCTGGACGAGCGCAAGCCGTTCATCGGCGACACGCCCCGGCCGAAAGGCGCCGGCTTCTACCCCGAGGACCTGACGCAGGCGGATTTTGAGGCCTGGATCGCGAAACACCCGGAGGACAAGGAAGCCTTCTCCTCGGGCGTTACGGTGATCCGGCGGGACGGCGACCGGCTGGTGGCGATCCCTTACTCCAAGGAGTACAAGGAGTGGCTGGAGCCTGCCGCGAAGCTGCTGAACGAAGCCGCCGACCTGACCGACAACGCCTCTTTGGCGAAGTACCTCCGCTCGCGCGCGGCAGCGTTTCTGTCCGACGATTATTTCCAGAGCGATGTCGATTGGATGGATCTTGACGCGCCGGTCGAGGTGACGATCGGCCCTTACGAGACCTACGAGGACGACCTGCTCGGCTACAAGGCCGCGTTCGAGTCCTACGTCACGGTGAACCTGCCGGCAGAGGCCTCGCAGCTTAGCCGTTTCAAAGAGCGCCTCCCTTGGTTGGAGCGCAACCTGCCGATTCCGGACGGGATGAAGAATTTCGAGCGCGGCACCGACAGCCCAATCCGGGTGGTGGACGTGGCCAGCTCCGCGGGCGATGCGCGCGCCGGAGTGCCGGCGATCGCCTTCAACCTGCCGAACGACGAGCGGGTGCGCGAAGCGAAGGGCTCGAAAAAGGTGCTGCTGCGCAACCTGATGCATGCCAAGTACGAGCGCATCCTGACCCCCATCGCGGCGAAGGTCTTGGACCCGGCGCAGGTGGCCGAGGTGACGTTCGACGCCTACCTGAACGAGATCCTCCACCACGAGCTGTCGCACGGCCTCGGCCCGGGAACGATCACCAAGGACGGCAAGAAGACCGAGGTGCGTCTGGAGCTCAAGGAGCTGTTTTCGACCATCGAAGAGGCGAAGGCCGACGTGATGGGGGTCTACAACATCCTGGCGCTGATTGACCAGGGGGAGATGCCCGCCGCGCTGCGTTCCGCGCTTGAACCGACGTACGTGGCCGGCCTCTTTCGCGCGGCGCGCTTCGGCGTCGACGATGCGCACGGCCAGGGCGTGGTCGCGCAGTTCAGCTATCTGAAGGAAAAAGGCGCGCTCGAAATCGACGGCGCCGGCCGCTTCCGCGCGGTGTCCGCGAAATTCCCCGGCGCGATCCGCGACCTGCTGCACGACCTGCTGATCCTGCAAGGCAACGGCGACTACGAGGGGACGAAGGCGTTTCTCGAAAAGTACGGCAAAGCGGGCCCGGAGCTGCGCGCGGCGATCGGCCGGCTGAGCGACGTGCCGACCGATATCCGGCTGGTGCCGTGAGGTTATGCTGAATCGTTAAGGCGCTTGGCGAACGCTGACTATTGTCTGCCCAATCTAGGCTACAAACTACCGCCGTAGTAGCCTAACCTGCTGTGCCGGGGCTGAACACCAAGGTTAGTAGGTTTCTAGAATGAGGACTTGAGGACGTGTCGGATCTAACATTTCGGGAGCGATCACGGCTTGAGAAACTTTTCGAAATGGGCGGAGGATACGTCCTGGGGTTTTCCAACAGGACCTTTCAAGAGTTCATCGCCGACACCACCGGTTTCAACATCTACGACCAGAAATACTCTTACGCGAGTAGTTCGAAGGCAAACCTCCTTCGCAAGTTTTGGGAGGTTGAACCTAACCATCTGATCGGGAAAGTGATCCACGGGTTGATCGATCTCGTCGAGGACGGAGGCGGTCTTCGGGGAACGTCGGAGCTCATTCCTGAGTGCAGGCGAATTGCCGAACGGCTTCTCCAGGGTGCACCCGTCGAAGATCTTGATGCTATCGGCGGCGATCTTACCGAAAGGGACTTCGAACTACTCGTCAAGTCGATTCGTTCTTCGATCGAAGACAACGAGCCTGAAGCAGGGCTCGACCGACTTCACACGTTTGTTACGAAGTACCTTCGGCGCGTGTGCCGCAAGTGTGGCCTCGACGTCTCAGGAGAAAAGCCCATTCACAGTCTACTCGGTGAATACACGAAGAAAATGAAGGCGGAAGGCGCAATTACAACCCTTATGACTGAACGCATACTCAAGGCGAGCATTTCAACGCTGGATGCCTTTAACGCGGTACGGAACGACCATAGCTTTGCTCACGACAACCCTGTTCTGAACTACGAGGAGAGCCTGCTTATCTTCGGTCATGTCGTCGGTGCTATCCGCTTCATCCAGGCGCTAGAGCGAAAGGCTACCCAGGCCCCGATCGCAGGCGACTGGGACGACGAGATCCCGTTTTAAAATCTGCTAGCTGGCGGCCTCGAGTCTGTAGTCCTGTGCAACACGTCTCTTTCGAAGGATGAGTTGCATCTGCTCGGCCACTGCCGGCCCAACGGTCGAGGCTGTGAAACAATTCGGATCAATCGCGAAGAGGCGACGGAGATAGCCTTATGTCAACCAATGTGGGTAGATGTTATCTATGTGGTCAGCTAGGCGCTGACTCGAAAGATCACGTCCCGCCGAAGGGATTGCTGCCCGAAGCCCAATATGGTCGATACCAGCGCATCACAGTTCCCGCTCATTCCAAGTGCAACTCTGCAACTTCCGACGACGAGGAGTATGTCAGAGACCTTTTGGTTATGGAGGGTGAAGCGCTTAATCTACCTAAACACGATCGGCTAACTCCGCGCGTTTGGAGAGCTTGGGCTCGCCCTGGTGGCTTCAAGAGGTATAAGTCCATTATTGAGACTGCTGTACCGGTCACTCTAAAGTCTGAAAGCGGGATATACCTTGGCAAGGCTATCGGGGTCCGGCCAAATATTGGGCGAATCAAGTCCGTTGGCCGTAAGATCGTGCAGGGGATGATCTACCACGATGCTGGAGCCATCATCGACGCAGGCCACATGCCGATCTCGCTGCTAAAGACAAGTGACATCCCTGAACTGAAGGCTCGAGATGCACACGAACCGTTCTGGATAGGCTTGAGCAGTGAACAATGTCGCCACGATCGCTGTGCCGACACTGTCGCCATCGGTCGTTTCTATGAAGGTTTCTCGAGAGGCGGTGACGGAGATGTCGCCATCGTGGCACCCTTCGCCATAATGCTATGGAATCTCGTAATGCTCGCTTGCGCTGAATTTCCTTTGGCTGCGATCGGGAAGAGGGGCTTTTCGTTCTCCGTTAATGCCGTCGCTGGCTGGGAGCGCTCTCCGGAGGCGAAAGGTCCTTAATCCCTCCATCCATTACGGAACAGACAATTTCTATACTTGATCCCCAAACGAACAGTACGCCTTCGAGATCGCCAGAGACTGGAACATCATGGCCATGCGTACCAGCTTTTAGGTTCGCGCGGAGTTCATGGCACGGTACCCGTTCAAGGGGTCGGTGGCGCCCATCACACTGAGTGGTGGATACAGGCCGACGATCTCGTTTTAACGCCGACGCGGCGGCGCTGTGGGCGAAGGTGGTGAAGGTGCGGCTCGGGTCAAGGCGGCGACGCGGCAACGCACTCCAAGACGGGGCGCGCTCGAAAATCGATGATCCCTGCCATACCGATCACCCGTTGAGGAGTCGATGGGCCGACTCTTGAGAGCGCGGCCCCGTTCCCCCGAGTCGAGACGAGGGGTGGGGTGCCGGATCGACATCGAACACCCCGTGCGAGTAGAGCGCCGCGTCGAGGTCGTTCGTCGCCTGCGCCTGCCTGAACCAGAGGTTCCAGACGGCATTCAGCTCGGCCTCCGTCAAATTACGCAGGTCGAGGTCCTCCTCGCTCAGGAATTCGTCCCGCTGTCCGGTCACGGCGCCCCCGCGGGAGCGGGTTCGAAGGGAAGGACCCCCTCGGCCCGCGAAGTTACGATGGCGTTGGCCTCAAGAAGCGGCAGGCCCTCGATTTCCCGCTGAACCTCCGGCCACATCTCGCGCCACGTCGCAGCGGCCGTCAGGTATCGGCCAAGACGCTCCTCATTCACCCGCATGAGCATCCTTCGCTCGCGGTCAAGCGCTTCGTCCAGCGCATCCCGGCCGGCGGCGATCTGCCCGAGCAACGGCCGCTGCCTTGCTACCTCGACGACCGCCTCCGGGTACTTGCTGGCCAGTTCGAGCAGGTCGAAACTGCTGCGGGAGTAGCGTAGCTGGGCGCGAGGATCGGTCATCAGGCGAGCGAGCTCGCCGATCACCGCGTAGTCCTTTTCACGATTGGTTAGCTTGAGCGCAGCCAGAGGCTCGATGCCGACAACCTCATTGCCCGTCGCCTCCGCATCCGCCCACATACGGGCCAACCGAGTCGCATCGATCCTTGGCGGCCGCGTGACGAAGTCGGTCCTGAACCTAAGCTCTTCTCTTCGGAATTCCAGGTGGGCGCTCCAGCCACCAGCCAGCCAGCGGAGATCGAGTGGTGCCCCGAACCGAACCTGTGCTCCCTTGCCGGCAAGCACCCTCAGGACGTGCCCGACAGCGTCGGCATCCTCCCGCAAGATCCAGTCGCCATCTTTGCTCATGATCGCCAGCCGATGCACAACCACCGCTTGCCCCGAGCTGAGAAGAGCTCGCAATCGCCCCTGGTTGAACTCGTCGGTTAGGTCAAGGTAGGGGTTGCTCATCGGCGATTCCACTATACCGGTGGCGGGCGGCGCCCGTTCCGATCATTGAGCCTCCTAAGGCGTTTACCAACGCAGCAGGACCAGCTCGGAGCAGAAACCCGGTCCCATCGCGGTCAGCAGTCCCCACGATCCGGGGGCCGGGCGATGCTTCGCTATCGTCTCTTCGAGCACCAGCAGCACCGAGGTCGAGGAGAGGTTGCCCACCTCGCGCAGGCTGCGCCAGGTGACGTCGAGCTCTCCCGCGGGCAGGTTCAGGACCTCCTGCATCGTTTCGAGCACCTTCGGTCCGCCCGGGTGGCAGACCCAGCTCGCGATGTCGGTGCGCGACAGGCCGTGGTCGCCGAGGAAGGAGTCGACGTCTTCTTTCATGTGCTCTTCGACCATCTTCGGCACGTCGGCGGAGAGGACGATCTTGAAACCGGTCTCGGAGATGTCCCAGCCCATCACGCGCTCGGAGTCGGGATAGAAGATCGAACGCGTCGCGACAATCTCCGGGCCGGTCGGCTGCGCTAAATCCTGCCGCTCGCTCCCGACGACCAGCACGGCCGCCGCGCCGTCGCCGAAAAGGCCAGAGGCGATCAGGTTGGGAATCG
>Ga0068860_100006106_pt1 | contig 12115 bp, 12 predicted proteins | sample KBSSwiS32_FD_66597 | JGI IMG/M metagenome (GOLD analysis project Ga0068860, IMG submission 66597) | Switchgrass rhizosphere microbial communities from Kellogg Biological Station, Michigan, USA - KBS Switchgrass S3-2 | ecosystem: Host-associated > Plants > Roots > Rhizosphere > Soil ... | reverse complement strand
ACGGCCAGGGCAAGGCGCGGGTCGCCTTCGCCTCGCCGACCCCCGGGGCCATCCTGCCCCTGAACCTGGCGCAATACGGCGGCACGCTGGTCTGCCAGAAGGACAGCTTCCTGGCCGCCGCCCGCGGCGTGTCCATCGGCGTCCAGTTCCAGCGGCGCGTGATGACCGGCCTGTTCGGCGGCGAAGGCTTCATCATGCAGAAGCTCGAGGGCGACGGCTGGGTGTTCGTGCAGATGGGCGGCACCATCGTCGAGCGAGAGCTGGCGCCCGGCCAGCAGCTCCACGTCGACACCGGCTGCCTCGCCGCCTACACGCCCAGCGTCGACTTCGACCTGGTCGCGGCCGGCGGGGTGAAAAGCGTCATCTTCGGCGGCGAAGGCCTGTTCTTCGCGCGGCTCACTGGACCCGGAAAGGTCTGGATCCAGTCGCTGCCGTTCTCGCGCCTGGCCGGCCGGATGCTCGCCGCCGCGGGATCTCGCGGCGGTCAGAACCGCGGCGAGGGCTCGCTGCTGGGCGGCCTGGGAAACATGATCGACGGCGACTAGACCCTTGCCGCTAGGCCGGGTGGCGCCTGGGGGCGATCCGCTGCGTCACCAGTTCGTTGACCGGGTCGCGCCACAGGAAGACCGCGATCAGCAGCGCCGGCCAGGCAAGGCCGATCGCCGAGCCCACCACAAGGGCGGGCAGAAGGCCCATCAGTCCGCCGCGCACGACGCCGCTTTGGCAGACCATCGCGATCCAGATCACCAGCGCGGCCACGGCGCTCGCGATCAACGCGCTCTCGCCATACGCGATGGCGAGGTCGCCCCAACTCAAATAGTGGGCGGACATGTAACTACCTCTTTACTGGGATCCTGGAGGAGCGGGCGGGGTCGGATTTGCGCCCTTCGCCCGGGGTTTGATCGGTCCGTTCCAGGGGCCGTCGTGGATTGTTTCGTCGTTGACACTGAGTCGTTTGTAGAAGGCGCGTCGCGACGGCGCCACAGGAGTCTCTCGTCAAGCGAGGGGGTTCTAACAGCCTGAAATATCGGCCCCTTGAGAGGTCTCGCGTTAACTAGTGCGCCCTGCGTCCGCGCCGGCTTTCGAGCGCCTGGGCCCGCTCCTCGAACGCCCGCGCCATCGCCTTCAGCGCTTGGATCGTGTCGGGGTCGGCCATGGAGCTCGCGATCTTTCGGTACCGGATCGCCAGGTCGCGGAGATGGTCGGGCTGTTCGATCATGTCGCGACCACGCTACCGCGCCGGAGCGACTCGCCTAGCGCGGGCGCCTCGTCGGACCGAACGTTCGCCCCAGGCGCCGGTTTCCGAGGCGCCGAAAACACGTGGACATCACCGAGCGGGCAGGGGACGTTCAACTGTTGGCGAGCCGGTCGCGGCCTCGCTGTCGCAACGTCTGGAGATCACCCATGCGCCTAGCCCCCCTCGTCACCATCACGGTCGCTGTCCTCGCCCTGGCCGCTTGCTCGAAGAAGACGGAAACCGAAGCTGCGGCGACCGGCGATCAGGCTGCGGCCACCGCCAGCCAGGCCGGGGACACGGCGGCTTCGGCGGCGAACGACGCGGCCGCCAACGCAGGCGCTGCGGCCGACGCCGCCGGCGCAGCGGCCAGCAACGCCGCCGACAGCGCGGCGGCCGCCACCGACAAGGCCGCCGACAGCGCCGCCGCCGCCGCCGGAACCGCGGCGCGCAAGGCCGACGCCGCCGCGGACGCCGCCGCGAAGACCCACTAGACCGTCATGTCTGCTCGTCCCGGTCGGCGTTCAGCGCCTTCCGGGGCAGGTCGCCGCCGCGGGCGCGCATCTTCGACATGTGCGCCCGCACGTCGGCGGCGTGGGTGGCCAGTTCGAGCAGGTCGGTGGACATCTGCATGTGCGAGCGCATGCCCATCAGCTCCCAGGCTCGCTTGTTGAGCGCCTTGGTCATCATCAGGGTGGTGAGCGGCGCACGCGCGATGTTGGCGGCGATCTGCTCGACCGTGCTCTCCAGGTCCTCGCGGGCCACCACCTGGTTCACCGCGCCCCAGTCCAGCGCTTCCCGCGCGGTCAGGGTCTTGGACTGGAAGAGGTATTCGGCAGAGCGCTTGTAGTTCATGAAGATCCACGGCTCGATCATGGTCTCGCCGGTGGGAAAGCCGATCGCCTGCGGCAGCGGCATCTGGAAGTAGGCGTCCTCCGACGCCACCGTGATGTCCGGGATCAGCGCCCAGTACGACCCCGAGCCCACCGCATAGCCGTGCACCTGGGCGATCGTCGGCTTGGCGAACTCCCACAGCCGCAGCACCGGCCACAGGAACAGGTCGCCCGAGGCTTTGTAATGCGTGCCGGTGCGCGCCTGGTCCTCGGCGAACTCCGGATAGTCCTGCTCGATGGTCCCCATCGCATGGCCGGCGCTGAAGCCCTTGCCCTCGGCCTTGATGATCAGGACCTTGACGTCGTAGTCGCCGCCGGCCTCCTTCAGGGCCGCGTCCATGGCCCAGACCATCTTGCTGTCCTGCACGTTGGCCTTCTCCGGCCAGGTGAAGACCAGGCGTGCGATCGCCCCGTCCTTCTCGTAGCGGACGCGGTCCAGGTTCTTGGTTTCCATGGTCATCCTCCCTCGAATACGGCCCGCCGCGCGGCGGCGTTCATTCGGCCGGCGCCGGCGTGACGCCGCGCTCGGCGATGGCGTGCAGCCGGGGCAGCAGCTCCTCGCCCAGCCGTTCCAGGTCGGCGATGTAGCTGCGGCGCGTGGTGGCGTCGCAGGCGACGCTGGTCCGGGTGACACCCACCTCGCCCAGCATCTCCGCGGCCTCGACCAGGCCGGCCAGGCCCGGCTGCGAAGTCGGCAGCGGGAGCGCCAGAAGCTGGAACTGCAGGCCCAGCGGCGCGGTCCGACCGACCTTGCCGGCGTGCTGGGCGGCGAAGGCGATGCGCGCGTGCAGGTCGTCCAGGCTTCCCAGGTCCGCGGTGCGCCGCGACACCGCATTGCCCGCGTAGGCCATCGGCGCCCAGCCGTCGCCCAGCTCCACGGCCCGGCGGATCGCCTGGCGGCTGTTGCCGCCCATCCAGATCGGCGGCCCGCCCGCTTGGGCCGGACGCGGCAGCATGGTGTGGCCCGAGGCCAGGAAGTGGCGGCCCTGCATGTGGACGCCGTCCTCGGTCCAGGCCCGCCGCATGGCCACGATCGCCTCGTCGGTCAGGGCGTTGCGGTCCTCGAAGGCGACGCCCAGGGCGCGGAACTCCGCCTCCAGGTAGCCCGTCCCGACGCCCAGGATCACCCGCCCGCCCGAGAGCGCGTCCAGGCTGGCCACGCTGCGCGCCGTGATGAACGGGTTGCGGTAGGGCAGCACCAGCAGCGACGTCTGCAGCTTGATCCGTCGCGTGGCCGCCGCGGCGAAGGACAGGGCGACGAACGGATCGAAGTTGTGGTGCCCGTTTCCGCGCCGCAGCCAGTCGTCGTCCGGGAACGGATGCTCGCTGACCGCAATGGAGTCGAAGCCCGCACGCTCCGCCGCCGCTGCGATCTCGGCGATGGCGTCTCCGGTCAGGAATTCGTCGGGCCGGTCCAGGCGTGCGACCGGAAGCGATGCGCTGACTTGCATGGGTCAGGCGAGGCTTGCGAGCAACGCCAGCGTCCGGGCCGTCGCGCCCTCCTCGACGTTCATCACCGAGCCCATGAAGTGGCTCACCCCGAGATCGGCCAGGCGCTTCAGCCCGTCGCGCACCACCTTCTCGTCGCCGACGATGGCGACGTCGGCCGGCGACGACCCGGCGCCCTCGCGGTCGAGCATCGCCCGGTAGGAGGGCAGGGTGTCGTAGAGCGCCAGCGACTTGGCGATCTTCGCCTTGGCGGCGTTGACGTCGGAGGTCAGCGCGATCGGGAAGCCGGCCGTCACCATCGGCGTCGGCCGCCCCGCCTCGGCCGCCGCCTTGCGGATGGTCGGCAGGATGTGCTGCTCCATGGTCTTCGGCCCGACCATCCAGGTGCTCGTGCCGTCGGCCATCCTTCCTGCCAGCCCCAGCATCACCGGGCCCAGCGCGGCCACGACCACCTTGGGCGGCGCGACGCCCGGCAGGTCGATCTGGTAGTTGCGCGCCGTCAGCGTCTCGCCTTCGAAATTCACCCGCTCGCCATGCAACAGCGGCATCAGGATCGACAGGTACTCGCGCATGTGCCGCGCGGGCTTGTCGTAGGACATGCCGAGCATGCCCTCGATCACCACCTTGTGCGACAGCCCGATCCCCAGCACGAACCGGCCGCCGCTGATCGCTGCGGCGGTCATCGCCTGGGTGGCCAGCGCCGTGGGATGGCGCGGATAGGTGGGCGTCACCCCCGTGCCCAGGGTGATCTTCGAGGTCATGTGCCCGGCCAGGCTCAGCACGTCGATCGCGTCGAGCGAGAACATCTGCGGCAGCCAGACCCCCTTGAGGCCCTGGGCCTCCAGGTCGCGGATGTACTCGGCCAGCGCCACGGGCACGGGCCCGGCGCGGCCGCTCGTGGTCAGGTGGACTCCGATTTCCATGGCGATCCTCTCTTTTCCCTACGCGCAACCGGCCTCAGGCGAGTTGCGGCGCCACCTCGGCGCCCAGGCGGCGGATGGCCTCGATCCCGTCGCGCGGATGGGTCCAGGGCGTGACGATCACCCGGTCCACGCCGACGTCGCGGTAGCGCTTCATCTCGTCCACGTCCGGCGGCCCGGCGATCTGCAGCGTCACCTGGAACGGACCGGTGCGGCCGGCCTCGGCCCGCAGCTCGCCCAGCCGCTTGAGGGCGACCGGCAGGGTCTGCGGCGTCTGACCCATCGGCAGCCAGCCGTCCCCGAACCGCGCCGCCCGGCGCAGGGCGGCGGGCGAATCCCCGCCGATCAGGAAGGGCGGCCACGGCGACTGCACCGGCTTCGGCTGGAACTTCACCGGCTGGAAGTTGAAGAACTCGCCGTGGTGCTCGACCACGTCCTCGGTGAACAGGCGCTGGATGATCTCGATGGATTCGTTCACCCGGCGCGCGCGGGTTTCGAACGGCAGCTCCATCGCCTGCCATTCCTCGGAGAGCCAGCTCGCGCCCACGCCGAAGTCGACCCGGCCGCCGGACAGCAGGTCCGCCGTGGTCACCGCGCGGGCGGTGACGAACGGATGGCGCAGGCCGATGTTGAACACGTTCACGCCCAGGCGGATCGTGCGCGTCTGGCCCGCCAGGTAGGCGATCAGCAGCCAGGGGTCCCAGGCCGGCGTGTCGGCGGAGATCGGAGAGTCGCCCTCGTGCGGCGTGCCCGGCTTGCCGCTCATCTTCACCGGCATGATCAGGTGCTCGGGGAACCAGACCGAGTCCAGTCCGGCGGCCTCCACAGCCTGGCTGAACTCCACCCAGTTGCGCGGCCCCACCCGCAGGCAGACTCCGATCTTCATCGCCGCGTCCCTCGCATCATGCCGCCTGTTCCGGTCCATCATAGGGCCGCTGCGGACGTGGTGGGAATGGAGCCCGCGTCGGATGGCGATTTCTCCGCGCCGCGCGCGCTGTCCACAGTTTCGCGTGGCGGGCGACCACGTTTCAACTGTTGACGGGATACCCTTCTGCGTTGAGCCGTGGTTCCATCACCACATGGGAAAGTTCCTGCGCATCGCCCGTCTGGCCTTCTACGCGTCCCTGGGCCCGATCAGTGGTCCTTTGGCCGCCGGCTTCGTGCGCAACTGGAGCCGGGGCGACCGGGTGCTGGCCTTACTTTACCTGGCCGCCATCCCCGCGGGCTTGCAAATTCTGGGCTCCGCCGTGGCCTGGGCGGCCAAGTGGGCCGCCGCCAGCGGCGTCGTGCTCTGACGCCCGAGCCGTCGCGGCCGCCTAAAGTCACCTTCACCCGACGTCTCGCCGCAATTGGCCTATGCCTTGCGCTGACCGGATGCGCGGCGAGCCGCCGCCCGGTCGCCGCCTTGGGATCGCAACCGCAGCCGATCGTCGATTGTCGCGGCCCCAAGACCGATGCGCCGACCGTGATCCGGGAAGCCGGCGCCTTCGGCGCCTCGGCGGACTGGGATCTCGTGCAGGGCTGGGTGCTGGACGCGGTGGGCGGCTCCCACGACTCTCCCCTGGGCCGCGACCGCAGCTACGTGCTGGCGGCGGTCCGCTGGCTGCAGACGCCCGGCCTGAAGGCGGCCGAAGCCTGCACCGATCCGGCGTTCAAACGCTGAGGCGCCCCGGGGCGCTCTGCCTGGATCCCTGGGCGAGCGCGCTCAGCAGCGCCGCGTCGCACCGCCGTTGCTGGATCAGGGTCGCGATCAGCACCAGGCTCAGGCCGATGACCTCGTAGCAGAAGAAGTAGAGCGGCGATCCGGCCAGCATGCTGGCGAACAGGGCGACGGTGCGCGCGTTCGACGACAGCGGGAAGGAGCTGCGCAAGGCGTGCGCCTGGTGCTCCCGATAGAGCGTCCGCATGGCCGCCAGCGCCTCGGGCCCGCCGTGCGCCCTGGACCGCAGCGCCGCATCCAGGCCCGGCGCCTGGCTGGAGATGCGCTCGGACACCGCCAGATAGGCGCCGCCGAAGCGCCGCAGGACGCCGCTCATTCGCTTGCCGCCGGCGGCCGCGTCGGAGGCCAGCGTCTGCTTCAGCCAGGCGCCGCCCTGCATCCAGTACTGGTAGGTCCGTCGCCGGCTCTCGTAGCTGTTGGCCTGGATCGCCCGGGCCAGGCCCGACGCCGCGGCGACCGGCCATGCCCAGCCGCCGATCTGGGCGGAGAGCATCACCGCAAGGGTCGCATAGAGGATCAGGTGGCTGAGGTAATCGCAGAGCCCGTCGACGATCTCCCCGGAGGGCGAGCTTCGGCCCGTGCGCCGCGCCAGGTCGCCGTCGGCCCCGTCCAGCACATGCCACCCGACGTGCAGCGCAAATCCGGCGGCGGCGCCGAACGGCCACGGAACCAGGCGATAGGCGGCCGCGGCCAATGCGCAGGTTACGACGCTCAGGCAGGACACCTGGTTAGGCGAGATCCCCGTCGGGATCAGCCGGGTCACCAGCCACCGCGAGATCGGGTGGATCACGCGCCGGTTGGACCAGAGCTCGATCTCGGGCGGCTTGCCGCCGCCGTCCGCCGGCGCGGCGCGCGTCTCAGAGGTCAGCTCGCTCAACGGCCCGCTCCAGCTCCCGCTGGCGGCGCCGTATGACGTGTTGCGGCCGCAATCAAGATTCAACGTCCACGGAACGCTGCGACCTGTTGCACGACAGGCGTTCGGCGCGGCAAATTGAGGTGCGGCGCGGACGGTGTCGTCGTGTCGACAATCATGTTTTCCGGTCGGTTCGCCGCGAAACACAGCGGACGGGGAAGTGTAACAATGCCTGAGATTCGTGTGGCTATTGTCGGCGTCGGGAACTGCGCTAGTTCGATCGTCCAGGGTGTGAGCTACTACGGCGATCCCGACCACAAGGCCATTGGTCTGATGCACTGGGACCTGGGCGGCTACCTGCCGGGCGACCTCCGGTTCGTGGCGGCCTTCGACATCGACGAGCGCAAGGTGGGCCTCGACATCGCAGAGGCGATTTTCGCCGAGCCCAACTGCACGGCGGTGTTCTGCGCCGACGTGAAGCCCACCGGGGTCAAGGTCGCGATGGGCGCCCTCCTGGACGGGGTGGCCGACCACATGGAGAGCATGCCGCGCAAGCGCACTTTCGTGGTCTCGCAGGCCGCCCAGCCCTCCAAGGCCGACGTCGTCGCCACGCTCAAGGCGTCGGGCGCCGAGGTGCTGATCAACTTCCTGCCGGTGGGTTCGGAGGAGGCTGTCCAGTTCTACATGGACTGCGCCCTGGAGGCGGGCGTCGGCGTCGTCAACTGCATGCCGGTGTTCATCGCCAGCCGCCCGGAATGGGAGCGCAGGTTCAAGGCCGCCGGCCTGCCGATCATCGGCGACGACATCAAGGCCCAGCTCGGCGCCACCATCGTCCACCGGGCGCTGTCGAACCTGTTCCACCAGCGTGGCGTCAAGCTCGAGCGCACCTATCAGCTCAACACCGGCGGCAACACCGACTTCATGAACATGATGGATCGCGGCCGGCTGGCCTCGAAGAAGGTGTCCAAGACCGAGGCCGTCCAGGCGGTGGTCGGCAAGCGGCTGGAGGACGAGAACATCCACGTCGGCCCCAGCGACTACGTGCCGTGGCTGAACGACAACAAGCTATGCTTCCTGCGGCTGGAGGGCGCGCTGTTCGGCAATGTTCCGATGAACATCGAGGTGCGCCTGTCGGTGGAGGATTCGCCAAACTCGGCCGGCGTGGTCATCGACGCCATCCGCTGCTGCCGCATCGCGCTCGATCGGGGGGAGGGGGGCATGCTGGTCGGGCCGTCGTCCTTCTTCTGCAAGCACCCGCCGATCCAGTTCACCGACGACGAGGCCCAACGGCGGACCGAGGCCTTCATCACCGGCGGCGCGCCCGCCGTGGCGCCCAAGGCGGTGGTGATCGCCGCCGGTCAGGGCTCGCGCCTGCGCGCCATCGCGGCCTCCAAGCCCCTGGCCTCGCTGGTCGGCGTGCCGATGATCGAGCGGGTGGCGGACACCGCCCGCCTGGGCGGCATCGACGAGCTGGTGGTCGTCACCGGCTACGAGGGCGAAAAGCTGGAGGGCTTCCTCGACGAGTACGCCGCGCGGCGCGACGTCAAGCTGGCGCATGTGCGCAACGACGCCTGGACCCGGCCCAACGGTCTCTCCGTGCTGGCCGCCGAGCCGCTGGTCGGCGACCGCTTCGTGCTCTTGATGTGCGACCACCTGTTCGACCCCACCATCCTGCGTGATTTGCTGCATCAGCCCCTGGGCGACGACGAGGTGCTGCTGGCGGTCGACCGGCGGCTGAACAACCGCCTGGTGGAGGCGGACGACGTGACCCGCGTCGACGTGGACGACGACGGCCGCATCCGCCGGATCGGCAAGGGCCTGGCCCAGTACAACGCCTACGACACCGGGGTCTTCCTGGCGTCGCGCTCGCTGTTCGCGGCGATCCGCGAAGACGCCGAGGCCGGCGGCGGCGGCATCTCCGGCGGGATGCAGCGCCTGGCCGATCGGGGGAGGGCGCGGGTCTTCGACATCGGCGACCGCTTCTGGATCGATGTCGACGACGCCCTGGCGTTCGAGCAGGCCGAGATCGAGCACGCCAGGCTCGCCACGAAGGCTCAGCCCTAGAGCATGACAGCCGAAAGTGTGTGCGGTTTCGGCGCCCGTCACGTTCTAATTTCAAAGACTTACGGAGCATGTTTGGTTCGACTTGAACCAATCATGCTCTAGGCGCTGCGCCACCGCGCCAGCCGCGCCATGGTCCAGGTGACCGCCCAGCGGCGAAGCTGGCGGTCCACCAGGGCCAGCACCAGGATGTAGCCGATCACCAGGACGGCCGCGGCCAGGGCATGGCTGCGCCCCGTGCCGGGCCCCAGGTCGAGGATCAGCGACGCCGCCGAGCCCGCCGCCAGCACCGCGGCGAGGGGCCGCCAGAACGCCCGGGTCAGCAGGCTGCGCCCGAACTGGCGGCGGATGATCAGTTGCCGCGCCAGGCTGGCGACGGCCAGGGCCGCCACCATCCCTAGGCCCACGCCCGTGACGCCCAGGCGCGGCGCCAGCACGGCGCCGATCCCCAGGTTCAGCGCCAGGGCGACCACCGCGATCCCAAGGTTGGATTTCGGCCGGCTGAGGAACAGCGGGGCCTGGGCGAGGTTGAGCACCCCGTCGATCACCGCCGCCAGGGCCAGCAGGCCCAGGATCGGCGCGCCCTGCTGGAAGCTCTTGCCGAACAGCCCGAGGATATCGCCTCCGAACAGCAGGCAGGCCGCCAGCAACGGCAGTTGCGCGGTGAGGATCCAGCGCCCGACCATCTGGAGCTGGTCGATCACCTTGGACGACTGCGCCGCCGCAAAGCTGGCGCTGATCACCGGCACCACCACCATGTCGAAGGCCTGGCGGACCTTGCTCAGCGCCGTCTCGATGTTCAGCGCCATGCCGTAGACGCCCAGGGCCGCCTCGCCGACCAGGTTGCCGATCAGCACGATGCTCGCCGCGTTGAAGCCCAGGCCCACGCAATCGGCGATGCCGGTCGGCAGCGACCGGGCGGCCATGGCGCGCATCTGCGAAACCTCCACCTGCAGCGGCTCCGGCGTCTTCGGGAACCGCCGCGCCACGCCCAGCGCCGCCATCCCCAGGGTCACCACCTGGGCGGCGATGTAGCCGATCAGCAGCCCTTGCGCGCCGTGGCCCGCCAGGCCGAAGGCGAATGCGCCGCCGGTCACCATCAGCGGCTCGACGATCGAGCGGCCCATCACCTCGTAGCCCACGGCGCGCTGGAAGCGCGTGGCGGCGAACAGGAGGTCGGTGGCCACGAACACCGGCAGGATGCAGACCAGTTCGCTCAGCATCCGCCACATCGGCGCGGCGTGGGTCGCCCCGCCGATCAAGGGCGCGGCGAACATGACCAGAGCGGCGCTGACTACCGACAGCGCGACCCCGATGGTCAGGGCCTCTGCGATGACTTGCGGCTGCGATTGCGGGCGCTCGGCCAGGAAGCGGAACAGGTTGTCCTTCAGGCCCAGCCGGCAGAAGGCGGCCAGCGCCTCGAACAGCCCCACGGCGAAGACGTACCGCCCGAACTGCGCCTCGCCGTAGATGTGGCCGATGATGAGCAGGAAGGGCACCCGCGACAGGGGGCGGATGAGGAAGCCGGCCATGGCCAGGCTCGCGCCGCGTAGGATGACGCGCCGGTCCTCCTGGGTTTCCTGAGGCGAGGGCGGTGCGTCGCTCAACACTCTGGCCTGTCCCCCGTAGGCGCCATCGCCGCGTCGGCGTCCGATATACGGCGCCCGCCCGCCCGGTTGCGAGACTTCGACACCGACTCGCCTCGAACGGCCACCGATCGCCGCGCCGATCTCCAGCCGGGCGTGCGGCCGGCGCTCACATGGCGCTATGGTCGGCCTTGGGCAGGTGAGTCCGTTCGACTGAGCGCGCGAAGAGGCATGACGACGTCCGGGCACGCCCGCAATCTCGCGCTTTGGGGACTGAGCGGGGGGATCTGGCTTGCGGCCGCGGCGACGGCGTGGGCCGAGCCCGCGCGGGTCTTCCGTCTGCCCCCGGAGCCGGTCGACCGCGCCCTGGTGCGGTTCGGCGTGCAGGCCGGCGTCTCCATCGGCGGCTTCCCGGCGCCCGGCTGCGCGGGGACCAGCCACGCGGTGACCGGCGTGCTCACCCCGTCGTCGGCGCTCCGCAGGCTGCTGCCGGCCGGCTGCGCTTTCGACCAGCTCGACGCCCGCGCCTTTCGCATCCGCGCGGCGCAACCGTCCCCGGCGCAAGGGCCCGCGCCGCCGCTCCTTTTGCCCTCACAGCCCACCCAGGTGGATGAGGTCGTGGTCACCGCCGAGAAGCGGCGCGAGCCCCTGCGCGGCAGCCCGTTCGCCGTCAGCGCCATCGGCGGCGCGGAGATGGAGCAGCTCGGGGCCAAGAGCTTCGCCGACCTGGCCGTGCAATTTCCCTCCGTCGCCGAGACCAACCTCGGGCCCGGCCGCAACAAGATCTTCATCCGCGGGATCTCGGATGGCGCCTTCACCGGCCTCACCCAGTCGACGGTGGGCCTGTACCTGGACGACGTGCCGATCACCTACAACGCGCCGGACCCGGACCTGCGGCTGGCCGACGTGGAGCGCGTCGAGGTGCTGCGCGGTCCCCAGGGCACGCTCTACGGCTCGGGTTCGATCGGCGGGGTCGTGCGGATCGTCACGGCCCGGCCCGACCCGGCCCGCTTTTCCGGCGAAGCCGTCGTGGAGGGCATGCTCAACGAGCACAGCGACCGCTCCTACGGCGCCGAGGCGACGCTGAACGTTCCGGTCCTAAAGGGGCGGGCCGCCGTGCGCGGCGTCGCCTATCTCGACCGGCTGGCGGGATATCTGGACAATCCCCGCCTCGGCCTGGAGGACGTCAACCACGGCCACCGTTATGGCGGGCGCCTCACGGGCCTGGTGGACCTGTCGGACGGCTGGCAGGTCCAGGCCACCTTCGGCCGCCAGTCGATCCAGATGGCCGACAGCCAGTACGTCCAGGGCGGCGGGCGATTCAACCGCGACGCGGCCATTCTTGAGCCGAACGACAACGACTTCACCCTGATCGGCGGGACGCTCTCCCATGCCGGTT
>Ga0068860_100006105_pt1 | contig 12116 bp, 8 predicted proteins | sample KBSSwiS32_FD_66597 | JGI IMG/M metagenome (GOLD analysis project Ga0068860, IMG submission 66597) | Switchgrass rhizosphere microbial communities from Kellogg Biological Station, Michigan, USA - KBS Switchgrass S3-2 | ecosystem: Host-associated > Plants > Roots > Rhizosphere > Soil ... | reverse complement strand
CCGGCGTTCGTTGGAACGGGGCTCCAGGTGACGTTGAACGCGGTGGCCGTCAAGGTACTGGCCGGCACGGTCGTGGTGGCGGAGCGCTCGTTCGCATCGGCGAAATCGCCGTCGCGGTTCCAGTCGATGTAGCCGACCAGCGATCCCGCCGTCGTGGTCGAAAGATTCACCGCCGAAACGCTCACCGTGTAGGTCGTCGCCGGAGAAGCGTAGTTCGGGAACGTTGATACGCCGTCCTCGTCGTCGACACCGCCCACCTGAGTCGTGTCGTCGGTGGTCGCCGCGGCGGCCGCTTGTCCGTCCGCTTCGCCGTCGGGCGGATTGGTCCCGAGATAGAGCGTCCCGTCTCCTATCGCGTGGCGCGCGCCGCCCGCGAGCAGCGTGCCATAGGTGTTGGGTGCATCGCCGTAGTCGTAGCCGCAGAACGAAAAATCGCTGATGCCGACGACCATGAAATTGTTTTCGTTCGCCGGATCGTCGCCTTGGGTGTAGTTCATGGTGATCGAAGAGACCGCGCCCGAGAACGCGACCGCCAGGTTGCCCGTCGTGGAATTCGTGGCCGCCGCGACGTCCCCCTCGGCGAGATCGCCCGCGAGCTGAGCGTTGCCCCCGGCGACCGCCGCGATCGTGTACGGAACCCGATTGCCGGACGGCCCAGTCCCCACCAGCTCGATCTGGTCCTCCCAGGATCCCCCCGTGATGTCGACGTCCAAGAAGGTGAACCGCAGGTCGCGGACCGGGCGCGAAAAACTCAGCGTCGACACCAGTCCGACCGACTCGTTGTCCTGGGTTCCACCGACCGCCGACGCATCCATCGACATCGAGTAATAGCCGGTGTGGTTGCCGTTGGTCGTGGTCCGGGTGACGACCGGAGTGCCCGCCGGAGAGCCGGTCCCCCCGAGGTCGCTGATCGTCCCTTGGGTGACCGTGAGGTCGCCGACGGTCGTGTTGGTGAACACGACGGCGTTGCCGTTCGCGCCCCAATCGAACGTCAAGGTGCCGGTGCAGGTGGAGACCGCGGCCACCGTGCTCGAGAGGTTCAGATAGGCGCGGTTGAACGTGCCGTTGGTCCCGTTGTTGTTGATGTCGCAAATGTTCAGCGTCCAGGTGCCGGCGCTGTTCGCCCCCGCCAAAGTCGTGTCGATCGTGGCGACGGGAACGATCCGATTGTAAAAAGGTGCCGCCGTCGGATCGGTGTCGCCGTCGGCGAGCGTCCCCTCGGTATTGACCGAAAGCAGGATGTCGTAGTTGTCCTGGGTATCGCCGCCGCCGCCCGCGTTGCCCGCGATCAGCTGCAACGATGTACCGCCCGGACGGACCAGGGTGATCCGGAGGTCGCCCCGGTTGGCGTGGTCGATGTTCAAGCCCAGGGCCACCCGCGAGACGGTGAACGAATCGGCGACCGTGAACGTCTTCACGAGCGGCGTGGCGCACCCCGCAGCCCCCCCCGCCGCGGCGGAAAAGTTCACGGCGCCGCTGGTGGTGTTCTCATACGTATAGGTCAGCGCCGTGGCCGGTCCGCCGCCGAAGGCGAGACCGACAGCGCATGCCAGAAGGGCGTTTGCAAAAGTGTGACGAAGGGAGAATCTGGGGGAACAGAACTGAATCGACATGTCATCACCTCTTCAAAAATCACTCACCGAGACCTGAACACAGCGGGATTGCCACTTTCGCCGACTCCGGGCGTAGGTCCGAGGGTGAAGGTTCGCAGATCGCCGAACACGACCAATTGGGGCCGCTCGTAGAGGCGCTTCGGACCCGCTACGGAACTCTGTGAGAGAGGCACAAGGATCGGATTTTCCGGAAAAGTCATCGCTGTCTCACTCCACCGCAGGTCGAAGCCGCCTGCAAGAACCCATCAAATGTACGGCGACGCTGCCAGATTTCGAGCGAAAGCGCCATCCAGACCAACAGGCCGCAGAGACCCGCCTGCCGCTCCCGCCAAGCGGTTTCGATCCAGCCGGACGCCAAATACTCACGCCAGATGGCTTGGGGTGATAGCAATATCTCGGCCACCTCGGCGTCGGGGCTCGCGTAGACCCCTGTGAGGAAGAGGTCTTCGAAGGTCGCTTTGTCTCGCCGCCCAAGAATCGACGGCGGCAGCAGGCCCGACATCGCGCGCCGCAAGATGGGGCGCGAGATCCCGACGCCGCCGAGGTCCTCGGCCGGGACGCTCAAGAAAAGCTCGACCACCCGCCGGTCGCGCATCGGGTGTCTCACTTCCACTCCCCAGCGGTCGCAATAATAGCGTTCGACCGACAGGCCATGTCCGTTGTGAGCGCCAAGCAAACTCTTTGCCTGCGCCGGACGAGGGTAGTCGGCCGCCCAGTCGTCGCGCTCGACCGGATCGGGCAGCAGGGCGAGCGCGCTGTCGCTGAGCCAGGGAAAGCGCTTCGCCTTGCGCCGGCCGGCCCGCTTTTGGCGCAGCCGATCGGGTAGGAGGGCGCCGAGAGCCGCGCGCAGCGCGCCGTCCCCTTCCCCGATTCGATTCCACACCTCGCCCGCGGCGGCGGCGAAATGCCCGGCCCGGAGCGTTTCTCTCAACCGGTACTCCGCTCCGCCGTAAAGCTGGTCGCCGCACATCCCGGACAGCAGGACCGTGCTGCCGAGCCGACTCGCGGTTTCGTAGGCGCGAGTGTGAAACCGGCGGTAGGCGTTCTGCTCCGGCGTCGCCGGATGGGTCGGCCACGACGGGAGGTCTTTGAGCGGCAGCTCGTCGTCGCACGGCAGGCGGTGCATTTCGAGCCCCAGCTCGCGTTCCAAGACGGCGAGGTGGCCGCTTTCGTCGGCGCGCGCATGGCGAGGAAAGACCCAGCAGAGCGCCCGCAGGCGTTCCCCCGCGGGCAGCGCTCTTTGGGCCAACGCGGCGATCGGCGACGAATCGAGCCCGCCGGACAGCAGTACGGCCGGGCGCCCGATCGCCCGGAGACGGCAGCGGACGGCCAGATCCAGACGCCGACGAAGCTCTTCGGCGCGCTCTTCCGGCCGCGCCGCCGCGAGCTCGCGGCAAGGGCGCGGGCGAGGAAGCTGTTCGCTGCGCGCACGGTCGACTCCGACGATCAGGACTTCTCCGGGCAACAATTGGCGCACCCGTGGACAAAAAGTGCGCCCCGGCGACGGCTCTTCGAGCGAAAAATAAGCCGCGAGCCTCGCCCGGTCGAGCTCCGACTCGCGTCCGAGCATCGCCTCCAACGCTCCTTCTTCAGAAGCTGCGAGCAGTTGGCGATCGTCGAGCGCCACGGCGAGGCCGCGGCCGCCGAGGACGTCGCGAGCGAGAATCGCCTCGCGTCGATCGGCATCCCAGATCGCGATCGCGAACGGCCCCAGGAGGCGCTCGAAACCGGCGATGCCCCAGGCGGAATAAGTGGCGGCCACGAGCACTGCGTCGCTCGTGCCGGCCAGCGGCTCCGGCGCGGAAGGCAGCGCGCGCCAGAGCGCTTCACGGTCGTCGATCCGGCCGTCGAACGCCAACCAGGCGCGGCGCCCGGCAAGCGCCACCGGCTGGCGCTCGGCCGACTCCTCCGGCGTGGTCCAGAAATGAAGATGGCCGAGCGCGCCGCCACTCTGACAAACCGCGTCTCGCCCATCCTTGCCTCGATGAGCCATGCGGCCGAGCAGCCGATCGAGGATTGCGGGATCGAGATCCGCTCCCCGGCGAGCCACCAAGAGCCCCAGTGCACTCATTCTTTCTACCTCTTCGCGAGTCGTCATTTGCTGTGCAACACCCAACGATGATAGCAGGTTCGTACGGTCCCGCATCTCGCGGCCGACCCAGGCCACTACCTCTCAACCAGCCGTGGATTTTTGGGCGTGCCACACCATTTTGTTCCCACCCGAAGCGGCCCGCCCGGCGGTGGCGCGTTCCCACCTTGAATGAGGTTTTGATTCAACGATCACGAAACTAATCTTCCTCCAAGAACGAGGCGATCTCGTTCATCCAGGAGGAAGACATGAAAAATTTGAAGCTGTCACCGATCTCCACTTCGTCGCCCCTGCTTGCCGTCGCTCGCTACGCTCTCCTGTCGGTTCTCGCGGCCGGGTGGGGCGCCGGAGCTCTCAACGCTCAGCCGGGCACCGGACCCTTCGCCGCCTTTCCGACCCAGAGCGTCAAGGACGGCCGTTTCCTCGGCATCGCCTGCGAAGGTCTCTCGACCATGGAAGAGAACGTTCAGATTATGTTGGCCGCGCCGCCGTCGACGACGAGCTTTGACCTTGACGTCTTCGACGGAGATACAGGCAGCCTCGACGGCTTGGGAAAAAATCACTGGGATCTTGGAACCCGCCAGCTGAAGTTCTCGCTCTACGCTGACCCGCTGCGGACCGGCGCCCTCGCGCCTGCCGACTTGATCGGCGAGTGGTACGGCAATTCGGCCAACGCGACCAGCGGTACGCTCTGGACCTCTTCGACGGCGGCGATGCCGGACAATGACTGGTGGAATCTCCACGTCACCACGTCGGCGAGCGCCCAGGCGCCGAGCGGCAACTATCTGTATGTCTTGATGATCGATACCGATGGCGCCTGCGCCACGGGTGAGCAGCTGGAAAGCAGCTTGAAGATAGCGACGTCCTCTCCGGTGAGTTTTCGGATGCCGTATTTTGGCCTGGAAGGAGCGCTCCTCGACATCTGGAATGACGGCCCGATCATCTACCCCGGCACTTTCCCGCCCCCGGGTGGGTTCCTCTCTGCGCCAACGACCTACGATGGGACGTTTGAATTCTTCTTTACCTTTCCTGGCGGCGAGACCGAGCTACGCTTGTTCGACGGCGACTTCGATTTCGGCACCGATCCATCGTATCCGGAGGGGTATCCCTCCGGCGCTCCGCTCGTCTCCTGTGTCGACGAGGACGATCTCGATACCCCCGCGGACTACAGCGGCTTCCCGTTTTCGACCACGGGTGCCAGCCCGGAAGGAGTCCAAGGCCCGGGCATTCCCGCGGACGACAACGACCTCGACGCGTTCCGTCGCGGGGATCCGGGCGACCCGAACCAGCTCGGTTGCGTTCACTACCAAGTGACGGACCCGGACGGCGCCGTCTACTTCAACAACAACCCCTCGGGCAGCCTCGAGTGGGAGCAGTTCGTGATCGCGACGGCGGCCTCGCCTTTCGCCAAGGATGCGGACTATGTGGTTGGGGGCACCACGCTTCCCGGAGGCGTCTGGAAGGTCAAGATCATCGGTCTGGACCTGTCCAACCAGAACTTCTGGTTCGCCGATACGTGCGCGACCCGTCCGGAGCGCGATCCGGAGCCGGGAGAAGATCCGGACGACGTGCCCCGAGTCGCCGCCTGTCCGGACGAGACGGTCGACCTCTTAGGTAACTTCGTCTGGGCGGACGAGAAGAACCTGGGCGTGCTGGATCCCGGGGAAGCCGGCATCCCGGGAGTGTTGATGGAATTGGTTCGCTTGAGCGATGGCGTGGTCGTCGACACCCTTCGTACCGGCGACACGACCGACCCGAATTGGGGGGCGTGCGAGATGAACCTTACCGCGACCGACGCCAAGGGACTGTACTGCTTCGGCAGGAACGCTCCGGGCAGGTACGAGGTGCGGGTTGCGGCGAGCAACTTCGAGAAGGGCGAACCGCTGGCGGGAAGGAGATTGACCACGAGCAACCTCTCTTCGAAAATGCCGATCACGGGCAACGTCCTGAATCTGGATTTTGGCTTCGCCGGCGCCCGTGACCGGAAAAAGTGACGGCGGCGCCAGGGTTTGCGCGAGGAATTGGGGAGACGATCGACATGGTTCTCGGACCGGTCGGTCGTTCTCCTTGTGACAACCGACGGATACATCATAGATCCGAGAATTTGAAGGATCATCATCCGCCCAAGCACTGACCGGCGAGCGGTCTTGCAAAACCGACCGGTCGTGCTATTCTCCGCCGGTGCGAAAAGGCGAGGCCACTCGGCAGCAGATCGTGGACACCGCGCTCCAGCGGGCTTCGGAGCTGGGGTTGGAGGGTGTGACTCTCGGGCGGTTGGCCGAGGAGCTGCAGATTTCGAAGAGCGGCCTATTCGCGCACTTCAAGTCGAAAGAGGCGCTTCAGATCGCCGTGCTCGAAGAGGCGATCGAGCGGTTCACGGAGCGGGTCGTCCGGCCGATGTTGATCAAACCGCGCGGCGCGCCGCGGGTGCGCGAGCTGTTCGAGCGTTGGATCGCCTGGTTCCAAGGCGAGAGCGATCAACCCGAGGAAGAAATCTTGGGCTGTCCGTTCCTGTCGCTCTCCTCCGAGTACGACGATCGGCCCGGCGCGGTGCGCGACGCCCTCGTCCGCTGCCAGAAGGATTGGATTGCCACGGTCGCGAAGTCGGCGATCCTGGCCGTCCGTGAAGGACATTTCCGCGCCGACCTCGACCCGGAGCAGTTCGCCTTCGAGTTCAAGGGCATCGGCATGGCTCTCCAGCACGCCGCGAAACTGGTGGCCGATCCGGCCGCCGAACGTCGGGCACGGGCGGCTTTCGCCCGTCTGTTCGCCGACGCGACCGCGCCGCTTCAATAAAGAACCCGTCATCTGAGGAGCGCGAAATGAGCCACCCCATGAGCCAGCCTTCTCCGTCAGAAAAAAGCACGATCGATCGTTTACGCCCGATCCCCTTCCCCGGCTGGCTGCGCGCAGGATTCAGCCTCGCCGGAGGGTTCGCGCCGAGCGCCACAGCGCGCGTGGCCCGGCGCCTCTTTTTCACTCCGCCGCCGAGCCGGATGCGGCCGGAGCAGCGGGATCTCCTGGCGCGGGCGCAGCGGTTCGAGCTGCGAACGCCCGACGGCCCGGTGGTCGGTTGGTCCTGGGGCCAGGGCGATCCGGTCCTCCTGATCCACGGCTGGGGCGGGCACGCGGGGCAATTCGCGCATTTCGTCGAGCCGCTGGTCGCTCAAGGGCACAGGGCGGTGGCGCTCGACGTACCCGGCCACGGCAGCTCGGGGGGATCTCTCTCTTCGCTGCGCCACTTCGCGACCGCGATCGAAAAGGCGGGCGAGCTGTTCTCGCCGTTCGCCGGGATGATCGCCCACAGCTTCGGCTGCGCCGGGGCGACCTACGCGATCTCCCGCGGCCTGAATATCAAGAAAGCGGTCTACCTTGCCCCGCCAGCAGGCTGGGAGAATTTCCTCGGCCGCATGCGCCGCGGCCTCGGCTGGAACGACGAAGTCGAACGCCGCTTCCGACGCATGTCCGAAACCTGGCTGAGAATCGGTTTCGACGAAGCCGAGCCGCGCCGTCTCGCGCCCGCGATCGACCTGCCGCTCCTCGTGATTCACGACCGTGCGGACGACGAGGTCCCGTTCGAGGATGGGGAGGAGCTTGTCCGGGTCTGGCCGGGGGCGCGGCTCACGGCGACCGAGGGTTTGGGGCACCATCGACCGCTGAGGGATGGGGCGACGATTGAACGGGCGGTGAGGTTTTTGGGGGAGAGCTGAGGATGACTCAAAGCTTCGCCTGTTGCCGGCTCGCTTGAATCGCGCGCCTCCATGGAGGATGATCCGTCCCATGGTCACCACGGTCACCCAGAAGAACACGGTCACAATCCCCGCCGAAGTCGGACGGAAGCTGGGAATCAAGCCCGGCTGGAAGCTCGACTGGCAGCCGGTCGAGGGCCGGGAGGAAATTCTCGTTCGGGTGATTCCCAGCCGCGGGGAGCTCGCGCTTCGGCTCTTGGGCGCCAGCCGCAAGTATTCGCCCGATCGCGATGCCGTTGCAGAGCTTGTCGCGGAGAGGACCGCCGAAGGGTAAGTAAGCCGCTGGGATTTCCGGTCGAGGTATTCTTCTGACGAGATATCCTCAAGGATTACAGAGCTTCCCCTGATAGATGAGCGCTCGATTGGCCCCGAATCCTTCACGCTGCGAGGGGCTTGTCGCGTGATCCATCGCAAATTCCTCCATCTTTTCCGCTAATGAGGTTTGATAATCCGCCGCGAAGGCACAGGCTACCGTATCCGCATAATTACCATCATAGGGTCGCGTCGACAATGCGGCCAGGCTGTAAGATACCGCGAGTCCGCTATGCTGTCTGGAGAACTCGGGAGTCGTCGCATAAAGCCATGCGAGGTTGTTAAGGGTTAATGGATGATTGGGCAGCACTTCAAGCGCCTCCTTGAGGAGGCGTTCGCCATCAGCTGGAAGTAAGGCTTCGGAACCGATCAATCCAAGATAATAGGCTCTTGCTTCACGTGACTCCAAGCTGCGGAGGTATAGGCTACGCAGCCGAGGATCGTCCTGCGAGGGAATTCTGAATCGGTAGCTGGTGTCGTCTTCCGATTCCCAGGAAACCCAGTCCCAATTGACCCGGGTTGCTTCCGACAGATGCCAACGAACAAAGTTATGCCGAGGAACCTCGACAAGCCGGATATCCCAGGCTAGACGCTCACCTACTGCCAAAAAAAGTTGAGAACCCATATCACAGTCAACGAAATACATCGGCTTGTCGCGATCGATATATTCGGCTCGACGGTGATTCGAGCCAGTGGCTAATATTATTTCCAGAGCCTCGGGGGTAAATGTGCGTGGCACAAAGGCCATCCCGAGCGTCTGTGGCCAGTCTTTCTCTTCGGGAGGTTGAAGGAAATTGTGCTTGACAAGTGCCAACTGGATAGCCCCTAACACAGCCTTGGCCTCGTCTTTTGTCTTGGGATGCCGATTTATTCGGAGTGCAGCAGCGGTAGCATCCTCGATCGCCGCACGAAATAGATCTTCGGCATCTGGCGGTAATTGACGGACGCTACGCTCTAAAGTAAGAAGCTGGAATGCCGTGGTCGACTCAAGAGGATTGATTTGGTCTTGGATCGCCGACACTTCTTGAGCTTGCGTGGCCGCCAGTAAGAGCGTGAGCGCTGCGGAGCCAAATGCATCTCTCATTAGTAGCATCCCTTTTCTAGATGCAAGATACAGATTCGACGAGCCGATACGCAAAGGTCGCACTATTTTTCGACGATTATGTCGTCGCCATTTGATTCGAGGAAATCACCGGCGAGCAACGGCTTCCAACCCTGGTTGGCGAGTTGATTCAACAGGTGAACGAAGTTTTGATGGGGTATTTCAGACCCGCTGGGCGGAGTGAACACCCATCCTCCGTCGACCCTACGAATTACGCCGTACGAGGCCATCCCCTAGTCTCCTTCCTTGGCGACCCGCGCCTAGCTTGCCCCTGCGCTAAAGTCGATCACAGAGCCTGCGGCAATTCCTGTGGTGGTTTGAGACGTCCGCAGACTTAGTTTTCGGTTCTCGCTGTACCAAAATCTAACCCCGTGTTCGCGGCTCGCAAAGCGCCCGCCAAGGGCGTAAACTAGGCGGTGCACGAGGCCGAGCGATGCCCCCGCTGAAATCTACTCCACCACCACCCCTAGCCCCCTTCCACCCGGCCGTCGCCGCTTGGTTCGAGCGGCGCCTGGGTGCTCCTACGGAGGTTCAGGCGCTCGCCTGGCCGGAGATTCGGGCCGGGCGCTCGGTGCTGGTCGCCGCGCCGACTGGCTCGGGAAAGACTCTCGCCGCGTTTCTGGCCGCGATCGATGATCTGGTCCGTCGCGGCCTTGAGGGCGAGTTGACCGATGCGACTGAGGTGCTCTACGTCTCTCCCCTCAAGGCTCTTTCGAACGACGTCGAGAAAAACCTGGCCGAGCCGCTGGCGGGGATTCGCGAGGAGTTGGCTGCGCTGGACCTTCCGGACGTTGAGATCCGGACGATGTTGCGGACCGGGGATACTCCTGCCTCGGTGCGGACCGCGATGGCGCGCCGGCCGCCGCATCTTTTGGTGACCACTCCCGAGAGCCTCTACATTCTGCTCACCAGCGAGTCGGGACGGCGGATGTTGTCCACCGTTCGCACCGCGATCGTCGACGAGATCCATGCCGTCGCGGGCAGCAAGCGCGGCTCGCATCTGGCGCTTTCGCTCGCGCGACTTGAATCGCTGGTCGAATCGAACGGCGGCACCCTTTCGAGGCTCGGGCTCTCGGCGACGCAGAAACCGATCGAGGAGATCGGCCGATTCCTCGCGGGCCGCGACGTTCACGACCTGCCGCGACCGATCTCGATCGTCGACGTCGGCCGGAAACGGCGGATCGATGCGGAGGTGACCCTGCCGGGCTCTCCCCTTTCGGCGGTGATGTCGGGCGAGGTGTGGGACGAGGTCTACGACCTGCTCGCCGATCGAATTCGGGCGCATCAGACGACGCTGATCTTTGCCAACACCCGGCGGCTTGCGGAGCGGGTGGCGCGCCATCTGGAGACCCGCCTCGGTGAGGGCCGGGTTTCCTCTCACCATGGCAGCCTGTCGCGCGAACGGCGTCTCGGAGTTGAAGATCGCTTGAAGCGAGGCGAGCTCGCGGCTCTGGTCGCCACCTCGTCGCTCGAGCTGGGGATCGACATCGGCGCGGTCGATCTGGTCTGCCAGCTCGGCTCCACACGTTCGATCTCGACTTTGCTCCAGCGCGCCGGGCGTTCCGGCCACCAAGTGGGCGGGACGCCCAAGGTGCGAATCTTCCCGACGACGCTCGGCGAGCTCGTCGAGGCGGCGGCGCTGCTGGATGCGTTAAACCGCGGCGAGCTGGATCGGGTCATCATCCCGAAGGCGCCGCTGGATATTTTGGCCCAGCAGATCACGGCGGAGGTCGCGGCCGACGAGCGCGCGGTCGACGATTTGTTCTCCCTGGTGCGACGCGCCGAACCGTACCGCGAGCTGCCGCGCGAGGATTTCGACGCTGTGGTCGATTCGCTCGCGAACGGCTTTGCCACGACCGGCGGCCGGCGCGGCGCGCATCTGCATCTCGATCAGGTCCACGGCATCCTCCGGCCGCGGCGCGGCGCGCGGCTGGCCGCGATCACCTCGGGCGGCGCGATCCCCGACACCGCGGACTACTCCGTGCTGCTCGAACCGGCCGGAATTCCGATCGGCACGGTCCATGAGGATTTCGCGGTCGAGAGCATTCAGGGCGACGTGTTCCAGCTCGGCAATGCCTCCTGGCGCATTCTGCGGGTCGAGCCGGGGAAGGTCCGGGTGGAAGACGCGCACGGCGCCGCGCCGACCATCCCGTTCTGGCTCGGCGAGGCGGCGGGGCGGACGGATGAGTTGTCCGCTTCGGTCGCGCGCCTCTATGCAGAGGTAGAGGCTCGGCTTGAATCCGGTCCGGAAGGTTTGATTGATGCGATCGCCTGGCTCGAACAGGAAGTGGGTCTCGGCGCGGACGCCGCGCGCGAGCTGGCCGAGCATCTCGCCACGGCGCGCGCCGCGCTCGGCGCTTTACCGACGGACGAGACGTTGATCGCCGAGCGGTTCTTCGACGAGGCGGGCGATCAGCACATGGTGATCCACTCCCCGCACGGCAGCCGGCTCAACCGGGCCTGGGGGCTCGCTCTGCGCAAACGATTCTGCCAGAGCTTCAATTTCGAGCTGCAGGCGGCGGCCGACGAGGACTCGATCGTCCTCTCGCTCGGGCCGACCCACAGTTTTCCTCTGGAAGACGCGTTCGATTTCCTGCGCTCCAACACCGTGCGCGGGGTGCTCGAACAGGCGGTGCTCGACGCGCCGCTATTCCCCGTCCGCTGGCGCTGGAACGCCACGCGGTCGCTCGCCGTGCTGCGCTTCCGCGGCGGCCGGCGCACGCCCGCTCCGCTGCTTCGCCAACAGGCGGAGGATCTCGCCGCGGTGGTGTTTCCGGATCAGCTCGCGTGTCTCGAAAACATCGTCGGCGAGCGCGAGATCCCGGAGCATCCGCTGGTTCGCCAGACGCTCGTCGATTGTCTCGAAGAGTCGATGGACATCGAGGGATTGCAGGCCCTACTCGGACGGCTCGAACGGGGCGAGCTGCGCCGGGTCGCGCGCGACCTCGCCGAGCCGTCGCCGCTCGCCGCGCAGATCCTCGCCGCCCGGCCTTACTCGTACTTGGACGACGCGCCGCTTGAAGAGCGGAGAACGCAAGCCGTGCGCACCCGGCGCTGGCTCGATCCGAAGACCGCCTCGGACTTAGGATCCCTCGACCTCGAAGCGATCGAACGCGTCCGCGCCGAGGCATGGCCCGATCCACGCGACGCCGAAGAATTGAACGATGCGCTCGCGACAATCGGTTTCTTGACCGAAGCCGAAGGGCGCGCGGCGGGATGGGAACCGCTGTTCGACTCGCTCGCCGAATCCC
>Ga0068860_100006104_pt1 | contig 12120 bp, 7 predicted proteins | sample KBSSwiS32_FD_66597 | JGI IMG/M metagenome (GOLD analysis project Ga0068860, IMG submission 66597) | Switchgrass rhizosphere microbial communities from Kellogg Biological Station, Michigan, USA - KBS Switchgrass S3-2 | ecosystem: Host-associated > Plants > Roots > Rhizosphere > Soil ... | reverse complement strand
CCACCAACACCGCGGAATTCGGTGACTGGAGCACCATTCCCGCTTGCTACGGCCTCCGTCTCGGATCCGTCACCGGCCCGAATGCAGTGCGTTTTCAAACGGCTTCTGGCGGAGAGGGTGTCCGCCTAACCACATCCCGCTGCGGTTCGGAAAAGATCGGAAATTTCGTTTGTTTCTCGATACCTACGAGCTACCTTGGCCGAAGCGGTTCGATGCATTTCGGCTAGATCCGCGATCCAAGGTGGGGCCCAGGGTGGGGCCGAGGGGGTGTGTATGGGCGGGCGGACGCTTAACAAGCTGACGACGAAGCAGGTGGAGGCCCTCGGCCCAGGGCGGCATTCCGACGGCGGCGCGCTGTATCTGGTCGTCGACGAGCAGGGGCGGCGGAACTGGTCCTTCCAGCCGAAGATCGCCGGAAAGCGGCGCGAGATTGGAATTGGCCCCGCTGGAAAGGGCGGCGTCGCTCTCGCTCAGGCCAGGAAAGAAGCCGTTCTGATGCAGGACGATGTGCGCCATGGCCGAGACCCAAAGGTCGAGCGCGACCTGCGGCGCGCGCCCCCCGTCCAGATGCCGACGTTCGGCGAACTCGCCGACCAGTTCGTGAAGTCGCAGGAGGTGCAGTGGCGCAATGAAAAGCACCGCGCACAATGGGCGATGACACTGAAGGTGTATGCCGCGACCCTGCGCGCGCTGCCGGTAGACAAGATCACCACCGACGACGTTCTCAAGGCGCTGAAGCCTATCTGGCTAACGAAGCCCGAGACTGCGTCGCGGACGCGGGGGCGCATCGAGCGCGTGCTGGACGCGGCGAAGGCAAAAGGGTTTCGCGACGGTATGAACCCGGCGATGTGGAGGGGACACCTCGACCACCTGCTGCCGCGCCGCCAGAAGCTCTCGCGCGGCCACCAGCGCGCGCTGCCCTACCAGAACATGCCCGCCTTCACGGCCGAGCTGCGCGAGCGTCAGGCGCATAGCACGGCGGCGCTGGCGCTGGAGTTTCTGATCCTAACGGCGGCGCGCAGCGGCGAGGTGAGGGGAGCGACCTGGGCGGAGATCGATGACGCTCAGAGCGTCTGGACCGTGCCGGCGGCCCGCATGAAAGCCGGGCGCGAGCACCGCGTCCCGCTCTCCAAGCGGGCCTCGGCCATTCTGACGGAGATGCGCGCAATGGCTGACCCCGACGCGCCGGGGGGCGGATTGATCTTCCCCGGCCCAAACGCCGGCAAACCGCTGTCCGAGAACGCCTTCGCCGCGCTGATGAAACGGATGGGCTATGCGGACGCCACCACGGCGCACGGGTTCCGCAGCGCCTTCCGCGACTGGGCGGGGGAAAGTTCGCAATTCCCGCGCGAGCTGGCGGAGGGCGCCTTGGCCCATATCGTCGGCGATGCGACGGAACGGGCCTATGCCCGCGGCGACGCGCTGGCGAAGCGCAAGAAGCTCATGGACGCATGGACGGCCTACTGCGAGCCCAAGGCCGGCCGTTCGAACGTGACGCCCATTGGCCAGGGCCGGCGCGCCGGCGCGTAGGGCGAGGCGGCCCCGCGCCGCTCGCCTGCGGCGTCACTGAACCCAGATGGGCGAGCGCGATTCGCGCGGCTCGTCCCCTCCAAGCCGCGAACGGAGTTCGCGGACTGCGCTCTGCGAGCGTGACAACGCGCCGCACTCCTTCACGCACTTTGCGTCAGTATTCGTGGCTTTACAGCGCCCACTACCACGCGTTAATCGCCGTTCCCCCAGAGGGAATACACCTTTTGTGTGTATCCGTTGACGCCGGGATTCTGCGTCCACGCGGCGCTGCATTTTGCATAGACTATATCCGACCCAATTCCAAAAACAGGAATACGGGATCCGATCCCCCGTTGACCAAAACTCGCAACGCCATGAACTCATCCGGTGCGCGCCGCAGTTAGCCGCAACGGAGAGTTCCATGCCGAACAAATGTGAGCCCGAACGGGTCGCCTACAGTGTGAACGCCTTTTGCGAGGCGACTTCGATCGGGAAGACCAAAATCCATGAAATGCTGAAATCTGGCCGGCTCAAGTCCGTGAAGCTGGGCGGCCGCCGGCTGATCCTCGCCTCCGAGGCCCAACGCCTCCTGCGCGGGGAGCTTTAAGCGACCGATGAGCCATTCCCTTCAAAAAGCCATTCTGCGCGAGCTGGAGCAGAGCCCGCTCCCGCTTTCCGGGGCGACCCTCCGCGACCGGCTCGAATCCAAGGGCTTTGTCCTGGACAAGGCGTCCCTGCACCAGACGGGCGAAGCCCTTGTTGCGGCCGGCCGCATCGCCGAGGCGGGCGTGTACGACAGCGTCGGCCATATGTGCTGGCGCCTCGTGAGCGACGAGGAGCGTTCCCCTGCGCGCCGGGTGATCACGTTGGGCGGAGAGCTGGACGACGCGACTTCGGCCCGGTTCCACGCCCTAGACGCCGAGGTTTTTCGCGAGCTTGAAGACGACGTCCGTTTCTTCCGCGAGCACCCTCAGCGCTTCCACCGCATCCGCCACGCCTTCCCGGCGGAGGCTCGGCAAGCGGCCATTCTGATGGGCGGCAAGCCGCTTGGGGATGGTCTGGCGCTCTTCATGGCCGTCGAGCGGATTGCGAAGCAGTCGAATCTGCGCGCGTTCCTGCTGGGCCCCACCGATGCCCCGGTGAACGTGCCCGAGAGCTGGGCCGCCGCCATTTTCGCGGTGGCGATGGCGCAGCAGGGGATCACCCGCGAACACGAGGCGTCGGCCATCGCCGCCTACCTCGGTACGCTCGCAACCAGGAGCCGCGCATGAGTGTGGCTTACAGCTTGCCCGGTCCGGACACCGCCCCTGAGCCCGATGCCGACATGATCCGCGAACATCTCATGATGATCGCGGGCGGCGCGTCCGAAGGGATGATCGAGATCGGCTACACCGATGCGGGCGGCGCCCTTAACCGCGCCCGCCTCTTCCCCGTCGCCGAGCTTGACCAGGCGGCCCATTATGCGGCCGGGCAGAACCGCACCCTCGGCGTGAACCTCTATGTTGGCGCGGCGCTGCGACGGGCTGGCGCCGACCGCTACAAGCGCGCCGGCGCGGCCGACGTGCTCGGGGCCAACGCGCTGTGGTTCGACGCCGACCACGACGCGGAAGCCGTGCTGGCGAAGTGCTCCGAACTGGGCGTGAACCCGCCTGTGATGGTGCAGACCGGCACGCGCCCTGCGTTGCGCCTGCACGGCTGGTGGCCGCTCGCCTCGCTGCTGACCGACCCCGCGGTGCTCTCCGCGCAGTTGCGCGCCATCGCCGCGGCTTTGGGGACTGACGCTGCGGTGACTGACCCGCCGCGGGTCTTGCGCCTCGCCGGCTGCATCACGTGGCCGAGGAAGCCGGGCCGCGTCGCCGAGTTGGTCATGTTGCGCCGCAATCCGCTGGAGCTTCCGTTCATCTCATTGGAGGAAATCGCCCGCGCTTTTCCGCCCGTGCAGGCTACGGCGTTGCGCGAGGCCGGCGCCGGCGCCGGACTGAAACCGCAGGGAAGCATTCTCAGCGCCTTCGTCGTGCGCGACCTGCGCTCCGCGCTCGCCTACATGCGGGCCGACGACCGCGGCCTGTGGATTCGCATCGGCCACGCGCTGTGGGGCTTGGGCGAGCTGGGGCGCGGGCTCTGGCTCGAATGGTCGCAGACGAGCGAGATGTACGACCCCATCGACGCCGCGCGCACGTGGGACAGCTTCAAGCCCGAGCGCACCGACTACCGGGCGGTGTTCGCCGAGGCGCAGCGGCGCGGGTGGATCAATCCCAGCGCAAGGGCGGAGCGGCCGGACGGCGGTGACCACCAAGCGCAGGAAAGGGCCGCCGAGCCCGGCGGGCCGGCGCTGGTCAGTGCGTCCGACCTGCTGGCGCGGCCCCCCAAGCCCCGCCCCTGGCTCGTGCAGGACGTGATCCCCGCACGGCAGGTCACGGAACTTCGCGGCGATGGCGGCGCGGGCAAGAGCACCCTCGCCTTGCAGCTCTGCGCCTCAATCGTCACGGGCCGCTCGTGGCTCGACATGCCGGTCGCGCGCGGGCCCGCGATTTACCTCGCGAGCGAGGATGACGAAGACGAGCTGCGCCGGCGGCTCGACGCCATCGCCGTTCACCTGCGGGTGTCGGACGCGGACCTCGCCGGCCTGCACCTGTGGCCTCTGGCGGCTGAAGACCCTGCGCTTATGGTCCTCGGCCGGGATGGCATCGAACAGACGCCTCGCTTTCGCGAGCTGGCCCGGCTCATGCAGGAAATCAAGCCGGCGGTGGTGGTGCTCGACAGCCGCGCCGACGTGTTCGCGGGCGAGGAGATGAACCGCAACCAAGTCCGCGGTTTCATCGGCGCCCTCCGTGGTCTCGCGCTCACCACCGGCGCGGCGGTGGTCAACCTCGCGCACCCCAGCTTGAGCGGCATGGCCAACAAATCGGGCAACAGCGGCTCGACGCACTGGGGGAACGCTGCACGCTGTGCGCTTTACCTGAAGCGGCCTGATGAGCGCGACGGGAACCCGGACGCGCGCGAACTCGAAGTCGTCAAGAACAACTATGCCGCCGGGGGGCTCAAGCTGTCGCTGCGGTGGTCGTCGGGCGCATTCGTGCTTGCCGAGGGCGGCCTCCCGAAGGCCGCGAACTTCGCGGAGGCGGCGGCCAAGACCGACCAGATCTTCATGAAGTTGTTGGCCCAGTTCGAGGCGCAAGGCCGAGTCGTGAACGACAAACCGGGCTCGAACTATGCTCCGAACCGCTTCGCCAAAGATCCCGGTCGCGAGGGGATCGAGAGGAAGGGCTTTGAGGATGCCATGCACCGGCTGTTTGCTGCTGAACGGCTGCGCGTGATCAATATCGGAAAGCCGTCCCGGGCGACGTGGAAGCTCATTGCTCTGCCCGCCCACGAGCGGTGAAGCCGGGTGCAACCGTGCACCACCCCGTGCAGCGCATGTGCTGCCGGGGTGCACCACCCTGTGAAGCGCCCCGTGTAGCCGCGTGCACCACCCCGTGCAGCGGTAGGGCGCCACCACCCCCACACCCCCTATGCGCTGCGCCCCCCCTCAAGGGGCGCGCGCGAACATGCAAGAAGAAGACCGGTGCGAGTGCGGCGCCGGCGAAGCTCCGCCGTCGACCTCCTGCGCGGCTGCACCGTCCGGCCCCCGTGCGCACGCGCGTAGGGACCACGGCCCTGGAGACCCACGCCGCAGGAACTAGCGCGCCGCGGCACGCCCGCCGACGACGCGTATCGCGCTGCCAGCCCTTCGCCAGCGCTGCACGCCCAAGCCCTATTCCGACGCGAATGGAGGCGGCCGGCTTGATCCCAGCCCCAGCGCGCGCCTTATGCAGGCAGGCAGGGCGACCAGAGGCGCTTCCAGCGCCCCGCCGCTACCGCCCTACCAGGGACCTGAGCGCGGCCGTACTGACGAATCCTGGCGGCGCGGACGATAGAGGCCACGGGACCGACAGGCCGCCCAAAGCGCCGCGCGTTTTAGGGACGGATGCAGGCCACCCCCACGCCACAGGACGTGCCCGCGTCCAGTTATCGGTTGGATGAGATTGAGCGGCGGCGTCGCCGCTTCCTCCGCCGCCGCGCGAGCTGCCACCACAGACGCTGCAAAATGCGCTCGCGTTCGGCCCCCCGGTTCCGGCGCGGGAAATCGGGTCCGGCCTAACTCCCCCGCCCCCTGGGCGCCCTTTGCCGGGAGATCCTTGGGGAAGTAGGCAAACAGATGCCAGACGGCGAGCGCGCGTCCATCGAGCCGCCTCCGTTAGCAAACGCCATTGGCTCACGCGCGGCCCTTTAGCGTCAGTCGCGAAGGTCCCGGCCACACTCCCGCCAGGCAGGTCTCCACCCGCCCCAGCCCCCACAGAAGGCCCGCCACAAAAGCAAACAGGCGCGCCTCTAAGAAGGCGCGCCTGTTCGCATTCCCCAGCCACTCAAGTTGAGAGCCGGTGATGGTTTGGGCTAGAGTTCACATAACGACCCCTGGGCAGCGGGTTATCAGGGCCCGCGCACGGGCCGTTGCTGCAGAACCCTTTGGCGATTTTCCTTGCCGATGGCAAGCCCCGAGTTCACCCCTAGCGACCATATGAGGGGTTCGACGACTCTCGCTCGCCACTTAGGCGGGAGCTGGTAGGATTACGCTCATTTGGGGGTGAGTCGCACGTTGAGCAAGGTTTTTGTCGCATATGCAGCTTCGCCGGCCGGGATCGGCGATAGCATCGAGAGGGCGCGCGTCCTTGCGAATCTCGCCGTCAAGCCGATCGAGCTGACCACTTGGAAGCGCGAGGACCTCGCCGGCTCGCAGCTGATTCAGCCGATCATCGATGCGATACGGGGTAGCGACATCGTAGTGGCTGACGTCACTGTTCTGAACTTCAATGTCATATACGAGCTTGGGTATGCGGTCGGCCTCGGGAAGCGGGCGCTACCAGTCCGCAACCGGGCGTTCACGGCGGACAACGCGCTCATTGACCGCGTCGGTATCTTCGACACCCTGCTTCGTGAGGAATATGGCGACGCAGAGCAGCTATTCGAGATCATTTCGAAAGCGCAGCCCGGACAGCGGATCGCGACATCGTTCCCCTTCGACCCGCTTCCTCTGTATATCGTGCTACCCGAAATCAAGGGCGATGATTTCGGCAATCTGTCGAGCCGGGCTCGGCGCGCGGGCGTCAAAGCGCGCACCTTCGACCCCACGGAGCAGCCGCGCTTAGGTGCTGTCGAGGCTGTTCGCTCAGTGGCCTCGTCCTACGGTGTAGTCGTTCCGCTCCTTGCGCCGGAGATGAAGGACGCCCAGGTACACAATATGCGTGCCGCCTTTGTGGCTGGCGTGGCGCATGCACTTGAGAAGCCGACGCTCCTGTTGCGGCATGGTGATTGGCCGACCCCGCTCGACATTCGTGATGAGATCTCCACCTTCAGCAGCGAGAAACAGCTCGGCGAGCTGTTCTCCGCGTTCGCCGAGCGCGTTCACGATGCGCGGTACGCAGTCCCTCAACAACCACAGAACGCTCAGAACGTCTTGGCGGCACTGAATCTCGGAGACCCGGCTGCCGAGAACGAAGAGTCTCAGCTGGAAGCATATTTCCTTGATCGCGCTGAGTACCGCCAAATTGTTGATGGCCGCGCAAACATCGTCGTGGGCCGCAAGGGCTCGGGCAAGACGGCCGTCTTCATGCACTCCCGCGATCAGATCAAAGCGAACCGCTCAATGGTCGTGGTCGATCTGAGCCCGAAATCACATGAGCTTCGAAAGCTAAAGGACGTCGTCCTCACCTGCTTAGCCGCCGGAAGCAAGGAGTTTTTGCTATCTGCATTCTGGGAGTATGTGCTCCTCCTTGAGGTATGCAGCAAAATCCTTGATAAGGATATCGACGTTCATAAGCGAAATCACAAACTATTCGAGCCATACCAACGACTACTTAAGTACTACAAAGAGGATGGCGTATCTGAAGCACTAGATTTCTCAGAACGACTATCTATGCTTATAGATCGCGTTACGGATAGGTACATCGCCCTGCATGGCACGAATCAGGGCGTGGTCCTTTCCCAGGGCAACCTGACTAAACTCCTCTACGAAACTACCCTGCCCGAATTACGTCGCGAAATTGAGCTGTACGCTCAAAACAAAGACGGCATACACGTTCTGTTTGATAACGTTGACAAAGGATGGAATGCGTCCGGCCTAGAAGAAGCGGATGTGATCATGGTGAGAACCTTGATCGACGCCGGCCGGAAGCTTCAAAATGACTTTCAGAGGGCGGGAACAAAGTTCAGGTGCGTCGTTTTCTTACGCAATGACATCTACGACCTCTTGATCTCCGCGACCCCGGATCGGGGGAAGGAGACAAGCATCCTAGTTGACTGGACCGATCCCGACCTTCTGAAGCAGATGGTCAGGCGACGGTTGCTATTTAATACTCAGGAGAAGGGCGCGGCTATTGACGCCCTTTGGTACAAGATCTGCGTTGCGATAGTCTCCGAAGAAAACTCCCTCGACTATATGATTCGCAGAGCAATGATGAGGCCAAGATATCTTCTTAAGCTGATAAATTATTGCCTTGGCAACGCGATAAATTACGGTCGCGACAGGATCGACGAAGATGATATCGAAAAGGGCCTATCGGCGTACTCGACGTATATCATAACGGAAATCGACCTAGAGATTCGCGACGTGCTCTCCGGGCAGGATGATGTCCTTTATCTATTCCTGGGAGAAAAGCGGGAAATGACAAAGCAGGAGATCATGGATCTCCTGGCTGTTCGCATCAAATCTCCTGAACGGCTAGCCGCGGTATTCACTATGATGCTGTGGCATGGCGTTATAGGTCTGATGCGAAGCGCCCACGAGACGACCTACATCTTCGATGTAAATTACGACCTCAAGCGCCTGAACGGATTGATGGACAAAATGCGAGATGGGAACCCGCGCATGCAGATCAACCCCGGATTGTGGCCCGGCCTTGAACTCACCTAAAGCGCTGCGCGTCGCTCACGACCAGCACCATCCACGCACCGCGACAGGGGCGACGGAGACTTCGCGCTGAAGGGTGAAGGCCGGTGGGTCTCAGGAGTCATCCCACGCGTCTGCGGCGGCCCCGCGTCTCGCTTTGGCGTTCTGCTCTTTCTTGGTTCAGATCGAACAGGCGGCCGAGGATTTCGTCGTCGGTGAGGTGGCCCGCTTGGAAGTCGTCGCCCCAGCCATAGGCGTCCGCAACGGCCTCATCCAATGCCGCATGGGCGTGGTCCAGCCAGTCCGGCCGCTCATTGTAGAGATTGGTCAGCGTCCGTTTCGCCAGCTCCCTCGCGGCGGCCGCGTTTACGGGCAAGATGCGGCCAGGATAGCTGGGCGCAATTTCCGGCTCGCTGCGGACTAGCTCGGGCGGATACAGCCAATTGTCACGCAGCTCGTTGAGCTGTGCGCTCGCAGCCGCAATCGCCTGCGCGCGCGGATCGGCGGCATAGTCGGCGGCGGCTGTGTCAGGCGTCAGCCCCTCGGGGAAGGCGAAAGTGGCGAATGTCGAAGTGTGCGTGTAGCGAGGGCGATCCTGAAGGTCTGAACCCTTCCGCAATGCCCAGATTTCGTGGAACTTGCTGTGGAGTAGGCCGAAGAACGTGTCGTCATCCCGCGGGATGACGATGAGATTCTTGTCAGGGAGGATCGGCGGCGTGAGCCACACAAATAGACGATGTTGCGCCGTCTCGGGTGTGACGATGTATCGTCTGAGCGCGGCGATGCGGCTCCGCATCTCGGGACGCGGCCAATGTGGCTCCCACCAGCGAGGTCCGGCGCGTTCCGCCAACTCGGCCCGCAACTGTTTGACCGTCTTGCCCTCGTCGTCTGTTGTGGTCTTGAGGTGCTGAAATGGCGACGCGTACAGCGACGCCTCGGCCTCCGTCAGATTGAGTGGCAGGTCAATGAGCCAATAATCCCTCGGGCGGCCAGTTACATCATCGCCGTTCCAGTAGGGTTTCAGGATTGAGCCATTCAGTTTTCCGTTTGGGTTGCTTGGCTCTTTCATCCATTCCCTAGCGAGTGACCCAGGTATGTCAAAGGGTCCGCTCTTCTGGATGCCAAGGAAGGCCCCATCAATATTTTCCTGGATCGGACCCGCTTGAGTAAGATCAAGCCCGGTCGTGAGGTCGGGATTGATGCCATCGACCTCAATACCATTAAGCCGTGATGGCTGGTCGTTCTCGCCAAAGCAGATCAGGGAAACGTCAACGGCAGCCCCCTCGATCGTCCATTTTTCCTCACTCCATGCGTCATAGACGCGGGTCGTTTCAACAATCCGCTTCAGCACGGGCAGGTTTGTGTTCTTTCTGATTGAGTTGGTGGCCACGAAGCCTGCGCGCTTCGTTCTCCCAGCCTCAATCATGGTCCGAGCATTTTCGAACCAATAACAGACCAAATCGGTGAAGTGGGAAAGCCGGCCATCATAGAGGCTGCGGATGGCTGCTGTTTCAGGCCCCCCAAGCTTTCGCTTCATCAACTTTGCCCCGAGATACGGAGGATTTCCGACTATCGCCTCCGCATCGGGCCAATGGGCGGCGCTCCCATCAGGGTTAACAATCGCGTCTCGCTGCTGGATAGTGTCGAGAGAGCGCAAGATCGGGTTCCGCCCGGCATCAAAGCCGTTCCGGCGCATCCACTGGATTTCACCAATCCACACCGAAACCCGTGCCAGCTCCGTCGCATAGCGGTTGAGTTCGATCCCCAACACATTCTCTGGCCCGACGCGCGGGAACTCGCGCTGGAGCCCAAGCGCTTCGGCTTCCAAGTTTGCGCGGTGTTCGAGGTCCTTCAGCGCCACAAGCGACAGGTTTAGAAAATTGCCCGAGCCGCAGGCCGGATCGAGCACCCGGAAACGTCCAAGGCGTTCGAGAAAGGCGCGGTGGATCGCCGTGGCCTCGTTCAGCGCCCTTGTGCGTGCGGCAAGTTCCCTGCCGCGCAAGAGCCTCTCCTTGGTCGGGATAGGTGCGTTCTCAATGAGAGAGGTAATGCGGGCTTTCGCTTCCGCCCATTCGCGCTCAAGCGGCTCGGTGACCACGGCCCGGACGATCATCATGATCTTGTCCCGGTCCGTGTAGTGCGCGCCGAGTTGGCTGCGCTTGTCCGGGTCAAGGCCGCGCTCGAACAATGTGCCTAAAATCGAGGCGTCGATTTCATCCCAAAAGAGTTTCGCCGCAGTCAGCAGGTTCTCTATGTCGGCCTTCTCCAGCGGTATGACGCTATCGTCATCAAAGAGGCCGCCGTTGAACCATTCAACCTTCTCGAAGCCGACCGTCCCGCCAGACTTCATGGCGGCAAAGAGGGTGCGGGCATGCTCCGTGAAGTGCGAAGGGTGAGTGCGGCTGGCCTCCAGCATGCGCTGGAACATCTTGTTGGGCAGAAGGTCCACATCCTCGGCGAACATGCAGAAGACGAGACGGATGATGAAATGTGCGACCTGATGCGAGTCGTATCCGCGGTCGCGCAGCCGCTGTGCCAGAGCCGCGAACTCGCTCGCCGCCTCCTCGGTGAGCATCTGGCGCGTCTTGGTGGGGCGTAGACGTTCGGGGTCCTCGAAGCAGGCCCGCAGCAGGTCGCGCTTTCCCGCATCGGCCAAATCTTCGAGTGCGATCTCGTGTACCTGCTGGACGGTGTTGGTCCAGTTGGTGTGAATTCGGATGCGCTCCATGTCGGAGACGATCAGCAGCGGCGGGCTCTCCAGCGCGATGGAATAGCGCAGGAGTTGGTCAAAGGCCCGGTTGAGGTTGGCGGCTCTACCCTTGTATTCCCACGCGAAGCAGCCCTTGCGCCAAACATCGGCCCAGCCTTCGCCGCCACCCGACTTGGTCGCGCCCTTCTCGAAGGTAAACCATTCGCCTCTGGGATCGGCGGCGATGGGATTTTCAATTTCAAGAAGGCTGCAAAGGTCGTTGAAATGACTCTGAGAAGCCGTCCGTTCTTTGAGGTCGACGTTCCGCCACTTGGATAGAAATTCGTGAGGCGTCATTTCGCGTCCGCGAACATCTTAGCTGCCATCGGTCAACGTCCCCTTTGGCGCGACCCTACGGCGGAGGTTCGTCGCGCCGCAAGACATCCAGGGGAATGAGGCGAAGAGAGGCGGCGAAGGGCGGGATCCGAGGGGCGTTGGCCCCGAGAACGGCCGCAATCCAGCCTTAGGCGAAGATCAGCAGGTCCGCTGCTTGGCCAGGGAGCGCACAAACTGTGTATGTCGCGCCGCTAAGCTCGGCAGAGCGCCCACCGGACCACATGACGCAAAATGCGCTCGCGTGAGGTCGCGCGGTTTCAGCGCGCGAAACGGGCTCCGACTTAACTCCCCCCACCCCCCGGGGGTGCCATTGGCCCGCAGCTCCCCCTGCTGAAAAATCAATCCCGCGCGCAGGGAGGCAACAGCGAGCGCATCTCCGCGAGCACGCTGCGGGTTCAGCCTCTACCGCGCCCCCAAGGTGGGGCCCCGGGTGGGGCCGAAGCCTGCAACCGCCCAAAAGGGCAATTAAATCAACATTCCGTGGCGGAGAGGGTGGGATTCGAACCCACGGTACCCTTGCGAGTACGCCGCATTTCGAGTGCGGTGCTTTCGACCACTCAGCCACCTCTCCGCGAGCCGGGGCTAGGCCACCAAAGCGGGG
>Ga0068860_100006099_pt1 | contig 12127 bp, 8 predicted proteins | sample KBSSwiS32_FD_66597 | JGI IMG/M metagenome (GOLD analysis project Ga0068860, IMG submission 66597) | Switchgrass rhizosphere microbial communities from Kellogg Biological Station, Michigan, USA - KBS Switchgrass S3-2 | ecosystem: Host-associated > Plants > Roots > Rhizosphere > Soil ... | reverse complement strand
GCGGTCGCTGCGCATCTCGTCCTGGACCCAGAGCGACTTGTAGCGCTGCTTCGAGCCGATCTGCCCGGGCCGGAACGCGCGTACCACGTCGTAGAGAGTGCCGGTATTCTCGCCGGCGATCTGGATCAGGTCGCGCGGTCCCCAGCGCTCGTCGCTCACCGAGGAGAATTCGCGCAGCGAAAGCCCGAGCCGCGGCTCGTGGCTGCCCGGGCGCGCGGCGAGGAAGGTCCGCAGATCGACCTGCAGCTGGCGCGCGCTTCGCTGGTCGGAAAACGACGAGAAGGCGCCGCGCCAGATGCCCTTCGAATCGAGCAGCGGCTCGGTGAAATCGCCGCTGAAGGGGTGGGCGTCGACTTTTCCATCGAGGTTCGAGGCGAGCGCCGTGAGATAGAGGTTCTGGCGCAGGATCGAGTCCTCGACCTTCCAGATGTCGGTATTGCCGCGCAGCAACTGCAGGGTTTCGGGGGAGCGCTCGGGGCCGGCGCCGAGGTCGTGGCGCGTCTTATTGGCGCGATGGAGCGTGACCGAAAGCGAGTTGCCGGACCCCAGCTGCGCGTTCGCTTTGGCAGCCAGGTTTTGGATCTCGGCCCGGTCGAGCGAGCCGCCGACGGCGATCTGACGGGCGTTCGTGGCACCATAGGAAAACCAGCCGAACAGACGCTCGGAGATCAGCGGCCCGCCTACTTCGAGGCCGTAGTCGTCGATGCCCCGGATGCGTCCGACCTCGAGCGAATCCCCGCTCGGCGGAACGCCGCCGGCCGCGGCGCCGAGAAGGCGCGGCGAGGGGTCGGCGGGCAAGGCGGGCGGTTCGATCTGCCCACCGGGCTTGCCGGCGATCGAGAACGAACCGAAACGCTGGCCGCCCGGGCCGCCGCGCCCCGGCGGTACGTCGCGCGGATCGATCGGACCCGGCTCGGCCGGCCGTAGGATCGTGGTCTGGCGCGGCGCCGATTGCCAACTTTCATCGGTGGTGAAATCGCGCGCCGAGCCGCGCCAGACGCTGGTGCCGCGTTTGGTCACCAGATCGACCAGCACGCCGGAGCTCGGTGCCGCGGCGTCGGGGCCGCCGAGCGTCACCCGCGCCTCTTCGATCTGGTCGAAGTCGTAGGCGAGCGGCGAAGTGCCCGCGGCGGTCATGTCGGTCACCTGCACCCCGTCGAGCACGAAATTGTTCTGCGCCCGGCCGGCGCCGCCGCCGACGAAGGTCGGCTGCAGGTTGGTTTTGTTGCCCCCGGCGTTGACCGTATCGAGGATCACGCCGGGCGCCTGGGCCACCACCGCCCAAGGGTCTCGCGTGGTCGGGATCGAGTCGAGCTCGAAGGAGCCGAGGCGAATGCCCTGCGCTTCCGGCCGCGACGCGAGCAGCGGCGGCTCCGAGGTGACCACGATCGTTTCGCCCGGCACCGCGCTCATCTTGATCTGCAGCGAAGTGGTACGGCCGACCAGGATTTCGACCGTCGGATAGCTCGCCGGCTGGTAGCCGTCGTGGACCGCCCGGAGCGAGTAATTGCCCGGCTCCATCCCGAGAATGCCGATGGCGCCCCGCCCGTCGCTCACCTGCCGATAGCTGGCGCTTCGGCCGGAGAGGGTGACGATCACTCCGGACAAAGGATCGCCGTTGGCGGTCAGCACGAAACCGTCGAGACTTCCGGCCTGTTGGGCTCCGGCGGCCGTCGCGGTGCATCCGACGACCAGCAGCGTAGCCCACGCCGTGCGACAAAGTGGAAAATTGAGCATTGAAACGCCGCCCTTCGGATGATATCCGCGCACTCGAAACGGTTCGCGGTCCCCGGTCCCGAGGCACCGTCGTTTCGTCCCCTCTCGCGGGTTTTCGTCCCAGCAGTCTATCGAGAGCGCTCCCCCGAGGGGGAGAGCGGGGTTTGGGAGGCCGGAACGGACAACATCTCGGGGTGGGGGCGCCCCTCTCCCGGGGGTGGGAGTGCGGTTGGGAGAGGGGACGGGGGTGAGGGCTGAGATCGCCCTACAACGTCGCGCCGAGCGCCACTTCCAACCGCTCCCGGCAGCTCCGGGAGAGCGGCAGGCGGGCGCCCGTCTGAAGCACCACCTCGTAGTCGCCGTGGACGCCGGGCACCAGCTCCTTGACCCGATCGAGGTTGACGATCGCGGAACGGTGGATGCGCACGAAGCGGCCGGGGTCGAGGCGATCTTCGATGCCGGCCATGGTTTCGCGCAGCAGGTGGCTCTTGCCGTGGGCGTTCAGCCGCACGTAGTTGCCGGCGGCGTCGATCCAGTCGAGGTCGTCGACTTTCAGGAACTGCACCCGGCCGGCGGTCTTCACCACCAGGCGCTCCGGCCGTTTGCGGTCGGTCTGGGTGGTCACCAAAAGCGCCGCGAGCTGGCGGCGCAGCTCATCCACCGTGCGGTGCTCGACCTGCGCCCTCACCCGGCCGAGCGCGGCGCGGAACCGCTCGCGGTCGTAGGGCTTCAACAGGTAGTCGATCGCGTGGACTTCGAAGGCGCGCAGCGCGTGCTCGTCGTAGGCGGTGACGAAAACGACCGCCGGCATCCGCTCCGGACCGATCTCTTCGATCACGCCGAAGCCGTCGAGCTCGGGCATTCGCACGTCGAGAAACACGACGTCGGGCTCCAGCTCGCGCAGAGCCACCACGGCTTCGGCGCCGTCGCAACATTGACCGATCAGCACGACGTCCTCCTCGGCGCAGAGGAGGTCCGCGAGGCGCTGTCGGGCAAGGGGCTCGTCGTCGGCGATCAAAGCGGTCAAGGGCATGGTTCGTTCCTCCGGGTGCTCTTAAGCTCGGGCAAGATCATAGGCGCGAGGTTTGAGGGGAGAAAGAGGACCGCCGCCCACCGTGGGGCGAGCGGCGGCCGAGAAGGGACGAGATGCCTGCGGAGCGGGTCCGCAGGCACACTGCGGAGGCCGCCGAGACAACACCGGACGCGGGGGGCAAGCCCGTTCCGCGCGCTGGCTCGTGGCGATCCATGCCCGCTCTCTCCGCAAGGCGGGTGCCAACGCCGGATCAAAGCGAAAAACCCTTTGGATACAGGGGTTTCTCGCGATGGAGAGGATTTTTCGCGGGCCGAAAAGCGGCGGGCGATTCAGGGAAATGAATCGAAGCACGGCGGTTCGTCGCACTTGCGGCGCGGCCGGCACCTCGAAATCTGTCGCGTCGTCCCCGCCGGACGACAGGCCGTCCCCGCCGGATCACGATCCGGCGCGGTGGATCGGAGCGAGGGCAGACACGTAGGTGCGTGGCCGCCCTGAATGTGCCCCCACCCGGTCGCGCTACAATCGCCGCACCGTGTCCGTTTCCACAGAGACCTTCGAGCTGGTCGCCCGACCCGCCGACTTGACCCAAGCCATCGCCCGCTGGCGCGGCGCTCCGGTCCTCGCGATCGATACCGAATTCGTGCGCGAGCGGACGTTTTTCCCCCGGCTCGGCCTGATCCAGGTGGGCGACGGCGCGCTGGCGACGTTGATCGATCCGCTGGGCGTCGGCGATCTTTCGCCGCTCCTGGAGGTGCTCGACGCGCCCGGCACGCTCAAGGTGATCCACTCGGCGAGCCAGGATCTGGAGATCTTCTTCCGCGCGCTCGGGCGTTTCCCGCAGCCGATTCTCGACACGCAAGAGGCGGCGGCGGTCGCGGGCGTGGGCGCGGGGCTCGGCTTCGGGCGGTTGGTCGCCGAACGGTTGGGCGTCGAGCTGGCCAAAGGCGAGACGCGCACCGATTGGATGGCGCGCCCGCTCACCGAGGCGCAGCTCACCTACGCCGCGGCCGACGTGGTCTATCTGCTGCCGCTCTATGAAAATCTGCGCGCCGAGCTCGAAACCCAGGGTCGTTGGGAGTGGGCTCTCGAAGACTCGGCGGCTCTCCTCGAAGCGACGTTCGACGAGGAGCCCGAAGAGGCGTACAAGCGAATCAAGGGCGCCGGCCGCTTGGAGCGTCGCGGTCTCGCCGCGGTGCATGCGTTCGCCGCCTGGCGCGAGCGCGAGGCACGGCGACGCGACCTGCCGCGCAACATGGTGCTCAAGGAAGAGGTACTGCTGGAGCTGGCGAAGCGGCTGCCGAAAGAGCCGGCCGATCTGGGCAAGATCCCCGGTGCCCATCCCGGCCTGATCGCGCGCGACGGCGAGCGTTGGCTCGCGATCCTCCGCGAGGTGGCCGTCCTCCCTGAGTCGGCCCTGCCGCCGCTCGTCGACCGGCGCAAACCGGCCCCCGCGGTCGACGCGCTCGAAGAGAAGCTCCGCCAACACGTTCGCCAGCGCGCGGTCGAGATCGGCATCGCCCCGGAAGTGCTCGCCTCGCGCCGGCCGCTCGCCGCGCTCTCCCGCTCGGTCGAAAGCGCCGAACCGCCCCACCTGCCGCGAGAGCTTCTCGGCTGGCGCCAGGCGGTGATCGGCGAAGAGCTGCTCGCGCTCGCACGAGCCGCCCGAGGGTAGCCTCCCAAAGATCCCCTGGTTGACTCGCGGCAAGAGGATATAAACTTAATATCCTTCCACGCTTGCTAAAGGAGAGAAAACCATGCGCGTCAAGGCCGTAGGTTTCTTGATCCTGCTGGCGCTGTCCTTGCCGGTCATGGCCGCGGCACCCCGCACCGTGACCATCGTCGTCGAACAGAACGGCGCGCCGGTCGCCGACGCGCGAGTTTTCATCGCCGCCGACGAGATGGACGCGGTGGGCTATACGGACGCCCAAGGACGGGTGATCGTCACCACCATTTCGGCTCGGATCTCGGTGGTCGCCGAAAAGGGCGGCGCTCGGGGTTCGATCGTCGGAACGGCGGAGCTGGTAACCGTCAAGGTTTCGGGAGACGCGAAATGAACGCGCGCCTCCTTGCCACCCTGGCATGGAGCCTGGCGACGGCCCTGATCGGCTCGGCGGCCTCCGCCCAGCAGACTCAGGTCTACGCGGACGCCAACGATTCTCCGGACAGGCTGATCAACGCCTCGTTCGCGGGAGCGACCATGACCTACGGTACGGAGATCGCCGGCAGCTCGACGACCGGAACCGCGGCAACCCTCGCGTTCAATCAGGTCCGGGTGTTCAAGTCGAACGCTCCGGGTTGCTCGCTGATCGCCCAGACGCACAACGGCGGCAATACCGTCTCGCTCTACGTGATCACCGCATCCGGCGCGATCTTTCAGCTCCCAGGATCACCCTTCTTCATCTTCGGTGCCGGAGGCGGCCTGCAGTCGGTCGCCTGGGCGCCGGACGGCGGCGCGCTCTACGTGCCGATCTCTCTCGCAACCCCGGCCTCCGAGGAGCAGTCGGCGCGGATGGTCACCTTCACGATCACCTGCACGGTCGGCGGGGCGATCACCGTGACCAACTCGGGCACGGCCGTCTTGACCGGCATCGATCTGCCGCGCGACGTGGAGGTCATCGGGACCGGAATCGGCAGCCACCTCTGCGTGACCGGAACGAATTCGAACAACCTCGGTTGTTTCGCGATCGCGGCGACTCGCCTGCCGGTCACCACGGCGGCCAGCACGATCACGGTCGCCAACGCCCGCGGCATGCGCATCGCCCCGAATGGCTGCGGCGTCGCGGGCGTTGGCAATGCGACCACGGTCCAAGGTTTCAAGGTCAACGCATCCGGAATCCTCACCGCCACGAATTCGGCGACGACCGCGACCATGCCCCGCTATGGCGCGATCGCGGCGGACGGCTCCCTCGCCGCGTTCGGAGGCCTGGGCAACCAGTTCACCCTGTTCTCTGTGGATGCCTCGTGCAACCTGACCCTGGTCGGCTCCAACGCCAACGGGATCGCCGGCAGCCTGGTCGAATACCTGGCGTTCGATGGCGTCAACCGCCTGTTCGTATCGGACTCGCTGGCCAATCAGATCCGCGTCTTCGCTCCGACGGCGGGCGGCATCGGCGCCGCGCTCAGCACCACAAACACCAACCACGGGACGACGAACGCCCCCAGCGGAATCGACGTGGCCCTCTTGACGAGCCTGCCGGTCGAGCTGATGGAGTACTCGATCGACTAGCCGGCCGAAACAGGTTCCTCGGCGCCCGGTGGAAGCGGCGGGCGAGAGCCCGCCGCTTTGCGTTTCAGCCACGCGGCTTCCTCTTTCGCTTTTTCGTGGGCAGAGATCAAAGGCAGAAAGACGAAGAAAAGCTCAGAGGTGATCTTCGCGGCGCAGTAGCCGATCGCCCAGCCCGCGAAGCCTGTTTTCGAGCGCCAGATCACCAGGCCGCCCACCAACGCGACGAAAAAGGCAAGCCACCCGAACAAGACCATCGGTCGTTCCTTCTGGCGTCGCTGGAAGTACTTCCTCCCGAGGAACAGGATCGAGCCGACGAGGATCGCGCCCGGCGCCAGGCCGAGCAGCAGGGTGATCACGCGAGCCTGCGCGCTCAAACTGGGGGTGCTGACGAATTGTCCGCCGCGCCGGGCGAAGAAGCGTCCGTCCCGCAGCACGTCGGCGAGCGCGGCGGCCAGGGTGATCGAGAGCGGCCAGAACAGCCGCGCCTGGCGAAACTGTTCGATCGGATGCGTCAGGAAAGCGCCCAGGGCTCGGTTGCCGTCGGGAATGCTGGCGGTGAACGCGCCGCTGAAGATCATCAGCACGACGAAAACAACCAGCATGGCACCGAGCCACTGGCCGACCGCCCCTCTTACCTCGGGGGGCTCCGCGGATCGAGGAACGGCGATGAACTGGGCCGTGGCCACGAGGAGCAGCAACATCCCTTCAAGGCACACCAGCACCAGAAGGTCGAGCGGTTGGATCCGGTGGATGGCCAACAGATAGGCGACGACCGAGTTGCCGGCCAGGACGGCGACGACCTGCGCCGTGAGCGCCCGCCGGTTTCCTTGCGGGTAGCGCTCGATCAGAGCGTCCCGATCGGGGTCCGGCGTGGGCTTGTCCGGCAGCGGCGGCCCCTGGTGCTCTTTGGACTTCTTGCGCTTCTTGGATTTGCTGTGGGTCAAGGGCTGCTCCGGGATGAATCAAAGTGCCGCGATCTCTTCCGCTCTCGCCTTGACGGCGATCAGGGGCATGCAGAGGATCAGCAGCTCGCTCGCGAACTTGGCGCTACAGTAGCCGATCGCCCAGCCGGAAAGGCCGGCGGAGATCAAACTGCTCATCACGCCGAACACCCCCAGGCAGAGTACGGGGACCACGATCGCGAGTCCGGCGTCCGGAACCGAGGTGGAACGCCGATTCAGCCGCTCGGCGATCTTCGAAACGACCCAGCCGACGGCGACCAACGGGATGAAGAACGGAATGCCGCCCAGGAACAGGGTCAGCCAACGCGCGATGGCGTTGAGCCCCGGGGTGCTCATGAAGATCCCGCCGTGCTCGCGGAAGTACGAGGCGTCCTTCGCCGAATCGACGATCGCGGCGGCCAGGGTGATCCCGAGCGGCCACAGCATCCCCGCCTGCCGGATCGTTTCGATCGGGTGCTCCAGCAGCTCGCCGAAAGACAACTTGACGTGCAGAAATCCGGCGAATACGAGGGAGTAGACCATGGCGAGCCAAAACAAGCCGAAGGCCAGCGAGTAGACCTTTTGCACGGCCGACTGGTCGGAAGGCTTTTTCGCCTCGGGCGGCACGAAGGTCGATTGCACGATGGACACCAGAGAGAGCAGGACCGCCTCGATCGCCACCAGCAGGACCAGATGCACCGGCTGCATCTTGTGCGTCACCAAGAGGTAGACGGTGAACGCGTTGCTCGCGAGCATCAGCACGATCTGCTGCACGAGGGCGAGCCGGTCGCCCGGCGGGTAACGCCCCGCGAGCGCGTCCCACTCGGCGATCGAAGCGAGCTTCTCCTTCTTGGTTTTCTTGTTCTTACCGGGAGGACCAGAGCTCATAGGTCACCTCGGAATGAACCTCTCCCCCGCCGGCGGAAAATCGCGGCACGATCTCGAATCGCAGCTCCGTCGCCCCGCCGACCGTCCCGGGTGAAAGATCCAGATCCGCTTGCCGCAGGCGGCGAAACGGGTTCGCCTCTTGGAACGGAAACGTGCCGGCCCGCGCGCCGTTCAAGTAGACGTCCGCCGCCGGATTCGCCCGGCCGGCGTCCAGGCGCCGGCAAAGGCGCACGGTCCCGGTCGTGCCGGTCCGCCGAAGGGTGAAGGTATCCCTCCCTCCCGAAGACGCGTAGGAGCACGAGGTCGCGGATTCGTCGGGCGCCACGAGAGGCCCCCCTTCGAACCGAGAGGTGAAAACGCCGCAAGCCGCATCGGACGCCGCAACCGAGTAGGCGTGAGCTCCGCGCGAGGCCGGGTCGGAAAGATCGAGCCGGTCGACCGGGGCGAGCGCGGACTCGGGGCGCGAATAGTAGTAGGCGACCGTCCGGGCGCGCAGCGGCAGGTTGCCGGTCGGTCCGGTTTCAAGGCCGGCGCGAATCGAGGTCCGGAAGGGGATCGCGTCGGAAAGAAACAGCCGATAGGCCGAGGTGACGTCCTCGCCCGCGGGCCCTCCGGGGATGATGCGGTGGGCGGGCGATCCGTGAAGCGGCAGGGCGAACGGCCCCCGGTCGAAATAGAACCCGCCGTTGAACAGGTCTTCCACCCCGGTGCCGTAGATCCCCGGATGGCGCGCGCCGTCCAGGTAGACCCGCTCGTCCCCTTCGAGCACCTCGCGCGAAAGGGTCCGCACGCTGCCGATTTCGGCGAACAGGCCGACCCACTTGCCGCGCCCATCGATCGCGAGAAGCGGCAGATCGGGGCCGGGGGTCGTCTTCGGCGCAAATCCATACGCAACGCCGAATCGGCCGCTGTCGGCCGCCGGGATCTCGGCGTTCCAGCCGATTTGCCACTCGACGCGCACCGGCTGGGCGCCGGACGTCCCGGCATCGAAGATCTCGACCTTGGCATTGGCAAAGAACGGCGCTGGAAAGTAGGCGTAGAGAAAACCATCGTCCGCCTGCCCGAACAGCAAAGCGCGAGGCGGCACCGTCGCCCCTCGGACGCCGAAGAAATCGGCGGCGGCCAAGTCGGCCCGCAGTTCGCCATCGAACGTCAGGCGAAGGCGGAGCCGTTCGGCGCCCCTCGGGCTGGTGCGCAACCGGATCGCGCGCAGGTACCCGGGGGCGGCCGGCGCGGGGATCGCGACGCTTCGCCCCGGCAGGAGGTTCGTGTCGCCTGAGTCGGTGCGCGCTCCTGGAGCTTGGGCGGAATCCGGCCAGGGATCGCTCCCCGCCCGTGCCAGGATCGCCCGCCAGGCGGCGAGATCCTCGGTGCCGGTGTACGTCGAAATCGCTCCCGCCTGGGCCAGGCGATGGAACGTGATCTGAAACCAGAGCCGTTCGTGCTCCGCGCCGACCAGCGAGATCTTGCAACCCTTGCGGTAAGGGATCGGCAGGTAGAGGACGTTGCCGCCGCTGGAGTCGTCGCGGTCGAACGCGAGCGGCGCCGTCAACCGCGGCGTCGTCCCGTCGAACAGGGCCGGCAGCGGCAGGTTGATCCGCGGGGCGGCCTCGCCGTCCACCCGTACGAGCAGACGGATCGCCGGATCGAGCGGTGCCGAGACGCCCGATCCCTGGGTCATCCAGATGCGGACCACCGCGCCGGCTCCCGCCTCTTCGAAAATTACCGCCTCGCCGTTTTCGATCCGCAGGAAGCGCGGATCGCCGTCCGACGTGCGGTCGAACCGGCAGCCGCTCGGGCAGTGGCTGCTGCGCAACAGCACCTGATCGCCCGGCGGCAACCGCGGCAGCTCGCGCGGATCGAGCCACGCCTCCCAGGGCGGTTTCGGCGGGGAGGCGCCAAAAAGCGAAGCGGGGGCCAGAGCGACCCCCGCGAATCCGAGAAGGAGCCCGACTAGGCGAAGGAAGGCGATGCGACGTGCGATTCCCTTCGCCATGTCTCGGGTTGCCTCCGGGCTACTTGTTGCTGTGCGTGATGGTGATCGACGTCTTCCCACCCTGGGCGCCGACCAGAACGGTCACCTCTCCCTTGTCGCCGCCGTTCTTCGCGGTGACCGTGCCGCCCGCCGTCTGGCTATTGACCTGGTAGGCGTTCTTTTCCACCGTGAAGCCGGCGTCCTTGAGCTTCCCCTCGTAGAACGCGAGAGCCTGATCGGCCGAGTCGGTCGTCTCGAGCATCGTCACCGCTCCGCCGTTCGCGCCCGTGGCGGAGAACGAGCTCTGCGCCGTGGCGCCCGGATAGACGGGCAGCCAGTCGGGCAGGTTCGAGGTACCGGTGCCGCCGGCGATGGTGGTCGTCTGACCCTTCTCGTCCGTCACCTGAATGCCGCCTTCGCCGACGTTGACCTTCGAGCCGTCCTCGCCCTCCATCGAGAACTTGCCGTTCTTGATGTCCTCGAAGTTCAGCGTCATGACTTTGCCGGTCTTCTTGTCGCGGACGGTGATCGTCTTGGCGTCCTTGTCGGAGCTGACCTCTTCGAGATCCGGGTTCGCCTTGATCATCAGCTCGGCCGCCAACAGCTCGGGGTTGTTGCCGTACTCCGAGAGCTTCTGCTTCGCCTTGTAGCCGACGAAGGCGCAGAAACCGGCGCACAAAAGGAGGATCACCAGACAGCCGACGCCCACCCAAACCCAGGGCGAGGTCTTCTTCGGTCCGGTCGGCGGTTGCGGGGTGTACGGATTCCCTGGGGGAGGAGGAGGCGGCGGCGAGGCGACGGTCATGGTTTCGAGCCCTCTCTTCAAAGGTTCGTGGATACGCGGTTGGGTGAAGCTCAAACGATAGCACGCCGGCTATGGTGGTTCACCCGCGCTATGCTTTCCGGCTCCATGAGCGACCGATCTTGGGCCGAGGCCTCGCAGAAGCTCCGGGCGAGCGCTCCCTATCGGGCGCTGGTCCAACAGTTGGGCGACGTCGTGCGCCTGCCGGCTCCCGCCGCCGCGTGGGTTGCCGAGTTATTGGCGGAAGATCTCGGCCGGCCGTTACTGGTGGTCGTGCCGCGCGAGGCGGACGCGCTGGCCTGGCTGGAGGCGGTGCAGCTGTTCGGGCAGGGCCGGGCGGTCTATTTCCCCGCCCCTTCGCTCACCCCCTATCAAGAGACCGAGACCTCTCTGCTGGTCCGGGCGCAGGAGTCGGTGGCGCTCGACCGGATCGTCTCGGGGGCGGCGCGAACCGTGGTGGCGACCCCGCGCGCGCTGTTCCGGCGGCTGCCGGCGCGCGCCGATTTCGCCGCCGCGGCGCTCGACGTCAAGCCGGGAGACGACCTGCCGATCGACGAGCTGGTGCGGCATCTCGATCGCTTCGGCTACCACCGCACCGACCTGGTCTACGAGATCGGCGAGTACGCGGTGCGCGGCGGCCTGGTCGATTTCTTCCCGCCGGGCGAGGACGCGCCGATCCGGCTCGACCTGTTCGGCGACACGATCGAGGCGATCCGTTGGTTCGACGCCCAGAGCCAACGCTCGGAGGACACGCTCGATTCGATCCGTATCCTGCCGCTGCTCCTGTTTCCGGGCGGTCCGGACGCGGCGGGCAAGCTGGCGGATCTGCTGGGCTCCTTGGGCGGCGACGATCTCAGTCCCGAGGCGGCCGAACGGCTGGCCGCCCTGCGGCAATCGAGCGGATTCCCCGGCTGGGAGAATTACCTGCCTCTGCTCGGCGCACGCACTGCAACGCTTGCCGACACCCTAGAGCGCCGATTGATCCTGGCGGTCGATCCCCCGGCGCTCGCGGCCGAGGTGGAGCACCACGCCGCTCGGCTCGCCGCGGATTGGAGCGCGCGGCGCGATCATCGGCGGCTGGCGATTTCGCCGGAAGATCTCGAATGGCCGGCAACCGAAGTCGAAACGCGGCTCGCGGGCGCGGAAGTCCGGGTCGGCGACCTGGTGCTGTCGGAGATCCGCGACGGCGCCCGGGTGGAGGCGATCGATTTCGCCGCGTCGACCACCGATCTCTTCCACGGTCAGCTGCCGCGCTTCCCGCAGGAGGTGGCGACCGCCCGCTCGCGCGGCGAGCGCTGCGTGATCGTCGCCCCCGCCGCCCACCACGCGCGGATGGAGGATCTCCTCGCCGGGCGCGAGATCGAGATCGGGAGGGCCGGCGTCGAGCTCGTGCCCGGCGAGCTGTCGCGCGGCTTCCGCCTGCCGGCGGCCGGGGTGGCGCTCTACGGCGAGCAGCAGATCCTGCCCCAGGCAAAGCTGCAGCGGCGGGCCTCGAAATCGCGCTTCGGGCCGTTCCTGTCCGGCTTGCGCGACTTGAAGGTGGGCG
>Ga0068860_100006089_pt1 | contig 12137 bp, 8 predicted proteins | sample KBSSwiS32_FD_66597 | JGI IMG/M metagenome (GOLD analysis project Ga0068860, IMG submission 66597) | Switchgrass rhizosphere microbial communities from Kellogg Biological Station, Michigan, USA - KBS Switchgrass S3-2 | ecosystem: Host-associated > Plants > Roots > Rhizosphere > Soil ... | reverse complement strand
GTCGGCGAATGGCGCATCGGGCTGCAGGATCACCAGCGGCGTTGCGCCGTGAGACTCCGAACGGGCGACCGGCTGTTTGTACAGCACGCTATTGGCTTCGCTCAGGGAAATGATCGTCTGCCAGAACGCCGGCCGTGTCTTGTTTTTGTGTTGAGCGGCATTCAATGCAGCACTGAATTCGGGATTGGGCGGTCGCAGGCAGTCCTTCAACTCCGGCGGCGGTGAGTCCAACTTTCCTGCTTCGGCACCTTTTTCGCACTGGCTGACTTTCGCCAGCATATCCTTGCGCTCCGCGTCATCGGCCTTATCAAACTCAGGTGAAAATTCGCCGACATTCTGCGGCGGCGGGTCGACGAGAACCAAGGCCGCGACGTCGGCGGCATGCAGGTCGGCAAAGCGGCGCACGACATTGGTGCCGTAGGAATGGCCGACAAGGACCACGGGTTTAGCGATATGCGCCGCGCGGATCAACGCAGACAAGTCTTCGGTGTTGACCTCGAGATTGCGCGGCAGCGGACCACCGTCGCTGAATCCCGTGCCCGCGCGATCGTAGGAGCACACGCGCGCGAACTTCGCGATCTCGGACTGCACTTTGTGCCACGTCATCGAATCGGCGTTGTTGCCGCTTTCGAGAAGAATCGTCGGCGAACCTTTGCCGCTGCAGCGCAGGTTCAGGCGACGGTCCTTGCCTATACTCACAAGTTCGCCGGGCTTGGCGTAAACATCCAGTGCCGGATCAGGCTGCGGTCTGTCCGCAGCGTATACGGTGAGCGAAGACAGCGCAGCGACCAAGGTGACACGTACCAGACCGATCATGCGGTTTTCCACGGCAACGAAGGAGCCGCAGTGTACTCACGCGGAAGTTCAAAAAATGTTGGATCAGCGCGCGCAATTCAAACCAGCTTCTTCAGCTGGTACAGGGCTTCGAGCGCCTCCTTCGGCGTCATCGAATCCGGATCGAGCATGCGCAATGCAACCTCGCCAGCCGACTGTGGCGAGAACAGGCCGAGCTGCGGCGAGGTTTCTTTAACGGGCGCGGATACGGCTCGATCGACGACGGCGTGCTGGCTTTCGAGCACTTCCAAGTAATGCCGCGCCTGCGCGATGACCGGTTTCGGCAAGCCCGCGAGCGCGGCCACGTGCAGTCCGAAGCTGCGGTTTGCCGGGCCTTCCTTCACGGCGTGCATGAACACAAGATCGTCGCCGTACTCGACGGCATCGAGGTGCACATTGGCGATGCCGGCGAATTGCGCTGCGAGGTCGGTCAGTTCGAAGTAATGCGTGGCGAATAGCGTGAATGCGCGGTTGTGCGTGGCCAGTTGCACGGCGCAGGCTTGCGCGAGCGCGAGGCCGTCGTATGTCGACGTGCCGCGACCGACCTCGTCCATCAGCACGAGACTTGCCGCCGTCGCGTTGTGCAGGATGTTGGCCGTTTCGCTCATCTCGACCATGAAGGTGGATTGCCCGCGCGACAGGTCATCGCCTGCGCCGATGCGTGTGAAGATGCGATCTATCGGTCCGATGACCGCGCTGTCGGCAGGGACAAAGCTGCCGACGTGCGCGAGCAGGACGATCAGTGCCGCCTGACGCATGTAGGTCGATTTACCGCCCATGTTCGGGCCGGTAATGATCAGCATGCGGCGTGTATCATCGAAAACCAGATCGTTGGGTTCGAACGGTTCGTGGCGCACCTGTTCGACGACGGGATGCCGGCCGCGCACGATGCGGATGCCGGTCGCGTCGCTCAATTGCGGTGCCTTCCAGCTCAGCGCGTCGGCGCGTTCCGCCAGATTCGTGAGCACGTCGAGCTCGGCCATTGCAGATGCGGCGCGCTTGAGCGGCTCGAGCTGGGCAAGCAGGAAATCCAGCAGGCCTTCGTACAGCGCGCGCTCGCGCATCAGTGCGCGTTCGCGTGAGGACAGTACCTTGTCCTCGAAAGCCTTGAGCTCTTCGGTGATGTAGCGCTCGGCGCCCTTGAGTGTTTGCCGGCGCGTGTAATGCGTTGGCGCCTTGTCGGACTGCCCCTTGCTGATCTCGATGTAATAGCCGTGCACGCTGTTGTAGCCGACCTTCAGCGTCGCAATTCCGGTCGCGGCCTTCTCGCGTGATTCCAGGTCGACGAGGAATTGATCGGCATGCGTCGATAGCGTGCGCAGTTCGTCGAGTTCGGCGTCGAAGCCGGCGCGGATCACGCCACCGTCGCGCAAGAGTGCTGGTGGCTGATCGAGCAAGGCAGCGGTCAGATGCCGCGCGGTTTCGGCATGTTCGCCTAACCGATCGAGCAACTCGTGCAACAGCGGACTGTCGCAATCGGCGATCGCTGTGCGCAGCGTCGGCGCCGCGTGCAGACCGTCGCGAAGCGTCGACAGATCGCGCGGTCGCGCGGAGCGCAAGGCGACGCGTGCCAGGATGCGCTCCAGATCGCCGATACCGCGCAGCACCTCGCGCAGCGGCTCGAAGCGGCGTTGCGCAATCAATGCGTCGATGGCTTGATAGCGCCGGCGCAGCAGACCGTGGTCGCGTAGCGGTCGGTGCAGCCAGCGGCGCAGCGCGCGCGCGCCCATCGGCGTTATCGTGCGATCGAGCACACCAAGCAAGGTATGCTCGCTGCGCCCGCTCGGATGCGTGTCGAGTTCGAGATTGCGCCGCGTGGCCGCGTCGAGCGCAATCGTCTCGCTGGCGTTTTCTACGGCCAGTCCGGAAAGATGCGGCGGCGCGGATTTCTGCGTTTCCCCGACATAGCCGAGCAGGGCGCCCGCCGCAGCGATGGCCAGCGGCATGCCATCGCAACCGAATCCACTCAGGTCGCGCGTCTTGAAGAAAGCGCACAGCTGGCGCGTCGCAGTTTCGGCGTCAAAATGCCATGGCGCACGTTTGCGTAAACCGGGTAATTCGCTCACGAAAACCGGCCACGCATTATCTTCGCCGACCAGGGTTTCTGCAGGCGCCAGGCGCGCCAGCTCGGATGCGAGCGCCTGCTCACTTGCTACTTCGCTGAGCAGGAAGCGGCCGCCGGCGAGATCGATCCAGGCCAATCCAAATCCGGTTTTGCCTGCAGCTATGGCCAGCAACAGATTGTCACGGCGCTCTTCGAGCAACGCTTCGTCGGTGACTGTGCCCGGCGTCACCACGCGCACGACTTTGCGCTCGACCAGTCCCTTGGCCAGCGCCGGATCGCCGATCTGTTCGCAGATGGCGACGGATTCGCCAAGCTTGATCAGCTTCGCCAGGTAACCTTCGACGGCGTGATACGGCACGCCCGCCATCGGAATCGGCGCGCCGGCCGAAGCACCGCGTTGGGTCAGCGTGATGTCGAGCAGGCGCGCGGCCTTGCGCGCGTCGTCGTAGAACAACTCGTAGAAATCGCCCATGCGGAAGAACACCAGCGTGTCCGGATAATCCGCCTTGGCGGCGAAGTATTGGCGCATGAGCGGCGTATGCTGCGAGAGGTCGTCTCGATTCATCGTGTAATGTGCGAAAATCGGCGCAACGGAATCTGTCATTGTAGTGGAGATGGGCATGTCTACAGCCGCCGACGACCATGCGTTGAACGAATTGGCGCAGACGATTGCCACGATCTTCAGCCAGCGCGGTGCCACGCTGGTCACGGCCGAGTCCTGCACCGGCGGCTGGATAGCGAAGACGCTCACCGACATCGGCGGGTCGTCGGCATGGTTCGAATGCGGCGTGGTTGCCTACAGCTACGAAGCGAAGGAAGCCCTGCTCGGCGTGCGCCCCGAAGTGCTGGAGCAGTATGGCGCGGTCAGCCGCGAGACCGTCATCGAGATGGTCTCCGGCGCGCTCGCGCGTTTCGGCGCGACGGTGGCGGTAGCCGTGACGGGCATCGCGGGGCCCGGCGGCGGCACGCCGGAGAAACCGGTCGGCACGGTCTGGATCGGCTGGAAGCGGCGCGGCGGCTACGCGCATGCGGAGCTGTTTCATTTCGACGGCGATCGCGACGCCGTGCGGCGCCAGACGGTCGCCGCGGCATTGCGCGGCGTTCAGAAAATTCTGACAAGCTGAAGCGCGAATTGCCCATGCGGCGCGTGTGCCGCTATGAGAGAATCCTCCTATCGCAAGTTCTGAGACTGGCCGCGCGCAAGCTGTCGGCCGACATCATCATCACGAGGTAATTCCGCAATGGAAGACAACAAGCGCAAAGCCCTTTCCGCCGCATTGAGCCAAATCGAAAAGCAGTTCGGCAAAGGTGCCGTAATGCGCATGGGCGATCGCGCCGTCGATGTGATCGAGGCGATTCCAACCGGCTCGCTGATGCTCGACATCGCGCTTGGCATCGGCGGACTGCCGCGCGGCCGTGTCGTCGAAATCTACGGGCCGGAATCCTCCGGCAAGACCACGTTGACATTGCAAGTCATAGCGCAAGCGCAGAAGCTCGGCGGCGCCTGCGCCTTCATCGATGCCGAACACGCGCTCGATCCGACCTATGCCGAAAAACTCGGCGTCAAGGTCGACGATCTGCTGTTATCGCAGCCTGACACCGGCGAGCAGGCGCTGGAAATCGCCGACATGCTCGTGCGCTCGAGTGCTGTCGACGTGGTCGTCATCGACTCGGTGGCCGCGCTGACGCCACGCGCGGAGATCGAAGGCGAGATGGGCGATCAGCTGCCCGGCCTGCAGGCGCGCCTGATGTCGCAGGCGCTGCGCAAGCTCACCGGTAACATCAAGCGCTCCAACACGATGGTCATCTTCATCAACCAGCTGCGCATGAAGATCGGCGTGATGATGCCAGGCCAGAGCCCGGAAACCACAACCGGCGGCAATGCGCTGAAATTCTATGCCTCGGTGCGCCTGGACATCCGGCGCATCGGCGCAGTGAAGAAAGGAGAGGAAGTCGTCGGCAACCAGACCAAGATCAAGGTGGTCAAGAACAAGCTCGCGCCGCCGTTCAAGCAGATCGTCACCGAAATCCTGTACGGCGAGGGCATCAGCCGCGAGGGTGAACTGATCGACATGGGTTCCGACAACAAGATCGTCGAGAAATCCGGCGCGTGGTACAGCTACGGTGGTGAACGCATCGGCCAAGGCAAGGACAATGCGCGCCAGTACCTGAAAGACAATCCGACTGCGGCGAAGGAAATCGAGGACAAGCTGCGCGCGGCCCTGCAGCCGGGCAAAGCAGCGGCACCGGCAGCCGCGGCGGAACTGGAAGAGGCTTGAGCCGCGGCTGAGCGGTGATACGAAAACGGGCCGACAACACCCAGGTCAGCGCCTACGACAAGGCGCTCGGCCTGCTCGCCCGCCGCGAGCATTCCGCACGCGAGCTCAAGTCAAAGCTCGCGCGCAAAGGGCTGGACGCTGACGAAAGCGCAGCAGCGCTGGCGCAACTGCAGTCCAAGGATTACCAGAACGATTCCCGCTTCGGCGAGATGCTCGTGCGCTCGCGCATCGCGCAAGGCTATGGGCCGCGCTGGATCCTGGCCGAACTGAAGACGCACGGCATCGCCGAAGCGGGCGCGCGTGCCCTGATCGATGCAGCCGAGCCCGATTGGCCGGCGCTGATCCGACACTTGATACGCCGTCGTTACGGGGCCAAGCCTGCGGCGAATCTGGCCGAGCGCGCAAAACGCGCCAATTTCCTCTTGCGTCGCGGCTTCGACGCCGCCACTGTACAATCGATTACCCGCGCCGAGGGGCTCGCCGATTCGCCCGAGTCGGATTGACGTTCCAGGCTGCTCAGACCTGAAACCGTTCGCCCTGAGGTATCGAAGGGCGAGCAGTTCGTTATTTGCCGTTCATGGTTCGATACCTCACCACGAACGGCCAACCACTGATGCGTAACCGATCCGATGCAAACCAGCGCCGAAATCCGCCAGACCTTTCTCGACTTCTTCAAGGACAAGGGGCACACGATCGTGCCGTCGGCGCCGCTCGTGCCCGGCAACGACCCGACCTTGCTGTTCACGAACTCGGGCATGGTGCAGTTCAAGAACGTGTTCCTCGGCAGCGAGAAACTGCCGTACGTGCGCGCGGCCGACGTGCAGCGCTGTCTGCGCGCCGGTGGCAAGCACAATGATCTGGATTCGGTCGGCTACACCGCGCGCCATCACACGTTTTTCGAGATGCTCGGCAACTGGTCGTTCGGCGATTACTTTAAACGCGAAGCGATCCTGTGGGCGTGGGAGCTGCTGACGCAAGTATACAAATTGCCGAAAGACCGACTGCTCGTGACGGTCTACCACACCGACGACGAAGCCTACGATCTGTGGCATCAGGAAATCGGCCTGCCGCCGGAGCGCATCATTCGGATCGGCGACAACAAGGGTGCGCCTTACGCATCGGACAATTTCTGGCAGATGGCCGACACCGGGCCGTGCGGTCCGTGCACGGAAATCTTCTACGACCACGGCGCGGAGATTCCGGGCGGTCCGCCGGGATCGCCGGACGAGGATGGCGATCGTTTCATCGAGATCTGGAACCTCGTCTTCATGCAGTTCGACCGCGCCGCCGACGGCACGCTGTCGAAGTTGCCGGCGCCGTGTGTGGACACCGGCATGGGCCTGGAGCGTCTTGCCGCTGTGCTCCAACATGTGCATTCGAACTACGAGATCGACCTGTTCCAGCACTTGATCCGCGACGCGGCCAAACTGACGAATACCAAGGATCTGGAAAACAAGTCATTGCGTGTGATTGCCGATCACATTCGTGCGTGCTCGTTCCTGATCGTCGACGGCGTGCTGCCGTCGAATGAGGGCCGCGGCTACGTGCTGCGCCGGATCATCCGCCGCGCACTGCGTCACGGGTACATGCTCGGGCAGAAGCAGCCGTTCTTTTACAAGCTGGTTCCTACCCTGGTTGCCGAGATGGGCTTGGCATATCCCGAACTTGCCGCGAAACGCAGCACCGTGGAAAAGGCACTGCAGGCAGAGGAGGAACGCTTCGGCGAAACGCTGGAAAACGGCATGAAAGTTTTTGACGAGCTCGCCGGGCGTTCGAAGAAGACGATCGCGGGTGCCGACGCGTTTCGTCTCTACGACACTTATGGATTTCCGGTCGATCTCACCGCAGACATTGCGCGCGAGCGCGGGTTGACGGTCGACATGGAAGGTTTCGAGAAGGCGATGAACGAGCAGCGCGAGCGTGCGCGCGCGGCAAGTCAGTTCGAGACCAAGGCATCGATTTCAGCCGACTTGGTGACACGCCTCAAGCCGACGCAGTTCCTTGGCTATGGCACGCTCGACGCGGATGCGCTCAACGTGATTGGCATCGTCCGCGATGGCGGCGAGGCGGCCGAGTTGAACGATGGGGAGGAGGCCACTCTTATCCTCGATGCGACGCCGTTCTACGCCGAATCCGGTGGCCAGGTCGGTGACACCGGCCTGCTCAGCAATGCCGATGGTGAATTCACGGTCACGGATACAGTCAAGCTTGCCGGTGCATTTCACGGGCATGTCGGACGTTGGAAGGGCAAGCCGCTGCGTATCGGCGCGCCGCTGAACGGTTCGGTCGATGCAGCGCGACGCCAGGCCACTATCCTCAACCATTCGGCGACCCATCTGTTGCACGCGGCGCTGCGCGGCGTGCTCGGCGAGCACGTCATGCAGAAAGGCTCGCTCGTCGCGCCGGACCGCCTGCGCTTCGACTTCTCGCATTTCAAGCCAGTATCGGCGGAGGAATTGCAGAAGATCGAAGACATCGTCAATGCCGAAGTGCGGCGCAACGTCGAAGCCGAAGTGCACAACATGGCGTACAAGGACGCGATCGACTTTGGCGCGATGGCGTTGTTCGGCGAGAAATACGGCGATCAGGTGCGTGTGCTCAAGATGGGCGATTTTTCGACCGAGCTGTGCGGCGGTACGCACGTCGGCCGCACTGGCGACATCGGCCTGTTCAAGATCGTCAGCGAAGGCGGCGTCGCCGCCGGCATCCGCCGCATCGAGGCGCTCACCGGCGCGGGTGCGCTGGCTTACGTGAAGGATGAGGAAACACGGCTCGACGAAATTGCACATTTATTGTCCGCGAGCGGCGGCGATGTGATCGAGAAATTGCGCGCCGTGTTCGAGCGGCAAAAAAAGCTCGAGCGCGAGCTCGAAGCGCTCAAGGCGAAAGCCGCCAGCGCGGCGACCGGCGATCTCGCTAGCAACGCAAAAGACGTGCACGGCATCAAAGTGGTTGCTGCGCGCCTGGATGGCGCAGACGCCAAGACGCTGCGTGACAGCGTCGATCAGTTCAAGCAGAAATTGGTGGATTGCGTGGTGCTGCTGGCGAGCGGCAATGACGGCAAGATTTCACTTATCGCCGGCGTGAATGGCAAAGCGCTCGGCAAGATCAAGGCCGGCGAGCTCGTCGCGCACGTAGCTCAACAGATCGGCGGCAAGGGCGGTGGGCGGCCTGATATGGCGCAAGGTGGCGGTGAGGATTCCCCGCGCCTGGCTGGCGTACTCGACGAGGTGCCGGCATGGGTGGGCGCGCGTCTTGCATGATTCCAACCGGCCCTGACCATGGTCATTTGCGCGGGTTGGGGTGGTGGTCTAGTATCCAAAGAGTCTCGCTTGCTGCAAGGAAGCGCCGTTGTTGCCTGTCTGGTACGGACGAGGCCACCGAGCAGCAGGCTTGCCGGTTCAGCGGGTGCGCGTAGATTGCGACGGCTTGAGTTGGCGAGTCCGTCCGGAGTACTGAAGGCGCCGCACCTTCGTTAGGAAAGACGAAAAGCTTAAGGAGAAGACTATGCTGATTTTGACCCGCCGGGTGGGGGAGACCCTGATGATAGGCGATGCGGTGAGCGTGACCGTGCTGGGCGTAAAGGGTAACCAGGTGCGCATCGGCATCAACGCCCCGAAGGATGTCGCCGTCCATCGCGAGGAAATCTATCAGCGCATCAAGCGCGAGCACGACACGCCGAGCGGAGAGACGCCCCCGACGGCGTCATCCTGAAATCATTGGGAAACCCGATTCTGCGCTTTACCGGGGATGGACTAGCCGGTATCCTTGCGCGCTCGAAATCGGAGAGGTCGAGATTCTCGCGCTTTACGCGATGCGAAGTAACGCATCGCGTGCGAGAATCGAGGGTGAGCCAGGATGGCGAACGGAAGCCGCTTCAGGGATGAACCCAGGTTTATGATCGGAGAGGTGCCCGAGAGGCCGAAGGGGCTCCCCTGCTAAGGGAGTATAGGGTCAAAAGCTCTATCGAGGGTTCGAATCCCTCCCTCTCCGCCATCGTTTCGTTATCGCTGTTCTCGTCTTGCAATTGACGAGGATTCGCTACGACGCGATAATTAGCGGTTCACGCGCCCGTAGCTCAGTTGGATAGAGTACCAGGCTACGAACTTGGTGGTCGGGAGTTCGAATCTCTCCGGGCGCGCCAAATTTTGAAAGGGTGCTGCGGCACCCTTTGCTTTGCGAGGTGGATAAGATCGGTTTGGCGAACGTTGCGCGGACGATCGGGGTATAGCTCAGCCTGGTAGAGCGCCAGCTTTGGGAGCTGGATGTCGAGAGTTCGAATCCCTCTACCCCGACCAACTCAAGCAGGGACGACTTGGTGCGCTAGACTTTACCGGTTGCGCCCGTAGCTCAACCGGATAGAGCACCGGCCTTCTAAGCCGGCGGTTGTGGGTTCGAGTCCCGCCGGGCGCGCCACCGTTGAAGCGGTATGCGATAATTTCGGTTCAATGGTGGATGTAGCTCAGTTGGTTAGAGCATCGGATTGTGATTCCGAGGGTCGCGGGTTCGAGTCCCGTCTTCCACCCCAGTTGCAAGAGGTTTAGGAAAGACTCATCGGCACGCGGCGTGCCTTAAGGTTCAGTCAAGATAAGTGGGCCGTTAGCTCAGTTGGTAGAGCAGGAGACTCTTAATCTCTTGGTCCTAGGTTCGAGTCCTAGACGGCCCACCACTTCTTCCTTGCCTCGTCCGCGCGCCGCGCGACAATCCCGATGCGCCTCACGCGAAAGTGGCGGAATTGGTAGACGCACTGGATTTAGGTTCCAGCGGGGCAACCCGTGAGAGTTCGAGTCTCTCCTTTCGCACCAAGCCGATACAGGGCGCATTCGAAAAGCGCTGCACCAGATCCGAGGAAACGACATGCAAGTTTCAGTTGAAAACGTAGGCAAGCTAGAGCGCAAACTGACCGTCCGGATTCCGGCGGATTCCTACGAGTCGCAGGTGAAATCGCGCCTGGCCGAAGCCGGACGCACCGTGCGCCTGAAAGGCTTCCGTCCGGGCAAAGTGCCGGTCAAAGTGATCGAGCAGCGCTTCGGCGCGCAGATCCGCGGCGAGACGATGTCCGAACTCGTGCGCAACAGTTTCCAGCAGGCAGTAAGCGAGCAGAAGCTGCGCCCAGCCGTGTCACCGTCGATTTCCACCAGTGGCGAGCCGGTCAACGGCCAGATCGAATACACCGCGACGTTCGAAGTACTGCCGGAACTCGGTAAGCTCGATGTCGCCACGCTGGCGATCTCCAAGCCGACGGCTGCGGTGGCCGACGTCGACGTCGACGGCATGATCGAAACGCTGCGCCAGCAGCGCCGCACATGGACGCCGGTCGAGCGCGGCGCGCAGGCGGGCGACATGGTGCTGTTCGAATTCGCTGCGAAAGGCGACGGCTTCGAGCACGCGCGCGAGCGCGTCGGCACGATCCTTGGTTCGGCTGCGATGAGCAAGGAACTCGAGGACAAGCTGGCCGGCCGCGCCACCGGTGACGAGTTCGATGCCGACGTGACATTCCCGGCCGATTTCCGCGTAGCGACGCTCGCGGCGAAGCAGGCTAATGTCTCAGTCAAGATCATTCGCGTGCAGGAAGCCAAACTGCCCGAGGTCGATGCTGCCTTCATCGCCAGCTTCGGCATCGGCGAAGGCGGCATGGACAAGTTCCGCGCCGACGTGCGCGCGAACCTCGAGCGAGAACTCAAGGGCATGCTGGCCGCACGCCTGAAGAATGAGGTCATCCAGAAATTGCTCGACAGCCATCCGGGCGTTGAATTGCCGCAAGGCATGATCGACGCCGAAGCGCGCGCCTTGCATAGCCAGGCGCAGGCGCAGGCCCAGCAGCAAGGCCAGACGTTTGGCGCGGATGTGTCGGCATTCGCCGAAATGGCGCGTCGCCGCGTTTCCGCTGGCGTGCTGATCGGCGAACTGGCGCGGCAGAACGACATCCGTCCCGACAGCCGCCGCGTTGCCGAAATGCTGGCGACGATCGCCTCGACGTACGAAGAGCCCACGCAAGTGGTTGAACTTTACCAGCGCGACCCCCAACTCATGCAGGGTTTGCAGAATCGCGTGATGGAAGACCAGGTTGCCGAATGGGTCGCCGCGCACGCGCAAACAAGCGAACAAACGTTGAGTTTTGCTGAAGCCATGCGGCCGGTCTGACGGCTGCAAGCCGGAGATGATGATGAACGAAATCCGCGGGTTGAACCTGGTTCCGATGGTGGTCGAGCAGACCTCCCGCGGCGAACGTGCCTATGACATCTATTCGCGCCTGCTCAAGGAGCGCGTGGTGTTCTGCGTAGGCCCGATCGACGATTACATGGCCAACGTCATCGTTGCGCAGTTGCTGTTCCTGGAGTCCGAAAACCCGGACAAAGACATCAACCTGTACATCAACTCGCCCGGCGGCGTAGTCACGGCCGGTATGGCGATCTACGACACGATGCAGTTCATCAAGCCCGACGTCAGCACGATCTGCGTTGGCCAGGCCGCCAGCATGGGTTCGTTCCTGCTCGCCGCCGGTGCCAAGGGCAAGCGCTACACCTTGCCGAACTCACGCGTGATGATCCACCAGCCCTCGGGCGGTTTTTCAGGCATGGCGTCCGATATCGCGATCCACGCCAAGGAAATCCTTGCGCTCAAGGCGCGCCTGAACGAAACCCTGGCCCGCCATACCGGCCGCTCGGTCGAGCAGATCGAGCGCGACGTCGACCGCGACAATTTCATGAGCGCCGAAGACGCCAAGACTTACGGCCTCGTGGACGCAGTGCTCGAACGGCGCCCCGGCGAGACGGTCAAGACCGCTTAACTTCGCCATCACATCCAATTGCACGCGCAATGCCTCCGCCTGTCGGCAGGGGCTGGATTTGCGCTGCTCTGTGTTATTCTTGAAACTGACATATATCGACCACGGGGCTCCCGGGCATGAGTGACGAGCGGCAGAGCCGATCGGGCGACAGCAGCAAGATTCTGTACTG
>Ga0068860_100006088_pt1 | contig 12138 bp, 10 predicted proteins | sample KBSSwiS32_FD_66597 | JGI IMG/M metagenome (GOLD analysis project Ga0068860, IMG submission 66597) | Switchgrass rhizosphere microbial communities from Kellogg Biological Station, Michigan, USA - KBS Switchgrass S3-2 | ecosystem: Host-associated > Plants > Roots > Rhizosphere > Soil ... | reverse complement strand
GGCCCCAGTATCTGGTCCGGCGTGGTTCGCAACTGTTGTGCTTGGGCGAACGACGCCAAGGGCAGCAGCGCTGCACCCCTGATGGCCGCTGACATCCTGAGCACATCGCGCCGAGCTGGTTTCCAGCGGTTGATTTCCATCGTCGTCTCCTCGCCTGAGTGCGGCAAATGCTCGAGCGCCCAGGAGAGCGAGTCCTGAAAGTTGCCTTCAACTAGCCTTGAAGAGTGCTACAAACGGAGCAGGAATTTCGTCGCAGCGTTGAGGCCGGCGATGCATACCCTCGATCACCAGGTATTCCGGTTCGCGTCTTTCCGGCTCGATCTTGCCCGTGGCTGCATCTTCGATGGCGACCGCGAGATCGATTTGCGCCCGAAGAGCTTCGAGGTCCTGCGATACCTGGTGGAAAACGCCGGCCGGCTGGTGCCCAAGGACGAACTCATCGGCCGCATCTGGCCGAACGTGATCGTCAATGAGGACTCGCTCGCCCGTTGCGTCAGCGACGTGCGCCAAGCGGTCCGCGATGAAACGCAGCAGATCATCAAGACCGTCCCGCGGCGCGGCTACTTGTTCTTGGCGCCGGTATCGCGGGGACCGGATGCGCCGGCCGTCGATGGCCTGGGTCCTGCCAGCGCAGCAAGCCCGGAGGGACGAGTCGCTGCTGCTGCCGATGTCGTCCCGGTCATGAGCGGGCGCAAGTGGCTGTGGTACTTGGGCGGGGGAGCAGCGGCTCTGCTGGTCGCAATCGCGGTTGGAATCCTGTCCTGGCGGCCATCGACTGGTCCGGCGTTGCCTGACAAGCCGTCGATCGCAGTCCTGCCGCTCAAGAACCTTAGCGGCGACCCGAGCCAAGAGTACTTCAGCGACGGGATGACCGAAGAGCTGATCACGAGCCTGTCCAAATTCAGTGGCCTCTTCGTCATCGCGCGGGATTCGGCATTCAAATATGGGAACCGCCATACGGACGAGCGGCAGATCGGACGCGAGCTCGGTGTTCGCTACCTCGTAGAAGGAAGCGTGCGTCGGGATGACGACCGCGTGCGTGTCAGCGCGCGTCTGATCGACACCGAGAACGGCGCGAATCTGTGGGCCGACTCGTACGACGAGCGGATGACCGGGTTCTTCGCGCTGCAGGATGAAGTCGCGCGCCGGATCACCGTGACGCTTGTTTCGCACGTCACGACCGCCGAGCTCAACCGATCGTTGCGCACGCCGCCGAAATCGATGGCTGCCTACGATTTTTACCTGCAGGCGCGTGCGGAAATGCGTCACTCGATCGGACTCGATCACGTCACGCAGCTTGCGAGCATCGTGAAGGCCCGGGGTCTGCTGCATCGCTCGCTTGAGGCCGATCCGCGGTTCGCGGGCGCGCTCGCCGCGCTCGCCGGGACCTATGTGCGCACCTGGCGCGAGAGGCTCAACGACGAATATCGGCAACCGTCGACGCTTGATCGGGCCCTCGAATATGGACGGCGTGCCGTCGAGCTCGATCCTTACATGGCCGAGGCCCATGCTCAGCTCGCGTACGTCCTGCATTGGCAGTATCGCCGCAGTGAAGCACTCCGCGAGTTCGAGAGAGCGTTCGAGCTCAACCCCAATCTCGCCGATGGCCGCTATGGACTGATGCTGATCCACAACGGACGCTCTGCCGAGGCAATCCCGTTCATCAGACGAGTGATGCGGCTCGATCCGCTGCATCCGCCAGACTTGTACTCGTACCTCGGCAACGCCTACTTCTTCACCGGGGAATATTCGAACTCGCTGGAGATGCATCGCATCGCAGCAGGTCGGATTGCGTCGGTGCCACAGGTGCATGTCTGGCATACGGCAATCGCCGCGCAGATGGACCAGATGGAAGAGTCGCGCGCGGCTGCGGCGACGGTGTTGCGGCTGGATCCGGAGTTCACCATTTCCAACTTCCAAGCGCTGATTCGACTGGCGGACAAGAAGGACGCTGAGCGGCTGGACGCGGCACTTCGCAAGGCGGGGCTTCCGGATTGAAGCCTTTCTGATCAAGCGCGGCGCCGCTGCGGCAAGCATCTGCCCGAAAGCGGGCAGATTCTTGCGAAGTGCGCGAACAGAGTGAATGGCGCCTTTGATGCCGCGTATTCCTTGCGGGTGGAAGAAGCGGACGTCGATGCCATACCGATCCGGCTAGCCGTTCGAGCGCGCCAAAGAGGGCATCGGACAATACGCCGTAGGCAATAGGGACCTGAGATGCACCATTCTTCGGCCGGAAGTGCAGCGCACTTTGAGGGGCACGCACACGTCCTCCGCTTGGTCTACGGTGCCCAGGTGGCGCAAATCATCTATGTCGCCACCCAGCTTGGGGTTCCCGATTTACTGGCGGCGGGAAGCCGGACCGCGAGCGAGTTGGCGACTGCAACCGCAGTGGACGAACCGACGTTGCGTCGCGTACTTCGAGGCTTGGTTGCCTTAGGTCTCTGCAACAAGCTCGAGCCGGACGCCTACATCCTGAGCGACTACGGCCAATTTCTTCGCGCGGATCATCCACGATCGCTAAGGGCACGCACCATCTTCAACACCGAGGTCTTGTCGCCGATATGGGGACGAATGCTGGATACGACCCGAACAGGCACATCCGGGGCGTTGGGTGCGCTCGGCATGCCGTTTTACGAATATCTGCAGCAGCGCCCCGAGATAGGCGAACTATTCGATCGGACCATGGCCGACGCGATCCGCTATCGCGTTCAAAGCGCGCTTGACGCATACGACTTTTCCCGTTTCCGCAAGGTCGTCGACGTGGGCGGTGGCAATGGTGCCTTTCTGCTGGAAATGCTCAGGCGCTCGACTCGGCTTCAAGGCGTTGTGTTTGACTTGCCCGCGGTCGCGGAACGGACCCGCCGTGCAATCGCCGCGACGCCGGAAAGCGCCCGCTGCTCCGTGGACGCAGGAAACGCGCTCGAACGAGTGACGGAAGGAGCAGACTGTTATGTTCTGTCCAACGTACTCGTCAGCATGGCCGATGACGACGCCGCGAAGATCCTGCAAAGCTGTAGACGAGCTATGGCAGACGGCGCCAAGGTCCTCATAGTCGAATGGATCATGCCAACTGGCGCCGAGCAGTCGGATGAGTCGATCGTGTGGGACACCGCTTCGATGGATCTCAACATGTTGGCAATACATGGCGCAAGCGGTTGGCGCGTACGCACTCGCGCCGAGTTCGAGCACGTCGTCGAGGCCGCTGAGCTGGTTGTTGACAGAGTGGTTCCCACAACTTCCGCAGTCAGCGTCATCGAGTGTGCCGCTCGGGAGCGTCGCGCTCGGTAGCAAGGCGGGAGCGACCGCTTAGCGTCGAGAGAGCGACCGTCTGGTGTTGACGGCGGATTCAACAGGTCGAGGCAACGGTGGCTGAACATCTCAGCCGAAGACTGGTAGCCAAATGTTTTCCTTGGCCTCTCGTTCAATGGTCTCGCTACAGCGTTGAGCTTGGCTTGTGAGTACTCGAGATGTCGGTGCCCTTGGGCAGGTACCTGACTGAAACGTGCTGAGGTCTTCTGAGGAGAGGCCTGAGTCTGGGTACTGGCCCCGAACACGTTGTGGCGCTGGCGCGATAGAGCTACGCTCGCTTCGCTGGTCTGCGCGCCTGCGAGGCGCGCTGTGCCTGCGCAGTTCGCGGCTGGGATCGAGCCGACGAAACGCGGTTCCCTGAAACGCATCGATGGAAGACGATTTGCACTTTGGAGCAGTCGAGGTCCGCGCGGCCCAGAGACAAGTCCTGGTCGATGGCCGCCCCGCGGCCATCGGCGCGCGGGCTTTCGACGTGCTGCTCGTGCTGCTGGAGCACCGCGATCGCGTCGTCACGAAGGAGGAGTTGATCGGCAAGGTCTGGGAAGGCCGTATCGTCGAGGAGAACAATCTTCAGGTCCAGATCGGCGCGCTGCGCAAGCTCCTGGGCGTCGGGGCGATCGCCACCATTCCGGGGCGTGGCTATCGCTTCGTCGCCCAACCCGATGCTGGTGGCCCGCCGAAGGTCACTGACGCGACCGAGGAGGCCGGGCGCGGATTGGCCGCCGGGCTACCCAAGCACCGCACGCTCTTCTTCGGGCGCGACCGGGAGAAGCGCCAGGCGCTCGCCGCATTGCGCGATCACTCCTTGTTCACCTTGATCGGCATCGGCGGCAGCGGCAAGACGCGACTAGCGCTGGAGCTCGCCCGAGAAGCTCAAGCGCAATTGCCCGATCTCGTTCCGGACGGTGTCGCCTTCTTAGATCTGGCGGCCATCGGCGACCCGCGGGACGTCGACGCCCTGGTGGCCAGTGGCCTGGGTCTCCTCCAAGTGCCGGGGATGCCGATCCGGCAGCTGCTCCTGCAGTGCCTTCGGGCGTCGCGGCGGCTCCTCGTGCTCGACAACTGCGAGCACCTGCTAGAGCCGGTCGCCGGGCTGGTCGATGCGCTGCTGAGCCACTGCGGGGGCCTGCGCGTGCTGGTCACCAGCCGGGAGGCACTGGGACTGGAGGGCGAGCGCGTGCAGCCGGTCGGGGCGCTGACCCTCGCCGCCGCCGAGGACCTGGCGGCGCTCAAGGACTGTGACGCCGCCAGACTCTTTGCCGACAGAGCGCGCCTGGTGACCTCCCAGTTCGACATCGACGAGCGCAATGCCGCCGCGGTGCACGAAGTCTGCCGGCGCCTGGACGGCATTCCGCTGGCGCTGGAACTGGCCGCCGCGCGGCTCAGCGTGTTGTCGGTGGACCAGCTACGGGACCGGCTCGACGACCGCTTCCAGCTGCTGACCGGCGGGCGCCGCGCGCTGCCCCGCCAACAGACGCTCGACGCGGTGGTGCGTTGGAGCTATGAACACCTGAGTGTCGACGAGCAACGGCTTCTGCAGCGGCTGGCCGTTTTTAGCGGCGACTCGACGGTGGAGGCGGCAGTCTTCGTCTCGGGGGAAGACGTGTCCGAGCCCCAGGTGATCGATGCGCTCTCGGGCTTGGTCGCGAAATCCCTTATTGCGCTGGATTCCGACGGACATCAACCCCGCCATCGGATGCTGGAGACTGTGCGCCTGTTTGCTCTGGAGCAGCTCGACGACAGCGGGCGCGCCGGCGAGGCGCGCGACCGGCATTTGGCCTTCTTCGAGAAGCGGGCCCGTGATCTGGTCGACCACCCCGACTCCGCGGTTCGGTCCAGCGCGCCCTCACAGCTCGATGCCGATCGCGACAACCTGATCACGGCTCTTCGCCATGGTGCCAACGGCGGCGACCCGCGGACTGCGTGGGGGCTTGCGCGTTCACTGACAAGTTACTGGGAGACCAGTGGAACGGCCGAGATTGGATATGCCCTTCTCGAATCAATGCTTTCGGCGAGGGGCGCCGAGACGCACGGCGAAACACGGGTGATGGCGCTGGCGGCCCTGATCGATACGGCCGTGCGCACCGGCCGCTTTGAACGCACTATGCAGCTGGCGGACGAGCAACTGCGGCTGGCGCGATCCCTGGGTGACCAGGGCGGCGCGTTCCACGCACTTGAACGCCTGGTGGCCGCGAGGCTGGCGCTGGACGATGCAGCGGGGGCTTGGTCAGACCTTGAGTCGATGGAGGCGCTGGCCGCAGACTGGCAGGGAGGCCTTCGCGGCGTGCGGCACATGAAGGCAGAGACGTTACGCGCCATGGGTCGCCTGGACGACGCCGAACCCCTTTATCAGCAGAACCTGGACGAAGCCGTCAGCGGCGGCCATGCCCACCAAATCATCCTCGCTGCCATCAACCTGGCGCTGCTTTCCCTCGCGCGACCGGATCTCGACGCCGCGCGCAAGTGGGTCGAGCGCATCATCGAAGTTCGCGCGCAAGGTAACTATGGCGTGTACGGCGTGGCGTTCATTCTTCTCGTCGCGGCAGCCTTGCACGCCGCAGACCGGAATGGGCAGGAGGCCGCGCGCCTTCACGGAGCAGCCGAGGCGCACCTGATGCGCATCGGTCAGCGACTCGAGCCGCTCGACATGGCGCCCCTCGCGCCCTTCCTGACGACGGCGCGCTCAGCGATGTCGGTCGACGCCTATGAAGAGGCCTTCGACGAAGGCCGCGCGCTCAACCAACGGTCGATCTTGCTGCTGGCGGCCGACTGCCTTCCGCGCCGGGCAGTATGAGCGGCTCAACCATGTCGTGAAGGTACTCGATGCCGAGACTGGTCTTCGGGGTCGGGCTCCAGATCAGGTTCAGGTGCGCTGACGCGGCATTACGGTTCACGGTGCCCGCCGTGTTCGCGGGACGTCAGACGCAATCCTCGCCGCGTCGGCCGCCAGGCGACCGCCGAGGGGTTCAGCGGTGCCGCTCGGGCGCGAACGCGATGCAATGTTCGCGCAGGTCGATTGGCGCCGCACGCGTCATTTCTGCTGCTTGAGATAGGCGATTAGGTCGGCGCGCGCCTGCCCATCGTCGATCTTGAAGAACATCTTGGTGCCGGGAACGAGCGCGCTCGGGTTGACCAGCCAGCGGTCAAGGGTCGCTTCGTCCCAGATGATTCCCGAAGCCTTCAGGGCGGGCGAGTAGCCGTAGTCGGCAAGGCTTCCGGCGCGCCGACCGACGACGCCGCGGTGCTTCGGACCGACGTCGTTCTCGTCGATCGAGTGACACGCCGCGCACGCCTGGTACAGCGTCTTGCCGCGACTCGCGTCACCGCTCGTGCCGCCCTTGGACGTCGGCACGGCGGACTGCGCAAGAGCAGCGGTCGACACGACGGCGAGCGCGAGGCACGCCACGGTCCACCGGAGCAGGCGAGGGAGATGAGTGCGATGCATGGGAGTTCCTTCAACGAGCCAGGCGCGGATCACGCCAGCGTGGTGTCGGTGAGCGCGAGCGGCCCGCGCGGCGTCGCGAGCGAGACGGTCGTCACGCCGAGCATCGCGCGGAGCTGCTCGGCGGGCACCTTGAGTGGACCCGGTCCCGCCCCCTCGCCGACGGCCGGCTGCGGATACGCGGTCGAGCGCGCGGTATGGAACGTCACGTTGCCCTCGACCTTCTGGACGATCTGGTGGATGTGTCCGTTCAGGACGGTCACCGATCCGAACCGCCGCAGCATCGCGAGCGCCTGGTCGGCGTCGGCGGTTCCCCAGCCCCACGGCTCGTGGATGGTCCAGAGCGGCATGTGCGCGAAGACGACGATCGGCGTGCTCGCCGAGCGCCCTTTCAGGTCCGCGGCGAGCCAGGCGATCTGCTCATGCCCCAGCGTGCCGAGCCCGCCGTCCTTAAAGTCGAGGACGTTCACGAGGGCGACGAAGTGCACGCCGGAGTGATCGAAGCTGTAGTAGCCCTTGCGGTTCGAGGCGCGGCCGAAGCGGTTGAAGTATTCACCCGCGGTGCCGTCGAGCGTGTCGTGCTCGCCCGGCGTCGTGTGCATTTCGCCGGCACGCAGCTGCTTGAGCATCTGCTCGGCACGGTCGAACTCGGCGGCCTTCGCCAGATGCGTGATGTCACCCGTGTGAATGATGAGCGCAGGCTGCTCCGGCATCGCGTTGACGAGATCGATCGTCTGCTGGAGCGTGCCGGCGACATCCGGATTCGCGTCCTTGCTGAAGCCGATATGGGTGTCGCTGATCTGGAGGAAGAGCGGCTTGCCGGTCGGCGCCGCGCCCTTCGGTTCCGACGCCGCCAGCGCCAGGTCGATCGGAGTGAAAATGCCCCCTGCCAACGTGAACAGGGTGCCCGCGCCGCCGTAGGCGAGGCACTTGAGCGCATGGCGCCGGGTGGGCGGGGAGGACGAGTCGGACATGGGCTTCTCCTTGGCTGTGAGCCGATCGACGAGACCACCTCCAGACCGAGAGGGAGCGGCGAATATTCCGAAGTGGCGGGCAATTCCCGAGCGCGCCGAAGGGATGTGGAATAGATTGCCCCGGTTCGCGGTCTTGCCTCTGGAGGGGACCAGACATGGGCGATGACGACTGGCGACGCTTCGAGCAGCTCGCGATGCCGCACCTCGATGCGGCCTACAACCTGGCGCTCTGGATCACGCGCAACGCCGACGATGCGCAGGACGTGGTCCAAGACGCGCTCCTGCGCGCCATGCGCTACATCGGGAGTCTTCGCCTCGAGAGCGCCCGTCCTTGGTTGCTGCAGATCGTGCGGCACACCTGCTATACGTGGCTCAAGGAAAACCGTCCACAGGAAAAGCTCCTGTTCGACGACCCCGAAGATGCGTGGCGCGACCTCGCCGACGCGAGCTCGACCGAGCCTCCCGAGATCGCCATCCGCAAGGCCGAGCGAGAACAGATCAACGCCGCGATCGCAGCGCTGCCGGTCGGCTATCGCGAGGTGTTCGTGCTGCGCGAGCTTGAGGAGCTTTCCTACAACGACATCGCGCGCATCGCCGAGATTCCGGTCGGCACCGTCATGTCGCGGCTGGCGCGGGCGCGGGGCCTGATGCGCTCGGCGCTGGCGCCGACGCGACCGGCACTTCGAACGGTGCCGCGGCCGGCGCAGGCAGGGTAGAACCATGAAGACGAACGAAGACTCCTGGAAGATCGACGCTTTTGTAGACGGCGAGCTCGACCTCGCCGGCCAGCTGGAGATGGAGCAGCGCATGGAGCACGACGACGCGCTGCGCGCGCACGTCGCGAGCATCCGGGCGCTGAGCATCGCCGCGCGCGAGAAGGCGGATCGCAGCAAGGCCCCGGCTGCGTTGCGCGAGCGTATTTCCGGCCTGGCGAAGGCGTCTCGGCCGCAGGCTGAGCCGACCCTCCCGCGCAGACAGGGCGTCGCGCAGCAGCTGGCGTCAGCGCTCAACGGCTGGCTCGACTGGCGCCCGCTCGTCGTGTCGATGGCCGCCGCCGTCATGCTCGCCGTGACGCTGAACGCCGTCCTGCTTCGGTCATCGAAGCAGGAACGGCTGATGGACGAAGCGGTCGCCAGCCATGTGCGCTCGACGGTGGGTACGCATCTCGTCGATGTGCTCTCCTCCGACCATCACACCGTCAAGCCGTTCCTGTCGGCCAGGCTCGGGTTCTCGCCACCGGTCGCCGAGTTGCCGCTGCCCGGCTCCCTGTTCGTGGGCGGCCGGGTCGACTATCTTGATGGCCGACCCGTCGCGGCGCTCGTCTACCGGCAGGGCGAGCACATCGTCAACTCCTTCGTTTGGCCCGACTCCGCTGGCAACAGCAATCCCGAGTTCGCGACCGAGCGCGGCTACCGGATCGCCCACTGGGCGCAAGGCGGCATGCATCACTGCGTGATTTCCGACGTCAACCGGGAGGAGTTTCAGCGCCTGGTCGACGCGGTACGCTCGACCGCCGCCGGCTGAGGGAGTTGGGATGGCAGACCCTGCAAAACCAGTCGCCGTTCTGGCGTCCGACGCACCAGCGCGAGTCAAGCCTTCGAGCTACCCGAAGACTTTCGCACGCAGGATGGCCGGCAGAGAAAAGCGCCCGCTGGGCGACTGGTTCGGCCTCACGAACTTCGGCGTGAATCTCACCCGTCTGGCCCCGAATGCAGTGTCCGCACTCCGGCACGCGCACACGAAGCAAGACGAGTTCATCTACATCTTGCAAGGCACCCCTGTTCTTCAAACGGACGAGGGACTGACCCGGCTTTCGCCGGGGATGTGCGCAGGCTTCAAAGCCGGCTCCGGCAACGCGCACTGCTTGATCAACCCCTCGAATGAAGACGTCGTCTATCTCGAAGTGGGCGACAGGACGGCGGGAGACGAAGGCATCTACCCCGATGACGACTTGAAGGCGTTGCTCGTCGAAGGCAAGTGGCAGTTTGTCCACAAGGACGGCACGAAATACGGGTGAGCGCAGAGCAGCGCGAAACGCAGACCGGTTGCTTCCGATTGCCTTCCGAATGGGCCGTCGCCATGCTCCTCTCCTGTTTCAACAGCCGCGCGTCGCATCGTCCTCGGAGCAATGAGCATTATTAAGAAGCGCTAAGCGCTATCAGGCAACGTGGGCGCGCCGACGCCCTGGGGCGCTAACGTCCGGGCATGGACGAGATCGTTCGCCCCAGCGCCGGTGCCCCGGCCTCGGCGCTGCTGCTGACGACGATCGTCGTCGTCAGCGCAGCGGGCCTCTTCAAGTGGCCGACGCTGATCGAGCGCAACCTGCTGCGGCCGCACGGCCTCGTGCAGCGCGGCGAGTACCACACCCTCGTCACCAGTGGCTTCATTCACGCGGACGTGGCGCACCTGCTCTTCAACGGCTTCACCTTCTGGGCCTTTGGCTTCGGCCTCGAACGTCGCCTCGGCACGGCGAGCTTCGTGGCGCTGTACGCGGCCGGCCTGCTGGCGAGCAGCATCGCGACGTGGCTCATCCACAGCCGCCAGCCCGCCTACGCGAGCCTCGGCGCATCGGGCGCGATCCTGGCCGTGCTTTTCGCCTCGATCGTCGCCATGCCGACTGCGTCGATCTTCATCCTGCCGATCCCCGTGCCGATCCCGGCGCCGCTCTTCGCCGTCATCTATCTCGGCTACAGCGTGATCGCGAGCACGGCCCGGATCGGCCGCGTCAACCACGATGCTCACATCGCCGGCGCCATCGCCGGCTTGGCGTACATGGCCGCGAGGACACCCGGCTCGATCCAGCGCGCTTTCGCGACATGGCTGAGCTGAACGTGCTCGCGCTCGACCATCTCTTCGTCATCGCCTCGACCCTGGGTGTTCGCCGACGGGCGCTCGTGCATCGATCTCGACGTGCCCTTCGGTCAGCGCCATCCCTACTTGGCCGTCGCCAGCGCGAGCGTTCCGCGGCCGGTCCGCCGTTACTTCGTGCGATGCTGCGCTCCGACCAACGTGCTAAGCGCAACGCTGGCTCTCCGCATACAGTCCCTTCACTAGCTGTGTTGCTCGGCGACAGGACTCGCGATGCCAGACCTATCGGGCCGCCGGCACACCGGAGCGCCGACGTGAGCGAGGCGGGAGCCGGTGCGATGGTCGGTGCGCCTCGCCTGCACCGAACGCTCGGCTCCTTCCATCCATCGCCATCTCCACCCGCACCCCCACCGCCCCCATATCCACTCCTTGAAGGAGCCAGTGGCAACATCTTTGGCGGTTGGGACCGTTTGATACGCCAGGCCGCCGGCGCGCCTCCATCCACATCTCCAGCAGAGCGATTCAGGGCTAGGCTGATTTCGTCGTCAATGTGTGCGGCGATTTGCGCCGCCGCTGGCTACCTCACCGCCAATCACGAGCGAGATGTCTATGTGACGCTCTGGGGAACTTGCGGTGCGATAACAGGAGCGGTCGTTGGCAAGAACTGGCATGTTCTAGGCGCAGCGCTAGCCGGTGGCTTGGCGGCACTGTTGGCAGCACTCTTTCTGAAACCCCCGTACGGAGGGGCGAGCACCGGCTACTTCCTCTATGTGGGGGCAAAGACTTCTTTCCCATCGGCGCGGTAATCGGTGCCATTTTGTGGGCGTCTTTTCAGAAGTGGCGTGCTAGAGGGAGATAGCTACTCAGTGCTCAGACGGAACATCGTTGCACCGAGCTGAGCTTCCCCAAGAGCAGCATTCCGAAGATGTCGTTGCTCTAGGCTCACTTGCGTTAGCTTGTACAACTCGCCGGGAGCCAAGATGTTCAAGAGGTTACGTCGGGAGGCGTAGCCCCTTTTCCCTTCTATACCGAGCACCGGGTTCGCCGGTATTGCCGGCCTCGCTGGGTTCTAGGCGGAGACTCGCGAGACATCATCTCGAGGCCTCTGCTCGCGCGGAGAGGCGTCGCCTTGGTTATCAAGGTGGAACATCGGCCTCGCGCTGCCACTGCGCTCCTAAGAAATCGAGCAAAGGAGCGCACACTACCAGAAGGTAGGCATGCTCATTGCCGGCTCGAACTAATGAACGAGAAGGCTGACCTAGACGCGGCGAACGAGGGCGGCGAGCCTGTGCTCGATGTGAACTACCCGCCGCGGGGCGAACCACTGTACTGGGAAGAGTTCAAGGAATGGGCAGAAGTCAACATCCCTGAGTACAGCTTGGCCGTCATCGACGAGCAGGTCGCCGATCCAGTCACGGCCGCGGCCCTGCAGTGCTACCGCGCGGGCCGCACCGCTGCTCGGTATGGGCATCCGGTGGGGACGGAAGGTTTGGCGGACTTCCACGCCTGGGCTGCGACCAACCTGCACATCCGGTCCAAGGACCCGAGAGGCAAAGAGGTTGCCGAGCATGCCTTCCTAGCCGGATCGTTGCGGCACTGAGCCCT
>Ga0068860_100006086_pt1 | contig 12140 bp, 12 predicted proteins | sample KBSSwiS32_FD_66597 | JGI IMG/M metagenome (GOLD analysis project Ga0068860, IMG submission 66597) | Switchgrass rhizosphere microbial communities from Kellogg Biological Station, Michigan, USA - KBS Switchgrass S3-2 | ecosystem: Host-associated > Plants > Roots > Rhizosphere > Soil ... | reverse complement strand
GCGGGCCTCCGGCAGGTCGGCGCGGAGGACCACCGCGATTCCGGAAACGCCGGCCCCGTTCAGTTTTTCGAGAACGGCGCCGAGAATCGTCGACCCGCCGAAAGGAAGAAGGATCTTCTCGGCCCCCATCCGCCGCGACCGGCCGGCCGCGGGTACGACCGCGCCGACTCTCACCGCTTCTTCCCGACGCCGTCGGCCCGGGAGGAAGCCGGGGGCGCTGCGAGCGATGGGCGCCCCGAGAGTGATCGCGCCCACCTCCGCGCGGCCTCGAGTTTCTCGATCGCCGCCTCGCGGGCCTCCCGGCGGAACCCGTCGGGAGGCGGCGCCGCCCGGAGCCGGCCGATCTCGTCCGACACCGTCTTCTCGTAGCCGCGCAGGACCTGGCGCCGCTCCGGCGGCGGAAGCACCTCGAGGAAGGCGACGCGGGCCAGGCCGTCGTCGCGGCCCCGGGGCGTCGGGGGAGACTCGAGGAGCCAGCGGCGGAGCTCCCGGCGCCCCTGCGCGGTCACCCGGTAGAGGTTCCGGTGGGGTCCGCGGCGGGGACCGAGGACCCGGAGGACGACCTGGCCCTCGCGCCGCAGCCGGGCGAGGGCCGGGTAGATCTGGGAGATTTCGGCCTTCCACACCGGCTCGAGCTCCTGCTCGATCACCCGCGCGAGGTCGTATCCGGTGCGGGGATGCTCCGCGAGAATGCCGAGGAGGACGTGGGGAAGCGACATGAGAAAACTATATCTAAATTGATATAGTCGGCCCCGGGTCGAGCCTCAAAATCGTCCGCGGGAGGGGAAAGTCAAGGCAAAAAAAGGGGGGCCCGCAGGCCCCCACAGAAGTCTTGTGGGTTCTCGTAAATCGTTGAGTTACTTCTTCTTCTTGCCGCCCTTCTTCGCGGTCTTCTTGGCAGCCTTTTTCTTCGTGGCCATGATTTCACCTCCCTCCCGACAGCTGATTGACAGCCTTGGGGCGAGATGCTAATTTTGCCGCCCCCTGAGAGGGGCGTGTCGCCTTCAGTCTGTCGCTGCCGAACGATTGATAGGTCATGCGTCCTCGATCGCCGGATGGGCCGCAACCCGTCCGGCGATTTGATTTTAGAAGTTTCTCCTTCGGATACAACAAGTATTTCGGTTTCGAGGGGTTCTCGTTGGGCTCATTCTCCTGCCCCTTCCTCTCCGGTGTCAAGCGGCGGAGGAGTTCTCAGCGGTCAGTTCTCCGCTGGCGCCGGAAGGTGAGAACCGAGAACGGAGAACCGAGCACCTCCCCGCAACTAGAATCCTCCGGTGACTGAGATCACCCTCGCGCACAGTCCCGACTCCGACGACGCTTTCATGTTCTACGGTCTCGCGCACGGCGCGGTCGACACCGAGGGCCTCTCGTTCCACCACGAGCTCTCCGACATCGAGTCGCTGAACCGGCGCGCGATGGCAGGCGAGCTCGACGTCACCGCCGTCTCCTTCCACGCCTACGCCCACATCGCCGACCGCTACGTGCTCCTGCCGCACGGCGCCTCGTTCGGCGACGGGTACGGTCCGGTCGTGGTGGCTCGGGATCCGATCGGCCGCGAGGACATCGCGTCGGGGCGAGTCGTCGTCGCTTCCCCGGGTCCCTGGACGACTGCGGCGCTCGCGCTGTCGCTCTGGGCGCCCGGCGCCAGGACCGTCGCGGTCCCATTCGACCGGATCCAGGAGCAGGTGGCGGCGGGCGACGCCGCGGCCGGGCTCCTGATCCACGAGGGACAGCTGACGTTCGGCGACGACGGGCTCCACGAGATCGTCGACCTCGGCCGCTGGTGGAAGGAGGAGACCGGCCTCCCGCTGCCGCTCGGGGGCAACGTCGTCCGGCGCGACCTCGGGAGCGAGCAGATCGGCCGAATCTCCCGGGCCCTCGGCCGCTCCATCGAATACGGGCTCTCGCACCGGGACGACGCTCTCGACCATGCCCTTCAGTACGCGCGCGGACTCGACCGTCGGCGGGCCGACCGGTTCGTCGGGATGTACGTCAACGAGTGGACCCGGGGTTACGGCCCGGAGGGCCGCCGGGCGGTGCAACTCCTCCTCGATCGCGGCGCGGAGGCAGGCAGGATCCCGGCGGTCCGCGCCGAGTATGCGGTCTGAGCAAGTCACGGGGACAGGTCCTACGGACCTGCACCCGTCACCTTAATCAACGATGCGTTAATCAACGATGCAGCCCAACCGCCTGCAGTCCCCGATCCTCGCGCTCCACCTCGCGGCGCTCGCCCTGGCGCTCGGCCCGCCTCTCTTCTTCGGCGCGGTCGTTGCTCCCGCGGTCTTCCGCGTCCTGCCCACCCGGGACCTCGCGGCGTCGCTCGTCTCGCCCGTCCTCTCCGGGACGTGCCTGCTGGCCGAGATCGCCTTCGGAGTCCTCTTCGCTACCTCCTGGTGGCTGACCCGCGACGTGCCGCGTCTCACCCGGAGCCTCCTGACCCGGTTGCCCGTCGCCGGTTTCTTCGCGGCGCTCGTCATCGGACAGTTGCTGATCCCCCCGATGGATCGGATCCGCCGGGAAGCGCCGGGGTTGATCGACAACCTGCCGGCGGCGGACCCGTCGCGACTCCTGCTCGAGCGGTACCACCGTCTTTCGACCGGATTCTTCGGGGCACTCCTCGTCGCGGCGGTCGCGATGCTCCTGCTGACCGCCCGGCTCCTCTCGGTCTCCCGGGAGACCGCCCGCCCGCCGGGCGCGGCGCGGCCGCCGGTGCCGAAGCTGCTGGACCTCAGTTAACGGGACACGGGACACGGGACACGGGACAAGAAGAGTCCCGGTGACTAGATTCGTCGTCCTCGCAGCAGCGCCTGCCCCACGATCAGCGCTCCGGCCACGACGAGCGCCCACGGCCAGAGGTCCCGCACGCCGGCGAGGACCTCCAAGACCGGCGTTCTCCGCGAGAGAGCTCCCAGACCCGCCAGCAGGACCAGGACGACGCCGGGCAGGAGGGGCGACGGACGGCGCTCGCGGCCGCCGGCCCGATCGATCGCGGCGACGAGAAGAAATCCCGCCCCCAGCCCGAGGAGGATCGCCGCCCACCGCGGAAAGACCGGCTCCAGCTGCCGCTGCAGGAGGAACGCGAGCCCGAGCCCGAGGAGGATCGCTCCGGGCAGGAGCGGTCCACGGAACCCGCGGGCCGCCGACAGCGCGAGAAAGATCGCTCCGATCAGGAGAAGGGTCGCGCCGGGTCCCGTCCAGTGGAACGACCGGGAGAGCACGAAGAAGAGTCCCATGAGGAGGAGAACGATCCCGAGCGGGAGGGTGCTGCCCCGGTTGCTCATGCGCGACCCCGCTTCGGGGACGGGATCGGCTCGTTCCCCTCCCAGCGGTAGAACCCCTCGCCCGACTTCCGGCCCGTCTTCCCCTCGGCGACCAACTTCTTCAGGATCTCGGGGGGCGAGAAGCGCTCGTCGGACAGCTCCGCCGCCAGCGTCTCGGCGATCGCCAGGCGGACGTCCAGCCCGACCAGGTCGCTCGTCTTCAGCGGCCCCATCCGGTGTCCGTATCCCAGCTCCATGGCGCGGTCGATGTCTTCCGCCCGCGCGACCCCCTCGCCGACCATCCGCATCGCCTCGAGCCCGAGTGCGACGCCGAGTCGCGAGGTCGCAAAACCCGGCGAGTCCCGGACCCGGACCGCCTCCTTGCCGAGCGACACAACGAAGTCGAGCGACCGCTGCTCGGTCGCGTCCGAGGTGTCCTCGCCGCGGATGACCTCGACGAGCGGCATCGCCGCGACCGGGTTGAAGAAGTGGAGGCCGACCACGCGGTCCCGCCGGCCGGTCGAGCGCGCGATCCGCGTGATCGAAAGGGAGGAGGTATTCGAGGCGAGTATGGTTCGGTCCGGGCAGTGGTCGTCGAGCTCCTCGAACACCAGGCGCTTCAGCTCGAGCGCCTCCGGCACGGCCTCCACGACGAAGTCGACGTCCGCGCCGTCGCGCAGCCGCGACGCGACCTTGAGGAGGTGGCGGGCGCGCTCGACCGACTCGGCCGCCGCCTTTCCCTTCTCGACGGCGCGGGCCCAGGATGACTCGACCGATCCGCGCACGTGGCGCTGGGCCTCGGGGTCGGCGTCGAAGACGAGGGTCTCGTGCCCCGAGAGCGCACAGAGTCCGGCGATGCCGCGGCCCATGACCCCCGCGCCGACGACCAGGATCCTCACCGCGCCGATGCTATTACCGAACGCGGCTACCGGACGAGGGCGTCCCCGTTGTCGAAGAGGATCCGCCGCTTCGCCTCGTCGGAGAGGGGCAGCGCCAGGAAGTCCTCGACGTTCTTCCGCATGGAGGCGATCCCCGGGCTGGGGAAGTCGGTTCCCCAGAGACACCGTCCGGAGATCTCTTCGAGGCGAGGAAGGTAGTCGAGGAGTTTCTTCGGCGGGATGCCGGACAGCTCGAGGTGGACGTTGCCGTGGCGGCGGACGAGGAAGACGGCGGTCTCCATGTACAGGGGCCGTCCCGCGTGCGCGAGCAGGATCGGGAGCTTCGGGAAGTCGACCGCGACGTCGTCGACGGCCATCGGGTCGGCGAAGCGGTTCCGGGCGCCCGGGAAGATGGAGGTCCCCGTGTGGATCATCACCGGACGCCCGTGCTCCTCGGCCGTCCTGTAGATGTCGGCCAGCGCGTCGTTCCCCGCCAGGTAGCCGTTCGCCGCGAAGACCTGGTGTGGCGGATGGATCTTCAGGATCCGGATCCCGAGCTTCTCGAACAGCCGGGCCGTATCGCCGCGGGCGTCCTTCGTCCGGCGGGGGTGCACCGAGCCCACCGCGACGAGCCGGTCGGTGTGCCCCGCGACGTAGCGGGAAACCCACTCGTTCGACGACTCGTCGAAGCCCATGACGTCCGGAGCCACGTAGTTGATGAGCGCGACCCGCTCGATTCGTTCCTCGTCCAGGAGACGCAGGAGCTCCGCCGGATCCGCGAGGATGCGCTCCAGCCGGTCGGCGTCGGATCGCCCCCGGATCATCGTCCGGAGCGCCGCGGGGTGGAGCTGCTCCCACGGCTGGATGTGGATGTGGCAGTCGAAAACCCGGAAGGTCAAGACGGGCGCGGCCTAGAAGACGTGCGAGATCCCGACACGGAAGAGGGCGCGCGGGCGATCCGGCTGGTCCGAGAACTCCGAGCCGATCCCGGCGAAGACGATCGTCTGGACCCCGATGCGGTGGCGGGCGCCCACCTCCACGGTCACGATCGCGTTGCCCGTGATGACCGGGCTCGAGCGCACGACCGCGTCCGCGAGGATCAGCGTCTCGGTGCGGCCGGGGCCGCTCGCCAGGAAATCGACCGCAATCCCGCCCTCGACGCGGTCCGACCGCTCCGTCGGAATGGTGTCGCCGAGCCGCGTCCACCGGAAGTTGCCGTGAATCCGGAACGAGTCGAACGATCGGGTGAGGATTCCGCCGAGCTGCAGGTCCGTTCCGCGGGAGTCGAGCCCCGTCGGAAAAGAGAGCCCGACGCGAGCCGCGAGCGCGGGCCGGTGCGCGGTTTCGCCGAAGAGACCGTAGAGCGCGTGGATCTCGAGGTCACCCGAGGAGATCCCACGGAGGGCGTTGCGGCCGGGCCTCGTGACGTAGCGTTGCGCCGCCCCGATCTCGAGGCCGCGCAACGCGCCGTAGAGAAGCGTCCAGGCGGGGCCCTGGTCGTTCAGCCCGCCGCGGCGGACGTTGTAGGTCCAGTCCACGCCCGCGGAGATCGCGCGGAACGGAATCGGCGCCGCGTCCTCGACCGCGAGCGGCCTCTCCGGCTCGAGGTTGGCGAGGAACTGGGCAGGCAGCGGCGACGCCGCGAGGAGCAGGCCGGCGGCGACCCACGTCCCGACGCGGCTACGTTCCACCGATTCCCTCGGTCGAAAGACCGTACCGCTTCGCGACCTCGCGCAGCTTCTCGTCGCGCCGCCGGCGCGCCTCGGGCGTCGCTCCGCCGCCCTCGAGCGCCCCGTAGACCTCGAGGCGGAAACGGGTGACGCGGTCGAGCTGCGCTCCCACTCCCGGATAGCGCTCCGTCAGGATCGGCGCGGAAATCGGGTGCGTGGACTCCTCCAGCGCTTTCTCCCGGGAGAGCGAGCTGTCGAACTCCTCGATCGTGTCCCGGACCTTCCACCGCTGTTGCCCGAAGTCCGAAGCCGCGAGCGCCTCGCCCGCGCGGACGAAGAGACGAGTCCCGGAGAGCAGGATCCGCGCCGACTGCGGCGCGAGAAGGAGCGCCCGGGGCGGCGCTGCGGTCTCCGCGGGTTCCGCGAGGGCCCAGCGCTCGCGGCGGTACAGGTCCACGACCCGCTCGAGGCGCGTGGCCGTCAGCGCGGGTGTCGCGTCCGCGGAGGCCAGAACGTCGCCGACCTGCTGCTCGAGCACCTGGCCCCAGTGCAGGGCGTGAAAGACCGGGGAGGCTTCGCGCGCGAATCGCGGCGCGACGAACTCGGCCTCCGGCGGGAAGCGGGGCGGATCGCCGAGGAGCTTCAGGAGGAACGCCGAGAACTGACGGTCGAGGTCGGGGTTGATACCGACGGTCCACGCGATCTCGAGCGCGCGCCAGCGCCCGTAGCGGACGGCGTTCAGCCGCGAGTCGAGGTCTGGAAAGAAGCGGTGGACCGAGTTGTTGTAGCGGCCCCGCGGCCGGAGCGGCTCCTGAGCGTTCTGGACCGCCGGGGCGGAGCCGATCGCGACCGCACAGAGGACCGCGATTCGCGCGGCGCCGTCTAACCGCCTCATCGGGGAAGCGAAATATAGCAGGCCGCTCACGAGGCGGTCGCCGGCACGGGCTTGACGAGACGCACGGTCAGGAGCGTCAGCACGATCCCCGCCGCGCCCACGAAAAGCGCGGCCGCCGCGCCGAAGCGCTCCGCGACCGCGCCGGCCTGGAGGTTTCCGAGCGGGACGAGGCCGAGCCATGCGAGCGCGTAGAGGGAAATGACGCGCCCGCGGAGCCGGTCCGGGGAGCTCGTCTGAAGAAGCGTGTTGATGATCGACGCCGACGAGGACATTGACGCTCCGAGGAGAGCAAGGAAGGCGAGCGAAAGAGGATAGGAGCGGGACAGCCCCAGACCCAGGAGCGACAGCGCAAACCCGGAAGCCGCGACCATGACCGCGCGCCCCTTCATCCGGAAGTCGCCGAGCCGGGCGAGAGCCAGAGCCGACGCCGCCGCTCCCAGCCCCACGGCGGAGAGCATTCCGCCCAATCCCGGCGGCCCCACGTGGAGAAGCCGCCGCGCAAAGAGCGGCGCGAGCGTGACCGCCGGCGTCCCGAAAATCGCGAGCGCGGCGGCGATCGCGAGCAAAGGCACGATGAGCGGCCGACGGCGCGCGAACCGCAATCCGATTCGCATGTCGATCCAGGCGCCGTGGCTTCGGGAGGCGCGCTTGCGGAGCGGAGGCAGCACCGCGAGGGCCGCGATGACCGCCAGGTAAGAGACCGCGTTCAGGAGGAAGCAACCGGTCTCGCCGAACGCCGCGATCGTGAATCCCGCCACCATCGGACCGAGGACTCGCGAGAGGTTGAACTGCATGGAGTTGAGCGATATCGCGTTCATCAGGTCTTCTCGGCCGACCAGGTCGAGGAACAGAGACTGGTGGGACGGCATCGTGAACGCGTTCGCGAGGCCGTTGACGATCGCCACCGCCGCGACGAGAGGAACTGTCACGAACTTCCAGCCCACGGCCGCCGCCAGAGTGAACGCGCACAGCATCTGGAGGGACTGCGTTGCGATCAGGAGCTTCCGGCGGTCGGCGCGGTCCGCGGCGACCCCGGCGAGCGGGGCGAACAGGAGCGTGGGGATCGAGCCGGCGAAACCGACCAGTCCCAGGACGAGGGCGGAGTTCGAGAGGCGGAGGACCAGCCAGCCCTGCGCGACGACCTGCATCCACGTCCCGATGTTCGAAAGGAAGAGACCGATCCAGTAGCGGCGGAACTGCGCGTGCGCGAGCGACGAGAACATGCCACGGCGCGGGCCGGCCGTTCCGCGCGGCGGCGCGACGCCCAGGTTCGGTCCGGCCGGCTTCAGGAACGCGGGGTGCGAGGCGCCCGACTCGAGCTGCTCTTTGTCGGTCACGAGGTTCGGGACGCGGCAGGCGGCAGGCGGAAGGCGAAAGACGCGCACAGAACGAGCAGGTTCACGCCTGTTCCCAGCAGGACGGGATCGACACCGAACGTCAACCGAGGCAGGAATCGACCCAGCGCGGCAACGCTCCCGCCCGCGACCATCGCCACGATCGCGCCGCGGGCCGGCACGGCCGGCGCGCCCCTCCGCCGCGGCAGGAACGCCACGAGCACCGGCAGAATCAGGCCCGCTGCGAAGATCGAGTAGCCGAGCTTCAGCGTCTCGAGAACGTCGCGGCCGAGGGCGAGCGCGACGAGGAGTCCCAGGCCGCCGTAGACCGGGGCGAGAGCGCGCGCCGCACCGACCCCCGGGCTCCGACCGATCACTGCCGGCGCGATGTCCCGCACCGTGACCGCGCACGCCGAGAGAAGGACGACATCGGCCGAGGTCTGCATGGTCGCGACGAGCGCGACGAGGATCAGCGCGGCCGCCGCGGGGGGCGCGAACCCGAGAACCGCCGAGGGGAGGGCATCACCGGGGGACACGGGCGGAAGCGCCTTTCGCGCCGCGAGCGCGATCGCGGCCACGGAGAAGCCGAACACGATCTTGGAAACTGCGGCGAGGAGCGCGGACCGGCGAGCGGTCGACTCGTCGCGGCACGAGAGGAGCTTCGCGTAGACGTCGCTTCCGACGAGGTGCGGCAGGCCGATCAGGACGAGGAGGGCGAGGACCTGCCCGGGACGCACGGTCGAGGAGAACGGGAAGCTCCAGACCTCGCGGGGGAGGCCGCCCAACCCGCCGGCTCCGCGGAGAGCGAAGAAGAGCGCGACACCCGGGATCGCGAGCAGCATGACGCCGTACTGGACGAGATCGGTCCGGGCCACCGCGAACTGTCCACCGAGGGACGTGTAGAGAAGGAACACGGCGGTGGACGCGAGGAGCGCGGGCAGCGCCGGAACGCGGAGCGCGGCGGTCAGGACGGTCTGGGTCGCCGTGACGAGCAGCGCGAACCACACGATCTCCGACGCCAGCACCAGGATCGCGGCGGCGAGGCGCGCGCCCGCGCCGTAGTGGCGGCCCACGATCTCCGGCAGCGTCACCGCGCCCTCGCGCCGCACGCGGCCGGCCAGGAACACGCCGAGCGCCGCCAGTCCCAGCGCGCCCGCGAGGTCGAGCCACAGTCCCGAGATCCCGTTGGCGTAGACGAAAGCGGCGAGCACGATCGTGGTCGAGCCGCCAGTCGTCAACGAAGCGAGGCCGAGGAAACCCCAGAAGGTCGAGAGGCTGCGGTCCGCGATGAAGTACGAGACTTCGTCGCGTCCGGCGCGGCGGCGGTAGAGGAAGCCGATGGCGAGAACTGCGGCGAGGTAGAGCGCGAGGAAGACGACGGAGAGGGTCTGCAAGCGGCGCCGCGGCTACGAGGCTCTCGCCACTTCCCGCGCCGCGGCTTCCAGGAGAACCACCCCCACCGCGAGCGCGCGCTCGTCGATCGCGAACACCGGCGAGTGGTGCGGGCGGTGCGGTCCCGCCGGCGCCGAGCCGACGAAGAAGAAGCAGCCGGGGACGCGGTCGAGATACTCCGACATGTCCTCGCCGCCGAGCGTCCGCGTCTCGGTGTCGACGTTCTCGTCCCCCAGCAGCCGCCGGGCGACGCCGATGACGGTGTCCGCGACGCCCGGATCGTTGACGACCGGGCGGTTGATCTGCCGGTAATCGAGTCGCGCGGAGACGCCCGCCGCGGCCGCCGTGCCCGACACGATTCTCCCGAGCTTTGCGGGCATCGCCTTGCCGGTCGCCTCTCCGAACCATCGCACGGTGCCGGTCAGGCGGACGATCGACGGGATGATGTTGAACGCGTCGCCCCCGTGAATGCTCCCGACCGTGACCACCGCGGACTCGAGCGGCGAGACCTCGCGCGAGACGACCCCCTGGAGCGCTCCCACGATCCGCGCCGCCGCGACGATCGGATCGGAGGTCTCGTGCGGCGCCGCGCCGTGTCCGCCGCGGCCGACGACCTCGATTTCGAACTCGTCGACCGCCGCCATCATCGCGCCCCGATAGACGCCGACCTTCCCGACCGGCATCTGGTTCCAGAGGTGCAGCCCGATCGCCCCCTGCACGCCGTCCATCGCTCCGTCCGCCACGCATGCCCGTGCTCCGCCGCCGCGCTCCTCCGCCGGCTGGAACAGGAAGCGCACCGGGGGCGCGCCGGAGTCCGAGGCGATCCGCGCGGCGACCGCGAGCGCGATCGCCACGTGGCCGTCGTGGCCGCACGCGTGCATGCGCCCGGCGTGCTCCGACGCGAACGGCTCGCCGCTGTCCTCGGTGACGGGCAGACCGTCCATGTCGGCCCGCACGAGAAGGCGTTTCCCGGCGCCGCCCCCGGCGTCGGCCAGGACGCCGGTCTTTCCGACGCCCGTCGAGGGAGCGAGCCCGAGGCCGTGGAGCCGGGCGGCGATCCTTTCGGCCGTGCGGATCTCCTCGAACGCGAGCTCGGGGTGGCGGTGGATGTCCCGGCGGGTCTCGACGAGGGTATCGAATTCCGCCCTGGGAAATCCGGACAGGATTTTCTCGAGAGCGTCCGAGCCGGAGGGCACGCCGCGATATTAGCTGACGGCTCCGGGCGGTCGGCTCGAAGCTATGATCCGCCCGTGATCCCGCTCATCGCGCCGGAGCTCGAACGTTACCTGCTCGACCTCATTCCCGAGCGCGACCCGGTCATCGCGGAGATGGAGGCGGTCGCGAAGGAACGCGACGTCCCGATCGTCGGACCCGCGGTCGCGACGCTGCTCGCGACGCTCGCGGAGTCGATCGAAGCGCGGCGGATCTGTGAGCTCGGGAGCGCGATCGGCTACTCGACCGCGTTCTTCGCGCGCGCGGTCGGCGCCGGGGGCAAGGTCATCTACACCGACGGAAGCGAAAAGAACGCCCGCGAAGCGAGCGGCTACCTGGAGCGCCTGGGCCTGCGCGACCGGGTGGACGTCAAGGTGGGTGAGGCCGTGGAGCTCCTCGAATCGACCACCGGGGAGTTCGACGTCGTCTTCGTCGACATCGACAAGGACGGATACCCCCGCGCTCTCGAAGCGGCCGCGCCCCGGGTCCGGAAAGGCGGCTTTCTGCTCGCCGACAACGTGCTCTGGTCCGGCAAGGTCGTGGATCCCGCGAACGAGGACAAGGCGACTCAGGGGATCCGCGAATTCAACCGGCGCCTGTTCGCGCGCCCCGACTTCCGCTCCGTGATCGTGCCCCTGCGCGACGGCGTCGCGATCGCCCGGAAGGTCTAAGACCCGCGGCCATGACCGAAGACCGGTCGACGGATCTCTTCCACCGCTTCCAGTTCTTCGCGGCCGGCGACGACCTGGACGTTTTCGAGGGCGCGCTCCTCGTGTCCGCGCTCGTGGACCCGGACGAAGACCTGGCGGCGGTGCGGACGCTCGCCGACGGACTCGCGGCGCGGGTCCGGGACCTCGTCTCCGGCGGAGAGGAACCGGTCGATGCGCTGCGCCGGGTCCTCTTCGAGGAGGAACGGTTCGGCGGAGACCAGGAGTCCTACGACGAGCCGAAGAACTCCTCGGTCGCCCGCGTGCTCGCGACGCGGCGCGGCATGCCGATCACGCTGTCGATCGTCACCGTCGAGGTCGCCCGGCGAGCCGGCATCCGGCTCTCGGGCATCGGGCTGCCGGGTCACTTCATCGTCGGCGGCGAGGACCTGCCCCACGGCGCGTACCTCGACCCGTTCGACGGCGGGGTCCTGCGCGATCGAGACTCGGTTGCACGACGCGTGAGCGCCGTGTTCGGAACGACGCTCGCCCTTCCCGACGAGATCTTCGCGCCCGACACCGAGAAGGCAATCCTCTCGCGCGTCCTGTCGAACCTGAGACGTTCCTGGGAACGCCGCGAGAAGTACGCCGAGGCGCTCGAGGCCCTCCGCTGGGCGGAAATCCTGGATCCGGAGGAGGTCTCCTACCGGCGGGAGCGCGGTCTGCTGCTGTTGAAGAGCGGCCGGACGGAGGAGGCGCTCGCGGCGCTCGACTCCTACGTCGCCGCCGCCGAAGGAGAGGACGCCGAGGCCGTCCAGAAACTCATCGGAGTGGTCCGGGAGCGCGGCCTGT
>Ga0068860_100006084_pt1 | contig 12143 bp, 12 predicted proteins | sample KBSSwiS32_FD_66597 | JGI IMG/M metagenome (GOLD analysis project Ga0068860, IMG submission 66597) | Switchgrass rhizosphere microbial communities from Kellogg Biological Station, Michigan, USA - KBS Switchgrass S3-2 | ecosystem: Host-associated > Plants > Roots > Rhizosphere > Soil ... | reverse complement strand
GTCATCTTCCGCGACGGCGGTGACAAGGCGGTGCAAGTCGAGCCGTTCACGGTCGCGCCGCCGTTCGGCAGCGATAATCCCGTCGAGCTGTGGAAGTGGATGGAAGCCTACGAGAGCAAGACCGGCGGCAGCGTGCTCGCCATCGCCCACAACGGCAACCTCAGCAACGGCAGAATGTTTCCGATCGTCGAAGCCTTCGGCAAGAAGCTCGATCGCGACTACGCCGAACAGCGCGCTCGTTGGGAGCGTCTTTACGAGGCCACCCAGACGAAGGGCGACGGTGAGGCGCATCCCTTCTTGTCGCCCAACGACGAGTTTGCCAATTTTGAGCGATGGGATTTCGGCAATCTCGATGGCAGCGTCGCCAAGACCCGCGAGATGCTGGAGTTCGAGTATGTACGGTCGGCCCTGAAGAACGGCCTCAAGCTCGGGCAGACCCTCGGCGTCAACCCTTACAAGTTCGGTCTCGTCGGCAGCAGCGATGCCCATACCGGCCTGGCGGCGATGGAGGAGGAGAATTTCTTCGGCAAGACGACGCCGCAGGAACCCGGCCCACATCGCATGACGGCCACGTTCCTGCAGAATCCGCAAACCGGCATCAAGATTATGGACTGGCAAGTTTCCTCTTCGGGCTATGCCGCCGTTTGGGCAACGGACAACACGCGCGCAGCCATCTGGGATGCCATGCAGCGCAAGGAAACCTATGCGACCACCGGGCCGCGCATGATCGTTCGCTTTTTCGGCGGATGGGATTTTGTGATCGGCGATGCCAACGATCGCCTCCCGGCCCGGATCGGTTACGGGCGCGGCGTTCCGATGGGCGGTGATCTCACCGGGGCACCGGCGGGCAAGGCGCCGACCTTCCTGGTGGCGGCATTGAAGGATCCGATTGGGGCAAACCTCGATCGCTATCAGATCATCAAGGGCTGGCTCGACAGGTCCGGCGCCCTGCAGGAGAAGATCTACGATGTCGCCTGGTCAGGAGACCGAAAGCCTGGCAGCGACGGCAAGCTGCCCACCGTCGGCAGCACCGTCGACATCGCCAACGCCACGTGGACGAACACGATCGGTACGCCCGAACTGATCACGGTCTGGCGGGATCCAGATTTTGATCCCGGACAGCCGGCTTTCTACTACGGACGCGTAATCGAGATCCCGACCCCGCGCTGGCCGGCCTACGATGCCAAGTATTTCGGCACGCAGCCGCTTCCCGGAACCCAGATGACGATCACCGAGCGCGCCTATACCTCGCCTATTTGGTATACGCCTCCGGCTTAGGGCCTGGCCAAGGAAGGCACTGCAATGGCCGAAGGAGTGGGATTGTTGGAGCTCAGGCCTTGTCGCTGCGCCGGTCGCTCAGGCGCGAAAAGTATTTCCGGCCACAAAGGCCATGAACGCCCACCTCACGGCGCTTCGACAAGCCCAGGCGAAGCGCGCTCCTGACGGGATCGGAAATCGGCGCCGTCATCGAGGGCGACCAGCCGGGCAAGCGTCTCCTTGAAATCGTTGAAGCGCTTTTGCCCGATCGCGTTGGCCCACTGCGCTTCGATTTCGAGCACAGCGGCACGATGGACATCGATTGACTGCCAACCCCGCTTAGTGAGGAATATCAGGCGTCGGGTGCCGCCCTTTTTTGCCCTGCGTTCAAGGTAGCCGAGGCTTTCCAGCTGATTGACCAGGTAGTTCGTGGCTTGCCTGGTCATGTTGATGCGCTCGGCCAGATCGGCAAGACGCACACCGTCCGGATGAGGATACACCATTGCATTGAAGAGAGCCTGGTTGAGGTCGCCAAAACCATGCTCGCTGAGAACCTTTAGCTGGTGCCGACGCGTGATCTGATAGGCGAGGCGCAGCAGCGCGCCGACAAAGGGCCGCCGCGGCTCTTGCTCGGCGGAGGCCGCCTTTTGAATTTTGCGCATTGTAAAGGACCTTGACAGTTACGAGTAAAGTGGCTTTACATTCCGTTCGTACAGTGCCTTTACAATATCACAGGTCCAGGAAAACCGGTTCCCGGAGCCCCGAGGAAACGAGATGAATTCCTCCCGCAGAAATTTCCTTCGTCTGGTGCCGTACGCCGCTGCCCTCTCGGGCACGTCGCGTCTTGCGCGCGCGGAAGCCTATCCGGCACGACCTGTTCGCCTGACCGTCGGTTTTCCTGCGGGCGGCGTGGTCGACACGCTCGCGCGCCTGATCGGACAATGGCTGTGGGAGCACCTGGGTCAGCCATTCGTCGTCGACAATCGTCCGGGTGCTGGCGGCAACATTGCCACCGAGTCGGTGGTGCGTGCTCCGCCGGACGGCCACACATTGCTCATGGTCAACATACCGCACGCCATCAACCCCGCCCTCTACGACAAGCTTGCTTTCAACTTCATCAGGGACATCGCACCGGTCGCCGGCATCATGCGTTCCCCCGGTCTCATGGTGGTGAACCCATCGATGGCCGCCAGGACGGTTCCGCAGTTCGTTGCTTACGTCAGAGCCAACCCGGGCAAGGTCAATATGGCGTCCGGCGGAAATGGAACCACAGGCCATGTCTTCGGCGAGCTGTTCAAGTTCATGACCGGAGTGGATATGGTGCACGTTCCCTATCGTGGTGGTGCGGCCGCAGTCACCGACCTGATCGGTGGGCAGGTGCAGGTCTATTTCGGTCCTGTCTCCGAAACGATTGCGCATGTCAGTGTCGGCAAGCTGAGGCCGTTGGCCGTCACGACGGCCGAACGCATGGAAGTCCTGGCCGACGTTCCGGCAATGGCGGAATTCATTCCAGGTTACGAAGCCAGCGGCTGGCACGGAGTCGGCGCGCCGGCCGGCACGTCCCGCCAGATCGTCGAGGCGCTCAATGCGGAAATCAATGCGGCACTTGCCGATCCGAAAGTGAAAGCGCGGCTTGTCGATCTAGGCGGTAGCGTGCTTCGCGGGTCGGGAGCGGAGTTCGGCAAGCTCATTGCCGACGAAACTGAAAAATGGGCCAAGGTGGTCAAGTTCGCGGGCCTCAAGCCCGAGTAGCTGGGAGCCAACGGCTTCTTCGGTACGATTCGATATTTTTTTCGCCTCGGAGTTGCCTGGGCGAAGGACATCGCCGGCGTGGCCCAGGCAGTGGACAGCGAAGCCTGGCCCGGTCACGCCGCACTCACAGAAAGTCAGTGATTGCAAAGGGTTGAGCTGCCACGCGCGCGCCCGCAGCGGATGAGTAGCTGCAGCCGTCGCACGTCTGCACCGAGAGCGCATTTAAAACTGTGGCATAGTGGCGGAGGTGCGATGCCTGCCGGTCCGCAAGCCGGATCGCCGCGCTCAACTAAGGCACTGCCGTATGATATTCCGCGCACCAAAGCAGTCGCCCCAAGCTGAACGCCGGCGCCGCGAGGTCTGACAATGCTGAACTGGCTGCTGCCCTTCGTGCCCGCCGCGGTCGCGCTCGAACATTTCACGCCGCAGAGCCATTTGCTGATCTTCATTGTTTCGGGTCTGGCGATTCTGCCGCTCGCCACCTGGATGGGGCGCGCCACCGAACATCTCGCCGAGCGCCTGGGCGAGGGCGTCGGCGGTCTGCTCAACGCGACGTTCGGTAACGCGGCGGAACTCATCATCGCACTGGCTGCCTTGCGCGCGGGCTTGCACGATGTCGTGAAGGCGTCGATCGCCGGATCGATCGTCGGCAACATCCTGCTCGTGCTCGGCGCGGCGATGCTGGCCGGTGGCCTGCGTCATCGCGAGCAAAGCTTCAATGCACAGGGCGCGCGCGCGCTGGCCACCATGCTGACCCTTGCTGCGATCGGGCTGATCCTGCCGGCGTGCTATCAGTTCGCAACGGGCGGAAGCGCTGCGAACAGCCTCGTTTGGCTGAGCGTGTCCATATCGATCGTCCTGCTTGCGGTTTACGGCCTGTTTCTCGGCTTCACCTTGGTGACGCACTCGTCCCTGTTCACGGCGTCTCACGCGCCGGAAACCGCGCAGGGACATCAGCCGTGGCCGATACGACGCGCTGCACTGGTGCTTGGTCTCGCGACAGTGGCCATCGCCTGGACAAGCGAGATCCTGGTCGGCTCAATTCAACCCGCCGCCAGATCGCTCGGACTGAGCAGCGGTTTTGTCGGTGTGTTTGTCGTGGCAATTCTGGGCAATGCGGCCGAGCACGCGACTGCAATCACCGTGGCCATGAAAAATCGCATGGAGCTGGCGCTCTCGATCGCGATCGGTTCCAGTGTGCAGGTGGCGCTCTTCGTCGCACCAGTGCTCGTCCTCGCCAGCCTTGTGCTGGGCCCTGCGCCGATGAACCTCGTGTTTCCCGCCGGGCTGGTCCTCACCGTGCTGCTTGCCGTGCTGATCACCGGCCAGGTTGCGGGCGACGGGCGATCGGACTGGTTGAGGGGCGTTCAGCTGCTCGCGGTCTACGTTGTTCTGGCACTGACCTACTTCTTCATGCCCGATGTCTCGGCGCCTGCACGCTAAGCGGGCTGGATCGGATTTCCGGAAATTCAGGAGAGGGTCAATGGATGCTGCCCGGTACGCGGCGACGGAACGCCTGCGCAACGGCGAAACGCTCCTGATTCGGGCACTGCGGTCCGATGACCGGGGCGAGATGCTTGCTGCGGTCGGGCGGGCCAGCAAGGAAACGATGTATCGCCGGTTCTTTGCCCCCAAACGAAGCTTCACCGAGCGCGAAATCGAGTTCTTTCTCGATGTCGACTTCAAAACCCATGTCGCGTTGGCCGCCGTGCTTACCGAGGACGGACGATCGATGATCGTAGGCGGCGCCAGGTACATCGTTTCACAACCTGGTCGCGCCGAGATCGCGTTCGCGATTGACGACCCGCATCAGAAGCTCGGTATCGCCACGCATTTGATCACGCACCTGATCAGGATTGCCCGTGCAGCCGCGCTCGAGGCGCTTGTCGCCGAGGTGCTGCCCGAGAACGTGCCGATGCTCAAGGTCTTCGAACGCTGCGGCCTTCCGGTCACATCGCGAAGCGAAGCGGGGTCTGTGCACGTGACGCTTTCGCTTGCTTCAGGCGCAATGGGAGACTGAACAACCGGTTCTGATCCGTCGGAGCGTCGTTGCGGGATCAAGCGGGCGCAAACCCGATCGCAGCAGCGCGGGAACCGCGTCCGGCAAAGCCTTTGGGCCACCGATCCGATTACCGTGTCGCCTGTCTCAAATACCGTGCAGGTGTCGAGGGCCACGTGCCGGGGGACAACAATACGGCAAAACATGGGCAGGTCGGTAAGGCGTCACCGCAAGAAAACCCGCGGAGTGAAGTATAAGAGCGCCAATCGGGGCGCGTCTGACGCCACCATAAAAGGGGGACCGGGATGGCTGATTCCAGCCAGACGGCTGTCGCCGAGCAGGGCGATGCAAATGCGCTTGGCTCGCGGATAGATTTTCTCGAGCGGGCCTTGGGGGCGATTCGCGATGATGCCGACCGGGCCGAGGAGAATTTGCGCCTCAATCCTGGCGATCAGCGCGCGCGGGAACGCCTGGAGCTGATCTACATTCTGGCCCAGGATCTGTGGGACAAGATCAACACGCTCAAGGCGGCCCAAGCGCCGGAAAGACGGCCGCGCGATCTGCTGCACTAGGCGATCGCGCCGCTGAGCTTGTCCGGGCAGCGCTCACGCGAACATTGCCACGGGCAGGCGGCGCTTCTTGCGAACAGGACGCTGCCAGACCACGCCCGGAAATCCCTTCAGGGGGACCAGCGTCTCGCCCTTGTAGATCCACTCCGCCTGCTGCTGGATGGCGATGTGATAAAGCGGCTCGCGCCCGGTGCGGGTCGCAATGAGCGCGCGCGGGATATTCACCATCTGCGGCGAATGTCCGCGTTCGTAGAAGAGGGGTGTGCCGCACTTGGCGCAGAAGCTTCGGGCGGTGCCTGACTTCGCATCCTCGAAGCGCGTGATGCTGCGCGCGCCGCGCAGAATGCGGAAGCGGCTGCGCCAGCTTCCGACATAGGTGGCATAAGCACAGCCCTGCGCGAGGCGGCTGGCCGCGGAATGATCGTGCCAGGCCCAGCGGGCGGGAACGTCGATCTCGAGCTGCACGGTTCCGCAGGCGCACTGCCCCATGGCTTGCTCTGCAGATTTCCTTGCAGCCTTCGGAAGCGCCATGGCGCTGGGCATGTCGGACCTCGATGCCTTTGCGGAGTTGCTTCGGAGTTTAGCTGGCGATCGAGCCCGGGCAATCGGGATTCGATTGCGCGCCGGCAACAGCGACGGCGACCTCGCGACCGCCCGGCGCCTGCCGGCAGCGCGAACCTTCAGCTCCGCTCGTTTCTTGCCGGAGATGGGGCAAGAGCGGCTCCCGAAGGCCCGTCCGAGTCTATGCGCATTGACGTGAGATGATACGGCGCGGCGGTAGGTCTTGAGAGCCGCTGCAGCCTTGCACGAACCCACGAAATCGGCTCGACGGGGCTGAGCCTAGGCAGCGGCCAGGGTCTGCACGTAGGTCGTGATATCTTCGACGGTAAGTGTCGTGCGCTTTTTCGCTGTCGCCCATGCGCCAAGGCCGGCCGCCGCGACAGGCACATAGGCGATTCTGTGGCCCTGGCGGCGGGCGGACATCTCGAAGGCCGTGCGTTCGCGTCGCCATGCCTCCCAGGTCGGATGCATGCCTTCGACGAGCGCGGCCAGCGCGGGATAGTCGGCGGCACTGATTTCCGGCAGGATCACGTTTCTCGGCTTGCGGATCATGGCCTCAATCTAGCACGCCGCCGTCGCGGCGTCGCAGCGGCAATCGTGTCCGCGGGTGCGGGGATGGTTTGCCGGGCGCGGACGGGTCCGGTAGAGGATATTACGGTCGCCGAAAGAAGGTCTGCCCATGCCCCGAAAACCCAACTACAGGTTCGAGCGCAGCGAGCGCGAACGACAAAAGGCGATGAAAAAGGAGGCGCGGCTGGAGCAGAAGCAGCAGCGCGCCCTCGAGCGGCAGTCGCAGAAGACGCCGGAGGAAGCGCAGGCAGAGCAGCCGGGCGAGGACAAGGCGAAGGACGAGACGTCTGGCTCGGGCGGCAGCCGGCCACCACAATGACAGTGGCAGATCACTTCGCTCCTGAACGTCAGCTCTGGTGCGCCGTGCTGGGCCGGGCCGTGCAGGATGCAGCCGAACGCGTCGGCGCAATTTCCCAGCCGGTGGCACGCCGCCGGCTCTGCGACGAGGCGCGCCGCTGGTTCGCGACCAACAGTGCGGATTTCCGCTATGCCTGCGAATCGGCAGGCTACGATCCCGACTATCTGCGTGCACGGGTGCTGGCGATTCTGCCGCAGAGTCCGGATCTGCCGTCCTAGCGCACGATTCAATCGGCGGTGCGCAAGGCCGCCGGTCATTTGACAAAGAGAAGGCCCGTACTCATAGTCCAGTGACAGACACGCTCTTGGCCTGCCTTGGCCGCTCCGCCTTCGGGCGAACGAACGAAGCATATCCCTGAGAATTTGAATGTCGACGCCGCGACGCTTCGCGGCGGCTGTCTCGCATCCGCGTGGCGGAGCACATCGAAAGGCATATCAAAATGGCGACAGGTAAAGTGAAGTGGTTCAATTCCCAGAAGGGTTTTGGATTCATCGAGCCGGATGACGGTTCCAAGGACGTCTTCGTCCATATTTCCGCGGTCGAGCGCGCCGGCTTGCGCTCGCTCAACGAAGGCCAGAAGGTCTCGTTCGACCTGCAGTCCGAGCGCGGCAAGATCTCGGCGACGAACCTGGTCACTTCCTAGCCTCTGATCGCTTCTGGTTACCGGAGAGGATTGGTCGCCGAGCTCGGTCGACCACCTTTCCTCTTGCTGCGGCCGCGCCGATCCGGCGAGGGGCTGGCGAACGGCAGAATCCGCCCCACATAGGACCATGACAATCGAACTGATCGTGCGGCGAGCCAATCACACCGCGTCTCCATGGACGTGGGAAATTCTCGATGCCTGCATTCCGATACAGAGATCGCGCCGGACATTCGACACGGCCGACCTGGCACGCCTGGATGGGCAAAAGGTCATTGCGACAAAAGTTGCGACGCCCCCCGGGAGCACGACCGGTTAGCCGTCCAGCTTGGTTGCTGCCGGCTCCGCCCTCGAGCTGCCTGGGTCGGAGCGCAGCCCTTCAGGCTCGCCTGTGCGCATTTTTTCAATCGACACATCAGCAGTCCTGAAGCTCCGTGCAGCGAGCGGGCGCTTCAACCCGGATGGATCGTGCCCTAGCCTGGCACCGTCATTGCCGTGAGGTTCGAGGCATCGTCGCTCTGCTCCAGTGACCAGACCGCCTCGATCAATGGCTGAGCGTCATAGCCGGACCGCCAACGCTCGGCTTCGCCGCGCAGCTTGGCCTCGATTTCCCCGTCCTTCATCGGGTTCGATGGACTGCCGCGCGCAGCTTTCGTCGCCAGGCTGTAGCGCTTGCCGGCGATGGTGCGAATCTCCATCTCGGCGGCGATCGTCGGGATTGCAGCATCGCCGGCGACCTCGATGCACCGGCGCATCTCGATGATCGCCGGATCGTTGACGCAGGCGTCGGTGAACTGATCGAGTCCCGCCTTACCCTGCACGAGCGCCGCCGCGACCGCATGCTGCAGGCTTACCTGCGCCTCGCGACCGGTCTGAATGTCTCGCCGGTCGGCGCGCTGCAGCAACAGCGGGTTGCCGCGAATTGCCACCCGCGCAATCTCTTCGCGCCGATGCTCGCCACGCCAGTCCAGTGCGCAGTCCAGCAGCGGATGGATCACGAATCCGCAGGGATAGGGCTTGATCGAGTTCTCGCGCAGCTCCCAGGTTTCGCCCAGCCCATCGGCCAGGGCGGACCAACGCGGCGGCTCGCCCATTGCGGCGAGAAAGCCTTGCTTGCCGGCGATCGGCTCGGCCGGGCCTTCGAAGCCTTTCTCCGCCAGCAGCGCCGACCAGAGGCCGTTTCTCGCCGCATTGCCGACGCTGAGACTCTTTGCCGGCCAGCCAAGGCACTCGCACAAGCCGGCGGACTGGGTGGATGCATTGCCGAGCGCCCAGACGATCTGGCGCTCATCCAACCCGAGCAGCTTTGCCGCACCTGCAGCCGAGCCGAACACGCCGCAGGTCGAGGTGATGTGCCATCCTCTGGGATAGTGGCCGGGCGAGACGGCGAGGCCCACCCGGCATTCGATCTCGCAGCCGAGCACGAATGCCAGCAAGAGGTCGCGGCCGGCCACCCGCCTCAGCTCGGCGAGCGCCAGCAGCGCCGGCGCCACCGGTGCTGTGGGATGAACCACGGTTGGAAGATGCGTGTCGCAATAGTCGAAGACATTGGCGCCTGCGGCGTTGAGGAGCGCGGCAGTCAGGGCGTCGATGCGCTCGCTGCGGCCGATCACGGTGGCCTGTCTGCCGCCGGAAAATTCGCGCAGTGACGCAAGCGCCATCTCGAGCGGTGCGGTGCGACAGCCGGCGAGCGCCACGGCGAAGAAATTCAGCAGTGCCCGCTTCGCCTCGTGGCGGATCGGTTCGGGGATGTCTTCGTATCGCGTCCCGGCGATGAAGCTCGCGAGGTTCGCCGTGATGCCGTCTCTCGGAACCATGGGTCTCCCTGGGTTTGGAATCAGGGGCGTTTGGATCGCGGTCGATCCTTTGTCCGCATCATCGTTTTTTTTCGATCAAGAAGGGTTCGATGCGTGCCCGAGGGAACGCCTGGCGGCGTTCCCTCCGAGGATGCCCGCGGTCCAAAGCCTCGTCCCGGATCCTACTGTCGCTCGCTTCGGTAGACCGCGTTCTCTGCGCGCGTGTCGGCGATGGCGAACCAGCGGTGCTGGTTGGCACGGAACTGACGCCAGTTCGCCAGGATCTTCTTGAACTGCTCGTTCGCCGCCGCTTCCTCGTCGAGCACCGCCTCGAGTGCCGTGCGCAGCGCCTTGACGATGTCGTCGCTCAGCACGGCGAGCTGGGTGCCGTTGGCGACCAGCCGGGCGATGGCGACGGCGTTCTTCGCGTCGTAGGACGCGAGCATCTCCGTCATCGCGTAGCTGCAGGCATATTTCAGGACCGCCTGGTAGCGCGGCGGCAGCGAGGCCCAGGCGGCCTTGCCGATGAAGAGCTGGTTGACCGCCTCCATCTCCATGACGCCCGGCATGTAGTAGTACTTGGCGACCTTGTTGAAGCCGAGCTTCTCGTCGTCATACGGGCCGACCCATTCACAGGCGTCGATCGTGCCACGTTCCAGCGCCGGATAGATGTCGCCGCCGGCGATCTGCTGCGGCACCGCGCCGAGCTTGGTCATCACCTTGCCGCCGAAGCCGGCGGTGCGAAACTTGAGGCCGACAAAATCGGCCGGCGTCTTCAGCTCCTTGCGGAACCAGCCGAACATCTGCCCGCCGGTCTGGCCGCACGCCAGGGCGACGATGTTGAAGCTGTCATAGACCTCGCCCATCAGTTTCTGCCCGTCGCCATACATCATCCAGGCATTGTGCATGCGTGGCGTCATGCCGAACGGCACCGAGCCGTCGAAGATGAAGGACGGATTCTTGCCGATATAGTACCCGGTGTAGGTCTGGCCGCATTCGACGGTGCCGTTCTGCACCGCATCGAGCACCTGCAGGCCGGGCACGATCTCGCCGGCGCCGAAGGCCTGCAGCGCGAACTTGCCGTCGGTCATCTCGCCGACCAGGCGCACGATCGTCTGTGCCGCGCCATAGAGCGTATCGAGACTCTTGGGGAAGCTCGAGGTCAGGCGCCACTTGACGTTCTCATTGGTCTGCTGGCCGAAGGCCGGCGAGGCGGCAAGGGCCGCGAGCGACGCGCCGGCCGCTGCCGGGGCGAATTGTCGACGAGTGATGGACATTGAATTTCCTCCCGCTTTGATTTGCGCCGGAACCTTAGAACGCCGGCCGCTGTCTCGCCAGCGATCAGCTGGTACTCCAGGCGCTGTCGCCGCCAATCCCACGCATGTCCGCTCTGCCGAGCCCCTGCTTGCCTCATCCCGCATCATTGCTAAACAAGCCGCGCCGCCCCGGTGACGATCGGCCGGGTACAAGCCTGCATGGACCGGAAGGAAACGACCCAGATGAAACTGCCCCTCGAAGGCGTCACCGTCATCGATCTCAGTCACGCCCTCGCCGGTCCCTTCTGCTCGACCATGCTGGCCGATTTTGGCGCACGCGTGATCAAGCTCGAGCCCAAGGGCGCGGGCGATATCGCACGCGCCTGGGGCACGCCGCTGCCCGGCGGCGAGACCGCCTACTTCGTCAGCCTGCATCGCAACAAGCAGGGCATCGAGGTCGATCTCAAGCATCCCAAGGGCAAGGAGATTTTCTTCAAGCTGGTCGAGCACGCCGACATCGTGCTGGAGAATTATCGCACCGGCGCCCTGGAGCGGCTTGGCATCGCCTATGCCGAGGCGCGCAAGCGCAATCCCGGCATCATCTACTGCTCGGTGTCCGGCTTCGGCCAGGATGGTCCCTATCGCGATCGCGCTGCGCTCGATCTCATCCTGCAGGCCGAGAGCGGCATGATCTCGGTGACCGGCGAGGAAGGCGGCCGCGGCGTGCGCGCCGGCACCTCGATCGCCGACATGACCGCGGGCATGTACGCCGCCTTCGGCATCATGCTGGCGCTGCGCGTGAAGGAGAAGACCGGCCGCGGCCAGTCGATCGATGTCTCCATGCTCGAGGGCCAGATGTCGCTGCTCGGCACCATGATCGGCGGCTACATCGCCGACGGCGAGATGCCGGCACCGATGGGCACCGCCTACAAGGCGCTGCTGCCCTACCAGACGTTCCAAACGAAGAGCCGCGATCTCGCGCTCGCGGTCGGCAGCGAGAAGCTGTGGCAGATCTTCTGTCCGGCGATCGGCCGGCCCGAGCTCGCCAACGATCCGCTCTATCGACGCAACGCCGATCGCGCCAGGAACCGCGACGCCTTGATCCCGATTCTCGAGCAGGTCTTCCTGACGAAGACCTACGAGGAATGGGAAGCGATCTTCCTGCCCAAGGGCATTCCCTTCGGCGCCATCAACAACATCGCACAGGTCGTCGACCACCCCCAGGTCGCCGCCCGAGGCGCGCTGGTCGAGATGGACCATCCGCATGCCGGCAAGGTGAAGATGGTCGGCGCCCCGGTGCGCCTGTCCGAGACGCCGGGCTCGGTGCGGACACCGTCCCCCATGCTGGGCGAGCACACGACGCAGGTGCTGCGCGATCTGCTCGG
>Ga0068860_100006083_pt1 | contig 12143 bp, 9 predicted proteins | sample KBSSwiS32_FD_66597 | JGI IMG/M metagenome (GOLD analysis project Ga0068860, IMG submission 66597) | Switchgrass rhizosphere microbial communities from Kellogg Biological Station, Michigan, USA - KBS Switchgrass S3-2 | ecosystem: Host-associated > Plants > Roots > Rhizosphere > Soil ... | reverse complement strand
AGGTTGACGCCGACGGAGAGGCCGAGGAAGTTGTAGAGCTTGCCCATCCACTCGGCGTCGCGGCGGGCGAGGTAGTCGTTGACGGTGACGACGTGGACGCCCTTGCCGGCGAGCGAGTTGAGATACACCGGCAGCGTCGCGACGAGCGTCTTGCCCTCGCCGGTCCGCATCTCGGCGATCTTGCCGGCGTGCAGCACCATGCCGCCGATCAGCTGGACGTCGAAGTGGCGCATCTTCAGCGTCCGCTTGCTCGCCTCGCGGACGGCGGCGAACGCCTCGGGCAGGAGCGCGTCGAGCGACTCGCCCTTGGCGTGGCGAGCGCGGAATTCCTCGGTCTTGGCGCGCAGCTCGGTGTCGCTCAGCTGCTCGTACGCGGCCTCGAAGGCGTTGACCTTGTGGACGACGTGCCGGTATTGCTTCAGCAGCCGATCGTTGCGGCTGCCGAAGATCGAGGTGAGAAGCTTGGGCAACATGGGCGAGGTCGAAGAAGCCGTCTTGGGGTGGCGACCGACGAGGGACGCATCGCGTGCCGGATCGAAGGTGCCGAAGGTTCGAGGTGCGGCCGACCGGAGGCTATGCAAGCGGAAGCTGGCCGCTCGGCGCGAAAGAACCTTCGATGTTACCAGCGCGCCCCCGCGGCTAGACTCGGGCGGTGCCAGCCAAGCCCGCCCAGCCTGCCGCGGCGATGCCGATCGCCCAGGCGCTCCGCGAGAGCGCTCCGCTCGGTCGGCTGTCCGAGCGGCTGCGTCTGTCCCGCGAGCTGTACGACGCCGTCGCCACCGCCTTGCCGGCGGCGCTCGTCTCGCAGGTCAGCGCCGGCCCCGTCGACGACGACGGCTGGTCGCTCCTGTGCAGCAATGCCGCGGTCGCCGCCAAGTTGCGCCAGCTCGTTCCCCGCCTGCAGGAGCGTTTGCGCGACGCCGGTCGGCCGGTCGCTGCGATCCGCGTCAAGGTGCAGCCGCGTTGACCGCGCCGCCCGTCGGCGCGGCGCCGCCGCCCGGCCCGGGCGCGGAACTCGCCGTGTCGGCCCGAATCCGCCTCCAACCGTTGCCTCTTCCATGAACATGAACCGCCGCCAGCTCTCCACCGCTCTCCTCGTCGCCGGCGTCGCCGGCCCGATGCCCTTCGTTCCCGCCGCTGCGCAGGGCAGCGCCCCCGTCGAAGGCAAAGACTTCACCAAGGTCGACACGCCGCAACCCACGAACGCGCCCGCCGGCAAGGTCGAGGTGCTCGAGTTCTTCTCGTACGCGTGTCCGCACTGCAGCGCCTTCGAGCCGACGCTCGAGGCCTGGGAGAAGCAGGTTCCGCCCGAGGTCGCGTTCCGCCGGGTGCCGGTGCCGTTCCTGATGAACGCCGACAACTTCATGCACGCGTACTACGCGCTCGAGACAATCGGCGCCGTCAAGGACGCGCAACTGAAGATCTTCCGCGCCATCCACATCGAGCGGCAGCGGCTCGACACCGGCGAGAACATCGCCGCCTTCCTCGGCAAGAACGGCGTCGACGCCGCCAAGTTCCTCGCCGCGTTCAAGTCGTTCTCGGTCGCGACCTCGGTGACGCGGGCAAAGAAGATCGTCGCCGACTACAAGGTCGACAGCGTGCCGATGTTCGTCGTCGCCGGCCGCTGGATGACCTCGCCGAGCACCGCCGGGTCGCAGGAGCGCTCGCTCGCGGTCGTCGACCAGCTCGTGCAGAAGGCGCGCAGCGCGAAGTGAGCGCGGCGCCGTCGGCGCCGTGACCGGAACGCGGCGCTCGCGCGCCGCCCGAGAGCTACCTGTCGGCGAACACCTCGTCGCCGTCCGGCTCGTAGTGCGGCACGCTGTTCATCTCGTGGCGCAACGTCGAGAGCGCGAGGTACATGCGGCGGCGCGCCCGGCTCTGGTTGCCGAGCGGGCGATGCTCGGCGATCGCATGCCACGGGTTGTACGACAGGCGCTTGGCGAACTCCATCTGTGCCGGCGAGTCGAACTTCTGGCGCGGGATGCGCAGCGTCGCGACCGAGACGCGCGGCGACAGCCGCTCGGGCCAGAGCACCGAGGCGTCCTCGATCGGCATGAGGTGCGGATCCGTCTGCCGCTGGATGCGAAAGTCGAGCTCGACGTCGCCGGCGTCGAGCGCCTTCACCATCGCGGCGCGCAGGTAGTCGTCGGGCGGGCGAAACGGCAGGCTCGGGATCGGCGTGCGCTTGGCCGTCTTCGGCCAGACCGAGTAGACCATCGCCTGGCCCTCGCCGAGGAGATAGGGCACGCAGCTGAAGTACGGCGCCTCGAACGGGCTCGTCTGCGTCTTCAGCCAGAGCGCCTGCATGATGCCGTCGAGCACGTGCGGCCGGTCGAAGTTGAGGAAGTAGAAGATCGACGCGTTCTTCAGGCTCTCGATCTGCAGCTGCGCGTTGGCGCGCACGTCGGGAGTGACGAACGTCGGCGTCGAGACGCCGAACATGTCCTGGGTGAACTTCTCCTCGTCCATCAGCTTCGGCCCGGGCACGCCGAGCAGCTTGATGCTGATGCTCATGAAGCCGACGTCGTCGATGTCGGGAGTGATGTAGGGCCCGGGGCCGGAAAAGCGCACCCACGCGCGGTACGTCTTCGGCTCGGCGAAGATGCCGTGCCGCAACTCGGCAGGCAGGCCGTCGTGGACGATGAACTCGGCGCGCACGATCCCCTGCGTCTTGGTGTTGCCGCCGCGCTCGAAGCCGCCCGGCTTCCAGAGGCCGCGCATCTGCTGCGTGAAGCTCGTGATGATCGAGTCGACGAACTGCTCTTCGCCCGGGAACGGCCGCTCCTCGGCGAGCGCGAGCTTCTCGTCGACGCGTCGCGCGTTGATGAGAAAGGTCACGAAGCGCGCCACCGGATCGCGCAAGATCGCGTCGAGCGCCGGACGCACGAACGGGTCGAAGCGGCGTTCGAACTGCAGCGCGGCGAGCATCGCGTCCGCCAGCATGTCGAGCAGCTTCGAGCCGGTGTTGGCCCGCGGCACGGGCCGGCTGGCGTTCGAGTTGATCATGACCGAGCTCATGGCGCTCCCTCGCGTGGCAAGCCGGCGAGCCAGCGCAGCGCGCGGACTCCGGGCAGGAAGAAGTAGGCACCGCCGACGACGGTGACGAACTGCGGCAGCGCGGCGATGCGCTCGTCGGGGCCGTCGGCGCGCGGCAACGAGAAGCCGTCGCACGGGGCACCGTCGCGGCCGGCGACGCGCGTGCCGAGGAGCGGATCGCTCTCGTTGGCGACGCCGTCGAAGTGGACGCCCATCGCCCACGCGTTCTGCACGAACTCGAACTGGCGGGCGATGTTGGCGCCGAGGCAGATGAAATGCAGGCCGGTGTCGCCGCGGGCCGGGGCGTTGGCGAGCGCCTGCTCGATCGTCACCCCGGGCCCGTACTCGCGGCCACGGCGCAGCAGCCGATGGAAGCGCGTCGAGGCGACCAGGTCGTGGGCGAGCGCGTCGGCGTCGAAGCCGAGCGTGCGCTTCGCCCACGACACGATCCCGGGCGCGCCCGGCGGCAGGTCGGCGTTGCGTGGATTGCTGCGGCGGATGTGCGCGCCGAGCGGACAGCGCACGCCGTCGCGGTCGGAGCGATACGTGAACGCGTTGAGGTCGCCCGGATCGCCTCCGCCCTCGTACTTCTCGTCGGACGCGCCGACCATCGGAGTGCCGTCGCGCTCGCGACCGACCATCGCGCTCGCGAGCCGCTCCCTCTGCCTGGCGTCGCCGCCGGCCTGGCGGTCGACGAATTGCCAGAAGCCGTTCACGTCCTGACGCAGCTGGCGAAAGACGAGGTAGCTGCCGTTCCTGCCGAGGTCGGCGCGGTCGGGCGCCTCCTCCGCCCGCGGCAGCAACGGTCCGGCCGCTGCGCGATCGAGAAGCGGCCGGTCGGTGTAGCCGCCGTACTCGTTCGGATAGCCGAGCAGGTATTCGCCGAGGCAGCTCAGGTTCGTGTACTCGCGCCGCTCGGCGTCGCGCGCGGCGCGGCGGCGCTCCCAGTCGACGAGCGGCTGCGAGATGCCGTCGGTGAAGCCGAACGGCTCGATGCCGTCGAGGTCGCTCGTCGCCAGGCACGCCACGCGCTCGAAGGCCGCGTCGCATTGCGTCTCGATCGCCTGCTGCAGCGCGGCGAGCTTGCCGGGCATCGCGTAGAGAAGCACGGCGACGTGCGGCGCGCGCCCGCCGCTGCCCCACTGCCAGCGTGAAGGATCGTTGGCGCCGAGGTCGCCGAGGCGGCGCGCCCGGTTGGCATCGCCCGCCATGCCGACGACGAACTCGGTCGCGAAGGCGGCGACGACGTCGTCGGCGACGCCGATCGCGCGCATGCCCTCGGCACTCAGCGCGACCTGGATCGCGATCTCTGGCCGCGGCTCGATGGTCGCCGCGGTGCTCACGGGAACCGTCGCCAGCCAGCGCCGCGCCGCGTCGCGGTCCCTGACGCGCAGGAGCAGGAACGCCGCTTCGGTGTGGTGCTTGTAGCCGAAGCGCACCAGCCCCTGGATGTCGTCGAACTCGACCGCAAGCGCGCTGCTCACAGCAACCTCAGCCACGCCAGCGCGTCGGCATCGCTCATCGCAGGCCGCTCGAGACCCTCGCGGATGCGGTGGTTGCGCTTCATCTCGACGAGCGCGAGCCCGGGATAGGCCTTGTACCAGACCTGGGTCGGCACCTGGTGGCGGCGCTGGTAGTGCTTGAACGACTGCTCGATGCGCGAGCCGCCGAGGACGAGCCAGCGCGTCCGCGGCCAGCCGACGCCGTTGCTGAAGAGCACGTTCAGTCCCCAGCCGACCTTGTTGATGAAGTCGTCCATGTAGCCCTGGTGGCTGCCGTCGTAGTTGCTGACGAAGACGACGCGCTTCTTGTCGTCGAAGAAGAACCAGTGCGCGAAGTGGATCGTCTGCACGCGGGCGAGAAAGCCTCGCGTGTAGACGTGCCGGCACGCGTATTCGGTGAAGACGAGGAGCACCGTCAGGAGCCAGCGCCGGAAGCGCCCCGGCTTGAGCGCACCGAGCGCGGTGTACTGGTTCGTCGTGTCGCGGTCCTCGAGTTCGTAGAGGGCGGCGAGGTCGCCGTCGCGCGGCCGCGGACAGATCTCCGGGTCGCTCGTCTCGCGCCGGCGCAGCTGCCAGGCGAGGATCGGCGAGAGCACGAGCAGGAACGGCAGCGCGAGCAGGCCGAGCACCGGCACGGCGATCAGGTTGGCGAGCTTGCGCAGCTGCCAGCCGAGCGGAGTCGGCCCCGGCGGCGTCAGCGCCAGCCGTCCGGCGCGAACTTCGCCGGCGATGCGCTCGACGAGCTCGCTGCGGACGCGCTGCGCGTCCTCCGGCCTCGCGAGCGGCCGCCGCGGCACCAGCGCCGAGAGCGCGCGCTGCAACGCACTCTCCTCGCGGATCTGGCGGACGCTGCGGCCGACCCAGTTGACGAAGCTCGCCGCGGCGCGGCGGTCGTGGGCACGCATCCAGGCGAGGACGTCGGTGCCGGCAGCGAAGCCTTCGCAGTGACCGAAGATGCGCGCCAGGCCCGGACCGGCGCGCTTCGCGAGATCGGCGAGCGCGTCGGCGGCGGCGCCGTCGCAGTCGCCGATGAACACGAGGTACGTCGGCATCCGCTCGGGCTCGACGCCGTAGACCTTGAGGTCGACGTTGAGAGCGTCGTCGAGCACCGCGAGGCGCGCGAAGTGCAGCTGCTCGAACGCACCGAACGGAACCACCGCGTTGGCCGGGTCGGCGAGCCCGGGCTGCGAGTTCATCGACGCCAGCAGCGCCCGCAGGTCCGCTTCCCGGCCGGCCGCGACCGGCGCGACCACCATGAAGTGGTCCTGCGGCGTCATGCTCAGAACTGCAGGCAGAAGTCGATCAGCCGGTCCTTGGCCCAGTAGACCTTGCCGAGGTAGAAGCCCGGCCCGATGAGACGAATCTCGTCGCGGATGTAGTGCGCGAGGAGCGAGGTCTCCGAGTAGTCGAGGACGATGCACTCCTTGTTGTCGAGCCAGCTCGGCGCCTTGTAGACCTTGGCGAGGATCGCCTCGAAGCCGAACACGAGGACGCGATTCTTCAGGACGCCCTTCTCGGCGTCGAACACCTTGCCCTGCCAGCCGAAGCGGTTGATGACCTCGGCGATGTGGGCGCTGTACTTGGTCCCCGGAGCGATGATCGCCGTGCCGGTGGCGCTGCCGCTCGGGATCGGGCCGGCCTCGCTGGCCCGGAAGAGATCGTCGAGTTCGGCTTGCGACATCGACATCAGCTTGTTGGCGTCGTAGGGCATGGCGTGCTCCTTGCGGCGTTGCCGCGGTCAAGAAAGCGTCGTCGACGCGCGCTCGGGCGCCGTGGCGCGCGCGTCGGCGAGGATCGCGTCGGCGGCCTTCTCGGCTGCCATGTACACGGCGCTCGCGATGAAAAAGCCCGGGATGCGCGGGAAGACCGACGCGTCGACGACGCGCAGCCGCTGCGTGCCGCGGACGCGAAACGCGCTGTCGAGGACGGCTTTCGCGTCGCCGGCGGCGCCGATCGCGCACGAGCCCGACGCGTGGTGGCCCCACGCGGTGTCGCGCACGTACTGGGCGATCTCGGCATCGCTGGCGACGGCGGCGCCGGGAGCGAGCTCCTCGGCGATCAGCCCGGCCGCGATCAGCGGTGCGGTGAGGCTGCGCACGAAGCGCACGCCCGCGACGACCGCGGCGAGGTCCTCGCCGGCGACGTCGCTGCCTTCCTCGAAGTAGCTGAAGTCGACGAGCGCAGTGTCGAGCGGGTCGGCCGAGCGCAGCCGCACCGTGCCGGCGCGGTTCTCGGTGTGCGCCTTCAGGATCGCCCAGGTCAGCATCTCGCCCGGGCCGCCGATCAGCTCGGAAAAGCCGGGGCGGTAACCCTCGAAGCGCGCGAGCAGCGCCATGCAGAACAGATCCGGCTCGGGCTTCGTCGGCGCCGACCGTCCGATCAGCGCGAGCGCCGCGCCGTTCGACGCGTACATGCCGGCGCGCGACTCGCGCCAGCGCCGCCAGAGCGGATCGCCGCTGCGGAACGTCGCACCGTCGAGGACACGCCAGGGCCGGCGCATGCGGTGCGTGACCGCGACCTCGTAGCGATCCTGCAGGTTCTCGCCGACGCCCGGCAGGTCGACGCGCACCGCGATGCCGTGGCTGGCCAGATGCGCCGACGGGCCGATGCCGGAGAGCATCAGCAGCTGCGGCGTGTTGAACGCGCCGCCGCAGAGGATGACCTCGCGGCGCGCGCGCACCTCGCGCGCCTCGCCGGGCTCGGCGCTCGCTTCGGGATGCGCGCGGTAGAGCCGCTTGCCCTTGCGGTAGGCGACGCCGCGGGCGACCCCCGCATCGTCGAGCACGACGCGCGTCGCGAGGGCGTCGAGCTCGACGTGCAGCCGCTCGCGGTGCGCGCCGGCGACGTCGAGGACGCGCTCGCGGCTGCCGGCGCGGGCGTGGCCGCGCGTCGTCAGCGGCGTGTAGCACAGCCCCTCGAAGCTGCCGAGTCGCCACGGCCGCAGGTTCGGGTCGGCGCCGCGGCGCAGCCACCGCACCGTGCTCGCGAGCGGCGTCTTCAGGCCGCCGACGAAGGCGCGCGTCGTGCCGCGCACGAACTGCACGAGCTCGTCGTCGCCGAGGGCGTCGAGCGGCATCGACTTCTCGGTCCGCAGCCACCCGTTCCAGCCGTGCCCGCTCGGGTCGATGCCGACCTTGGCGAGCGTCCGCCAGAGCGGCGCATGGCGGCAGTCCTCGAGGCGCCGCGCGTAGCGGCGCATCCGCGACGCGCGCCACGACCGGTCGCCGGTCAGCTCGGCGATGGCGTCCCAGTCGGAGTCGTGCGGCGGCATGTAGATCATCGCGTTGTGCGCGGTGCAGCCGCCGAGCGCGGCGGCGCGCGGATAGAGCACGCCCGCGCCCGCTCGGTACTTGGGGTCGCGCGCCTGGCGCGCCTCGCTCGCGTAGTGGCGAACGTGGAAGTTCCAGCTCATCGCGGTGTTCTCGCACGCGTAGGCATGGAACGCCGGGACGTCGTAGTCGTCGGGCATGCGCGGCGCTTCGCAGGCACGCGGATCACCGCCGGCCTCGATCAGGAACACGCTCGCACCCGACTCGGCGAGGCGCGCGGCGAGCGTCCCGCCGCCGGCGCCCGAGCCGACGATCACGTAGTCCCATGCGGGTCCTTCGGCGCCGTCTGCCATGGGGCGCGCTGACGCTGCCTCAGAAGGTCTTGAGGAACGCGATCAGGGCGCGCTTGTCGGCGTCGCTCAGCTCGGGCTCGGTGCCGAAGGCCTTCTCGTCGGCGCTCAGCTGGTCCTGCTTGTTGAACTCGGCGGTGCCGAAGTAGTGGCCGCGGTTGACGACGAAGTCCTTGCACTTGCTGAGCTTCATCATCGGCTCCTTGAGGTTGGCGAAGCGCTGGCGCAGATCGGCGTCGGTCGCGCCCGCGGGGGCGGTCGCGAGGTCGACCTTGAGCTTGACGAGGAAGTCGCCGATGTCGCGCACGTGCGCCGCCTTGTCGCCGAGGTCGTCGCTCTCGGCGCGAAGCTTGAGGTTCGCGAGCAGGTTGACCGGGATGCCCTGCGGGATCGGCCCGAGCTCGATGCCCTCGCCTTCGCCGACGAGCCACGGCAGCCAGCGATGCAGCGTTCCCTCGAGCGGGCGCGCCGCCTCGGGCAGGTAGCCGCTCGGGATCGTGACCTTGCTGCGCTCGGTCGTGCGGTCGATCGTGCCCGGGATCTTGTTGCCGAGGACGGAGTCGCGTTCGCGCTTCTCGGGCCAGAGCATCTGCTCGATCGAAGCCTGGAAGACCTTCATTCGCGCGGCCACCGACGGGCTGCTTTCGAACGGACCGACGCTGTTGTTGAGCAGGTAGGGCCCGGTCGACCAGAGGCCGATCAACGAAGGCACGCGGGTATAGCCGCGGCCGCCCGCCGGCATCTGGTAGGGCATCGGCTCGCCGGTGAACGGGTCGTAGAGCGTCACCGTGCCGACCGAAGGCAGCTGCTTGTACGACTGCGACGAGAAGTTGTCCCAGATGTTGCCGCCGAGCGCGTTGGTGGCGAGCGGACTGCACGCGTTGGTGCGCAACAGCGTCACCGGGATGCGGGCGTCGCTCGAGAGGTAGTTGTCGTCGAGGAAGTCGGGCGCCTGGACGACCTTGCGCATCTGCTGCTTGAACTCGTCGGTCTGCGTGCGCTTCCAGTACGCCTTGAAGCAGTCGAGGTAGCCCGCGCCCTGGCACGACGCCGGATACGGCGCCGGCGGCGGCGGACCCTTGCTCGAATGGCAGCGCGCGCAGGTATCGGCGAAGACGACCTTGCCGCGCTCGACCGTCGCGGCATCCTCGTTCAGGTACTGGGCGCTCCCGGGGGCGTCCTTCAGGTGATCGGGCCGCGCCGCCTTGAGGAAGAAGAGCGCCGTCGCCGGCGTGCCCAGCTCGGTCGCCTGCCAGTAGCCGGAGTTCTTCTGCGCGTCGGCGATCTTGATCGGCGAGATGTCCTTGCCGCCGATCACCGGATTGAAGTGCAGCAGCCACTCCTCGCTGAAGACGCCGATGTTGAGGTAGACGCGGTTCAGCGCGCCGAGGAGCCCCACCGAGTCGGCGCCGTCCTTCAGCACGTGCATCGTCTTCGTCGTCGCGTCGGCCTTGGACCAGTAGTCGAGCAGCGGTCCTTCCTTCACGAAGTCGTTGAACTGCTTGTTGTCGAGCTCTCCGCCGGCGAGCTTCTCGGCGCCGAGGCGCTTGGCCATGCCGAGCCGCGCCGCGAACGCGTACACCGCGTTCATCGTGCGCGGGTTGTTGATGCCGTCGGTCGAGACGAGCGACGTGTCCATGCTGCCCGGCCGGTACGTGTGGGCGAGCTGATACATGTAGTTCGTCCGCCCTTCGGGCCGGTTCGAATTGAAGATGAACAGCCGGTCGACCCACATGTACTGCGCTCCGACCGAAGAGCTGAGGTCGGCGTACGTGGGATGGGCGGGATCGGCGGGCGGATGGATCGGACTCGGGCCGACGTGGCAGAAGCCGCACGACATGCCGACGCGGTACGGACGGACGAGGTCGCGGCGGTTGTAGTAGCTCGGGTCCGTGTAGTAGCGCTCCGGGTCCCACGCCTTGGCGGCCTTCTCGTCGAACGCGGGGTTGGGGAACAGGCGCAGGCCGACGATGCCGGTCGCGTAGCCGTAGAACGAGCCGACGGGCTGCGTCGTGCCGTCGCCGAGCGGCTTGCCGCGCGAGCCCACCGCGACGCCGGGGTACTTCGCCTCGTCTTCGAACGGATCGGGATTGCAGCCCTGCGCGCGAACGTCGAGCCAGAGGCCGCGCCGCTTCGGGTCGGCCGCGGTCGCGCCCGTGAAGCACGGCTCGTTGACGAGCCCGAACAGGTTCCAGCGCGATTCCCGGTTGTAGCCGAGGGAGGGATGCGAGCTGATGATCTTGAGCAGGTCGAAGGCGCCGAACGTGTAGCCGCTCATCGCATCCCAGAAGCGGTCGTTGCCGCCGCTCCAGACGATCCACATGTTGCGGCCGGCGATCTCGGCCGGATCGAGCTGGACGGCGCCGTCCATGTCGTGGAAGTAGTCGTCGGCCGAGTGCTTGAACGACGCGCCGTCGCGGCCCGCCTGCTTCGCCTCGTCGAGGACGGCACCGGGCTGCGGGCCCCTGGAACACGCGGCGAGGAACACGCCGCAGAGCAAGAAGCAGGCGGTCGTCCACCGCCGACGTTGGAGAGCCATCTGCATCCTCCTGCGTGTTCTTGTGCGGCAAAGAATGCCGAAAGGCGGGCCGATGCGCAAGCCGCTCGTCGGAGGGCGGCTCCTTCGATCAAACAGAGGATGACCGCGGCCTGCCGCGCGCGCAGTTCCGGAGCGGGCGCAGGGGCGCACGTGCGCGCGCGAGCACGCTGGTGCCGGCTGTCCGAATCGAACGGACGACCTTCCGCTTACAAGGCGGGTGCTCTACCAACTGAGCTAAGCCGGCCACGTCAGGAGCCGCGGGCCAGTATAGGTGTGCACCTCGCGGCGCGACTCGCGCTACTTCACGCGCTTGAGCGACGGCCGCTTGGGACCCGGAGCCGGGCTCGACGGCGGCGGCTCGGGAGGCGCATCGGTCGTCGAGGACCTCGGCGCCGGCAGCCCTGGCGTGGGGCTCAGCGTCAGCGCCGTGCCGCCCTTCCTCGTCGCCGGCGCGCCGCCGGCGAGGCGCGGACCGCGCGGTCCGCTCGCCGGCGCGTCGGCCCTCGCACCCTCGGCCGGATCGCTCGACGTCGTCGGCTCGGTCGGCATCGGGAAGGCCATCCCCTGCCCGTTCTCGCGCGCGTAGATCGCGATCACGTGGTCGATCGGGACCGAGATCTCGCGCGACGTGCCGCCAAAGCGCGCCTTGAACTCGATCAGCTCGTTGCCGAGCTTGAGCGCGCTGGTCGCCTCGAAGCCGACGTTGAGGACGATCTCGTTGTTCTTGACGTATTCCTTCGGCACCTGCACGTGCTCGTCGACGTACACCGCGATGTACGGCGTGAAGCCGTTGTCGGTGCACCAGTCGTGCAGCGCACGGATGAGGTAGGGCCGCGTCGACGTGCCGGCGGTGGCGGGGGCGATCGGCGACGTCATGGCTGCGCTTCTACTTGCGCATCACTTTCTCGGAGGGCGTCAGTGCCTCGATGTAGGCCGGCCGGGAGAAGATCCGCTCGGCGTACTTCAGGAGCGGCACCGCATTCTTCGACATGTCGATGCCGTAGTAGTCGAGCCGCCAGAGCAGCGGCGCGATCGCCACGTCGAGCATCGAGAAGTCGTCGCCGAGCATGTACTTGTTCTTGAGGAAGATCGGCGCCAGCTGGGTCAGCCGGTCGCGGATCTGCGAGCGCGCCTTCTCGAGCTGCTTGTCGGTGCCCTTGGTGCCGCGGCCCTCGAGGACGTTGACGTGGGCGAACAGCTCCTTCTCGAAATTGAAGAGGAAGAGCCGCACGCGCGCGCGCGCCACCGGATCGCCGGGCATCAGCTGGGGATGCGGGAAGCGCTCGTCGATGTATTCGTTGATGATGTGCGACTCGTACAGGATGAGGTCGCGCTCCACAAGGATCGGCACCTCGTTGTACGGGTTCATCAGGGCGATGTCCTCGGGCTTGGAGAACAGGTCGACATCGCGGATCTCGAAGTCCATGCCCTTCTCGAACAGGACGAA
>Ga0068860_100006081_pt1 | contig 12145 bp, 10 predicted proteins | sample KBSSwiS32_FD_66597 | JGI IMG/M metagenome (GOLD analysis project Ga0068860, IMG submission 66597) | Switchgrass rhizosphere microbial communities from Kellogg Biological Station, Michigan, USA - KBS Switchgrass S3-2 | ecosystem: Host-associated > Plants > Roots > Rhizosphere > Soil ... | reverse complement strand
TCCGGGTCCTCGAAGGACTCGTGCGCCATCACGTGGCACCAGTGGCAGGCGGAGTAGCCGACGGAGAGGAGGATCGGCTTGTCCTCCTTCTTCGCGCGGGCGAGCGCCTCCTCGCCCCACGGGTACCAGTCCACCGGGTTGTCCGAGTGCTGGCGGAGGTAGGGGGAGGTCTCGTGCTGGAGTCGGTTCGGCATGCCGCGGACCCTACTCCGCGCGCTACCGTGCGTGCGCAATGCCGCGCGACGCGTCGTTCTTCGACGGACTCCTCCGCCTCCTCTCCCTGGAGCGGGCCGCGGCCAAGGCGCGCTTCGAAGAGGAGCGCGCGCGGCTGACCCTCCAGGAGCTGGAGAACAAGGGCCTCGTCGCCCTCGACCTGGAGTCCGTCGAAGAGTCCATCGGCCTGGGCGGCCGCATCCTCGTCACCTTCGAGCACCCCGAGCGCCGCGACCTCCGCGCGCGCTTCCACCCCGGCGACGAGGTGCACGTCCGGCCGCGGAAGGCGGAGGACGTCCCCCCCGCGCGCGGCATCGTCTCCCGCGGCACGCGCCGCCAGGTGCAGATCGCCTTCGACCGCCCGCCGCCGGAGTTCATCGCCGAGGGCCGCCTCCGCCTCGACCTCGCGCCCAACGACGTCACCTTCGACCGCGCCGAGGCCGCCGTCCGCCGCGTGCAGGCGCTGGAGCGCGGGCAGGAGCGCCGCACCCGCGAGCTCCTCCTGGGCAACGAGCCGCCGAAGTTCGACCGCCTCCGACCCGTCCAGCTGGACCAGCCCCTCAACCCGGAGCAGCGCCAGGCGGTGGAGCAGGCGCTCTGTGCCGAGGACTTCTTCCTCGTCCACGGCCCGCCCGGCACCGGCAAGAGCACCGTGCTGGCGGAGGTGGCGTCACAGGCCGCGCGCGCCGGCAAGCGCCTGCTCTGCACCGCCGCCAGCAACGCCGCCGTCGACCACCTGCTGGAGCTGTGCCTGGACCGCGGCATCTCGACGGTGCGCATCGGCCACCCGGCGCGAATCTCCCCCACGCTCCAGCAGCACGCGCTGGACGTGATGGTGGAGGAGCAGGAGGACCGCAAGCTCTCCCGCGAGCTGTTCGAGGAGGCCTTCGCGCTGCAGGGCTACGCGCGCCGCCAGCGCACCCAGGGCCGCAGCCGCGAGCGCTTCGCCAACGCGCGCGAGTCCGCCGCCGAGGCGCGCAAGCTGTTCGACGAGGCGCGCAAGCTGGAGCGCAAGGCGGTGCGCGGCGTGCTGGAGCGCGCCCAGGCCATCTGCGTCACCCTCTCCTCCGTCGACTCCCCGGTGCTGGGCGGGGAGTCGTTCGACCTGGCGCTCTTCGACGAGGCCACCCAGGCCATCGAGCCTCTGGGGCTGCTCGCGTTCCTCCGCGCCAAGACGGTCGTCCTCGCCGGGGACCACCGGCAGCTCCCGCCCACCGTGCTGTCCATGGACGCTTCGAAGCAGGGCCTCTCCACCAGCCTGTTCGAGCGCCTGCTCGCCGACCACGGGGACGCGGTGAAGCGGATGCTGCGCGAGCAGTACCGCATGCACGAACAGATCATGTCCTTCCCCTCCCGCGAGATGTACGGCGGCGAGCTGCGCGCGCACCCGTCGGTGGCCAGGCGCACGCTGGCGGAGGTGCTGAAACCGGGCGCCGCCGTCGACGCCCCGCCGGTGCTCTTCCTGGACACCGCCGGCAAGGGCTTCGACGACGAGGTCGCCCAGGGCTCCGAGTCGCGCTTCAACCCCGGCGAGGCGGCGCTGGTGGCGGCGCGCGCCAAGGAGCTGCTGGGCGCGGGGCTCCCTCCCGGCGAGCTGGCCGTCATCGCCCCCTACAGCGCCCAGGCCGATCTCCTCCGGGAGAAGTCGCCCCACCCGGACGTCGAGGTCGACACCGTGGACGCGTTCCAGGGCCGGGAGAAGGACGCCATCCTCGTCTCCCTCACCCGCTCCAGCGCCGGCGGCGACATCGGCTTCCTCGCCGACCTCCGCCGGATGAACGTCGCCATCACCCGCGCGCGCCGGCACCTGTTCGTGGTGGGTGACTCCGCCACGCTCGCCGGCCACCCGTTCTACGCGCGTTTCATCGAGGAGGCGCAGCAGCAGGGGGGCTACCGGTCCGCCTGGGAGTGGCCCGAGCCCGCCGGGTGAGTGCGCATCCGACTTGCAACGTTTGCGAGGTATTGCCGCTGAGCGTCAACAACGCTTTGCGGACCGCCGGCCACGGGCGACTCGCAATGCACCGGTGCTTCAGCGGAAAATGGGTGGAGCGAGGGGCGGCACACGCGGTGCTTCCCTTCGACCCGGCCTTTGGTAGGGAGGTCGACCATGAGTGCGAAGCCAGTGATGACCAAGGAAGACGACATGTGGGTCATCCGCGTGGAGAACGCCAACGGCAAGACGCAGGAGTTCCGCTGCGCCACCGAGAAGCAGGCCAAGCAGCTGTTCACCGCGCTCCAGCCCAAGGACTCCGTCCGCCGGTAGGTTGGCTGGCAAAGAACGACCGGTCGTGCTATTTTGTGTCTCCGCATGACGAAGGCGGAAGACACGCGCGAGAAGATCCTCGAGCGGGCGGTGGTGCTGGCGCGCCACGTCGGCCTGGAGGGGGTCACGCTGGGGACGCTGGCCTCGGAGACCGGCCTGTCCAAGAGCGGCCTCTACGCCCACTTCCAGTCCAAGGAGAACCTCCAGCTGGAGATCATCAAGCTCTCCGCGGAGCAGTTCACCGACGAGGTCTTCCGCCCCGCCATCGAGCAGCCGCGCGGGCTGCCGCGCGTGCAGGCCATCTTCTGGGGCTGGACGGAGTGGGTCCGCAAGCCGGGCGGGTGCGTCTTCATCGCCGCCTCCTCGGAGCTGGACGACCGCCCCGGCCCGCTGCGCGATGAGCTGGTCCGCCAGCAGCGGCTGCTGCTCGACTCGCTGGAGAAGGCGGCGCAGCTCGCCGTCGCGGAGGGCCACTTCCGCCGCGGCCTGGACGCCGCCCAGTTCGCCTTCGAGCTGAACTCCATCCTCGTCGGCTACAGCCACCTGCACCGGCTGATCGCCGACCCGCGCGCCGAGACGCGCGCCCGCAAGGCCTTCGAAGCGCTCATCGCCCGTTCGCTCCCCGCCCAGAGCTGACCTCACCCGCAGAAACGCCAAAAGGACGACCGCATGGAGCCCGCCGCCATCGCCGCCGCCACCTCCGCAGCGCCGCCGAAAAATAGCACGACCGGTCGTTCTTCCCGCCTTCGCCGCCTCCGCTCGCCGCTGCAGGGCGCGCTGGCGGTGGTGCGCCCGGCGGCGATGGTGGCGGAGCGCCTGGGTCACCCCGCGTCCACCTGGCTGTGCGAGCGGCTGTGGCTGACGCCGATGCCGCGGCGCCCGAAGCTGCGGCCGCAGGAGGCGTCGCTGGCGCGCGAGGCGGTCCGCCTCCAGGTCCCGGTGGAGGGCGGCCGCGTCGCCCTCTGGCGCTGGGGGGAGGGCGAGCGCGCGGTGCTGCTGCTGCACGGCTGGGGCGGCTACGCGATGCAGCTGTCCGCCTTCGTCCGGCCGCTGCTGGACAGAGGGCTGTCGGTGGCGACGTTCGACTTCCCCTCGCACGGCGCGTCCGACGGCAAGCGAACCGACCTGCCGGCGATGGTGCGGGCGCTGGGACAGGTGACGCAGGTGCTTCCGCCGCTGGAGGTCGTCGTCTCGCACTCGTTCGGGGGCGTGGCGGCGGTGCTGGCGGCCTCTCGGGGCGCGTTGCAGGTCCAGCGGCTGGCGCTGCTCGCCGGGCCGGCGCACTTCCACACCGCGGAGGAGCGGTTCAAGCAGATGACCGGCCTCTCCACCCGCACCTTCGACCGCATGCGCCGCAACATCGAGCGCCGCACCGGCGAGCAGTGGGAGCGGCTGCAGCCGATGGCGCTGGTGCACGCGCTGGGCAAGCCGGGGCTGATCGTCCAGTCCGACGACGACGCCGAGCTGCCCATCACCCACGCCGAGACGCTCGCCCGCCTGTGGCCGGAGGCGCGGCTGGACCGGCGACAGGGGCTGGGCCACTTCCGCCTCCTCCGCGATCCGTCGGTGGTCGCGGACGTGGTGGAGTTCGTCGCACCCCGCTGACCCGACCCGCACCTTGCCGCGCGAGCGAGCGCTCCTTACGTTCCCGCGGCGCCTGGAGGTCGCGGGGATGGATCTGCTCACGATGCAACGGCTGGGGCGCCAGCTCCAGCGCTACAAGGTCCCGCTGCTGCCGGCGCTGGTCCGCCGGATGATGCGGTTCCTCTACCAGGCGAACCTGCCGTTCTCGACGGATGTCGGGCCGGGGACGCACTTCGCATGGAACGGGGTGGGGAACTTCATCCACCCGGGCGCGCGGATCGGCAAGCGCTGCCTCCTCTCGCCGTTCGTCGTCATCGGCGGGCGGCAGGGCCTGGAGGGCGGCGCGCTGATCGGCGACTACGTCCGCATCGGCGCGGGGGCCAAGATCCTCGGGCCGGTGAAGATCGGCGACTTCGCGGTGGTGGGCGCCAACGCGGTGGTGACGCGCGACGTGGAGGCCGGCACCGTGGTGGGCGGCGTCCCGGCGCGCGAGCTGCGGCGGATGGAGGACCCGGCCGGCGAGTACGAGCGCGCCACCGGGGAGCCGGTGCCACTGGTGGACCGCCAGCGCGCGCCGAGGTGGGAGACGCCGAAAGTGCAGGTGCTGGAGATGGCGCCGCCGTCCGGCCGGAAGGCCGCGCCCGCCGATCCTCCCGAGCCGGACGCGGAGAGCGGCGATCTCCTCGCGTAGTGGGAAACTCGTTTCCTCGATCCACCCCACCCGGTTCCCCCCTCCACCATCCAACAACGCAACCGGGGAGATTCACCGGCTCCGCTTCGACGCCCGCCGGCACGCGCCTTGATGAGACCTACCCGGGATCATCACTTGGGTGGAGGGGCGGGATGGCGAAGGGGCGAGCGAGCTGGTGGGCGACGACGGGCGTGGCGCTGCTGTGCGCGGCCTGCCACGAGCCCCGCCAGACCGGCCTGGTCAGCGCGAGCGCGGCGGTGGAGCCGGCGGTGCTGGACTTCGGCGAGGTGCCGGTGGGCGAGTGGGCCTCGCAGGAGGTGACGATCAAGAACGTCGGCTTCGTCCCCTTCCACGCGCTCCAGGTCCTCCGGCTGGACGGCGACCCGTCCTTCACCGCGGAGCTCGCCGACACCAGCAAGGTGGTGCCCGGCGAGGACCGGGTGGTGACGGTGCGCTTCCACCCGCTGCGCGAGGGCGAGCTGGGCGATCGCCTCCAGGTCTCCACCGACGCCGAGCACCGCCCGTCCGACCCGGTGGCGCTCAAGGGGACCGGCGCGCCGTCGCAGGTGCGCGTCATCCCCTCGACCCTCGACTTCCAGACGCTGGAGATCGACTCCGAGCGGTGGCTGGGCGCGATGGTGGTGAACCCCACCGACCTGCCGCTGACCATCCGGGTGACCGGGACGGACGCGGCGCAGTTCCAGACCGCGCAGGCCACCATCCCGCCGCTGGGCACGTTCCAGCTGGACGCCCGCTTCCTCCCGCGCCTGCTGGGGAACAGCGGCGCGAGGGTCGAGCTGCGCGCGTGCGAGACGTGCACCCCGACGGTGGCGGCGCTCCAGGGTGCGTCGGTGCAGAGCGCGCTGGTGTTCGAGCCGCAGCCGCTGGCGTTCGAGCCCATCCCGGTCCACGAGGTGACCCGGTCGGCCGGCGCGGCGCGGAACATCAGCTGGCGGACGGTGACCATCACCGGGGTGAGCACCTCGGACGTCTCGTTCACCCCGCTCGACTCGCTGGCACAGCGGGCGGTGGCGCCGGGCGAGGCGGTGCCGCTGCGGGTCCAGTTTGCCGCACGCTCGTCCGGGCCGGACCTGGGCGAGATGACGGTGGCGTACACCAGCGATCGGCCGCGCATGGCTCGGCTGGTGCTGGACGCCACCGGCGGCCGCCCCACCCTGGCGGTGGCGCCCGTGGCGCTGGAGCTGGGGGACCTGCCGGTGGGCGCCAAGACGGAGAAGGTGATCCGCCTCTCCAACGCGGGCACCACCGGAGACCTCCTGCTCAAGGGTGTGGGTGGGCGCGGGGCGGCGGTGGGACAGTTCAACGTCTCACCGCCGTTCCGCGGCACCACCCCGTACGCGTACTCGGGCGGCGCCTGGCCCGCGTGGACGGCGCCGGACGTCCCCATCGCGCCGGGGAACGACTTCCTGGACGTGAAGGTCTACTTCGAGCCGCTCCAGCCGGGCGACTTCACCGCCGAGGTGCTGATCACCACCAGCGACCAGTTCAACCCGGTGCGCTCGGTGACGGTGCACGGGACCGCGCACCGGGTGGGCACCTGCAGGTACCTCATCTCGCCGCTGCCGCGGATCGACTTCGGCGTGGTGCAGCCGCGCTTCGGCGCGGTGCTGGGCTTCCGCTTCGAGAACGCCGGCACCGAGGAGTGCGCGGTGAAGGACATCCACGTCACGGACGACGCGGGCGGGGCGTTCTTCATGCCGGGCGGCCCGCTCACCGGCGGCTCGGTGCCCACCCAGAGCGCCTTCTCCGCGCAGGTGGCCTTCAAGCCGCAGGGCGCCGGGCACTACACCGGCGAGCTGGCGATCACCGTCAACGACCCGGCGCAGCCGGTGGTGAAGCTCCCGCTGGTGGGGAACGCGTTCCGGCCGTGCCTCACCGCCGCGCCGCGCTTCCTGGACTTCGGCGCCATCCGCTACGACTGCGCGCCGGTGCCGCGGGCGGTGTACGTGGCCAACCAGTGCTCGACGCCGGTGACGGTGTCCCGCGGGTGGATCGGCGCCGGCACCTCCACCCAGTTCCACACGGTGTCGGGCCCCCGCATCCCGGTGATGCTGGAGCCGGGCGACGGCTTCGAGGTCGGGGTGACGTACGACCGCACCGTCCTGGGCCAGCACTTCAGCCCGCTCTACTTCCAGGCGATGGGCGAGCCCAGCCCGTTCCTGGTGCCGCTGCTGGCGGAGACCAACCACGAGGGGTTCTCCACCGAGCGCTTCGTCCAGGGCACCGACAGCCAGCTCGACGTGCTGTTCGTGGTCTCCAACACCACCACCATGGACCCGTTCCAGAAGCGGCTGCAGGCCGCGCTCCCCGGCTTCCTCGCCAAGGCGCGCGACGCGGGCGTGGACGTGCGCGCGGGCGTGACCACCACCGGCCTGGTGCAGCGCAGCGCGGTCTGCCCGGGCGGCGCGATGGGCGGCGAGGCGGGCCGGCTGTTCCCGGTGGACCACTCGCTGGCGCGCATCACCTCCAGCGCGGACCCGGCGGCGGCGGGGACGCTGCAGCAGCAGGTCGGGGTGGGCCTGTGCCACAACCTGGTGCAGGGCCTGGAGGCGATGCGCTCCGCGCTCTCCACGCCGCTGGTGGACGGCGCGGACGACCCGCGCACGCCGGCGCCGCAGGACGGGAACCTGGGGTTGGCGCGCGACACCGCCCGGATGGCGGTGATCTTCCTCTCCGACGAGGACGACCACTCCGGCTTCGACCCTCAGAGCTACGTGCAGTTCCTGCGGGCGTTCAAGGGGCCGGACATGGCGCAGCGGACGCAGGCCCACGCCATCGTCCCCTCGAGCGGCGCCTGCACCACCGCCGGGCCGCCGGGGCCGCGCCTGGCGCAGGTGGCGAAGGACACGGGCGGGACCGTCACCGACGTGTGCGCCGGGGACTACGCGCCGCTCCTGGAGGGGCTGGCGGTGAAGGCCGCCGGGCCGCAGCGCGAGTTCCGCCTCAGCGACCCCGCCACCGGGCCGGCGGAGATGACGGTCACCGTGGACGGGGTGAAGTCGGCGGCGTGGACGTTCGACGCGGCGACCAACTCGGTGGTGTTCGCCGGCTCGGCGGTGCCGCGCTCGGGCCAGGTGGTGACGGTCAGCTACCGGAGCGTGTGCGGTACGCCGCCCTGAGCGCGCGCTTGTCGAACTTGCCGGCGGAGGTGCGCGGGAGCGACTCCACCACCTCCACCCGGTCCGGCGCCCAGTACTTGGGGAACTTCTCGGACACGAAGGCGCGCAGCTCGTCGAGGGTGGCGGACTGGCCGGGCTTGAAGGCCACCACCGCCAGCGGGCGCTCGCTCCACTTCGGGTCCGGGACGCCGATCACCGCCGCCTCGCGCACCGCCGCGTGGCCCATCAGGTGGCTCTCCAGGAGCTGCGAGGCGATCCACTCGCCGCCGGACTTGATCAGGTCCGCGGTCCGGTCCACCAGCTGCACGGAGCCGCGCTCGTCGAGGGTGGCGACGTCGCCGGTGCAGAAGAAGCCGTCCGCGGTCCACCGGTCGGGCGCGTCCGCGTTGTGGTAGCGGCCGGTCACCCAGGGCCCGCGCACCTGCACCTCGCCGCTCGTCTTCCCGTCGCGCGGGACGTCACCCTGGTCGTTGCGCACCCGCAGCTCCACCAGCGGCACCGGGAGGCCCTGCTTGGCGCGCGCCCGGTAGCGCTCGTCCTCGCTCCAGGCGGCGGCCTCCGGGGGCAGGCGGGAGACGGTGCCGATGGGGGAGGTCTCCGTCATCCCCCAGGCGTGGATGAGCGTGAGGCCCAGGCGGTCGAAGTCGCGGATCAGCTTCTCCGGCGCCGCCGAGCCGCCGACGATCATCCGCACGCCCGGCTGCAGCGCGCGGGGCTGTGCCTCCAGCGCGTCGCGGATGCCCAGCCAGATGGTGGGCACCCCGGCGGCGACGGTGACGCGCTCCTGCTCCATCAGCTCCAGCAGGCTGGCCGGGTCGAGGTGGGGGCCGGGGAAGACGATCCGCGCGCCCACCATGGCCGCGATGTACGGCAGGCCCCAGGCGTTGACGTGGAACATGGGGACCACCGGGAGCAGCGTGTCGGTCCGCGAGAGGTCCAGGCAGTCGCGCATCGCCGACACCAGCGTGTGCAGCACGGTGGAGCGGTGCGTGTAGACCACGCCCTTCGGCTTGCCGGTGGTGCCGCTGCTGTAGCAGCTCCCCAGCGGCTGCGACTCCTGCAGCGCCGGGAGCTCCAGGTCCGGCGCGGCGGAGAGGAAGCCTTCGTAGTCCTCCGCCCCCTCGGTGGGCTTGGTGGCGCCGGCCACCAGGACGCGCTCGAAGCAGCCGGCGAGGTCGCGGAACCTGGCGAGCAGCGGGAGGAGCACCTCGTCAACGACCAGGATCCGGTCCTTGGCGTCGGCGGCGATGGAGCCGATCTCCTCGGGCGAGAGGCGGAGGTTGAGCGTGTGGACGACCGCGCCCGCGAGGGGGACGCCGAAGTAGGCCTCCAGGTGCTCGGCGTGGTTCCACATCAGCGTGGCGACGCGATCGCCCGGCTTGATGCCCGCGCCCACCAGCGCCCGCGCCAGCCGCCGCGCGCGCTCCAGCACCTTCCCGTAGGTGGTGCGGTGGAGCGACCGGTCCGGCCGCCGCGAGACCACCTCCACGTTGGACATCAGGCCGCCCGCGCGCTGGGCGATCGCCTCGATCGTCAGCGGCAGGTCCATCATCGTTCCGCGCAGCATGGGCGCTCCCCCGGTCGAGCGTTGAGGCGGCCCAGTCTACGTCTGGTCTAGGCTGCGGCCGCTGAAGAAGGGAGGGGTCCCCGTGGGACTTGCAGAGCGACGGGCAGCCAAGGAGCTCGAGGCCAAGTGGTTCCCGCATTACCTGGCGCACATCCAGTCGGCCGCGGGCTTCGCGGTCCCGGTCGAGGTGGCGTGGGAGAAGGGCCTGTAGGCCCGGGCGGCGGACATGGAACGCAAGGCGCGCGACATCCCGGACCTGCTCCAGGAGCTCGCCGGCTGGAAGGCGCGGGCGGACGGCGGATTGCCGATCGCCGTGCCGGTGGTGACGCTCTGGCTGCGCAGCGGCGCCCGCGCCACCGGCCTGGTGGCGGACGTGCGCCATCCCGTGGTGCTGCTCCTGCAGCTCTCCGAGGACCGGCGCCAGGAGCCGTCCGACGCCGTCCACGTGCCGCTGGCCTCGGTGGAGGCGGTGACGGTCCACGACGACCTGCGCGCGGGCCAGGCGAGGCCGGACGCGCCCGCGCCGCCCAGCAAGCTGGAGCTGGGGCGCCGCCTCAAGCTGGCGGAGGAGGCGATCCGCGCCGCGGGCGTCCAGGCCCGGCTGGTGGTGCAGCTCAAGGAGGAGGGCGAGGACGCGCTCCGGGCGATCGAGGCGCTGGCGGCGGCGGCGAGGATCGCGCTGGAGAAGGTGGCGGCGCGGGAGGACGGCAAGGCGGCGCTGCAGCCGTTCTCGGAGGTGCGGCTCGCGCTCGGCGCGGAGCCGGCGAAGGTGGAGGGGGCGACGCTGGTGCTGGCCACGCCGGTCGAGCTGCTCTTCTGGCCGACCGCGGACGAGCTGCTGGCGAAGATCGAGGCGGCGCTCTAGCGAGGCGAGCTACGCGCTCCAGTGGCCGCTGCGGCGGACGCGACCCCAGAGGGCGTCCTTCTCTTCCTTGGAGAGCGCCTCCAGCTTCTTCGGGATCTCGTCCTTGGGCAGCCCGTCCCGCTTGAGCAGGATGGCCAGCTCCAGCTCGCCGGTGGGCACCAGCTGGGCGCCGCAGTTGCGGCAGAACTTCCCGGGGCCGCTGGCGGCGCACCAGAAGCAGGTGAGGATGGGCTCCGCCTGCTTGCCGCAGTTGATGCACAGGTGCCCGGACTTGTAGTCCTTGGGCTGCTTCGCGCGGCAGTGCACGCAGTGCACCACGTCCGCGGAGTCGACCCGGACGTGCGGCTGCGGCGCGCTCCCTCCGGCGCTCGGCGCGGTGGGGAGCGCCCATTGCATCACCTGCTCGGCCGCCTTCGCCGGGAGCCCGGTGAGCTGCCGCAGCGTCTCGGCGTTCCCCACGGTCGCGAAGTCCTCGCGGCTGTTCACGCCCGCGGTCTTCAGCTTCTTGAGGTGGGCGGCGGTGACGCCCTTGGACTTGAGGATGTTCTTCTCGAGCGCGGAAAAGGCCTTCGGCATCGTGGGCCGAGTATACCTGTCGGCCGGCGATGGAATCGGCGATCTGCGAGCAGTGCGGCGCCCGCCAGCCCCGGGAGTGGAGGGCGGGGGAGCTGTGCACGCGGTGCGGCGGCGCGGTGCGCGCCGAGCAGCGGTGCGCGGGGTGCTCGCGCTGGACGCCGCGCGCGAAGTTCTGCCGGCACTGCGGCGCGGAGCTGCTTCCGCCCGAGCTGTACGCGGCGGCGAGGATGCTGCTCGCCGCGGGCGTGGACCGCTTCAGCCTCGCAGCGCGAACGCAGGCGCTCGACCCCGGGCAGCGCGACACGCTGGGCGCCCAGTACGCGGCGCAGGCCGCGCGCGCCGCGTGGCTGGTGGAGGAGGTGCGCTTCTGCGAGCGGTCGCTGCTGCAGCGCGGCTGGTGGGAGCGGGTGGATGACGAGCTGGCCATGGCGCTCCCCGCGCCGTCGCCGGACGCCGTCGGGCGGCTCCCGCCCGCGGGGGGATTGGCGTTGGAGGAGCTGTTCGAGCACTCCTCGCTCCACGGCACCCGCGCCCTGGCGGCGATCGCCCTGCTGCGGGAGGGGAAGGTGCGGCGGCCGGTGATCGATCTGGCCTCGTCCGCGGTGGACGGTGGGGACCCGCGGCTGGAGGTGGAGGCGGTGCTGGCGCTCTCGTCGTGGCGGGTGTGGTCGGCGGCGTTCCCCGACTGGCGGGAGCTGCGGCGCCGGTCGGAGGTCGCGACGACGGCGCTGCCGGACCCGAAGCTGCGGCCGTGGGCGGCCGTCGCGGTGGCGCTCCCGCTGTGGCGAGGGCGCGCGGCGATGGACCCGGACCTCCGCGCCGCGCTGGAGAGGCTGAGGGAACCGCTGGGCGAGGCGCTGGCGTCGGCCCACCCGGAGCTGCGCTTCGACGCGGCGCTGGCGCTCGGGGACGAGGCCGGGTTGGAGGCGGCGCTGGAGGGAGAGGACCCCGAGCGGAGGGAGCTGGCGCGGTGGCGGCTGGCGACGGTGCAGGGGCGGCGCGTTCCCCGGCTGCTGCGGGAGGGGACGGAGGAGGCGCTGCGGGACGTGCTGCGGGGGTTGGACCCGCCGTTCCCGCACGCCGTCTCGGAGGCGCTGCTGGAGCGGGCCGTGCGCAGCGGGGAGCAGCTGCGGAGGGACGCGCTGGGGATGATCCGGCGGGCGCGGTACTGGGACCTGCCGCTTGAGGACCGGGTCGCGTTGGGGCAGGCCGTCGCGCGGGAGGCGGAGCGGCTCCGCGCGCCGGA
>Ga0068860_100006079_pt1 | contig 12149 bp, 8 predicted proteins | sample KBSSwiS32_FD_66597 | JGI IMG/M metagenome (GOLD analysis project Ga0068860, IMG submission 66597) | Switchgrass rhizosphere microbial communities from Kellogg Biological Station, Michigan, USA - KBS Switchgrass S3-2 | ecosystem: Host-associated > Plants > Roots > Rhizosphere > Soil ... | reverse complement strand
TATCCTTTGCATGTTTGGGTCTGAATTTGTCACTGGTCTGCAGGAATAATGGGCCCAGGTGATCTTCAAAGGCGCTTATTTCATCCAGGAACTGCTTAGTCATCGCACCTGCATTTTCAAATCCACTGTAATGACTGATCTGCTTCCATACTTTGGGGCAAAATTTAAAATCGCGGCCCTTGGCCGCTTTCACCCATTCCTCTATCCTTTCCCTGCCCAGCAGATTATAATGAGTGGCATTGAGTTCAACCGCATTATATAGTTTCACGTAGTGGTCCAGCAAGCTATTATCCCTGCTCCCCTTTGGATAGATCTGTCCAATCCATTCTTTTCTCCCCCACATGGGACAGCCCATGTACAGCTTTGGCTTCAACCCATTCGGCTGCAGGATGATCTCATTAGCGCTTGCATCCGGCGGCAATTCTGTTTCGAGTGCATCAAAACCTGTATTCGATATCCGGCCATATTCCATCTTCAAATATAACGGCAGGATAGAAATATTTGGCGAATACTAATAATTTTAGTAAATTGCTACTAATAAAATACGGACAGCATGGAACTGAAAGGACATACATTACCCGGTTACCGCGTGTTTGAATACATGCTCATCATCAACCCCCATGAAGCATTGGAGGAAAAAATCAAGAGCGTTCGCAGCGAGTTTGAAACGGCCTTTAAAATCCAACGTAAAATCGGCAGGCGGCCCAATGTGGGCCTGGTGCAATGGATGCAGTACGAGATGATGGAAAAGCGGGTGCTGGATAAATTGAAACTTGTAGGCCTAGGTTTTCCACCATTCAAAGTCCAGTTGCGTGATTTCGGCAGCTATCCATCCCACAGTATTTTTATTAAGATGGTTTCCATCGAGCCGGTTAAAAAATTAATCAGGGAGATACGTGAGCAAACGCAGTCGCTGATGAAATTAAACAAAGAGACCAAACCGCATTTCTTTGATGAATCAAACATCACGATTGGTCGCAAATTGCTTCCCTGGCAGTACGAGAAGGCATGGCTGGAATACAGCCGTAAACATTTCACCGGCCGTTTTACTGCAGATGGGATGTTGCTGTTGAAACGCCTGGATAAAACATCGCCCTGGCAGATCGTGCAGCGTTTTGAATTCGCCAACCTTCCTGTTCACCATTCGCTGGCAGAACAGGGTGAGTTGTTTTAGTATAAAGTTCCAGTTTGTTGTAGTTGTTTTTGGGCTGCCTGTTGAGCAGCCTTTTTTATTGCAGAAACGTATGTAGAACTGTAAGAGGCAGCTGTTGATTTGATCGGTTAATACTATTCTACCAACCTATCGCGGACGTTCCCAGGAACCGGCAATATCTGGTGATTCTTACTTTATCATGCGGTGACCACCGCTGGCACGCCCTCATACATCACGGCTTCATGTGGATTATCCCTTTTAAGAAAATCTTTGTGCAGCGGTGTTGCTTTCATTTGTGCAGTGGCCGTCTGGTAATTGCTGAGGTCCATAATATCATCCACGGACAAACCCGGCGATAACCAGTCCTTATGCAAATCCCCTGGAAGTATGGTGGGCATTCTTTCCTTGCTGTTATGGATGATCTTCATCATACTATTGGCTTCGGTGGTGGCGAATGTAAAAGTATTGGTGAATTTGTTGTATAGTCCGGCAAAGTAATGAGGCCCGGGTTCTTTCAGTTCTATCCAATAGGGAAATTTCTCAGGTGTTTTCAGCAGCTTACCGCTTTTGCCCACCAGCTGCACATGCATCCATTCGTAAAACCAGTCGAATTCAACGAGACAACGGGTCTCAAGTGATTCTTTAAACATGCGTTCCTGCACCTGCTCGCTGACGAAATTCAGTGTGGTATAACCTTTGACCCACTTGCCGGTTTTTTCACTTTTATACCCATTCCGGAAACGGGTCGCTTCTTCTTTTGTTCGTATATAAGAAGGCAGGTAACCCCACTGCAGGTCAACCCGCTCCACCATCCCTTCTGCATTTGCACGCAATATCGGCAGGTGATTGTAGTCGAAGCCTTTGAAAATCGCAAAATCCTGCGAGAGGTGCGCGATTTTTTCTTCCACTTCCTTGAACCGGTTGTATTCCTCCCTCGTTACTTTTCTTCCGTAATAATAACACATAGCTTATTATTTAGTGCTTGGCAGCCGGTAATGATCGTCAATTTGTGCGCCAATCTCCCGCACCACCCGCGTTAGCTTGGTGTCGTTCGGTATGGCCACCCAAAACTCCTCCTGGTTAATATCAACGCCTTTTCCAAGGCACAAAGGCCGCTGTGTAAAACCAATTACGAATACAATACTATCTCCCATCCTCATTCTTTTGCAGGGGTATTGTTTTTCGTTCCAGGTAATGTCAAATACATCATTCATGGCAGTTGTTTCCATAATGCAATTTAATATTTTTTACAAAACTAATATTTTTAGTTGCATAATACTAATATTTTTAGCCATCTTTGAGGTATCATGTACCTGAACTGTAAGTCATATTATTCCTTCAAATACGGCACTTTTTCCACCGAAGGACTGGTGGCGGCCGCGGCAGACAGGGGTGTAAAGACCCTGACCCTTACCAATATCAATACAACATACGACAGCTGGGATTTTGTCAAACATTGCCGCAACCACGGCATCAAGCCGGTGATCGGCGCAGAAGTCCGCAATGGGGATGAGCTTTTATACATCTTGCTTGCAGCCAACAATAAGGGACTGGCGGATATTCATCAATTCCTATCCGCACATTTATTGGCTAAAACGGATTTCCCGGTGGCTGCCCGCGTATTTGCAAATTCCTATGATGGGTATATGATTTACCCAATGGGCAAAAAAGCGTTGACAGATATGCTGCCCAACGAACGAATCGGGATCAAACCGTCGGAGATTGGAAAACTCTTCAGCACGGACTGGAAGGAACATGAAGACAAATTTGTTATTCGCCAACCCGTCACGATTCAAAACAAAGATGCTTTCTACGGGCATTGTTTGTTGCGCGCCATCGACAAAAACAAAGTCTTATCAAAATTAACGGCCGGGGAATGCTGCGGCCGGGATGAAACCTTTCTTTCCCCTTCTGAACTATTAAAAAAATTTGCCGATTATCCATTCATCGTAACCAATACACTACAACTACTGGAGACCTGCAACATTGAAATGGATTTTGGTGTAGACAAAACCAAGAAAGTCTATGGCGGTTCACTTAGGGATGATCACATCCTGCTGGAGAAACTGGCCGTGTCCGGTATGCACCGGCGTTACGGGACCAAAGACAAGCTGGCAGCGGAGCGTATGCGAAAAGAGCTTGACATTATTTTCGATATGGGGTTCAGTAGTTATTTTATGATCAATTATGATCTGATCCGGTATGCTGAATCGCAGGGTTATTACCATGTCGGCCGTGGCAGCGGGGCCAATTCCATCGTCGCGTTTTGCCTGGGGATTACCGATGTTGACCCGGTTGAATTGAATTTATATTTTGAGCGTTTCTTAAATCCTGAACGCACATCTCCACCGGATTTCGATATTGATTTTTCCTATACCGATCGCGACGATGTGATGGATTATTTATTCAAACGGTATGGAAATGAACGTGTCGCGCTGCTGGGCTCGGTGCCGACTTTTAAATGGGACGGTGCCATCCGGCAACTGGGCAAAGTGTACGGCTTGCCGGATGAAGAAATCAAAGTGCTGCAGCGCAATAATTCTCCGCGCGATGAGATCGGTAAAAAAATTATTAAGTACGGAAGGATGATTTTGGGTTTCCCGCTTTATCCCTCTGTACATCCCTGCGGTGTCCTGATTACAGAGGAACCCATCATCCGCTACGCAACTGTCTTTATGCCTCCGAAGGGATTGGCCACGGTGCACATGGATATGTTTACCGCGGAAGACATTGGCATCAATAAATTTGATATCCTAAGCCAGCGCGGTCTGGGTCATATAAAAGAGACGCTTGCCCTGGTGAAAAAAAATAAGGGCATCGATATCGACATTCACGATACCCGCAAATTCCGCAACGATGAAAAGGTGAAAGCACAGATACGCAATGCCAATACCATTGGTTGTTTTTATATTGAATCTCCCGCCATGCGGCAACTATTGCGTAAACTGCGTTGCGACGATTATACAACCCTGGTGGCTGCTTCCTCCATTATCCGGCCGGGTGTCGCTTCCTCGGGCATGATGCGTGAATATATTTACCGGTATCACCACCGTGATAAAATCAAATACCTGCATCCTTTGTTCGAAGAACATTTATCGGAGACCTTCGGCGTCATGGTCTTCCAGGAAGATGTCATTAAAATTGCGCATTACTATGCGGGTTTAAGTTTGGCGGATGCAGATATTTTGCGACGTGCCATGAGTGGTAAATACCGATCGAATAATGAATTCCGGATGATCGAATTGAAATTTTACGAATCGGCGAAAAAACAGGGGCATGATGAAAAACTAACCGCAGAGATCTGGCGGCAAATGGTGAGTTTCGCGGGTTATAGTTTTAATAAGGCGCACTCCGCTTCCTTCGCCGTGGAGAGCTACATGAGCCTTTACCTGAAAACGTATTTCCCCCAGGAGTTCATGGTGGCCGTTATCAATAATTTTGGTGGTTTTTATTCACGCGAACTCTATTTCCTCGAGCTGTTAAAAGAGAAAGGCGATATTGAGCCACCCTGTATTAATAACAGCGACCACTATACGAATATCGTGGGCTCCAGCGTACATGCAGGCTTTGTACATATTAAACGATTGGAGAGCCGGTTGATCGAGCAATTACTGGATGAGCGCAAACGGCATGGCCCTTACCAGCACTTGCAGGATTTCCTGGAACGCATTAACCCTCCGCTGGAACAACTGAACATCCTGGTCAGCATCGGTGCTTTCCGGTTTACCGGCAAGACAAAAAAAGCGTTGTTATGGGAGGCCAATTTCCTGCAGCGAAAAAATAAAAATCATTTCTCGCCTACCCCTTCCCTGTTCAAGGAGAGACCTTTCGTCTTTCAATTACCGGAACTGGTCGACTACCCGATTGATGATCTATACGATCAAATGGAAATACTGGGTTTCCCGCTCAGCAACCCGTTTGCGCTCGCAGATGCCGACCCTGCACAGTTTGTTCCCTCGGCTGATCTTGCCTTGCACCGCGGCAAAACGGTTTCGGTGCTGGCTTATTTCATCGATCGCAAGCATGTGACCACTAAAAAGAACACAGAGATGTTTTTCGGAACATTTGTCGATGCCGATCTTAACTGGATAGATACGGTACACTTTCCCGATGCGGTCGCCCGGTTTCCGTTTCATTCTGATGGTTTCTATAAAATCAGCGGGAAAGTAGTCAGTGAGTTCGGTGTAGACAGCGTCGAAGTACGGCACATGGAAAAAATTGGCCATAAACACCGCTCCTATGCTGGCCTTTGACAACCGCCATATTGCCCACCTGGACCTGGACACATTTTTTGTTTCGGTAGAGCATTTGCGCAATCCAAAATTGATGGGCAAACCAGTGTTGATTGGCGGCGGCAATGCACGGGGTGTGGTGGCATCCTGCAGCCGGGAAGCACGCAGTTTCGGTATTCACAGTGGTATGCCCATGTACCAGGCGCTTAACCTTTGCAAGCATGCGACCGTAGTAAAAAGTGATTATGAGGCGTACAGCAAATACTCAACGCTTGTCACGGATGTAGTACGCGATACGGTACCGATGTTTGAAAAAGCTTCTATTGATGAATTTTATATTGATATGACAGGCATGGACAAATACCATGGCTGTTATAAATTCACCAGTGAACTGGAGAGAAAAGTATTTAAAGAAAGCGGTCTGCCCATTTCCTGGGCGCTGGCCAGCAACAAGCTGATCAGTAAAGTGGCTACCAACGAAGTGAAACCAAAAGGTCAGATTGAAATTCCTTTTGGATTCGAAAAATCTTACCTCGCCCCTTTAACTATTTTTAAGCTACCAGGCGTTGGTGTGAAAACGGGCAACGAATTTCTTAAGATGGGTGTAGAAACGATTGAAAAACTTTCAGAAATGCCGGTTGAATATCTTGTCAACTTCATGGGCAAAAACGGCCGTGAGCTATGGCGGCGTGCAAATGGTATTGACGAGTCACCCGTCATTCCTTATTCGGAGCAGGTGTCTATTTCAACTGAACAAACATTCCAGGCGGATACCATCGACATGAATGTACTGGAAGCAATCCTGGTACGAATGACCGAAAGCGTCGCCTATGAGTTGCGATCACAGAACCGTTTAGCCGGCTGCGTCACCGTCAAATTGCGTTATACGGACTTTCAAACGTTTACCAGACAAAAAGCCATCCCGTACACTAATTCGGATCATACATTGATTACCACCGTAAAAGAATTGTTTTTAAAATTGTATGAACGGCGTGTGCTGGTCCGTTTGCTAGGTGTGCGCTTGACACATCTCATCGCCGGCACCTACCAGATCAATTTGTTTGAAGATACGCAGGAGATGATCCGCCTGTACCAGTCCATTGACTCTATCAAAAAACAATATGGGGAGGATAAGATCGTAAGGGCAAAATCCATTTGGAACCAGGGACCAGCACAGCGACACAGTAAGTAACATATGTAACGCGATCGCCCTAATGCGGGAATTCTTCCGGCTGATCAAATCTCGCTTCGCTGTTCAATCGCATTGCGCATGAACGTTTCATCGCGAATTCACATTTACTTTATTGAATTTGCCAGTAAGCAATGCTTCATTTTCTCCCATATTTGTGCTGGCTAAAAAGAGTCTATGGTTAAAAAGTATGAAAAAATTGTAATGAAAGCGGTAGCGCTTTGCTACAAGCCCTTTTTAAAGCCGGAAGAAGCCATGATTTATTGCAATCTTGGAAGAACACAGTTAAGTAAAAAATGTGAGGAATTTGGTATTTATAAAAACGATGCCGGATATTTTAAAAGGGAAGACCTGGACAAGATGTTATCAGGGGCACCTTCTGAAATTGACCTCGCCTCGGATCAGTTATCCTTAAAATTCCGAAGAAGGTAATTTTTGTATGGCCCTTCTCCCGATATGAATACGATATCTCTTATAAGTATTTTCAACTTGCTTGGTACTGGTATGGCCAAGCATTCCTGCGACTGTGGCCGTGTTCACGCCCTCGTCCTGCAACAAAACAGAGAAGCTAAGTCTCGCACAATGCCATGTAATGTGTTTGGAAATACCTGCATCTTTGACCCATTGTTTCAGGATTTTGTTTGCACCATCTGCAGTCGGCAAGTTGAATATTAAACCGTCCTTTCTTTCGCCGGCGACCAGCTGAGCGGTTGGATGCATTGGTATATGAACTTCAACCAGCGTCTTATGCTGAACCAAAACAATAGAATCTTTTTTTAAATTTTCCCATGTGAGGGTTTTCACATCGCACCACCTCAGCCCCGCATATAAACAAAAGATAAAAGCCTTTCTTGTTTCATAGTTCAAACAAGGCGTTTTCAATAACTGAATATATTCCTGCGGCTCCAGTACCTCTTTTTTTATTTTGTTTGCTTTGGTTTTGCAAGCAATATCCTCGGCAGGGTTTTCAGTAAAGTAACCCGCTTTCTTTGCAGCCTTCATCATCTTCTTAAATTCCCGGAAATAATTGGCGGGTGTTTCTCCATTGAATTTTTTCAAAAGAAATGCCCTGAAGTTTTCGCAAAGGTTTTCAGTAACATTGACTGCGGAGATGTAATTGCTACCCAGGAAGCATTTAAAATGGTTGTAACTGGACATTAAATGCCTGGAACTATGCCGCCTGTTATTCTGTATAAACTCCGCATAGAAGTCAAGAAAATTAGCTTTGATTTTATGAGCAGGCAAGTAACCAGACGAAACTGATTGCTTTTCTAAAATCAGTCTTGATTTTTTGGCTTCCAGCATCAGCAATGCTTCCTTATTATGATTTTTTTCAACAGCGTTTCGCGGCTTGGCGTACGTGAATATGCCAGATGCAATACGTTGACCTGCACCTTTACCCCATTCTAATTGATACCAAACCTTTGCGCCATCGCTCGATTTTCTTTGGGTAATATTGATTGACATAATAGCAATTTTGATGCATGAACCGTGTGCCGTTCATGTGCCGTTCCATGTGCCAATTATGTGCCTTTTTTGACGGGAATAAGTGTGAAAAAGCGTGAAAATGTGGATAACTCAAAAACAAAAAACCCTGTAAATCAATGATTAACAAGATTTTACAGGGTGTTCTCAGTGCCCAGGAATGGATTCGAACCATCACATCCTTGCGAACGCTGCGACCTGAACACAGTGCGTCTACCAATTTCGCCACCTGGGCAGGTATTATCGTGTTCAGGGTTGCAAATATAAGCGCTAAAAAATAATTTCACCCGTTAATGAATATTTTTTTTCTACTTATTTGATGCGGGTATACCCTTCACCGGTAAGGGGTTGTAACCATTTTACTCCAGCATCCCCGGAATTGGTTTGGCTAGAAGCGCCAGTAGCGGGGTGCAGGAATGGGTAACCGCTGGCCCTGTGTTAAGCCGGTTTGCTCCTGAACAATTAACCGTATGGCTGTTTGATCGAATCTTATTTTCCTGCAAGGCCATCATAGTTGAACTCATCCAATGGAGCAAAGTTCGGTATGAAACATCCGCTATTTTATTTGCCGGCAAAAGGTTTTTGCGCGGCCAATATTTATTCGGCCGCCCTGAATAATTATGGGGAATGGCCGGAAAAAATTTGACAATCAATAAATCCGCGTCTTTTAGTGATTAGTACTTACAACTGCATACGAATAATTTCATTGCCGGCAACAATCTATGATTAGTATCCTAATATAAAACTGTTCTCATCGTTGTGGATCAGTGCATCGAACTGATTTTAAACTTGCCAGGTGAAAAATTATCCTTTTCTTATTGTTTTGCTTCTTTGGCTTTTCCTGACGGCTATTGATACCCGTTTATCTGCCCAGGCTGACTGTCCGAAATTTAAACACCTGACCACGCATGAGGGCCTTTCCCAGAACCATGTTAACGCCATTATTAAAGACCAAATGGGTTTTATGTGGTTTGCAACCGATGAGGGACTTAACAGGTATGACGGGTATGATTTTATTGTTTATAAATACGATGTCGATAAGCCTGCAGGTATCGGAAACAATTTCGTTTTCGATGTACTGGAAGACAATACGGGCACAATATGGGCCGGCACCGCGGGCGGCCTGGATAAGTTTGACAGGCAAAAGAATACTTTTGTCCATTACCACACGGACAATAATGCAGGAGTAAGGAATATTTTCCAGGATAGTAAAAAAAGAATATGGCTTGGCACCACAGAGGGCCTTTACCTGTTTAATACCGGCACGGGGACCTATAAGGTTTACCGGTTTGACGATAAAGACGCAAATGATCTAAATCCTGATTTCATATACCGGATAGCTGAAGATGATGACGGTGAATTATGGATAGCCAGCCAGGGTGGGTTACACAGGTTCAACCCCGGAACCGGCATTTTTCGTTCTTATAAAAACGAACCGGGAAATGATAATAGCATCGGCGCAAACTGGATCAAAACCGTGTATAAGGACAGGAAGGGCAATATTTGGGCTGGTACACAGGGCAGTGGTATTGCCTTATTCAACCGGCAAAAAAATTCTTTTATCAATTACAGGTACAGCGCTTCCAACCCTAACAGTGTCAGCCATAATGATATCCTGTCTTTCGCGGAAAGCCTTGACGGAAACTTATGGGTGGGTACAGAAAACGGCGGTATCAGTGTATTTAATTATGCAGCGAATGCTTTTAGGGTGTATCAAAACAACTCAAGCGACAATGCCAGCCTGAGCAACAACTCTGTCTATTGCCTTTACAGAGATGATATTGGGAATATGTGGGCCGGCACCTGGTCGGGTGGCGTTAATTTACTGCCACGTTATGGTGATAAGTTCAAACATTATAAACAGATTCCGGGTGATAAAAAAAGTGCTGGCAGCAATATTATTTTATCCATACTGGGCGACAGCCGCGGGAATATATGGATTGGCACGGATGGTGGCGGCCTTGATCGCTTTGACCCGGCCGGGCAAACATTTTCGCATTACCTCCATAGTGAAACCAATAAAAACACACCCGGCAGTAATTTTGTGCTGTCTATCGTAGAAGCATCGCCTGGCCTACTTGCAATCGGCTATCACCGCGGAGGATTCGACCTGTTTAATACTTCAACAGGCGTTTTTACCCATTACCTGCCCGCAAAGAATCAAACCAATAGCATTGCTGCACTCACTGTTAACGTTGTACTGAAAGATCATACCGGCGAATTATGGCTGGGCACCTGGGGTGGAGGTCTTAATTTATTTAACAGGGAAACCGGGCGGTTTACACTTTACAAAAACATTCGCGGCGACAGCAATTCAGTGAGCAGCAATTTTATTCATTCACTGCTGGAAGACCGGGAGGGAAAAATATGGATTGGTACAGAAATGGGATTGGATGTGCTTGACCCAAAAAATAATCGTTTTATACATTACCGCAACCAGGCCGGGAACGGGCAGACTTTAAGCAATAATATGGCAGAATCGATGCTCGAAGATCATGCGGGCAATATCTGGATTGGAACAGCCGGAGGTTTAAACTGTTTTGACAGGAAAAACAAAAAATTTATTGCGTATACAGAAAAAGACGGTCTTGCCGATAACCTGGTAGCTGGTATGCTTGAAGATGCGCGGGGAAATATCTGGATAAGTTCAAACCACGGGCTAACCAGGTTCAACCCGGCAACTAAAACATACCGCAGCTATAACACCGCAGATGGATTACAGGGCGATGCCTTCAAAGCCCGTTGCGTTTACAAAGCGCCCGATGCGGCAATGTATTTTGGGGGAACAAATGGTTTTAATGTTTTTCAACCGGATAGCCTGCCCGACAATGATTTTATTCCACCGGTTTTAATAACTGGCTTTCAGCTATTCAATAACCGCGTTGCCACGGGCGATGAAACCGGCATTCTTCAGCAAGAAATCAGTGTAACAAGGGAAATCAACCTGTCGTATAAACAATCGGTGTTTACATTTGAATTTGCAGCGTTGAATTATACCTTGCCTGAACAAAACAAGTATACCTATAAATTAGATGGTTTTGATAAAGACTGGACCCATGTATCCGGCAAACGAACGGCAACCTATACCAATCTCGACGGTGGCGAATATACTTTCCGGGTCAAAGGTTCGAACAACGATGGATTATGGAATAAGAGAGGGTGCGCAATAAAAATAATTATTACCCCGCCCTGGTGGCGCACCTGGATGTTTAAGCTGGCGCTGCTGACCGGCATCTGCGGCAGCGCATTTGCGTTTTATCGCTTCCGCATCAATATTGTGAAATTGCAGAAAAAAGAATTACAGAAGCGCGTGCGGGAAAAAACCAGTGAGCTTGTGCAGGTGAATGAAGCGGAACGAAAAGCACGGCAGGAAGCGGAAAAATCAAGGCAGGAAGCGGACGATGCAAACCGCGCAAAAAGTATATTCCTGGCCACTATGAGCCATGAAATCCGCACCCCAATGAATGGTGTGATAGGCATGGCATCGCTTTTAGAACAAACAGAACTAACCAGCGAGCAAAATGGTTACGTTGAATCGATCAGCAGTTGTGGAGAAAGCCTGTTAAACGTTATCAATGATATCCTGGATTTCTCTAAAATTGAATCGGGTAAGATGGAGCTTGAATGCAGGGATTTTGACCTTAGAACCTGTATTGAAGAAGTACTGGATATATTTGCAGCAAAAGCCGTTCAAACAGGACTTGACCTGGTTTACGAGATAGGCATCCATGTTCCTGCACAAATTAAAGGAGACAGCTTACGGATCCGCCAGGTGTTGATGAACTTAATAGGCAATGCCATCAAGTTTACACACCAGGGTGAGATATTTGTAAAAGTATATGCAGAGAAAGCTACTGCAGCAACTGGGCTGGAAATTTCATTTGAAGTAAAGGATACCGGTATCGGTATTCCTCCCGATAAAATGAAACACCTGTTTAAAGCTTTCTCCCAGGTGGACTCTTCTACAACAAGAAAATATGGAGGCACGGGCCTGGGCCTTGTTATCTGCGAAAAATTAATCGGGTTGATGGGCGGGCAAATCAGCGCAACCAGCACAGCAGGCAAAGGAACTACTTTTACTTTTACTATA